>Ga0184633_10001048_pt1 | contig 11150 bp, 8 predicted proteins | sample PLM31_170_b1_FD_133156 | JGI IMG/M metagenome (GOLD analysis project Ga0184633, IMG submission 133156) | Groundwater sediment microbial communities from an aquifer in East River, Colorado, USA - PLM3-1_170_b1 | ecosystem: Environmental > Terrestrial > Soil > Riparian zone | place: USA: East...
GTCGATCGAGTCCGGGCCCGTATGCAACGCCCCGCCCGCGCCTGACATGATGAATTGGAGCACGGCATCGGTCCACGCTTCATTCCCGGTGTTCATCACGACCCACGTGATTTCGAACACCGTCTCTGGCGACAGCGTTGTGTGGTCAGCCGGAGTCTGCGACACGAGCGAGCAGGCGTATTCCGCCGGTGGAGGCACAGGTACCTCAGGGCACGCCTCGGCCTGGATCACCGGGACGCTGTCGGCGTTCAACGCCACAACGTAGCTCGAGCTGACCCACCCTAATCCCTCGGGGCTAAAGCTCGTCGGGATTTTGATCTGCCACCATTGCCCGTCCGACGAAACGGCCGCGATTTCGGCGGTGGCGCCAGGCGCACCGACGCCGTAGACGGCGTAGCAGGTGCCCGCCCCGGACCGCACATTGACGTATTCGAAAGCCGTCGCTGAAGGTGCCCCGCCGGCAGGGGGCGAAGGTGCGACCTGCTGTGGAGGCGGAGGCGCCTGGATCACCGGAACGGTGTCGACATTGCTCGCCTGCACGGTCGAAGCGCCCACCCACCCGTATCCGGCGCCGACCTTCTGAGGGTCAAGCCGGACGACCCAGTAGGTTCCGTCCTCGCTCTTGCCGATCACCCGTCCCGTCACACCCGCTGGCGCGATGCCGTAGGCGGGGTACGTGGCTCCGGGGCCGGTGCGCACATAGGTATTGACAAGGGCTGTCGCCTGAGGATCGCCTGGGCCGGGCGGCACCATGTCCGTCGTCGGCGGCACAGGTGGAGCTGCGACCACGGGCACACCTTCGGTGCCGAAAACTGTCACCCAAAGGCCTTCGACCCAACCCATGCCGTTCGGCGCCGGCGGAATGCTGACCACCCACCACGAGCCGTCTTGGCTCACGCCGGTGACCTTGGCGCTCGCCCCGCCTAGAAACGCACCGTAGACCACGTAGTCCTTGCCGGGGCCGCCATAGATGTAGGTGTTGTAGTTGGCCACGGCGGCCGGATCCCCGGACGCCGGTGTCTCGATCACCGGCACACCCACTTCAGGCATCGCCGTCGGACCCGGAGCGGGCGGCGTATCGGTCGCCGCCGGGATCTCTGTCGGAAGAGCCGTCGGCGCTTCCGTCGGTGGTGCGGCGGTCGGCGTCGAGCACGCTCCAAGGACCAATCCCGCCGCGACAAGCAGAGATGCGGCGAACACCCAATTTCTGTTACCCGTCATGAGCGAACCTCCCTCCGGCATAGCCGAGCATTCTACCACCCGCGAAATGGATCCGAATTGCGCGGTCCCGCCGATGCAGCCGTACCCTGGGGATAACCCTCCTCATAGAAGGAGATGAGTATAGGGGCTTGGGGCCAACAAACAACGCCACTCCCCCTCCCCTTGAAAGGGTGAGGGGGAGTGGGCGGGTGGGGCCACGACTCTAAGAATCAATGCTGTCGATTAAAGGATCACGCCTCTATCCGTCGGTACAGTCCTCTGTTCCGCAGCCAGACGGCTCGTCGTCCATCGCGGATCGGCCGCCATGACGAACCCCATACCACGCCGCCGGAACCTCACCGAACACCTCGCTATACGCTGTGAGGAAGTTGTCGGCATTCGATTCCGTCAGGGGCGAGCGGCTGGTGCGGGGCAAATGATGAACGAACGAGCCGAATGCGGCCTGACAGAATTCGGCGTACTCACGCGTGAACAGGATGAAGGCATGCCAGACCTCGTCGACCTCAGGGCTGAGCATGCCCAATCCGCGGTACCCCAGCCCGACGAGTGCCATGTACCGTTTGAACTCGAGGACCGCCCCGTTGACTTTGTCGGCAGGGACCGAGCCCCTCCGGATCAGGCGCTCCTCGACAAACCACAGGTCGTACCCTGCCAGGGAGCGCATCATCTCGACCTGTTCGGGCGAGAGCGGCAGATCACCCCGAAATCCCAAAGGACGATCATCCGAAAGTTCAGGCATGCATTTGTCTCCCTTCCTCGAACCGGACAATCGGGATGGAGTTTGGCGAAAAGGAGTATACACCGGACGTCCACTCAGGACCGGGGCCCATCTTTCTCATTCAGGGTGCCGCTCGGGCCGCCCTCGTGGTCGACGGATTCGGAGGCAGCGATCAGTTATCAGTTATCAGTTATCAGTCGCAGATCGCTCACTGGTCACTGGTCACTGATCACTGATCACTGGTCACTGGTCACTGGTCACTGGTGACTGGTCACTGATCACTAATTCAAGAGGGTGTCTCCGTAGGAGTCGGTGTCTCTGTCGGGGAAAGTGTGGGGGTCGGCGTGTCACTCGGCGCCCCTGGAGGTGTCGGCGTTTCGGTGTCGGTGATTCCGGGCGTCTCGCTCGGGCCGATCGTCCAAGTCGGCGAGGCGGTCGGCGTGCTGGTCGGCGCCATCTGAGTCTGGCACTGCCTGGCGGCGTACGTCGCCGTCGGCTCGAGCGGCGGATTCGACCTGGTCTCGAGCGAGGCGTCGTACTGGGTCGCCGCGGCGCACGGCGTTCCGGCGGCCAGCAAGAGATGGCCGTACTCCATCGCGGCGCGGGCATACTTGCTGCACGAATCCCACAAGTCTCCGCGGCACAGTTGAGCGAAGTTCTCCTCCGCGCGAATCCAGTCAACGACGAAGAACGAGTTGGCGAAAGTATAGAAGGCTGCGGTATTCCGCCAGGACTGGGCTCCGCCGTCGAGCGGCCCGAAGCGCTCGGCCAGAGCCAAGTCGTACATCCCGAGTTCGAAATCCCTGGCCAGGATCCGCTGGACGCCGCGGGCCCGCAAGGCCTGAGCGAGGAGCGCGTTGATTTCATCTCTCCGCAACAGGGGATCGCGAAGCCGGATCAGGAGCGACGCCTCCACCACCCGTCCCCAGTCCCCCTGGGCGAAGGCGGCCTGGGCCTGGCCGAACAGGCCTTCTAGCGAGGCCACGTCGAGCGTGGGAGTCGGTGTGATGGGCGTCGGCGTCGGGCCTGGGGTATTCGTCGGCACAAAGAGGGCGGCGCGCGCCCGATCGAGCAACTCGGCGGCGTCCGCGTTGCCCGGATCGAGGGACAGGATGTACTCGAACCGTTGACGGGCAAGGTCGTAGCGGCCGGCGAGTAGGTCTTCGACGCCCAGGTTGAACTGCTCCTCGGCAGCGGAGGAGCTCACGCCGGAGCGCGTCGCTTCAGCTGCAGCCAGCCCCGACTGGTAGCCCGAGCCCGCCGCGATAAGCAGGATGACCGCGGCGGCCGCCACCCCCAGTCCAATCAGAATCCAGGGGCGCAGGTCCGCCGGTGGCGCGGCAACCCCAGGAAGCGTTTCTTCAGGGGAGGCCGGTGTCGTTGACTTGCGGGTCGGCCGGCTGGGATCGGTAAACATGCTACGGGCCGATGCCGCTCGTCGCGGCGAAGAGCTGGTCGCGCAGGATACGGATCTGGTCGGGCACAACTCGGATAACCTGCTGACCGTCGGGCAGGGTGTGGAAGCCGACCATGTTGGGCGGGCCGATCACGCCGCGATGGATATCGGCCTTGGGAATCTGCACCGCCATCCAGCCGAAGGAGATCATCTGGTCGAGGGTCAGGTTGGTGCGGACCCCGCTCTGAAGCTCGCCCCACAACGCCGGCGCACGCAGGAGCAGTGTGGGGATCATGTCGAAGCCCACAACCCGGTCGATCACCGCCATCGCCACTTGCTGCTGCCGCTCGGCGCGTCCGAAATCGTCGCCGGCGATCTTGCGGATGCGTGCATAGGCCAGGGCCTGAGGGCCGTCGAGGTGGTTCGGCTCGGCCTCGAGCCAGATGCTCGGCCGGCCGATCGGCGAGATCTTCATTCGTTCGTGGACCAGCACGTCGATCCCGCCGATTTCGTCGATCATCCGCTCGAAGGCGGAGAACTCGATGACGGCGTAATACTGGATCGGAACCCCGACGACCGACTCGACGGTCCGCATCGCCAGCTCCGGGCCGCCGCCGGGAAGGCGGTTGATCTCGCCCGACGGATAGGCGGTGTTGATCCGGTTGTGAGCGAAGCCGGGGATTTCCACCCACAGATCGCGCGGGATCGAAAGCATGCTGGCCTGCTTCGTGATCGGGTCGATGCTGACGAGCATCATCGAGTCAGTGCGCGGGTAGCCTCGCTGATCCACCCAGTCGCGGTAATCGAGCCCCATCAGGAGGATCGTGACGCGGTCCGCCCCGCTCCACGGCACGGGGGTGGCGAAGGTGGACGGTTGGGGAGTGTCCCCCGGAGCCGCCGTCTCGCCGGGAGCCGGGCCAGCCGTCGGCTGGAACAGACTTAGCCCAGTGGCGGTCCACCCGATCGTGACCTCGCGGACGGCAAAGTAGACCAGGACTGCGCTGGCGATCACGGCCACCAGGAAAGCGCCACCGAACACGGCGAGTAACCGATTCGAGAAACGTCGCCGGCCGGTCTTGTCGACCTGCGTCGAAGTCCGGCGTGTCCGGGCGGGTTGAGTGTCTCCGAGGTCTGGCATTCGCCGGAAGGCCACTTCTGGCCGGCGGCATTATACGCCGCCGATGAAACGCGATTGCCTTCTCTCATTCGCGGCTTAACTCAACGAGAGGCGCCAATCCAGAAGCGGCTCGTGCAAAGGCGGCCCCAATCTACTCCTTGCCCCCGATGCGAGTCCCTGTGCATCGCGCTTCGCATCGCGCTTCGCCCTCACCCCTTCGGGCACCCCTTCGGGTGCACCCTGTGTGTGCGCCGCCGTGGGCGAGGGGGAAGGCTCACCCCTTCGGGTGCGCCGCCCTTGGCGCCCTGTCCCCAGGGGACGCCCGAAGGGGCGCAGAGAACGGGGCGGCGTGGCGGGCGGTGCCAGGGGGTGCGGGTCTCACGAACCGGGGCCATAGCCAGAGGCTTGATCACCCCGGCCAAGGGCGGGCGCCGGACAAACCGGTAGGTCCCTTGACAGTCAAGGGAGCGATATAATCAATTTTGCTTAACTACCGGGAGCGAGGATGGCCACTCGACGAGAGTTCGAAAGCGCGGTGCGAGCTTGGGCGACGGTCTTCATGCGGCGCTCGGCCCACGAGTTCATCCTGGCCACGAAGGACTCCGGGCTCTCGCCCAGCCAGCTCAACACGCTGATGCGGTTGCATTACCGCGGGCCGTGCCAGATCTCCGGCATCAGCGACGAGCTCGGCCTGACGGCGGCCGCCGCCAGCCAGATCGTCGAGCGATTGTCCGGCATGGGCCTGATTGAGAGGAGTGAAGATCCGAACGACCGGCGCGTCCGCCAGGTCACCTTGACTTCGAAAGGGCGCAGCCTGATGGGGCGCGGATTCGAGGCGCGCATCGCTTGGGTGCGAGAGCTGGGACGACGCCTCCCTGCCGACGACCTGGCCTCCATCGTCGAGGCGCTGCGCCGGATGACGGAAGCGGTCAAGGAATTGGAGGCGGAGCGCAAGCCCGAACCCTCGATCGCCAGGTCCAACACATGAAGCGTCGTTCTGGCAGCCCTTCCTCCCTGGCTCGCGCCGTCCGTTATCTCGGCCGTTACCGCCGCGAGACGGCGATGGCCTACGGCGCGTTGTTGCTGGCCACCGGCGCCCAACTGATGGTCCCGCTGATCATCCAACGCATGCTCGACACCATGACGCGCGGCGTCGTCTCCCTGCAAGTCGCATCCTTGCCCGAAGCCGTGCAGGCGGCGGCCGCCTCCCGCCTGGGAATCACTCTGGCAGAGCTGACGCGGGCGGGCCAGAACGCCGTGCAGGCGCTCTTGATCAGCGGGCTCTTGATCGTCGTCTTCGCCGCGATCCGAGGCCTGTTCGCCTTCGCCCAGGCGTACATGGGCGAGCGAGTTTCGCAGAACGTCGCCTTCGACATGCGCAACGACCTGTTCGCCCGGATTCAGCGCCTGTCTTTCAGCTACCACGACCGCAATCACACCGGCCAGCTGATGGTGCGAGCCACGGACGACGTCGAGAAGGTGCGGACGTTCATCGGCCAGGGACTGTTGATGGCGACGAGCGCCCTGGTGCTGATGGTGGGCGCTATTGTGATCCTGTTCACCCTCAATCCGCGGCTGACGCTGGTCGTCCTGCCGATTCTTCCGGCGGCGCTGCTCCTCTTCATGGCCATGGGGAGTCAGGCGCGGCCGATGTTCGAACTCGTTCAGCGCCGCCTCTCGGCGCTCAACGCCATCCTGCAAGAGAACATGGCCGGGATCAAGGTCGTCAAGGCTTTCAGCCGAGAGGCCGAGCAGGAGAAGCGTTTCCGCCGGGCGGCCGATGACTTCATGTTCCAGATCCTCAAGGTGATGCGGTTGATGACCTTCCTCATGCCGCTGGTCTTCTTCATCGCCAGCGCCGGACAGGCGGCCATTCTCTACTTCGGCGGCCGTCAGATCATCCTGGGGACTCTGACCCTTGGCGAGTGGCAGACTTTCAGCCTCTATCTGGCTTTCGTTTTCATCCCGGTGGCGCAGCTCGGCTTCATCATCACCCAGATGTCGCAAGCCTCCGCGTCGGCCACCCGAATCTTCGAGATCACCGACGCCCGGAGTGATGTGACGGACGCCCAGGAGGCGACCTCCCTGCCCCAAGTGCGCGGACGCGTCGAGTTCGAAAACGTGACCTTCCGCTACTTCGGAGGCGGCAAGCCTGTGCTCGACCGGGTCTCTTTCATCGCCGAGCCGGGCCAGCAAGTGGCGCTCCTCGGCCGAACCGGTTCGGGGAAGTCGACCATCATCAACCTGATCCCGCGTTTCTACGACCCCACGGAAGGCGAGATCCGCATCGACGGTCACGACATACGCCAGGTGACCCTCGAGTCGTTGCGCGGCCAGATCGGGATCGTCTTGCAAGAGTCGACGCTGTTCAGCGGGACGATCCGCGACAACATCGCCTTCGGGAGGACGGACGCCGGGCAGGACGAGATCGTTCAGGCCGCTCAGGCGGCGGCGGCCCATGAATTCATCATGGAGTTACCCGACGGCTACGATACGCCTGTCGGGGAGCGCGGGATCACGCTTTCCGGGGGCCAGCGGCAGCGATTGGCCATCGCCCGGGCGCTCTTGCTCGACCCGCGCATCCTGATCCTGGACGATTCGACGTCGAGCGTCGATCTGCAAACCGAATGGCGCATCCAACAGGCCCTGACCCGCCTGATGCAAGATCGCACGAGCTTCATCATCGCCCAGCGAATCAGCACCGTGCTCAATGCCGACCAGATCCTGGTGCTCGACGAGGGGGCCATCCTCGCCCGCGGCCGCCATGAAGAACTGCTCGAATCAAGCGAGATCTACGCCGAAATCTACTCCTCGCAACTGGTGGACGACTCCGTAGGAATCGCCGTCGACCAGAATGCGGCGTTGGCGTCGGAGGGCTGAAATGTTTGGCGACCCAAGGCGCATTCTCGGGGTCGAGTCAAGCAAGGCTCAGAACGTCTGGCAGACCGTGCAACGTTTCATCAGCTACTTCAGACCCTACTGGCTGCGCTACCTGGGCGTCCTGGTGATGATGATCTTGAGCACGTGGGCCGCCGTCACGGCCCCCAAGTTGATCGGCCAGGCGTTCGATTGCTACATCGTCCCTCCCGTGGAGACGGCGCTGACGACGGGCGCCCTTCCCCCGACCTCGCCGGGCAGTCCGTCGACGGATTCATCCCAGTCTCAAGGGGCGGGCGCTTCGGACTCGAGCTGCTGGTACGCCGATGTCCCCCTCACCGCCACGACCGAAGAGCGCATCACCGGCCTGGCAGGACTGGTGATCCGCCTGCTCGGGCTTTACGCCCTGTCGTCGGTCGCCACCGGCATGATGTTCTATTGGATGAGCTGGTCGGGCCAGCGCGTGCTGCGCACCATCCGGGTGGAGGTCTTTCAACATATCCTCCGGCTGCCCATCGGCTACCACGCCGCCCATGAGTCGGGCGACACGATGAGCCGGGTGACGAACGACGCCGACACGATCCAGCAGGCGGTGAGCTTCGCCTTGATCCAGGTCGTCAGTGGTGCGTTTCTCATTCTGTGGGTCGCCTACAGCATGCTTTCCGACAGCCTGGCCTATGGGCTGGTGGCGCTGTCGATGCTGCCGTTCATGATCGTTGCCACCGCTTGGTTCTCCGGACAGGCGCGCAAGGCCTTTCGTCGCACCCGCATCCAGATGGGCTCGGTCAACGCCGAACTCCAGGAGAGCATCTCCGGGGTGCGCGAGGCGCAGGCCTTCAGCCGCGAAGCCGAGAACATCGCCTCCTTCCGCGAAACCAACGCGGCCAACCGAGACGCCAACGTCCGAGCTGTCGCTTACACCTCCGCCCTCGCCCCGATGCTGGAAGCGCTCGGCTATGTCGCCTTGGCGATGGTCGCCGTGGCCGGAGGCTACGCTCTCCTTCAAGGGCAAACGCTTCTCGGCGAGACGGTCTCGATCGGGATGATCGTGACCTTCATCGCTTACGTGCAACGCTTCAACCAGCCGGTGCAGCAGATCGCCGTCCTGTGGACGAACGTCCAGAGCGCCATCGCCGGAGGGGAACGGATCTTCGGCCTGCTCGACGTTGTACCCGATTTGCAAGACGCGCCCGACGCCGTCGACCTGCCGCCGATCCGGGGTGATGTGGTCCTCGACGACGTCTGGGCGCAGTATGAAGCCGGCGATGCGGTCCTGCGCGGCGTCAGTCTTCGGGCGAGGCCCGGTCAAACTGTGGCGATCGTCGGCCCGACCGGCGCCGGCAAGACGACTCTGATCAGTCTGATCCCGCGCTTCTACGACGTCACCGGCGGCAGCCTGACCATCGACGGTCACGATGTGCGCCGGGTGACCGGCGCCAGCCTGCGCCGACAAATCGGCGTCGTGCTGCAGGAGAGCTTCCTGTTCAGCGACACGGTCATGGAGAATCTCCGCTTCGGCCGGCCGACGGCGACGGACGAAGAGGTCATCGCCGCGGCGCGCCTGGCCAACGCCCATGGCTTCATTGAACGGCTGCCGGAGGGTTACCAGACGGTGCTGGGCGAACGCGGGACCGGGCTCAGCCAGGGCCAGCGGCAGTTGCTGGCGATCGCCCGCGCCGCCCTGGCCGATCCGCGCATCCTGATCCTCGACGAGGCGACGTCGAGCGTCGACACGCGTACCGAACGCCTGATCCAGAGCGCCCTCGAGACCCTGCTCCTCGATCGGACGAGCTTCGTCATCGCCCACCGGCTGAGTACGATCCGTCATGCCGACCAGGTGCTGGTGCTCGATCAGGGGCAGATTGCCGAACGCGGCACGCACGACGACCTGATGGCCCGCCGCGGTCTGTACTTCGATCTATATATGAGCCAGTTCCGACGGCAAGCCCCGGAGGACGGCGGCGACGGACGGCAGACGAGTGGTCAGTGGTCCGGGGTGAGTGGTCAGTGATCCGCTGCGAGATGGAGTGCTAACGAGAGATTGGTGATTGGTAATTGGTGATTGGTGACTGGTGATTGGTGATTGGCGACTGGTGATTGGTGATTGGCGATTAGAGATTAAGGATCGGTGATTGGGGATTGGGGATTGGAGCGCTGCCCGCTGAGCGCGTTCAACTGACCACCGACCACCGTCCACTGACCACTATCCTTCCGCAAGCCGCTTCAAGAACGCTTCGGCCTCGCGATATCCGCGAAAGAGCCGCTCCTCGCGCCGAAAGCGTGCCGAGTGGTAGCGGCGCCGTCCGTTGTGTTGCTCCGCACCCAACAAGCGGTGAAGCAGCTCGTGGTGCATCACGTGCTCAGGGACGATTCGGGGGACATCGGCCGAGTCGAGGGTGCGGGAGATCCTCACCGTATCGGTCGCCGGCTCGTAATGGCCGAATTCGACGAAGGTCTCCCGTTCCGACCAGAGCAGGCGGGGAGGCCTCAGATGGGCCTCGAAGTACGTTCGGTTGACGGAGTCGAACAGATCCATCAGATCGTAGAAGGCGCCGGCAGGCCGGCTCTGGTAGGCCCCTCCGCTGGCTTCGACCTCCCTCAAGGCGGCGGAATAGCCCGGACCGTCGGAGTACTCACGGACGACGGAGCGCGGTACTCGTTTGCGAGTGTAGGGCACCGCCAGGCGCACGAGAGACTCCAGCACCGCCTCCGGCGCCCCGACGAAACCCTCGCTGACCGACAAGCGGATCGCCTGGGAATCGCGGTCGAAGCGATAGAGACTGCCGATGTGATCCAAGCGAACCGAAACCCGTTCATCGACGCGCATCATCACCCGCAGTGATTTCAAGTGCCTCTCGAGGCGGCCGTCGAAAGACAGGAAACTCACCATTTGGTAAGCGCGGCGGGACGGCGCCGGCAGATCGGCAGGCTCCAGGCCGCGTCCATCACACCAGGCGGCCACCTGTTCCGCCGTTTCGCTCAACCGGGTTCGTAGCTCGGCCACCGTCCGCCAGCCAAAGAGCGGCCCGGTCCCACCTTCGGCGGCGCGGGCGAAGGCCTCGATCTCGTCCAGGAACGAGTTCTTTGCCGCCACCACGCGGGAGATTCGAATCGAACGCGGCTTGCCTCGGTCGGCCTGTGCCCTACATCTCTGACGCACGCGTATGACCTGCTAGAAACGCAGTCCCCTGGTGACCTTTGCCCCTCATGACGCTGGCCGGCGGATCGTGCCAGCCCCTATCCACTTCCATCCCACACGGAAATGACGATCCTGGGCCCGCCTCAGGCTATCCCCTGGTATGCCGGCGAGAGTGTATCACCCGGCCCAGGCTCGATCCCTGCATCCTGGCCAAGGGGCCGGCCCAGGCGGGGCAAGGGATGGTCCGGATGGCCTTCTGGCGGATTCCCGCTCCCGCGACTATCCTTGCCTCGCACCTTCCTGTGGTGGAGATCCTTCTTGATGACCAAGAAGACCTTGGGCTACGTCAAGCTCGTCTGGACCTGTCCGCGCTGCCAGACCCGGAACGCCGGTCCTAACGCGTTCTGCAACGGCTGCGGTGCACCTCAGCCGGAGGATGTCCGGTTCGAGCAGCCGGCGGAAGCCGAGTTGCTCAAGAACGCGGATGAGGTGGCGAAGGCCAAGGCGGGCCCCGACGTCCACTGCCCCTATTGCGGCACGCGTAACCCCGGCGACGCCAAGTTCTGTGGCGCCTGTGGCGGCGAGATCGCCGGGGGGAAAGCTCGCGAGTCCGGACGCGTGGTCGGCGCCTACCGCGCGCCATCCGGGAAGACCCGCCCTTGCCCGGCCTGCGGCACGCCCA
>Ga0184633_10001050_pt1 | contig 11146 bp, 10 predicted proteins | sample PLM31_170_b1_FD_133156 | JGI IMG/M metagenome (GOLD analysis project Ga0184633, IMG submission 133156) | Groundwater sediment microbial communities from an aquifer in East River, Colorado, USA - PLM3-1_170_b1 | ecosystem: Environmental > Terrestrial > Soil > Riparian zone | place: USA: East...
CGCTTGTGTCCCAGCCGAGCCCGAGCAGCCGCACGAACGCGCGCTCCCCCCACGGGTTCGAAGGATGTTCCTGCCAGATCCGCCACAGCAGCCCGTGCCCGTAGACCCAGGTCGCGCCGAGCTGCGACCATTCCCACGCGAGGCCGTGAGAGCTGAGCGTCCGCCGGCGCGCGGCCCACTCGGGCGAGCGCTCGTCGTCGGTGCCGAGCTGGCCCGCGAGCAGATCGGCCGCGAGGAGGAGCACCGGCCGGCGCGCGTCGCGGGTCGCCGCCGCCTTCAGGAGATCCAGGACCAGGCCGTAGGCCTTGGACTGCGTGGCCGGATCTCCTCGCCCCTCCCGCAGGCGGGCGATCAGCGCGCCGTAGTCGGGATACGGTGCACGCAGCTCCTCACTGAGCACCATGGCGAGTCGCGACTCCAGCTGGTCCTGCCAGTCCGGCGTCCCCCGCGCCGCGCGCTCGCGCTCCTCCTCGGTCAGGGCGGTGAGGAGCGGCCGTTGACGGGCAAGGAGTCCGAGGTACGGAGGTCGGGAGGGCGGCTCGTCGACGTACAGCAGGATTTCAAGCAGGTCGGTCCGCCATCGCCTGATCTCACGCCAGGACGCCGAGCCGAACTCCAGCACCATCAACTTCGCGGGACGCTCCGCATTGCCGTAGCGCTCGGAAATTCGCTCGGCGAGTGCTCGATGACGTTCGTCGAGCGCCGCTGCGTGCGACGCAGACGGCGGACCGACTGGCGCGAGAATCCGGACGCGGAACTGCTCGAGCCGCGGCGCCGGGGGATCGCCGGAGAAGACGTAGAAGAACCACTCTCGGACGGTGCCCGCGTCGTCGCTGCGGCAGCGGTACGCCCACTCCTCGTCGGCCGTGCTCCAACTGCCCGTGCTGCGGTAGCGCTCGCAGCTCGCGGCCGGGCCCGACCGCGTCCACGCGTCGTACGTGGCGCCCCAGGGCGCCTCGCGCAGCGCCCTCCATACGTCCCCGACCGGCGCATCGCCCGCAGCCACCACACGGGGACCGAGCGCGAGCGCCAGCGCGGCGAGCGGCAGACCGAGGCGCGGCATCACGGCGCGCGCTTGGAGCTGGAAAGGATGATGACGGCGGGATCAGCGCTTCGGGGGAAAGGCGCTCGCCATCTGGCGGGCCGCCGAGGCCATCGCCACCCGCATCGCGTCGAGCAAGCCTTGGCGCTGGGTGGTCACGAACCAGCGCCCGGGGTCCGACTCGCCGAACTCCACGTACGTCGCCAGCTCTTCGTCGCTCAGCGAGCGATACGTGTAGAGCCAGCGCACCAGGGCCGCGCGGGTCAAGGCGTCCTGCTGCCCCCGCAGCTTGCGCTCGGCCGCATCCGTTTCGCGGCTGGTGGGCCGCTGCGCGTTCGACAGAACGGGCTCGAGCGACCGCGAGACCGCCTGGAAGGCGACGACGGCCATCTCGATCTGCAGCTCGGCGCTGCGCGTGGCCGCTTCGTGTCGCTGGACGAGAGCGACGCGAGCCAGCTTCGGGATGTCCCCTTGCAGGCCCAAGGTGAAGCGCTCGAGATCCTGCTTCGCTCCCGGCTCGCTAGCGGCGAGCTCCAGAGCGGCGATCCTCCTGAAGAGCGGCGCTCGGAGCTGCGCCATGACGATGCCCATGCGGTGGGGGTCGTAGTTCGACCTGAAGGCGCCCCGGACGGCGCTGTAGAGGACGTCTGGCCGGAACGCGTCGGTGAGGATTCTGGCTACGCGCGTCTTGTCCTCGGTCTTGAGCGTGATCTGGCGCGCGTCGTAGTGCGCCCGGATGTGCGCCGGAATCGTATCGAGCGCCTTCTTGGTCCCCGAAATTTCCAGCGCCTCGGCGATGAGGGCGTCGCGTTCACCATCGCCGGGCCGGACCTGGGGGGGCTGGTCCGAGTAGGTGACGACGCCCTGATCGTTGACCCACCGGTAGGTCGCGGCCTCAGCGAGCGGGCCCGTCATCAGCGCGACCAGTCCGACGAGCAATGGAATCGCCCGGATCATGACGACCCTCCTCTTCGAGGTGATGTTAGGCGGCGCCGTGATCGAGAAGGTATGGAGATCAATCACCTTTTCAAGTTGTACCATGGGGTGGCTGTCAACCCGCCCGATTACGGTCGGCGGTCGCATCGTCCACGAGCGCGCCTTCGCTTGACGCCTTCGGGTCCCAGGTGTTGTGGTGAATGCCCGGGGTACCTCTATCACGCGTGGCTCCTCGATTCTTGGGGGTCGCCGCCTCGACTACCTATGATGCTTAGTGAGGTCTTCACCGGCTCTCAGGACGCGGCGTGAGGGAGGACAGGACATGGGTCGCTCGAAAACGGTCGCCTGGCGGATGCTGCTCTCCTTGCTTCTGGTGGCCTGGCCCCTCGCCTCGACAGGTTGGGCTCAGGTATCTTTCCCGTCCCGCCCGCCGTCCGGTGGCGTCATCAGCGACGAGATCGGGCTGATCACGGTCGAGCATCGTCAGGAGATCGACCGGCTCGGAGCCGCGCTCCTCAAAGAGACGGGGTACCCGGTGACCGTGGCCACCATCCGATCGCTCGCAGCCCAGAAGGCCGCCGGCTATACGATCGAGCGATACGCCTCCGAGCTGCTCAAGGCCTGGAATCTGGGGCCGGATCACCTCAGCCACGGCATGCTCCTGCTGGTCGCCGAAGACGACCGCCAGGCGCGCATCCAGCTCGGCTCGGCCTGGGGTAACGCGCACGAGGGCCGCGAAAGCGAGATCATGGACACGCTGATCCTCCCCGCCTTCCGACGCGGCCAGTTTTCGCAGGGCATCCTCGACGGCGTGCGTGGCTTCGACGCCCTGGGGCGCGGGCTGGCGCTGCCGACGCCCCCACGCCCATGGTGGCTGATCCCGGCGGTCGCGGCTGCTGGGTTGGTTCTCATCGGTGGCGTCGTCTCGCTCAGCCGGAGCGGACGCCGCGGCTGGGCGTGGGCCATCGCGGGCTTCGCTGGCGCGATTCTCCTGTCGCGGGCGATCGCGTGGGCCCGCGGCGGCGACTCCAGCGCCGACGAGAGCGGCGTCACCGGGAAGTGGTGACCGCCGAAGCACGAGTCGGCCACTAGTCGGCTCTTGACGCGACGCCGCTTTGCGCTGATCCTCGGCGCATCGAGCGACGCGCGGGGCACCCCGTCTGATCGCGAGCCCAACCCGGGAGCGAGTGAGGAGCTTCACGATGACGGCCGTCGCATCCCGCAACATCAAGTTCGTGAGCCATTCCGACCAGGCGGGCCGCAGCGACGGCGTTCAGATCATCGTGCATCGCGGCTATGCCTATGTCGGCCAGACCTTCAGCAACGGCTTCACGGTCCTGGACGTGCGCGATGCGCGGCACCCGAAATTCGTCGACTTCATCGCTTGCCCGCCCAACACGCGCACCGTTCACCTGCAGACTCATGATGACCTGTTGCTGGCGACGAACATGCCGAGCGTCTGGACCATGCAAGAGTTCCAGAACCAGCAGGATTATTTCGGCGCGTCACCGGCCGACAAGTTGTCGGCGCGCGCGGGCAGTTTCACCGCCGGGATTCGCGCGTTCGATATCTCCAGACCGCACAAGCCGACGGAGATCGGATTCATGCCGGTCGAGGGCATCGGACCGCACCGGATCTGGTACACGGGCGGCCGTTACGCGTACGCCTCCATCCACTTTGCCGAGTTCACCGACCATGTCTTCGCGGTCGTCGACGTGTCCGACCCGAGGAAGCCCGAGGTCGCCGGCCGCTGGTGGATCCCGGGCATGTGGCGGGGTGGGGCCGAGACGCCGACCTGGCGTAGCGGGCGCCGCTATGCGCTCCATCATGCGCTGGTGGCCGGCACGCTCGCCTACGGCGCCTGGCGTGACGGTGGCCTCACCGTGCTCGACGTGGCCGATCCGACCCGGCCCCGGCTGATCGCGCATCGAAACTGGGACCCGCCCTTCGGCGGCGGCACCCATTCTCCGCTGCCGCTGCCGGATCGCAACCTGCTGGTGGTCGCCGACGAAGCCACCAGCCCCAATTGCAGCCAGGGCCTGCGCTACGTCTGGCTGTTCGACATTCGCGAGCCGAGCAATCCCGTCAGCATCTCCACCTGTCCGACACCTTCCGAGACGGACTATTGCGCCAAGGGCGGGAATTTCGGTCCACACAACCTGCACGAGAATCGGCCCGGCTCGTTCCAGAGCTCGCGCCTGATCTTCGTCACTTACTACAATGCGGGCGTGCGCGTCTTCGACATCGCGAACCCGTTTCAGCCGCGCGAGGTCGCATTCTACGTGCCGCCCAACCCCGAGCGCATGGTCGATCCGCGCCCGGGCCGGCCGCAGGTGATTCAATCCGCCGACTGCTACGTCGACCCGAACGGGCTCATGTATCTGACCGATTCCAATGCCGGCCTCAACATCCTGGAATTCGAGGGGCCGTGAGCTTCTCCGGCCTCAGGAGGGCACCCATGCGACGGCAACGAATCCTGCTCGCCCTCGGCGTGGTCCTGGTCGCGGCGGCGGGGATCATACCGCAGGGATCGGCACAGACCGTGGTGAAGCTGGCGATCGTGGCCGAGATCACCGGTGGCGGCGCACCCTCGGGGAACATGTGGCGCGACGGCGTCATCCTGGCGGTGGAGGACATCAACAAGAAGGGCGGGATCCAGGGGCGACGCCTGGAGTCCTTCGTCATGGACACGCAGACGGACCCCCCGACCTCCGTCGCGGTGATTCGCCGCGCGATCAACGAACGCCCGTTCGCCATCATGGGGACGGTGTACAGCTCCAGCACCGTGGCGAACATGGAGCTCGCCCGGCAGGCCGGGATCCCGCAGATCAGCGGCTCCGAGTCGGTGCTGGTCGTCCAGAAGGGGAACCCCAACATCTTTCTGACGTCCTTCAGCCAGCAGGTCGGGTTCGCCAAGCTCGTCAAATGGCTCGTGGAGGATCTCAAGGCGGATCGGATCGCGCTGATCTACGTCAACAACGCCTTCGGTCGGGGCGGTCGCGAGATGTTCGTGAAATTTCTCAAGGAACGCGGCAAGTCCGTCGTGGTCGACATTTCCACCGAGGCGCAGCAGGCGGACTTCACCGCCGAGCTGACCCAGGTGCGGGCCTCCGGCGCCACCCATCTCATGATCTACAACCACGAGGAGGAGAACGCGCGCATCATGATTCAGATGCGCAAGCTGGGGCTCAACGTCGAGCCCGTCGGGGACAACCTGTGCGCGCAGACCACCATCGACGCAGGCGGCGAGGCGATGAACGGTGCGCGCTGTCACGTGCCGATGACGGCGCTCTCGCCGGTGCTCAGCATGCTGGACATGGGCCGGCGGTTTCAGGAACGATTCGGGAGGGTGCCCGATCACAACGGATTCAAGGGGTACATCGGCGCCCACCTCCTGAAGGCCGCGGTCGACCGGGTGGGCGCGTTCGACCAGGCCAAGGTCCGCGACTGCCTGCACAACAACCTGTTCACGGCGGCCGACGAGCCCGGGCTCCTCATGGACACGTACGTGGATGAGAAGGGGGACGCCGACCGGGGCAGCTTCATCGTGGAGGTGAAGGGCAAGAAGTCGGAGGTGGTGAAGGTCCTGCCCTTGCTGGGGGGTCCGTACACCAAGCGGGCCTGCCGCTAGGTCACGGTCGTCGCTGGCGCGTATGTCGCGATCTCGATCGAGTTGTCGTCGGGGTCCCGGAGGTAGATCGAGTCGATCGGCCCTTCGGCGCCGCTGCGTTTCACCGGGCCCTCGATCAGTGGGACGCCACACGCCGCGAGGTGCGCGATCCACTCGGCGAGCGGCGCGCTCGTGACGAAGCAGAGATGACCCGCGCCGGGCGTCGGCTGGTCCGACGGGAGTGCGCGGGCGTGCTCCAGGTTGATCTTCTGCCGGCCGACGCGGAGCGCGGTCCGGCCCCGGCCGAACGTCTCCACCTCGATGCCTAGAACTCGGCGATAGAACGCGCACGTCGTGTCCATGTCGCGGACGACGAGCGCCAGGTGGTCCAGCCGATCGACGGAGAGTGCCAGCATGGTGCGGATTCTACACTCGCCGTGCCCGGCGTGTCACGTGACGTCCCGCTTCCCGCCAGCCTTGACACCCGATGCGAGGCGGCGCACTGTCTTCATCACCCTGAGAAGGAGGCACCCATGGCCATAACCCTCTCGCATGGTGGACCCACGATCTATCGTTCTGCCGAACCCTCCAGGCAGGTGCTGGTCGGCACCATCGAAGGGGTGGTGTGCCTGGAACGTGATTCCGGTGGCGGCGGGTGGCACGTCGCCCATCGGACGCTGACCGACAAGCACGTCCACGCCCTCATGATCGAACCGGAAAGCGGCACGATCTTCGCGGGGATGAAGCACGGCTCGATGTTCGCCAGCGGGGATGGCGGCCGCACCTGGGACCGTCGAGACAAGGGACTCACGGAGCAGAACGTGTACAGCCTCGCGTGTGCCCGCCTCGCCGAAGGCGTACGCGTTTTCGCGGGGACGGAGCCCGCCCACCTGTTCTACAGCGATGACCTTGGACGCGGCTGGACCGAGCTCCCGGCGTTACGGTCGGTGGACACGTCGCGATGGAGCTTCCCAGCCCCGCCCGGCGTCGCCCACACCAAGCACATCAACTTCCATCCACGGGACGCTCAGACCCTGTTCATCGGGGTGGAGCAGGGCGGCCTGCTGAAGAGCACCGATGCCGGGAAAACGTTTCAGGTGATCCCGGGGATGGACGACGACGTCCACCGCACGGTGATCAATCCGCTGAACCCCGACCGCATCTACATCACGACGGGCATCGGGATGTACGTGACCGGCGATGGTGGAAAGACCTGGGAGCAATGGACCGACCTGCACCACGAGATCGGCGGCTATCCCGACCTCCTGGTGCTCCATCCAAGACAACCGGAGCTCATGTTCGTGGCGTCGGCCGAGAAGGGCCCTGGGTCCTGGCGCAAGAGTCATTTCGCCGGCTCCCGAGTCTCCAAGAGCACCGACGGGGGAAAGACCTGGCAGGTGCTCCGTCAGGGGTTGCCCGACCGGCTCCGGCCCGCGTTCGAGGCGATGTGCCTCGAGGACTGGGGTGACTCGTTCTCCGTCTTCGCCGCCACGGCCACGGGTGAGGTGTGGTGCAGCGACGATGGCGGCGAGCGTTGGAGTGAAGTCGTCACGGGTCTGGCGCCCATCTCCAAGGGCGACCACTACTCCGCGTTCGTCACGGCCTGAACGACCCCCGGCCACAGCGTTGTCCTGCCGCCCCGACCACCCGTCGGGGCGGCTCACGTTTGGGTCCCGGGCGCGCTCCCGCGCCTCGACGGCTCCAACCTGGGGCTCCTCGCGGTCCACATCGTCATCGTGTAGGCGTCGACTTCCGGACCGGCGCCGTCCTCTAGCGCAAGTAGCGGATCACCGGCGGTCCATTATTGCGAAATGGTCTCGTCGGCGCGGATCAGCACTGCCTGGGGGATCGTCAATCCAAGGGCCTTGGCGGTTTTCTGATTTATCACCATCTCGAACTTTGTGGGTTGCTCGACTGGGAGGTCGCCAGGCTTGGCGCCCTTGAGGATCTTGTCGACAACCATGGCGGCGCGCCGGTTCAAGTCGACAGGGCTCGCCCCGTAGAACATGAGTCCACCGGCCTCCGTATGCTCCCTTATCCCGTAGACCGCCGGCAGGCGGGCCTTTTCAGCCAGGCGAGCGATCTGCGTCCGGTTATCGATGAACACCCCTTCCACCAGAACGATGACCGCGCCCGCCCGCTCTCTGGTCATCGCAGCAAAGGCGCTGTCGAAGTCGTTGGAACCACGCACCTCCAGGGGTTGAAGTCGCACTCTCAACGTCCGGGCTGCCACCTCCGCTTCTCGTAACTGGGGCACGTTGCTTGGATTGGCTGGATTCCAGAGGACGGCCACGCGGGAGACCTTGGGAACCAGCTCCGTAAGGAGCTGCATCTGTTTCCCGATGAGCTCGGGGGCCATCAAGGACAGCCCAGTGACATTTCCCCCCGGCCGGCCGAGGCTGGCGACAAGTCCGGTCGCCACAGGATCCACAACGGCCGACATGACGATGGGAATCGTCCTCGTCGCATCTCGCGCGGCCTTCGTCGCCGGCGTGGAGTACGCCACGATGATGTCTACCCTCAGACGGACCAGCTCGGCTGCGAGGTCGGGGAGCCGATCATAGCTTTCCTCAGCGAATCTGGCCTCGATGCTGATGCTCCTGTTCTCTATGTAACCAAGGCCGTGCAGCCCTTGCCGAAAGGCGTCGGAAAGCGCTATGCGCCTCGGATCGGAGGCTGAGCCAATCGACAGATAACCGACTTTGGGCACTTTCGGCGGCGCCTGGGCCACGGCTGCGCGCGGCACGACGAGCACACTTAGAGCAAGGCCGCCCAGAAATGCGCGTCGCTCGATGGTCGTGAGATGGGGGCCGCTCATCTGCCAGGAAGCTAGGGCAGACACGGGTCCTGGTCAAGAGAGGACCCGGTCACTTCACTCCGTAGGAGGTTGCCGTCACGGACTCGTTTGGCGGGTTCGGATGTACGGGTTACCCGCGTGCCGGGCCTGGAAACCCGTCCAGGCTTCGATGTCGCGCTCCCTGAACTCGCGCAGAAACTCCCAGCTCGTCGCTTTCAGGACCTGGTCGGGCAGGAACGTGTACCAGGCGATGCGCAGCCCGAGGGCGAAGTGCTCGGACAGGGTCAACCGCGGGTGGGCCACCGTGGCCGGTGTCGCCGTCGAGGATCACGGGAAAGGAGACCGCGCCGGCGATGTAGCCGCCAAACTGGGCGCACTCGGTGGCGGAGAGGACGCCAGTGTCGGGGAGTGCCGTGTAGTGATCTGTGCGTGGAAGGCGTTGGGCGTGCCCAGCACGGCCAGCACCCGATCGTCGCGAGCCAGCAACAACCGAAGTCTGGCGGAAGGTCGCGGCGCGAGGCGATCAGGCACGGGCCGGGGCAACCGGCGCTGGTCTGAAACGGCGGTAGAACCGCAGCGCATTGTCCCAGAACAGCTTGCGCCTCGCCGGCTCCGGCAGATCCCAGGCCATCACCGTGTCCACCGATTTCGGAAACCAGCTTTCGCCGTGCGGGTAGTCCGACGCGTACATCAGGATGTCTTCGCCCAGGAGCTGGATGACGGCCTTCGTCAGCTCCACGCCTTCCGACATCTCGATGGTCTGGAAGAAGCGACCGGAGGTGACGTAGTCGCTCGGCTTCTGCTTGAGCGGCGGCAGGGCCCGAGCGACGGACTGGGCATGCTCGTCCAGGCGCTTGGCCCAGAACGGCAGCCACCCGTGGCCGGCCTCGAGCACTCCCAGCCGAAGATTCGGATACCTGTCGAGCACGCCCGCGCCGATGAGGGCGGCCATGTTGCGCATGCCGCACCAGGGATGCGCCGCCGAGCGCTGCAGCCACAAGTTCTCCCACGTGTCGAGCCCGCCGGGCGCGTAGGGCGGCATGACGGTGAACGTGTGGAGCACGACCGAGAGATCGTGGTGCTGGGCCGCCGCCCAGTACGGTTCCAGGTCCGGATGATCGAGCGGCATGCCGTAGGGTGCGTAGCAGAAGAGCGACAACGCCCACGGCTCCTGGGCGCACCGCTCGACCTCCGCCAGACTGTCCCGCACGTCCCGGCCGGACACCAGGATGACGCCGCTCAGCCGGTTCGGATAGGCAGAGCAGTAGTCCGCCATCCAGCGATGGTAGGCGCGGTACAGCGCGAGCTCGATCGCGGTGTCCGCCGTCGTCCACGTCCCGAACCAGCCCGACGGCAGCAGGAGGTTGACGTCGACGCCCTCCAGGTCCATGTCGGCGATCCGCGCAGCCGGGTCGTGGTCGACTCGAGGATCGGGATCCCGGCCTTTGTGCGCGCCACCGTAGGTGCTCATGTACGCGCGGGGATCCGCGGGCTGGGGCGACGGGTCGCCCAGGCGACGCTCGTACTTGCGCTCGCCCACGTGATACGTCACCTGGCCGGTGCGTTTGATTACGCGGCGCTTGTCGCTCAGCGGCTCGAGCGCCGCGCGCTCGGGCGCGGCCAGATAGCGCTCGAGGATGTCCATGGTCGGGCCCACGTGGGTGTCCGCGTCGAAGATCCGCAATCCGTCTCGCGCCACAGCGTTGGTCCTCCCATCAGCGGGCTTTCGGGTTCGTTCGCTCACCTGGCGGCAAAGCTAGGCCAGGGCCCGGGCTGGGTCAATAGGGCGGCAGGGTGAAACAGGAGGCTCCAGGTTGAAGCCTTCCACCCACATGGGCGTTCGACACGTATACCTCGTTGTAATGAGGGGCGGCCCATCTGGCGGATGACGCAACCCTATCGCAACGGAGGAGGAACAACATGGGGTCATCGCGACCCTTTCGCTTCGGTGTGATCAATGAACGCATGCAGACGGCCAGCGCCTGGAACGCCGACGCGCGCCGCGCTGAGCAGCTGGGGTACTCGACCTTTCTGATCCGGGACCACTTCGTCCCCGACCATTTCGGGGACCAGTTCGCACCGTTCTCGGCGCTTATGGCCGCGGCCAGCGTGACGAAGACCATGCGCGTTGGGTCCCTCGTTATCGACAATGACTACCGTCATCCCGTAGTCCTGGCCAAGGAGGCGGCGACGCTCGACCTACTCTCCGGTGGCCGCTTCGAGCTCGGCCTGGGCGCGGGGTTTCTGAAGACCGAGTACGACAAGGCCGGCGTAACCTTCGACCGTCCCGGCGTTCGCATCAGCCGACTGGCGGAGGCACTCGAGGTGCTCAAGGGATTGTTCGCCGAGGGCCCACTGACGTTCCGAGGGCAGCACTATCGAATCGACGGACTCCGTGGATATCCCCAGCCGGCCCTCTCTGTCAATATGGGTGAGACAGTGACCCCCTGGGAGTTTAGTGTCGAGGGCGAGTCAGGATTGGAGAGCGATGAGCGCATTGGAGCAGGCCCTCGGTGGGCCGGCGATCGAGGTGGTAGCGAAGGCGACGCGGCGGCGGTTCACCGCCGAGTACAAGGGGAAGGTCCTGCGGGAGGCCGACGCCTGCCAGACCGCGGGCGCCATCGGCGCCCTGCTGCGCCGCGAAGGACTGTACTCGTCGCATTTGACGACCTGGCGGGCCGCCCGTGACCGCGGCGAGCTGGGCGTCACGAGGAAGCGGGGGCCGGTCCCGCGAACGCGGGATTCCCGCGAGAAGGTGATC
>Ga0184633_10001053_pt1 | contig 11134 bp, 9 predicted proteins | sample PLM31_170_b1_FD_133156 | JGI IMG/M metagenome (GOLD analysis project Ga0184633, IMG submission 133156) | Groundwater sediment microbial communities from an aquifer in East River, Colorado, USA - PLM3-1_170_b1 | ecosystem: Environmental > Terrestrial > Soil > Riparian zone | place: USA: East...
GCGGGACCTGGCCCACGCCGAGGCCCTCTATCCGGGGTGGTTGCGCCGATTGCTCACGCATCCCGTCAAGGGGCTGGAGAATTACGCGGAGCTGTTCGAGAAGCTGACCAAGGCCAAGGGCGCTATCAAGGTCTTCTGCGAGGTCTCGGATCTCTACTAGTGGGGAAGCGGAACGGCGGAAGGCAACACGGGAGGCCAAGAGATGAGCGCAGCGGGCCGGGGGTGAGGGCTGATAAGGTGGGGGTATCGGATGAAGGAGCCGGGGGAGGGGTATCTCCGATGAAATATGACGCGATCATCATTGGGTCGGGCCAGGCGGGCAACCCTCTCTCCGAGAGCCTGACCGACCAGGGCTTGAAGGTGGCCCTGATTGAAAAGGCGCACCTGGGGGGAACCTGCATCAATACCGGTTGCACGCCGACCAAGACGATGGTCGCCTCGGCCCAGGTGGCCCACTACGCCCGCAACGCCGCCCGCTGGGGAGTCCACACGGGCAAGGTCCGGGTGAACCTGCCGAAGATCGTTGCCCGCAAGGACGCCATCGTCCGCCGGTTCCGCAGCGGGCACCAGCACAAGGTAAACAGCCGCGAGAACCTGCACCTCCATCGCGGGAAGGCGCGCTTCCTGGGTCCCCATCAGGTCGCCGTCGGAAAGCATGTCCTGGAAAGCGAGCGGATCTTCATCAACACCGGCACCCGTCCGGATATCCCCCTGATCGAGGGCCTCGAGAAGGGCACCTACCTGACCAATGCCACCCTGATGGAGTTGACCAAACTCCCCAAGCACCTGCTGGTCCTCGGCGCCGGATACATCGGGCTGGAATTCGGCCAGATGTTTCTCCGCTTCGGTAGCCGCGTGACCGTGATTCACCGGGGCAGCGAGATCCTGACACGGGAGGATTCGGACGTCGCCGGGGAGCTACAGAAAACGCTAGAGGCCGAGGGCATGCGGTTCGTCCTGAACGCGCGCACGACCCGCGTCGCGGGAAAGAACGGCCGAATCGCCCTCAGCGTCGAGACCGGGAACGGTTCACAGACGCTGACAGGGTCACACCTGCTGATGGCCACAGGCCGACGGCCCAACACCGACGACCTGGGCCTGGACAAGGCGGGCGTGGAAATGGACAAGCGCGGCTATATCAAGGCGAACGGGCGGCTGGAGACAAACGTGCCCGGGATCTGGGCCCTCGGCGACGTAAAGGGGGGGCCCGCCTTTACCCACATCTCGTACGACGACTACCAGATCGTCTACGGAAATCTCTTTGAGGGAAAGAACCTCACCACCGAGAACCGCCTGGTGCCCTACTCCGTCTTTACCGATCCACAATTGGGCCGGGTGGGCATGACCGAGAAAGAGGCGAGGGCGACGGGCCGAAAGCTGAAGGTCGGGAAGATCCCCATGGCCTGGGTCGCCCGGGCCATCGAGCGCGATGAGACCGCTGGTCTCATGAAGCTCATCGTGGACGCGGAGACCAACCACATCCTGGGGGCGGCGATCTTGGCCACGGAGGGAGGAGAGCTGATCCAGGTCCTGAGTGCCCTGATGCTCGCCGGCGCGCCGTATACAATTCTCAAGGGGGCCATTTACATCCACCCGACCCTGGCCGAGGGTTTTTTCAGCTTGATGGACGACGTCAAGCCGGTGGACTAGCTCGCCAATTCTCCCCGACCCCCTTCTCCCCCCTCTCCTGTTCCCTCTCCCCACCAGGGGGTGAGGGTGAGGGTGAGGGGAAGGGCGAGGAGAGGAGGAATTGCGCATGAAATTCGTTCATCGATTGCGCCAACACCCCATCCAAGCCTTTCTGGCTCTATATCTTATCCTCGCCGTCGGCAACCTCGTACCGGGGGCTCTGGCGCAGCAGTCGCCAGCCCCTGTTGTGCAGGCGGTGGATTCCATCGGAATGACCGTGTCGGACATGGATCGTTCGATTGAGTTCTATTCGAAGGTCCTGACGTTCGAAAGGGTGTCCGACATCGAGGTGTGGGGAGACGTGTACGAGCATCTCCAGGGGGTCTTCGGTCTGCGGATGCGGGTGGTCCGGATGCGCCTCGGAGATGAGTTCGTCGAGCTGACGGAGTACCTGACACCGAAAGGGCGCCCGATCCCGGTGGACTCCCGGAGCCACGACCGCTGGTTCCAGCACATCGCCATCATCGTCAGCGACATGGATCGCGCCTATGCGTGGCTCCGCCAGCACAAGGTTCAGCACGCGTCCACCGGTCCCCAGCGCTTGCCGGATTGGAACAAGAATGCAGCCGGGATCCGGGCGTTCTACTTCAGGGACCCGGACGGGCACAACCTTGAGATCCTCCATTTCCCCCCGGGGAAGGGCGAACCAAAGTGGCACCGCTCGACGGACAGGCTCTTCCTGGGCATTGATCACACCGCAATCGTCGTGGCGGACACCGACGCGAGCCTCAAGTTCTATCGGGATATCCTGGGGTTGAAGGTGGTCGGTGAAAGCGAGAATCATGGCCCGGAACAGGAACGCCTGAACAACGTCTTCGGCGCCCGGCTGCGCATCACCACGTTACGCGCAGGGGCAGGACCTGCCATTGAATTTCTTGAGTATCTTTCGCCCCGGGATGGCCGCCCCTTTCCGGCCGATCACCGCGCCAACGATCTCGCCCACTGGCAGACCAGGCTGCTGATCGGCGACTCGACCGCTGCTAGCCAGGGCTTGCGTGGCGGCAAGGCGGCGTTTGTCTCCCCTGGCGTAATCCCCATGCCGGACGGACGTCTCGGATTCGGGAAGGGCTTCCTGGTGCGTGACCCCGATGGCCATGTGATACATTAATCGAGCGGTGAGGGGGTTGTCCTGGCGTCATGGCGGTCAATGTAATGCTTTGAGGTCCTCATGCGTTCCCTTCAGATCGGCGTCATGGGCTCCGTGACAGTCCCGCAGGACAAACAACGACTGCATGAGCTTGCAGAGAACGTCGGCCGCTGCATCGCGGACCAGGGAGCGGTCTATGTCTTTGGCGCCGAAGGGCACGACGGGCATCTGCCGGATGTCGCCTATCGGGGGGTGAGGGCACAGGGTGGCTGGGCACTGGCGATCACCAAGGGGAAAGAGAAGCACCTTTTCCGGGACAACGACCGAACCGTGATCGTCCCCACCGGCATGGTGCACGGCAGCGGGTGGGAGGCAATCATCGCCTTTGCCTGCGACGCGATGATCGTGATCGGGGGCGGAGCCGGCAGTCTCCAGGAGATGACGATCGCGTACCAGGCGGATATACCGATCGTCGCTCTCAGAGGGACGGGCGGATGGGCTGACAAACTCGCAGACGCTTCACTGGACTATCGGGAGAAGGCAAAGGTGATTGGCGCGTCCGATCCTGCAGAGGCAGTTCGCCTGGCTTGCAAGCTGGCAATGGGGCGCCTGGAGAAGGCGGAATAGGGAGACTCTGTCATGAGTACAGCGATCCTGGCCTGGGGACGGGAGATCTGTGGCAATCTCGCCACGGCGGAATCCCGGGAGTGGCTGTGCACCAATGGGATCGGCGGGTTCGCCTCGGGAACAGTGTCGGGCCTTCTGACCAGGCGCTACCATGGCCTTCTGGTGGCGGCCCTGAAGCCGCCGCTGGGACGGACGCTGCTCGTCACCAAGCTGGACGAAACCGTCGAATACGATGGCCTGAAGCGCCCTCTTTTCGCCAACCGGTGGGCGGACACCAGCGTGGATCCCCACGGCTACCGCGAGATCGAGCGGTTCCGGCTGGAAGGGACGACCCCCGTCTGGACCTACGCCTGCGCGGACATGCTCCTGGAGAAGCGGATCTGGATGGAGCCCGGCGCCAACACGACCTATGTCCAGTATCGCCTCCTCCGGGCCAGGGGACCGGTCAGCCTGGAGCTGAAGGCGCTAGTCAACTACCGCGACTACCATGTGACCACCCGCAGCGACGGGTGGTATATGCGGGTCGAGGCGGTGCCGGGCGGCTTGCGCGTGGCAGCATTCGAGGGCGCGCAGCTCTTTGTCCTGCTGGCCGGTAGTGCCGAGGTCCACCGGTCCCACGACTGGTACCGCGGCTTCGACCTGGCCGTGGAGCGGGAGCGCGGCCTCGATTCCCGCGAGGACCACCTGCACGCGGGGACATTCCGGGCGACCCTTTCACGGGGGGCCTCCCTCACCCTCGTGTGCTCCACCGAAGGCGCGCCATCCCTGGACGGGGATGCCGCGTGGGAGCGGCGACGGCGGTACGAGGATGGCCTGTTGGCACAGTGGCGAAAGGCGCACCCAGTTGCCGAGCATGCCCCGGGCTGGATCCGGCAGCTCGTCCTGGCCGCGGACCAGTTCGTGGTGCGCCGTCCGCTCCCAGACGACAAAGACGGAATGTCGGTCATCGCGGGTTACCACTGGTTCGGCGACTGGGGCCGCGACACGATGATCAGCCTGCCCGGCCTCTCGATCTCGACCGGCCGTCCCGACGTGGCCAGGCGGATCCTCACGACCTTTGCCCGCTTCGTGGACAAGGGTATGCTTCCCAATCGGTTCCCGGATGCCGGCGAAACACCCGAGTACAACACCGTGGATGCGACCCTCTGGTATTTCGAGGCGATCCGCGGATACCATGCCGCGACGGGGGATGATGACCTCCTCTGCCAGCTCTTTCCTATCCTCGAGGAGATCGTGCGGTGGCATCGCAAGGGGACGCGCTACGGGATTGGCGTGGATCCGAATGATGGTCTGCTCCGGTCTGGAGAGCCAGGCGTGCAGCTCACCTGGATGGATGCCAAGATCGGGGACTGGGTGGTCACACCCCGGACGGGCAAGGCGGTGGAGATCAACGCCCTCTGGTACAACGCCCTGCGGGCCATGGCGACATTTGCCAAGCGGTTGGGCCGGCCGGCCGAATCGGGGGATGCGTTGGCTGCACAGGTCCGGGAGGGCTTCGACCGTTTCTGGAACGAGAGGGACGGGTATTGCTTTGACGTCATTGATGGTCCCGAGGGAAATGACGCGGCCCTCCGGCCGAACCAGATCTTCGCCGTCTCCCTCCCCGTGAGTCCCCTCACTCCGGAGCGGCAGCGGCAGGTGGTGGATACCTGCGCGCGGCACCTCCTGGCCTCTTTCGGTCTCAGGAGCCTGGCGCCCGGCCATCCCCAGTACCGGGGGCGGTACCTCGGCGGACCCGGCGAACGAAACGCGGCCTACCACCAGGGGCCGGTATGGGGGTGGCTCCTGGGGCCGTTCACGCTGGCGCACCTCAAGATATATGGTGACCGTGAGACGGCCCGGACCTTTCTTGAGCCTCTGGCCCATCACCTGGCCGATTACGGAGTGGGAAGTCTGGCCGAGATCTTCGACGGGGATCCGCCGTTCACCCCCCGCGGCTGCATCGCCCAGGCCTGGAGCGTCTCCGAAACCCTGCGGGCCTGGATGGAGATTGCGGGCGGGCCCCCGGCAGCTCCGAAGGGAACACGCCGGCCACGGACAACCCCCGCCCGACGCCGCCGCAAGTAGGCCGAATCTCCCGGCTTCCCGTTGGTGTCTTAGAAGGTAGACACCAGATGGGAAAGCCTTCCAGGCCTTTGCCTTCAGGACATTACGAGGAAAAGACAGAGATGAGGACTACGATTGAGACCCGGCCGGCAGGCGGCCGGGTGCTGGCCAGGCCGTCCACCTCGCTGGCGCCGCGCATCATGATCCTGGGTGGCGGGTTTGCCGGCGTGACCACCGCGCTGGAACTGGCCAAGCGGTGTGCCGGGACGCTGCCCGTCCACATCACGCTGCTGAGCAACCAGAACTTCTTCCTGTTCACCCCGATGCTGGCCGAGGCCGCGACAGGCGCCGTGGAGAGCCGCCACGTCCTGTATCCCATCCGGCCCCTGTGCGGGAAGTGGGGGATCGAGTTCGGCGAGATGTCGGTCGAGGCGGTGGACCTCGAGCGGCGCCGAGTCATCGCCCGCCATCGCCGCTCTGAGACGCGCCAGCACGTCCATTACGACAAACTGGTCCTGGCCCTGGGCGCGGCGCCGAACACAGCCATCGTGCCCGGTGCGACCGAGCATGCCCTCGCCTTCAAGGGCGTGGGGGATGCGGTGAAGATCCGCAATCGGGTTATTGACCTGTTCGAGGCGGCCGCCCTGACCGACGACCCGTGGATGCGGCAGCGCCTGCTCACCTTCGTGGTGGTGGGGGCGGGCCACGCGGGAACCGAGCTGATGGCGGCGCTGGAGGAGCTGACGCGGGGAATTCTCCTGCGCCACTACCCCTCCATCCCCCAGAGCGCCGTCCGCCTCGTGCTGGTGGGGAGCGCCGTCCTGCCCCAGACGGCAACGAACCTGGCCGCCTACGCCAAGGAGCAGTTGCTGGCGCGGGGAATCGAGATCGAAACCAGCCGCGCCGCCGGTGTCTCGGCCGACGGGCTGAGCCTGCAGGACGGACGGGTGATCCCGAGCGACTGCGTCATCTGGACGGCTGGCAACCGGGTGAGTCCGGTGGTCGCCAACCTGTCGCTGCCCAAGGCGCGGGACGGACGGCTGCTGGTCAACGAGTTCTTCGAGGTCAAAGGCGCTCCCGACGTCTATGCCTTGGGCGATAACGCCACCCAGACGGATCCGCAGAGCGGCCAACCGTACGTCGCAACGGCCCAGGTGGCGATCCGCCAGGCGCGGGCCCTGGCCCGCCAGCTCGAGGCGGAGCTCACCGGTCGCGAGCGCAAGCCCTTCCGGTTCCGGCTGCTGGGCGAGATGGTGCCCCTCAGCCGGCGGACTGCGGTCGCCGACATGCGCGGGATCAAGCTGCTTGGGTTCCCCGCGTGGTTCCTGTGGAAAACCGTGTACATGCTCAAGCTGCCCACGTTGTCGGCCCGGGTCCGCGTGGTCCTGGACTGGACGGTAGAACTCTTCTTCGAGCGGGATGTCTCGGAATTGACGCTGGACGAGGAGCGGGGGGCGTAAGATGCAGGTAGAAATCATGCAGACACCCCGGCACGTGCGTTTGCCCATCTGGCGCCGGCTGGGCTGGCGGCTTGGCGCCAGCCTGCTGGCCTTGACCGCCCTCGGAATCCTGCTGAGCGGCACCCTGCAGTACCGGGCCCAGGATCGCTGGCTGCGCCAGTCCCTCGGCTCGCTGCTCCTGAACATCGCGCGCACCGGCGCCTTGCTCGTGGACGGCGACCTGCACCAGGCGATGGTCGAGGCGGGGCGGAACGACACGAAGGCCTATGCCACCCTCCGCGCGCAACTCGAGCGAATCCAGAAGACGAACCGACTGGGGGATCCGATCTACACGCTGTCCCATGTCCAGGGGGACCGGGCCCGCTTCGCCGTCATCAGCCATGGGCAAGAGCCGGTGGGCAAGGAATACCTGCTCGCGCCTGCGATCCAGCCGATCCTGCATCGCGTCCTGGCGGAGGGCAGCGCGGAATACACCGACATCTACTGGAACGAGCATGGGACCTGGATCACCGCCTTCGCCCCCATCAAGAATGCGGCGGGCAAGACGGTGGCGGCCCTGGACGTAGATTTCCGCGCGGACGTGTACCTGGCCGATCTGGCAGCGGTCCGGCGCCGGCTGTATCTCCATTCCCTGGCGGCCGCGGTCCTGGCTCTGGGGGCCGGGCTGCTCCTGGCGCGGCGCATCACGCGGCCCCTGGCCCAGCTCACGGCCCTGGCCAGGAACGTGGTCGAAGGGAACCTGAGCGCGCGGGTGAAGATCACCGCCCGGGACGAGATTGGCCTGCTGGGGAACGTGTTCTACCTCATGGTGGATCGCCTGAAGGTCTCGTACCGCAGCCTGACGGACGTCCTGGTCCGGGCGTTGGAGGCGCGAAGTGGAGAGACCGGGACGCTGCGGCGGCTGGCGGATGCGGCGCTGGCCGTTGCCGACCGCCTCGAGGTTTCGCCGACGCAACGGGAGGCCCTCGAACTGGGCGCGCTCCTGCATGACATCGGCGAGATCCGAACACCCGAGGCCATCCTGCAAAAGGCCGGTCCCCTGACCATGGAAGAGCGGCGCATCATGATGCAGCATTCGGCCTGGGGCGTGGAGATCCTGGAGACCGTGCCGCTCCTCACCCCGGCCCTCGACGTCGTGGGGGCCCATCACGAGCGCTTCGATGGCGCCGGCTACCCGAACGGGCTCCGCGCGGAGAGCATTCCGCTCACGGCCCGGATCTTCGCCGTGGTGGATGCCCTGGATGCCATGACGCATGACCGCGTGTATCGCGCGGCCCGCCCCCTCAACGAGGCGCTGGAGGAGCTGCGTCGCGAGACCGGAAAGCAGTTCGACCCGCGGGTCTTGGACGCGGCGCTCGCGATCCCGGCCGGGCGGTGGGCAGAGCTGTTGGCCTGTCCTGTGTCCAGCGAGCCGAGCCGCGTGGCGTGATACACAAGCCATCAGCGTCAGTAGTCGGCCTCCAAGTCCGGGCTGATCGCTAAACGTTGACGGCTGATGACTTCCAATGGAGGGAAGCTGACATGATGACAGAGCGGAACTGGACGACCTCGGGTACTCCGTATGCCCTGGTGATCCTGCGGATTGCCTTTGGCATCCTGTGGATTCAGCAGGCGCTGTGGAAGATCCCGCCCGACTTCGGCCTGGCCCGGGGAGATGGGCTGTACTACTGGACGCAGGAGATGGTGAAATACTCCTTCCTGCCACCCCACAAGGTCTTCGTCGCATCGGTGGTCATCCCGAACTTCGTGCTCTTCGGGTGGATGACCTTGCTGATGGAACTTTTCATCGGGGTCTCCCACCTGCTTGGCGTGGTGAACCGCCTCGGAGCACTCGCGGCCCTGGGGATGTCGGTCAACCTGTGGATCGGCCTGTCGCGGCACCCCAACGAGTGGCCGTGGAGCTACCTGATGATGATCGGTTTCGCCATCCTGTTTGTCAGCACCCACCCCGGCCGGATCTTCGGCCTGGACGGCTGGCTGTCTCGGCGCATGAGTGCGCCGCCGCTCGCCGAGCGCGCGTGGGCCCGCGCCCTCAACTTGATCCTCTAACGCCGCCCCGAGTCCCGCCCTAAGCAACAGGGGCGCTGCGACGCGACATCGCAGCGCCCCGTGCTGTTTTCCCGACCAGCGGCGCGAGAGCGGCTCTACTGCTTTTCGGCCATCATGCTCGTGAGGACTGTCGCCAGCCCGCTGGCGTGGGGAATCTTCGGCTCCCCTGCCAGCAGGATGTTAGTCGGTGTGACCTCCTGCTCGTAATAGGCGCGGTTCAGGCCGTCTCGCGTGTCCACGATGGCCCCGTCAATCGAGAGACCGGCATACAGTCCCTTCGCCCGCGCGAAGCTGACGAGGTCGGCGCTCAGGTTGGCGGTGGCCCCGGCCACGCCCGCGCCGAAGGGACCGAGGGCGAGGCTGGCGTCCGCCCCGAGCTTGAAACTCGTTCTGAGCATGGCGTGCAGGCCCCGCTCGCTCATCGCCAACACCACGACCTCTGCGGCCTGGGCACCCGCCAGCGCGCCAAAGCTCAGCGCGCCGAGGCTGTAGAAGGCCGGGCCGTTCCAGCCTCCCTTCCCGTCGGAGGCCATCATGACACCGCTGCCCCCAGACCCCCCGAACAGGAACCCCACCTTCACGACTTGAGACAGGATCAGCACTGCCTTGGCCCGCTTCAGCGCGTTGCGGAACTCTCCCATGTTCGGATCGGCCTGGAAATTCTCGATGGTAATCTTCGACATCTCGACCAGATGCCGCGCATCCTGCGTATCGTCCGCCCACGCCGGGACAGGCGGCATCGCCATGGCGATCACCGCGAATATCCATGCACCCACTGCGGCTCGCGCGATCCGAAGGCCCATCGATCTTTGTTCACCTGCCATCATGTTCCTCCTTTGGCCCGTCGCCAGGCGCGGACTGGTGCCGCGCTAACGGGCGGGCATCACCCTGGCCGGCTGGAATGACCGACCAGCTTCTCCTTGGTGGGATTATTATCACACCAAGCCTCCTCACGCCAAATTCTTCTTTCGGGCGCTCCCTGCCTGCCGACAGGCAGGGGAGATTCCAGAAGGGACGTCCCCTCAGCGGTTGGGTTGGGGCTACTCCGTCCGATCCTTTCCACGCAACGCTCTTGCCGTTCTCTCCCAAAGGATTGCCGGGCATGGCGCAAGCTGGTAGAGTCTCCGGGATGCTTGATGCTCAAGGATGGACGAGCAGGGGGGAATGAGATGATTGATTATCGAGTGATCGAACAGCGGCTCGTGGAAGGCCTTTACATTTCGCGGCGGCCCGTCGCAGTTACGTTCGCAGATGCCGCGCCGGCCGGTACGCCCCGGTTCCTCGGTACCGTTCCCTCGGGCTGCAGCTTCTGGCGAATCGCCGCGTCAGGCAGGACCTTTTCTACCGTCCCCAGTGACCACTATAACTGCGCGATCGGCAGCTACACCCACAACATCTCCTTGCCGGGGGAGAGAGCAGGTGAGCTGACTCAGATGCTGACATTCATGACAGGTCTCGGCTATATCCGGATGGAGGAACTCCCCGGCATCCGCCGCCTTCGCAAGACGCCGGGGGTGGTTATCTTTGCGCCGCTGGGGGACACGCCAGTTGCCCCGGATGTGGTCGTGTTCGCCGGGCTACCCGGCCGCGTGATGCTCTTGCAGGAAGCCGCCATCCGGGCAGGCCTCATGCCGCAGGCGTCCCTCCTCGGCCGCCCAAGCTGCATGGCCCTCCCGGTCGCGCTGGCCCAGGGAACCGTGGCGAGCACCGGGTGCATCGGCAACCGCGTCTACACCGACGTGGGAGAAGATGAACTGTACGTGGTGGTTCCCGGGAGAGACTTGCTGAAGGTGTCCGACGAGGTCGAGACCATCGTCGCGGCGAACACGAGGTTGTTCGAGTACCACCGGGAGCGGCGGCAGGCCCTGGCGACGGAATAGCGGCCCCGGCGACCCGCTCTCCCAGGTCCGTGGGAAGTGAAGAACCGGCCGGGGATCGAGTCGACCGGCCGGTCGAACCTATCGACTCATGCCTTGGGGGAGCCGACCTTGGCGACTCCGACGGTCCTCGCTATAGATATCGGTGGCACCAAGCTGGCGGCAGGGATCGTGGATGCCGACGGGAGAATTCTGGTACGGGGAGAGGTCCCGACGGTGGCCACCGAGGGCCCGGAGCGGGTCCTGGACAGGATCATCCAGCTTGCGAAGGACGTGCTGGTCCGGTCCGGTCTGTCCAC
>Ga0184633_10001056_pt1 | contig 11121 bp, 10 predicted proteins | sample PLM31_170_b1_FD_133156 | JGI IMG/M metagenome (GOLD analysis project Ga0184633, IMG submission 133156) | Groundwater sediment microbial communities from an aquifer in East River, Colorado, USA - PLM3-1_170_b1 | ecosystem: Environmental > Terrestrial > Soil > Riparian zone | place: USA: East...
ATCTCGTAGGTAAGGATGTGCTTGCCGGGGACGTGTTGGTGGGGCGGCAAAGCGAGGGCCAAGGTTATGACATTGGAACGGGATAACAACCTAGCCAGCCGAATCCTGGGGACCTTGCCTCGAGGGCGAGGAGCGATCGATGTGATGATGCTCGTTTCTCTGGGAGCAGTGAACAAAGGGTTAGGATTCTTACGCGAGGCCGTCATGGCGGCCAAGTTTGGCGCGGACATTCGCATGGATGGCCTGCTGGCTGGGCAAACTATCCCTGCCGTGCTAAGCAAGGTGATGGATGAGATCCTGGGCGCCAGTTTGCTTCCCTTGTTTGCAAGCTGGACCACGCAGAAGGGTGAGGCGATTGCCTGGGCCAGGCTTAAGCAGATCGTCTTTTACCTCCTTTTGGGTGCAAGCGTAGTCGTCCTCTCCCTTCTAGTCTTTTCAGGGCCAGTTATGACGGTTCTCGCGCCCGGCTTGGGCGCAGAAGGCATACACATTGCTGTCCGATCCCTGCAAATCATGTTACCGAGCATCGCGTTTTTCCTGCTGGGTTCGATGCTGACTGCCATACTGAATTACTACGGTCGGTTTTTCTGGGGCGGGCTCGCAGCGACGCTGGGCAATGCTTTTTCGTTGCTCTGCATCCTGCTGTATGCCCGCCAATTGGATGTCTATAGTGTGGCCATCGGCATTACCGGCGGCGCTCTCTTGCTCGTGATCTTTCAGGTTCCGTTCGTGCCTAGGGCTGCACGCACCTGGGATACGGGAAACGAGGCCGGCGCCCGTTTCGGCGAGTTCGCTAAGATGGCTGGCCCCTTTGGGTTTGCGATCTTGCTGTTTAATGCGATCCCGTTTGTAGAGAGATTCCTCGGGTCTCTATTGAGAGAAGGCAGCCTGGCTATCCTCAACTACGCCTTTAAGGTTGATTGGTTGGTGTACTCGGTCTTTGCCATCCCCGTCACTACCGTCACCTTCCCTGCCTTGGCGTCAGCCGCTGCCCTCCAGGATACTACCCGTTTCCAGAGGGTGTTGGCATTGGGTGTGAAGGGAACTCTGTTGCTCATTGCCCCCTGCATGGTCATACTAGTTTCCCTCGCAGTGCCAATCATTCAACTTTTGTTCCAGCGCGGGATGTTTGGTCCGGAACAAACTGCCCGTACAGCTTCCGTATTGGTGATTTACGTCTTCGGTCTTCCAGGAGCATCAATCTCACTAATCCTCTTCTATGCGCTTTATGCGCTCGGACAGCCTGCGGTGCGTCTTACGGCTAGCGTGCTCTCTGTCCTTCTCAGTATGATCTGCGGTTGGGTGTTCACGCGATTCTGGGATGTGCAGGGAATTGCGTGGGCGCATGTGGTTACCCTGTCACTCGTGGCCGCCTACATGGCGTGGGCGTTGAGGGTCTTGCTGGGACAGTGTTGGTCTGCGCTCATTTCCTTTGTTCTCCGCCTTTGCGGCGCTGGGCTGGTGTCAGCAGTCGTTTGTATTGTGATTTATCACCAACTCGCCCTTTGGATTACGGGGGATCCTATTCCGGCTCAGGTGGCACGTATCGGTGTTCCCTCGGCTGTCACGTTGGTAGTGTTTTACCTTCTTTGTTGGCTTTGGAAAGTGGAAGAAGTGAAGCGGATACCAGACATTCTGTGGAAAGCCAGAAGAATCCAAGCCAGCGGGATTCTCTAGTGGTTGGGAAAGCCACGGTGCGAGTTGTTGGAGTTGCGCGAGCGAGAGGTGTTGAATGCGCAGTAGGTCTTCGTACCAGAAGATGGGAATCTTTCATTTAGGCGCGGCCACAAGATGGGCCTGTGCAGAGCCAGTAAGAGAGCGGCGATGCGCCTAGGTCTATTGGAATTGTTGGCGTGTTCGCTTTGCTACGGCAGAGACTTTTCAGTCGCAGTCCACGAGGAAGATTCGCGGGAGATACGCGTGGGGAAGGTTGATTGCAAGGGGTGCGGGGCAGCTTCTGAGATTGAGGAAGGGATTCTGAACACATTGGGTACCCCTACGGACATTGTCAGGGCGGAAATCGCTGGGAACGCCTTGGTGGCAAAGACAGAGCGGTCTTCTGCTACGGACGAATGGCTATTGGGATTACCGCGGACGTACGCGGAGTATTATTCTGATAAGGACGAGTCCTGGCAGAACGAGGAGAAGGAGGTCCGGGCGCTGGTGGAGCTTGTGGATCCGAAACCGGGAGACGTTGTGCTCGATCTTGGCGCGGGCACAAGCTGGACTACAGATCTTTTGGCTCGACGCGGTTGCTGCGCGATCGCTATCGATGTGTCTACAGAGAAATACGTCGGGCTGTCTTCCAGCGATGTGTATATGAAACATCATGGGAGTTATTATGAGCGGGTTGTGGCGGACATGAGCAGTCGGCTTCCGTTTAACGACAGTAGGTTCGACGTGATTTTCGCGTTCAGCGCGGTTCACCACGCGCCCGATGTTGAAAGTACCTTTCGGGAGGTCGCGCGGCTTCTGAAACCGAGTGGGAGCTTCGCGCTGGTGGAAGCGACGCGGGGGATGCTCGAATCGCGGAACCGGTTTGGCTTGCGTGAGAGAGAGCAGTATGGACTGAACGAGCATAAATACAGCTTGCGGGAATACCAGCGCCTTGCGACAGCGACATGCCTGAGTCTGCAGGTGTACCCCGCACCATCCTTTTTCGCCAAAATGGATGGCTTGCAACATGGGAGCCTCAGGGTTCCCGGACCCTTGGCCTTGAAGCACAGAATCGGAAAGATCATGGCACGGACCTTTTGGAAGCATTCAAGGAGTCGGGAGATCGCCACACAACTCTATCCACTACTGTGCCACCTGATAGGTATGCAGATGTTGGTGATTGCGAGGAAGGCATCTCCTGCAAGTGGTGTGGACCGGAGTTAGAGCAGCCAAGGGTGACGGGATCTCCGGTGGAGACTGGCTGGCCTCGGGGGAGTTGCCACGCGGTTGACCTGAGGGATGGTTCACGGTGTGTGAAGAGCTCCACGTCCCGCTCACCGATGCAGCCCGCAACGATGCCTACTACGCTAAGCGGGCACTGTACTGGAGCTTTAATGTTGTAGGGAAGGCGCGGGCTTTTCGCCGGCTTTGCCGTGTGTTCGGAGTGCCGACACGCGGTGTCCGTGTGCTTGACGTTGGTTTTGGCGCTGGCGCGATGCTTCTTCAGTTCGGCAGAGGCTGTCAGCTAACGGGCCTGGAATTCTCCAGCAGCGCCATACAGCGGCTGAAGTGGAAAGCCAGGCACCGTGGGATGCAACCGCTGGACCTTCGCATGTGGGACGCCAGGAGTCTCGGTTTTCCTTTTGACGATGCCGCCTTTGATGTGGTTGTCATGTCGCATGTGCTTGAGCACTTTCCCGACGATCGCGCGCTCTTGGTGGAAGCGCGACGGGTGCTCGCTCCGGGCGGCATTTTAGTGCTGATGGTCCCCACGGAGGATGCGTCGTGGAGAGATAATTCCAGCCACCTGCGGGTCTACAGTGCTCCTTCCATACGCCGATTGGTCCAGGCGGAAGGCTTCACCATACTCGGGATGCAGGCAGATCATAGCGTGGACAATCTCTTTCATTTGATCTCCACTGCTCGTTGGTTGAACAGGATTCCTACCGTCCGCTCTCGGCTCCTCGGAGCCCTCAGTCTCACGTGTAGCCTGGTGCCGGCCGTGGAGCGAGTAGGGATATTTGGCCCGCCACGCAATCTCGGGTTGGTTGCTCTCCCCAGGGTCACCAACACCGATGGCAGTGGTCTCGGTACGCCAAGCGCTGTTTCGACGTGAGATTCGCCATATTGGAAGTATGTTTCTGGAGGTCGCGCGGAGTCTGAAACCGATGCTGTGCCAGGTGGTAGGTGTGCAGAGTTTAATGATTGCAAGGGAAGCCGCTTTTACGAGTGATGTGGACCGGGGTAAGGGCAGCCAAGGATGAAGGGATCTCCGGACAAGCGGATTCGCGTTTTATACCTAAATAATGTCCCCTTCATCGGTGGTGCCCAGCTCAACATCAAGAATTCTATCCGCGTGATGAATCGCCAGGAGTTTGAACCCATTGTGGCAATTCCGAATGACCGTCTTGGAGTGGCAGGCTTCTTCGAGGAAGTTGGGGTTCGCGTGGTTGGAATCCCTATGCGATCAGTATTTCCCTTGAGAGCCAGGCTTCCGATAGACCTGCTTCGGAGTATCGGGGCGCTCGCTCACTTAGTACGTCAGTATCGGATCGATGTAATCCACAGCCATATGCAGAGAGCAGGCGCGTTGGTGCCTATGGTTAAGTGGTTGACTGGCGTGAAGTTTGTTTGGCACTTGTGTGATGGGGCGACACCTGGCCCTGTCAAGTTGCTTACTCGTTTCGCGGATCGCTGTACGTGTGTTTCGCGGGCTGTGTATGAGCAATATGATGGTCGTGCACGAGGCCACTTTCAATTGATTTACACGGGTGTGTGGACCGAGGATCTGAGTGAGGAACATCTGCGGGCAAGGCGAGCGGAAGTAAGGAATGAGCTGGGGATTCCGCCGGACGTCTTGGTCCTGGGAAGCGTAGCCAACTTCCAGTACTGGAAAGGTATTCATGTCGTCATAAGGGCCCTGGTGGAGGTTGTGCGCGCTTTTCCGAAGTGTCTGTTCTTGCATCTCGGGGGAAGGGTATCCCAGTATGAGGGGTACGAACAGAGCATTTATGACCTGGTGCGGGATCTGGGCGTTCAGGGAAATGTCCGTTTCTTGGGCTTCCGAAAGGATGCGTTACGGTATTATCCGGGATTTGATCTCTTTGTCCATGCGCCCGTGTTCGAGGATGGCTGCACAGAAGCCTTCGGGCACTCGATTGTTGAGGCTATGGCGAGCCGCCTGGCGGTGGTCACTTCCCGGTGCGGGGGCCCAAAGGAGATTGTGAAAGAGGGTGTGACGGGCGCGCTCGTGACGCCGGGCGACTCCGAGGGACTTGCGAAGGCAATCATCTCTCTCTTGGCGAACGCAGGGCAGCGCGGGAGGATGGGGCGGGCCGGATATGAACGCTACAAGCGTTTTTTCACGCAGGAACGGGAGGTTCGTGAATACGAGCGCCTCTATGCGGAGCTGGTGCGTGGGAGTGTCCGATTTTGCATGCCGGAGGCCCCCGTTGCCGTCAGTTCCGAGATGATCGAATGAATGAACGTAAGCCCGCAAGATAGTGGCATGTCTCGATTCGGCAGGCTCAGCACAGAATTCCACTATCAGCGGGTGACTTCTAGCATTCGGAATCCTGCCCAAACCGTTCTGGACCTCGGCTGCGGGACGGCCGAAACCGTCCGCCAGTACGTTGTGGACGGCACCGCGCGCCTCGTGGGCATTGAGAAACTCGAGCCGCTCGCATTTGCCGCCAAGCAGCGGCTGCACGTAATCGTAGGAGATCTCGACCGGGGGTGGTCTTTTCAGGATTGCAGCATCGACGTCGTCAGCGCAAATCAAGTTATCGAGCACATCATCGAGACCGATGCGTTTGCCGGCGAGGCATTCCGCGTTCTGCGCCCAGGCGGTTGGGCCGTGATTTCGACCGAGAACCTCGCGGCCTGGCCGAATATCATCGCGCTGCTCCTCGGCCAGGAGCCGTTTTCCACGAATTTCAGCAGGAAATATTTCGGCGTCGGTAACCGCTTCAGCCGCCGCCGGCTGAAGCCGATCGGCCTCAACATCCCGCATTATTCTGTTGCGAGCCTTTCAGCGGTTCGGCACCTCTTCGAGTTGGCCGGCTTTACCTTCCGAAGTGCGCACGGCGTGCACATCCTCCCGGTTCCCGTCTGGCTTCTACGAAAGTTGACTCATTTCGACACACGGCATAGCCTGTACATCACCTTGCTTTTTCAAAAGCCCGGATCGGATGGGAAGTCAGGGGACCGGCGGGGTCCGTCATCCAGCGGTGTGGCCAAATGACTGAAAAGATGCTTCCGGAAGAGGGTGCGAGCGCGCCTCAGGGGGGAAGAAAAGGGGGGGGTGGGAGCCGCATTTCTGCAGCAATCATCGCATTCAACGAGGAAAGAGATCTCCCTGCGTGCCTCGAGAGCCTGACGTGGTGCGATGAGATCGTTGTGGTTGTGGACGATAAGACGACCGACGACACCGCGGGAGTGGCCAGGAAGTATACGGACAAGGTGTTTGTCCGGCCCTGGCCGGGCTGGAGCCCGCAGAAGAACTTCGCATTCGAGCAGTGCACCGGGGACTGGATCCTGAGCGTTGACGCCGACGAGCGCATTCCCGCCTCGCTCCGCGAGGAAATCCTGGGGGTGATTGACCATCCGGACGCAGCGGCGGGCTATTTCATGCCCCGCCGGAATATTTGGATCGGCCAGTGGGTGCGACATGGAGGATGGTACCCGGATTATGCCCTGCGACTGTTCCGAAAAGGCCGGGGGAAGTGCCGGTACCAGGCGCACGAGGTGATCGAGGTGGATGGTTCGACGGGGGTACTGAAGACTCCGCTGTACCATGACAACATCAAGAGGATTGATGAGCACGTCCAGACTGCCCTCAGGGCGACGGACGCGGAAGCGGAGGAGATGCTGGAGAATGGGTTCCGGATTTGCTGGCTGCCGCCTTTGGCACTTGTGAAAGCCTTCGTCCGCGACCTCTTTCGCGGACCCCTGAACAGGCTGACCCTCCGTCTCCTGGTGAAGGAGACCTTCAGGAATCGCTTCGTACTCATCTGGGCTTTGCCCTTCCTTCCACTCTGGAAGTTCTTTCGGATGTACGTGCTGGAGATGGGCTTTCGTGACGGAGTCCGCGGCCTCCTGGTTGCAGCTCTCTCTGCGATGTACGTGGTCTTGAAGTATGCGAAGTACTGGGAGAAAACACGTTCAGCCGGACCGGTTCTTCTCCGCGATCAGCGGGATCCGTCGGAGGGCAGACAGGCCTGATGAGGTCCAGAGTTAGAGGAGGTGTTCGCGCGGACCGGCACCGTGAATTAACTGCGATCTTGGAGTTTGCCCGGTCTGTTGCCGACGGCGAGGGAAAGGCCATTCGGCACCTCGACGATGCTGCCAGCGTGAGGCGGTACTGCGGCAAGGCGGACGAGGTAGCCGCGGTCGTGGGGAATGGCCGCATCCTGGACTGGGGCTGTCTCTATGGGCAGATGACGTACCTTCTGGAGCGCCGCGGCCTCACCGTGGTTCCCTTTGATGTCGAGGGGAGCCGGCGCCCACGGACCCTCTGCGAACTCGTGGGACGCACCCCGATGTACTCGCAAGATCCGGTCAAGCTCCCCTTTGAGACGGCCAGTTTTGAGGCTGTCCTGTCCTCTGGTACCCTGGAACATGTCGCGGACCCGGAGGCTTCGCTCCGCGAGATCCACCGCATCCTGCGGCCGGGAGGACATTTCATCATCTATAACCTTCCCAACCGCTTTTCCTGGATTGAGTGGGTCGGGCTGTTGCGCGGAACGGCCCACGAGCGTCGGTACCTCCTCAGAGAAGCGGGGGAGTGGCTTGTGAGGGCGGGATTCGAGCTGCTGGTGGCGCGGCATGAGAATGTCCTCCCCTGCACGTTCAGCAGCCTGTCCGGCGGGCTCCGCCCGATGTTCCTCACGGTCAATCGCCTCTTCGCGGGCCTGGATCCGCTGCTCTCGCGCATCCCGGTCCTCTCTCTGTTTGGGACGAACCTGACGTTCATCTGCCGCAAGTGGAACTAGAGACGGGCGGGGAATGCGGGTTGGCGTTGATGCGCGTATCAGCCGGGCATGGACGACGGGCGTCGGGACTTACACGACGAATCTGCTCCGGACGCTCGCGGAGGGTTCATCAGGCCACCGGTATACCCTCTTGTGTTCTCCACGGGCGCCTGCCTTTCCCGGGGGCCTCCCGGCAGGATGCGACGTGGCCCCTTGCTCGACTCCTGTGGCGAGCCTCCGCCAGCACATTTCCCTCGGCCGGGCTGCGCGAGCACTGGGTTTGGACATCCTGCTGCACACCCACCCCCTCGCTGCAACTATCTGGTCCCGGGTTCCGACCGTTCTGGTATTGCTGGATGTGTACCCTCTGTTGTTTCCCCGGGATTTCCCGCGGGGGACCGCTCTCTACTATAAGACTGTGGTGGCGCTTGCCGGTCGCGCTGCGGTGCGGATCATTGCCATCTCGGAGGCGACCCGCCGGGACGCGACAGCGCGGCTCGGGATTCCCGAGTCGAGGGTGCGGGTCGTGCCGCTGGCGGCCCACCCAGGCTGTCGGCCGCTCCGGGGAGCGCCCGGGCTGCCCCGGGTCCTCGACCGGCTCGGCGTGCCGCAGCCGTACCTGCTCTATCACGGCAACAAGCGCCCGCATAAGAACCTCTCGGGACTCGTGCGGGCGTACCAGCGGCTGGTGGAGCAGGGCGCTGATCCACCGCCGCTCGTCGTGACAGGGGCAGAGAATCCGGCGGAGCGGGACCAGGACTCCCGCCCCCTGCGGGCGCACATCGCCCGGCTCGGGTTAGAGAATCGGGTGCGCTTCACGGGATGGGTGGCGGAAGAGGACCTGCCCTATCTGCTGAGCGGCGCGGAGCTCCTGGTGATGCCGTCTCTCTACGAGGGCTTCGGGCTTCCAGCGCTGGAGGCCATGGCCTGCGGGACGCCGGTCGTCGCATCGAACGCCGGGGCCATCCCTGAGGTGGTGGGCGAGGCCGCTCTCCTCGTGGACCCGACCGATACTGAAGCGCTGGCCGATGCCATGCGGCGTGTGCTGACCGACCGGGCCCTCTGGAAGGACCTGGCGGAGCGTGGGCTGGCTCGCGCGACCCAGTTCTCCTGGGGGGAAACGGCGAAGGGGACGCTGGAGGTTCTGGAGGGGGCCGGGAGGGCGTCCCGGTAGGCGGGTTCAGGGGAAAGGTGCGCCGACGGTCGGCGCTGACGTGACCGATGAAGATTGCCCTGGTCCACGATTACCTGGTGAACCTGGGAGGGGCCGAGCGGACCGTGGCCAGCATGCTGGAGGCTTTCCCCGGGGCGCCGCTCTTTACCTCGGTCCACCTGCCGGAGGTCCGGCTCGCCGGCCTGGATGGCACCGAGGTCCACACGTCCTTCCTCCAGCACTTTCCGTTCATGAGGAGGCATTTCCGGACGTACTTCCTCCTCTACCCGTGGGCCATCGAGCGATTTGATTTCCGCCCGTTCGATCTCATCCTGAGCAGCAGCAGCGCCTATGCGAAGTTTGCCATCCCGGGGGAGGGGACCTGCCACATCTGCTACTGCTATACGCCGATGCGCTTTGCGTGGGACCCCGAGGGCTACCTGGCCCGCGAGGAAATCGGTGGCCTCAGTCGGCGCGTCCTCCGTCCGCTCCTCGAGGGGCTCCGGGAGAAGGACGCTCGAACCGCGGAGCGCGTCCATCACTTCATTGCGATCTCGCAGTCCATCCGCCAGCGGATCCTCCAGTGCTACGGCCGGGAGGCCGCGGTGATTTCGCCACCCGTCGAGACCGGCCGGTTCCCGCTGAGCGAGCGGCGCGGCGACTACTTCCTGGTCGTCTCGCGTCTCGTAGCGTACAAACGGATTGACGTGGTAATCGAGGCCTTCAACCGACTCGGGTACCGGCTGCTCATCGTCGGAGATGGGCCGCACGCCGCAGCACTGAAGCGCGCAGCCCGGAGCAACATCGAGTTCTGCGGGGCGGTGGCCGAGAAGGAGCTGCCACTCCTCTATGCGGATTGTCGCGCCCTGGTTCTGGCGGCGGAGGAGGATTTCGGCATCGCCCCCGTGGAGGCGATGGCCAGCGGAAGACCGGTGATCGCCTTTGCGGCTGGGGGGGCTTTGGAAACCGTGGTGCCGCTCCGGGACACGCGCTGCAGGCCCGATGAGGCTTCCGGGGGTGCCGGGGCGGCGGCGGGACCTGCGGGGATCCGGGAGGAGGGTCAGCCAACCGGGGTGTTCTTCTGGGCCCGGACGCCGGAGGCGATCGTAGGGGCGGTCAGGGAGTTTGAGGCCCATGAGGGATGCTTCAAGCCGCAGGTGATTCGCCGGTGGGCCCTCCGCTTCGACAAGGAGGTCTTCAAGGCGCGTCTTGCCGCCTTTGTTGGGGAAAAGTGGGAGGAGTTCCGCAGGAGGCGGCGGGGCGCGGCAGGGGGCAGCCATGTGGCGGCGTAGGTTCGAACTGGTGCAGCGGGCGCTCCTTTTCCTCGACATCGCCCTCCTCCTGCTCGCCTTCGGTCTTGCCTACCGCCTGGTGCCGGAGTTGCAGCTCCTGGTGCTGGATGATGCCCTGGGCACCCTCGGCCCCTGGCAAGAGTATGCCTGGCTTCTGCTCGTGGTCATTCCCCTCTGGGTGGGACTGTTGCACTGGCAGGGGGTGTATGCGCCCTTGCGGACGCGGGGTCACCTTTCGCTCCTCTGGGGCGTCGCGGTCGCCACGCTTCTCGGGACGGCCGGCCTGACCCTCGTCCTCTATGCCCTGAAAATCCACTACAGCCGCATCCTCCTCGGCCTCTTCGGGGTGTTGAGCACCCTCTTGCTGGTGCTTGAGAAGTGGGCTGTCAAGTGGTTCCTGACCGTCCGGTACGCGGCCGGCTACAACCGGCGCAACCTGCTGGTCGTGGGCTCCAAGGGGGCGGCAGCCGACCTGATCACCCGGGTGCAACGGGAGGAGACCTTCCCCTTCACCGTCATCGGGTGTCTGGATCCCGATCCGTCGCAGGTCGGCAAGGAGGTCGCCGGGGTCCCCGTCCTGGGTTCCACGGCGGAGGTCCGGGAGGCCGTCTCGCGCGACGCTGTGGACGAGGTCGTGGTGGCGATGCCGGCCAATCTGATTCCGGAGATGCCGGATATCATGGCGTTCTGCGAGGAGATCGGCGTGAAGCTGCACATCATGCCGGACTACCAGTTGGCCCGCTACAAGCCGCGGCCCTCCCGGGCGCGAATGGGTATTGAGGACTTCCTGGGTATCCCGATGATGACCGTCTCCATGACTCCCTCCAAGGTCGGCCAGTTGTTGCTGAAGGAGACCCTCGACTTCTGCGGCGCCGCCGTCCTGCTCCTCCTCCTCTCGCCCCTCTTGCTGGTCATCGCCATAGTCATCAAGCTGACCTCGCCGGGTCCGGTCTTCTACCGGTGGAGGGTGTCGGGCCTGAACGGGCGCCAGTTTACCGGGTATAAATTCCGGACCATGGTAGTCAACGCGGATGAACTGAAGCCGGCC
>Ga0184633_10001057_pt1 | contig 11120 bp, 11 predicted proteins | sample PLM31_170_b1_FD_133156 | JGI IMG/M metagenome (GOLD analysis project Ga0184633, IMG submission 133156) | Groundwater sediment microbial communities from an aquifer in East River, Colorado, USA - PLM3-1_170_b1 | ecosystem: Environmental > Terrestrial > Soil > Riparian zone | place: USA: East...
GTCTGAAGCCGCGCGCCCGGGATTTCTTTGCGCCAGACCTCGGCGCACGCCAGGGGAGCGAGCCGGTCGTGCTCGCCCCACGCGAGCAGCGTGGGCGTGCTGATGCGGCCGAGGCGGCGCAGGAGTCTCGGATTATAGAGATAGGGGTTCCAGGCCACCCGCGCCAGCGCCGCGTTCTGACGATACAGCTCGACCAGCGTGTCGATCGACTGATCGCGGGGCGCCAGCGCGAGCGCGGCCTCGGGCCGGTGGAAGACGGTCGCGATGACCTCCGGCAGCTCCATCCCAAAAAGAAACGGGTAGATCCAGCCGTCGACCTTGATGCCGACGGGATCGATCAGGACCAGCGAGCTGAGGCGGTGCGAGGCTATCACCGCCATCTCGGCGGCGATCCACCCGCCGAGCGAGGCGCCGACGAGATGGACGCGATCGAGGCGGAGCGTGTCGAGCAGGTCGAGATAGTGGAAGGCGAGGTCGAGGACCTCCTCGATCCACTCCGCGGCCGGCGAGCCGCCGTGCCCGGGATGCGTGGGCGACACGACGTGGAAACGCCGGGCCAGCGCGGCCTGGAAGCTGAGCCAGCGGCCGCCGGCGCCCGCCCCGTGCAGGAAGAGGAGCGGAGCGCCCGTCCCGTCGGCGAGGAGGTGGACCGGCGTGCCGTGGACGTCGAGCACACGGACGTCGGGCACCACCCTAGAGGGAGAAGGTTTCCCGCGCTCGGCGGTGGGCCGGCTCGTCGGCGCGTATCGTGTCGGGATTCGTCGCTAGCTCGAGAGCCAGATGATACGCGAGGAGCTGGAGGGGGACGACGGTGAGGATCGGCGACAGGAGCTCGGGCACCGGAGGGATCTCGATGGTCTCGGCCGCGAGGGCGGCCAACTCGCGGTCGCCCTCCTCGAGGACGGCGAGGACGGGCGTCCCCACCTCGCGCGCCACGCGGGCGACGTCGAGGCAGCGCGCGCGGGAAGGCCCGCTCGGCGCCACGAGGACGAGGAGGTCTTCGGCCATCATCGCCGCCCACGGCCCGTGAAGAAACTGCTCGCAGTTGAACCCGAACGCGGCGGCGTAGTTGGCCTCGCTCATCTTGAGCGCGCCTTCGAGCGCCGTCGCGGTGTTCGGCCCGCCGCCGACGAAGTAGTAACGGCGCCGGCCGGCGAAGCGCCGGGCCAGATCCTCCCACGACTCCTGGCCGAGGAGCAGCGCCTGGTGGTCGGCGAGACCGTCGAGCGCGTGGCGGAGCTCGGCGTCGCCGCCCACCTCGGCGGCCAGCATGGCGAGAAGGGCCAGTGCCGTGGTGTAGCTCACCGTGTGGGCGCTCGACGCCTCCTGCTCGACGGTGCGAAGCGTGAAGTCGGCGAGGGCGAGGCCGTCGCTCGCCTTCCCGGTGACGGCGATGCCGACACCACCGCTCCGCTTGGTCTGCTCGAGCACCTCGCGAGAGTAGCGCTTCGAGCCGCGGTGACTCACCACGATGACACCGGTCTGGGCATCAGGCGGCGGCCAGTAGCCCGCCAGCTCGAAGGAGTGCACGGCACGCGCGCGGTATCCGAGCCGCCCGACGCGCGCGAGCAGCAGCTCGCCCACGAGGGCCGCGTGCCACGAGGTGCCGAGGCCCGCGAGGAGCACGTGGTCGAGCCCCCGGAGGCGCGCGGCCGCGGCCGCGAGCGCCGTCTCGTTACCCCGGCCGACGAGCCGGAGCGCGCCGGGCTGGGCATAGATCGCGTCGTGCATGTAGAAAGGATGGCCCGTACGCATGAAAAGGATGCTACGCCAGCGCGTGCGCGAGGTCGTCGACGAGGTCGTCGGGATGCTCGAGCTTCATGGCCGCCGTCCCGTCTACGCTTCTTCCCCGAGCTTGCGGCTGAGCGCGATGAGCTGCTCCAGCTTGTCTCGGGCCGCGCCGCTGTCGATCGACCGAGCGGCGGGCGCCACGCCGTCCTTGAGGTCGTGCGCGCGTCCGCCGGCGACCAGCGCGGCGGCGGCGTTCATCAGCACGATGTCGCGGCGCGGCCCGCGCTCGCCGGCGAGGAGCGCGCGGATGATCTCGGCGTTCTGCTCGCGGTCACCGCCCAGCAGGTCCGCGATCGCGGCGCGCGGCAGCCCGAAGTCTTCGGGCCGCACCGTGAACGTCCGCACCATGCCCTCGCGCACCTCGGACAGCCGACTCTCACCGGTGTTGGAGATCTCGTCGAGCCCGTCGGCGCCGTGGACGACGAACGCCCGCACCGTCCCCAGCTCGGCGAGCACGCGGGCCAGCGGCTCCGTGAGCGACGCCGCGTAGACGCCGATGACCTGGGCGTTGGCGGACGCCGGGTTGGTCAACGGGCCCAGCATGTTGAAGACCGTGCGGATCCCCATCTCGCGGCGCGCGGCCATGACGTGCTTCATCGCGGTGTGCAGGAGCGGCGCGTAGAGGAAGCCGATGCCGGCCTCATCCACACAGCGGGCGACCTTCTGGGGCGTCAGGTCCAGGCTGATCCCGAGCGCCTCCACCACGTCGGCCGATCCGCAGATGGAGGAGACCGAGCGGTTGCCGTGCTTGGCGACGCGGAGCCCGGCGCCGGCCACCACGAAGGCCGTGGCCGTGGAGACGTTGAAGGTGCCGGTGGCGTCGCCACCCGTCCCGCAGGTGTCGATGAGCATCTCGCGGTCGGTGCCGGTGAGCGCCGCCACCTCTTCTCCGCGGGTCCGGATCTTCACCACCTTCTGGCGCATCACCTGGGCGAAGCCGATCAGCTCCTCGACGGTCTCGCCCTTCATGCGGAGCGCGGTGAGAAAGGCCGCGATCTGCGCGTTGGTCGCCGCGCCCGACATGATGGCATCCATCGCCGCCTCGGCCTCGATCCGTGTGAGATCGCGCCGGTCCACGAGGGTCCGCACGGCCTCGGTGATGAGGGGGCTCGTCATGGTCCCGATACTATCGCATCAATCGAGCGTGTCTCAGTTTCAAAGGGCCTGACGCAGAACGGGAGCGCGAAGCCACTTCGGTCCTCAGCCGTGTAGGCGGCGTGCGGCTAGCGGATCGCCCTCGCCCAGTGGGGCGACTCCCAGCCTTCCACGAGGAACGCCCGGATCTCGCGGCGGGAGAAGTCGCCCAGGCCGAGGCGCTCGAGGGCACGGCCGGCACCGGCGAGTCTCCGCCCGAGCAGCACGCCGAAGATCTCGAGCAGGCCCGTGATCGCCGGCGTGTCCACGCCGGCGGTGCGCGCGGCCGACTCGAAGAGGGCAAGCCCGAGCGCGACGTCCTCGGTCACGTATCGGTGCTCGAGGCCGACGGTCTCGTCGAAGAGGCGGCTGGCCACCACCCGGTCGCGCGCACCGGCCCCGTAGAAGCCTTCCGCCGCGTGCGCCGCGTCGTAGTACGTCGCCAGCTCGTAGTGCGGCGCGGCGTATCCCCAGCCCTGACGCGTGGCGACTCGCTCGGCGTCGACCGCGTCGATCAGGCGGCGGACCGTCTTCGTCGTCCCTTCCCCGTGGACGTCGAAGCGACCGTTATCGATGGCGCCCGCGTTCAGGAGCACGAGCGGCGGGTGGATCACGGACCCCGCGTTGTCGAGCGCCACGTCGAGGGCGTCCACGCCGGGGCGGAGTGCCGGATAGAGCGGGGCGATCCTGGCCAGCACCGCCTCCCTCCGCGTCGCAGGGAAGACACCGACCGGCAGGTTGACGGCGCGCGCGGCGACGCGCACCTCCGCCGGCCCCGCCTTGCGCGTGAGATAGGGCAGCGTCGCGGTTTCAGCGATGGCCAACGGCAGACGACCGCCCCGCCGCGCGATCTCGCGGGCGAGGGCGTACGCGCCGAGCGTCCCCGGCGTGAGAAGCACGACCTGACCGTCCGTGAGGTGAGACCCGAGCCGAACGGCGAGATCGTCATGGCTCGTGGCGGGCAGCGGCACGACGATGACTTCCGCGCCCATGACCGCTTCGCGGAGATCGTCGGTGGCGAGGGCGAGCCGGGCGATCCGCCGCTCGTCGTCGGAGATCAGCGTGACCCCGCCGGCGTCGCGGACGGCGGCGAGGGGTGCGGGCGAGCGTGACCACCAGCGCACGGCGTGACCGGTGAGTGCGAGATCCGCCGCCGCCGTCAGACCGCCGTGACTCGCGCCGAGGACCGCGACGACCGCCATCAGGCGAGGCCGGGCTTGGCGACGAAGACTTGTCGCGTCAATTTCTTCACGGGCTTTCGGAGGCCCGCCGCTCCGGGCGCGAGAACACCACCTCATACGGATAACGCCGGCAGGCCTGATAGGTCACCGCGTGCTCGAGCGGCTCGCCGCTGGCCGCGAAGTAGGTCCGCTCGAACAGGAGGATCGGCGAACGGGGTCGGATCTGGAGCAGCTCGGCGACCTGGCGCGGGACGAGGGCGGCGGCGGTGACCTGCTCCATGAATTTCGCGGGCATGCCGAGCTGACGCTCGATCGCGCCGATGACGGAGGTCTTCGAGAGGTCCTCGTCGGCGAGCGCCATCCCGATCGGCGTCGGCAGATAGGTCGTCGCGTGCTGGAAGGGGCCGAGGTCGGCGTGCCGCACGCCGACGATGCGGTAGCCGGACGATCCCGGCGCGACGCGGAGCGCCTGCGCGATGTTCGCGGGGACCTTCACCACGTCACGCGATAGCACCTTGAACCAGGTCTCGTCGCCGAGAGCGATCACATCGCCGAGCGAGCCGATGACGCGGAGCCGGCGGCTGCCGCCCGGCGTCGGCGTGCTGAACGTGCCGCGCCCGGCGTGGCGGTAGAGCCGCCCCTCCTGCACGAGCACGTCGAGGGCCTGACGGATCGTCGGCCGGCTCACCTTGAATCGCGCGCAGAGCTGGTGCTCCGACGCGATCCGCTCGCCCTCGCCGCGCAGGTCACGGCGCAGCGCCTCGGCGATCTGGACATACCGCGGAATGCGGGAACGGAAATCCACGACGGCAGCCTCCCGGAGAAAGATTGTCTAGACATTTACCATCGCCGGGGGGTGCCGTCAATCGCGCATGCGACGTGGAAGGAGATCTACGAAAACTCGCTGACCGCTACGGCGCCAGGATCAAAGCCAAGCCCCGAATGGGAATCCTCACATCCCGCCGCCCCCGCCCCCCTGCGGGTCGCAGCGGGAGCCTCAGTAGCCTCCACCGCCCTTGTCCATCTCGTCGGCCATCGACGGCGGTCCGGGGCGCGAGCTCCTGGTCTCGGCGGGCACAGAGTTGCCGCCGCTGGCCGTGGCGCATCCCGCAAGCATCGTGAGCGCGAGCACGAGTGCAAACCGCTTCATGGTCCTGCCCTCCGACCGGGTGTTTGGCGAGGTAACGCGCGGGCAAGCGCCTGGGTTCCGGCATGGAAATTCCCGGGGCGTTCGGAAGGGAGTGATAGTTCCGCCGGGGCCGACAGCCGCAACAAGGACGGCGACAGCGTGCTCGAGGAGCGAACCGCTCAGCCGGCCGGCACGCCTGTGGGGGCGGAGACCACCCCGGTGTAGAGGTGGCATGCAACCTCGCGCCCCTCGGAGTCCCGGAGGGTCGGGACCTCCACGCGGCAGCGGTCCATCACGAACGGACAGCGGGGGTGGAACCGGCAGCCCGCGGGCGGGTTGAGCGGGCTCGGCACCTCGCCCATGAGGATGATCTCGTCGCGCCGCTCGTCGGGGTGCGAGGGCAGCGCCGCCGCGAAGAGCGCCTGCGTGTAGGGGTGCTGGGGGCTCCGCGCGACGGCGCGCGCCTCGCCGATCTCGACGATCTGCCCCAGGTACATGACGGCGATCACGTGGCTCATGTGGGCGACGGCCGCCAGGTCGTGAGCGATGAAGAGGTAGGACAGGCCGAGGTCCCGCTGCAGGTCGCGGAGGAGATTCAGGATCTGCGCGCGGATCGAGACATCGAGGGCGGAGACCGGCTCGTCGAGCACGATGACCTTGGGCGACAGCGCGAGCGAGCGCGCGATCGCGATGCGCTGGCGCTGGCCTCCCGAGAACTCGTGGGGAAAGAGCGTGGCCGAGCGCTGCGGCAGCCCGACGATGTCCAGCAGGCGGTGGATCTGGACACGCGTCTCGTCGGCGGTCAGACGCTCGTTCGTGACGAGCGGCTCGGCGATGATCTCCCCGACGCGCATCCGCGGGTTGAGCGAGGCGTACGGATCCTGGAAGACGGCCTGCACCGAGCGGCGGTAGGCGCGAAGGCCGTCGCCCTGGAGGCTACCCAGCGGATGCCCGTCGAAACGGATCTCCCCCGCCGTCGGCCTCTCGAGGAGGAGGACCAGCTTGGCGGTCGTCGTCTTGCCGCAGCCCGACTCTCCCACGATGCCGAGCGTCCGTCCCGTCTCGACGACGAACGAAACGTCGTCCACGGCGCGCACGCGGCCCACCTCGCCGCCGAACAGCCCGCGCTTCACGGGAAAGTGCTTGGTGAGGTTCCGGACGTCGAGCAGCATCGCCTACCCGCAGAGCCAGCAGGCGGCGCCGTGCTTGGCGCCGACCACGAAGCGTGGGGGGCGCTCCACACGGCAGCGATCGATCGCCTTCACACACCGGGGCTGGAAAGCGCAGCCGGCGGGCAGCGCGGCGGGATCGGGCGGCTGGCCGTCGATGGCGGTGAGGCGCACGTCGGCCTCGCCGAACCGCGGGATCGACTCGAGGAGCGCGCGTGTGTAGGGATGCGCGGGCGCGTCGAAGATCCGGCGTACCGGCCCCGACTCCACGATCCGCCCCGCGTACATCACCGCCACCATGTCGCACATCCGAGCCACGATACCCAGGTTGTGCGTGATGAAGATCAGGGCCAGCCCGCGCTCACGCTGGATCTCGCTGAGCAGGTGGAGGTACTGGGCCTGGATGGTCACGTCGAGGCTGGTGGTGGGCTCGTCGGCGATGAGCAGCCGCGGCTCGCACGAGATCGCGATGGCCCCCACGATCCGCTGGCGCATGCCCCCCGAGAGCTGATGCGGGTACTCGCCCACGCGGCGCTCGGGCGCGGCGATGTGAACCGACCCGAGGAGGTTGCGCGCCTGCGCCCACGCGCTGCGGCGGCTGGCGTGCTCGTGAACGCGGATCGGCTCCGCGACTTGGTCGCCGACGGTGAACAGCGGGTTGAGCGAGGCCATGGGGTCCTGCAGGATCATGGCGATCCGCTTGCCCCGGATGTGCTGCATCTCGCGCGGCGACTTCGCCAGCAGGTCCTCGCCCTCGAAGCGGAGGGCGCCGGAGACGATGCGCGCCCCCGGCGGCAAGAGCCGGAGGATGGACAGCGCGAGGGTCGTCTTCCCCGACCCCGACTCCCCCACGATGCCGAGCGTCTCTCCGGCGTCCAGCGTGAACGAGACGTCCTCGACCGCGCGGGTGATGCGGGTCCCCCGCGCGCCGACGTAGTGGGTGCTGAGCCCGTCGAGCTCGAGCAGTGGGCCGCCGGTCACAGTTGTCTGAGCTGGGGGTCGAGCTTGACGCGGAGCCAGTCGCCGAGGAGGTTGGAGGAGAGCACGAGCAGAGCGATGCAGGTCCCCGGGAGGACCGTCAGCCACCAGTAGCCCGCCATCATCCCCTTCTTGCCGTCGGCCAGCATGAGGCCCCACGCGGGCTTGGGCGGCGGGACGCCGACGCCGAGGAAGGACAGCGAGGCCTCGGTCACGATGACGATCCCGAGCATCAGCGTGGCGATCACGATCGCCGAGTTCAGCACGTTGGGCAGGATGTGGCGGCGCATGATCGTCCGCTTGCTGCAGCCGGCGACGATGGCCAGGCGGACGAAGTCGCGCTCGCGCAGGGAGAGGACCTCACCCCGGATCACCCGAGCGTAGCGGGTCCAGAACACCAAGGCGAGGATGATCACGATGTTCCACATGCTGGGCCCGACGATCGCGGCCAGGAAGATGGCGAACGTCAATCCGGGCAGCGCGAGCCAGGTGTCGGTGAGCCGCATGATGAGCTGATCGACCCAGCCGCCCAGGTACCCCGAGAGGACGCCAAGGACCGTGCCCACCACGCCGGCGAAGATCACCGCCATGAACCCGACGACCATCGAGACTCGCGCCCCGAAGATCAAGCGCGAGAGCACGTCGCGGCCGAGGTGGTCCGTGCCGAGGAGGTGTGCTGTGCTCCCGCCGGTCAGCCACGCCGGCGGTTGGAAGCGGTCGCCCAGCGTGCCGATCTCGGGGTTGTAGGGCGCGATCACGTCGGCGAAGATGGCCGTCAGCATCAGCACGGTGAGGATGACGATGGGAATGAGAGCCTGCGCCTCGATGCGGACCGACGTCAAGCGCCAGGGAAGCGTCAATACGGCCGCGCGACTAATGCTCATGATTCGCCTCCGACATTCTGCGGTTTGCCTTACCGTTCATATCTGATCCTCGGATCGATGACGGCATAGAGCAGGTCGACGACCAGGCTGACGACGACGATCATCGTGCCGCCGAGCAGGACGTTCGCCTGCACGATCGGGAAGTCGCGGAAGGCGATGCCCTCGTAGAGCAGGCGACCGACCCCCGGCCAGGCGAACACGGTCTCGACCACCACGGCCACGTTCACCATGGTGACGAGGTTGATGCCGGCGAGCGTGAGCACGGGGATGAGCGCGTTCTTGAAGGCGTGCTTGGCGATCACCAGCGCCTCGGGCAGACCCTTGAGCCGCGCGAGCTTGACGTACTCGGAGCCGAGGACCTCGAGCATCGACGAGCGGGTCAGGCGCATGTGCGCGGCCGCGAAGTACCAGCCCAGCGCGAAGGCCGGCATCAGCACGTGCCACGGCGTCCCCGACCCCGACGACGGGAGCCAGCCGAGGTAGACCGAGAAGAACAGGATCATCAGGAGCCCCACCCAGAACTGGGGCATCGACAACCCCAGGAGCGTGAACATCTTGCCCGCGCCGTCCCAGAAGCCGTTGACCCGCACCGCGGCGAGGATCCCGCTCGGGATTCCGATGACGAGCGAGAAGGTCATGGCGACCACGGCCAGAAACAGCGAGTTGGGCAGCCGCGAGAGGTACAGCTCCAGCACCGGTGTCCGGTAGTAGAACGAATGGCCGAAATCGCCGCGCACTGCACTCGACAAGAAGCTCACGTACTGGATCAAGAGCGAGCGGTCGAGACCGAGCTGTGCCCGGAGCGCCTCGATGTCGTCCCGGCTGGCGCCCGGCTCGACGAGGAGCGTCGTGGGGTCGCCCGTCACACGGACGAAGAAGAAGATCGTCGCGGAGAGCAGGAAGAGCGAGATCACCGCGTAACCCAGCCGCTTGAGAACGAATCGCTTCATGTGCGTACCCTCACGTTTTCCTAGGGGCCGAGTAGGCATGCTCGGCGATGAGCCCCGTGGCTGGAATGATACTGCCGGTGATCTTCGAGACCCCCAGGGTTTCTGCGATCGCCGGGCGGTCCATGGCGTGGTTGGCCGCCGCGCTTCGGCCGGGCCGAATCACCGCTCCGGGGCGCGTTTGACCCAACGTGGTCCGTCTCGTCACGAATAGTCCTCCGCTTCCTTAAGGGACAGGGCGACCAGCTCCGGCGACGCAGGAGAGGTAAGGGATTATCGCCGAATCACCTGCCCTGTCAACACGCATTGCGATGGCGCGCGGCGCTGTGCTACGGTCCCGCCCACATGGCCCGAGAAGTCGTGCTCACCCGGGACGGCGCCGTCGCGACCGTCACGCTCGACCGCCCCGACCGGCGCAACGCGCTCAGCGACGCCCTGCTCACGGCGCTGGCCGCGGTCGTCACCGAGCTGCGCGACGACGCTGCCGTCCGGGTGGTGATCGTCACGGGCGCACCTCCCGTCTTCTCCGCCGGCGCCGACGCCGGGCTCCGGTCGACCATGTCGGCCGAGGAGCGGCGCCAGGCCTTTTCCAACAGGAAGACCCAGTTCCGCCGGCTGTTCGAACGGGCCACCACGGCGCTCGAGGGCCTCGAGCAGCCGACGATCGCCATGATCAACGGGCACGCGGTCGGAGGGGGCTGGGGGCTCACGCTGGCCTGCGATTTCCGCATCGCGGCGGCCGAGGCCGAGTTCTGGATCCCCGAGGTCGACCTCGGGGTCCCGTTGGGCGTGGGTTCCACCGCACGGTTCGTCCGCCTGGTCGGCCCGGCGCGCGCGAAGGAGATCATCATGGAGTGCCGGCGCTACACGGCGGCCGAGGCACATACCCTCGGGCTCGTCACGCGGGTCGTGCCCGGCGCGGCGCTCGCCGCCGCCGTGCGGGACTACGCCGCGCTGCTCGCCGCCAAACCGTTCCGTCCCCTCGCCGAGGCCAAGGCGCGGATCAATGCCATCGCGCGAACCGGGATCCCCGACGTCAACGCGATGACCGAGGGATTTCTCGAGCGGTGACCGCCGGCCCTTGCCGTCAGCGGTCGTAACGGTAGAAGCCCCGTCCCGTCTTCCGGCCGAGCTGTCCCGCCATGACCATGCGCTTGAGGAGCGGCGGGGGAGCGTACCGCGGCTCCCGGAACTCCTCGAACATGACCTCGGCGACGAACATGGTCGTGTCGAGCCCGACGAGGTCGAGCAGGGTGAACGGACCCATCGGATAACCGCACCCGAGCTTCATGGCTTGGTCGATGTCCTCGAGCGAGGCCAGCCCGCCCTCGTAAACGCGGATGGCGTCGAGCAGGTACGGCACCAGGAGGCGGTTCACGATGAAGGCGGTGGAGTCCTTGGTCTGCACGGGGACTTTTCCGACCGCGCGCACCCACTCGGCCGCCGTCGCCACGGCGGCGTCCTCGGTGAGGATCGTGCGGACCACCTCGACCAGCTTCATCCACGGCACGGGGTTGAAGAAGTGCAGCCCCAGCACCTGGGCCGGCCGCTTGGTGGCCGCCGCCATCGCTGTCACATTGCACGAGGAGGTGTTGGAAGCGAGGATCGCGTGGGGCGGACAGATGCGATCGAGCTTCGCGAACGTCTCGTTCTTGAGCGGCTGGTTCTCGGTGATCGCCTCGACGACGAGGTCGGCGGCGCCAAGATCCTCCAGACGGACCGTGCCTTTCAGGCGGGCGAGTGTCTCGTCCTTCGCCCGGGCCTCGAGCTTGCCCCGCCCCACGAGACCCTCGAGCGTCGCGCGCAGCCCGCCGAGCCCCCGCTCGAGCAGCGTCTCGTTCGCCTCGACGACGGTCGTCGAAAAACCCGCCTGCGCCGCGACCTGGGCGATCCCCGCCCCCATGAGA
>Ga0184633_10001058_pt1 | contig 11114 bp, 10 predicted proteins | sample PLM31_170_b1_FD_133156 | JGI IMG/M metagenome (GOLD analysis project Ga0184633, IMG submission 133156) | Groundwater sediment microbial communities from an aquifer in East River, Colorado, USA - PLM3-1_170_b1 | ecosystem: Environmental > Terrestrial > Soil > Riparian zone | place: USA: East...
CCTACGAGTTCGTGACCGCGCCGCTCAGAGGCGACGACGGGAAGGTTCGCCGGTCGGCGCTGCGCGCCGAGCGCGTGGCCGCCCTATAGGAAAAACGTCAGGTTCTTCGCGAGCAGGACGCTCTGGTCGAGGACGATCATGCGCCGGGCGATCTTCCAGTGTCCATCCACCCGCCGCAGCACGTCCTCGCGCTTGCCGACCAGCACGTCGGTTTCCGTCTCCACCCGATTGCGGTAGACGAGAAACCGACACTTGACGGCGACTTCCGCAGGGGTCGGCCCCGCGGGCGCCGCGCGCAGGATCTGAACGTTCGAGACCATGTGGCAGATCCGCGAGGGCGGCTCTTCGGCCCAGTGGATGCCCGTGCGGAGTTGCGCCACCCGCCGCCCGAGCGTGTCCTTGCCCTCGTCGAACCAGTTCACGTCGGCGCCCTCCCGCGTGAACTCCCGCTCGCGGTCGTCGTGCGGGACGTTGCGGCGCATCGGCATCCAGTAGCGCGCGTCCTCGGTGAAGAGGTCGAGCCACTCCTCGAAGCGGCGCGTGTCCAGGAGCTCGGCCTCGCCGTAGAGGAAGTCCTCGATCTCACGCTGGAGCAGGAGGCGGGCGAGCGCGGGAGCCTCGGCGCTCACGGGGCCATCAGGCCCGTCCAGCTGTCGGCCTCCATGAACTGGCGCCAGCGCCCGTAGAAGCTGCGCTGGTTGTTCTCGCTGGCGTTGGCCTCCGTCACGTCGCTGATCGTGCCGGGGAGCTTGAGCCCGTGGTCCTCGAAGGCGCGCGTGGCGCGGCCGAGGCCCATCTCGTAGTTGTACGGGTACTGCCGGGCGACAGTGCCGCGGCTCGCCTTGTGGGCGTAGTTCCAGTTCTCCATGTCGTCCTGCTCGGTCATCCCCGACGGACCCGAGTAGCGGATGTAGTAATGGCGCAGGAAGTCCTTCACCTCCGCTGGCGCGTCGGCGTCGACGAAGTACCAGCGCCAGACCTCGGTCTGGTGGGGGCCGCGCGGATGCCACACCGCGAGCGTCCGCGGCTGCCGGGCCAGCGGCGACACGTTGGGGAACATCGTGCCAGGTCCGCCGAAGAGGCGCCAGTACTCGCCGCGACGGCGCCGTCGCTCCTCCTCGCAATGCCGGAAGTAGTCGGCGACCACAGGCGCGTCCTGGTACGCCGGGGCGAGCGGCGAGTCGTGTTTTCTGAGGAACGCGATCATCGAGTGGCCGAGCTCGGGGAACGAGACATCGAGCCACCGGGCCTCGTTCCGCTCCTGCATGTCGCGGCGACCCTTTCCGCTCGGTCCAATGCCGACCATGTCCACCGAGCGGTGGCTCACGCCGTGATAGCGGTCTCCGGAGAAGTTCTCGGCGGGGAACTTCCAGTTGCAAGGGATCAGCCACTTGTGGATCCCGCCGATCGCCTCGGTTCCACCCTCGCGCCCGTCCCACGCGTCGAGGAGAAGGTCGAGGTAGAGCTTGTAGCCGCCGACGTATTCGAGGAACGTGGGGGCCGACGCGTCCCACGTGGCCCAGATCGTCCCCTTGTAGTTCTCCACCCGGGCGACCTCGATGAGCCCCCACTGGCTCCGGTCGAGCTGCGCGCCGTAGGCGTCCTTGGCGTACGGAACTCCCACCAGCGCCCCGTCGGTCCCGTAGCTCCAGCCGTGGTAGGGGCACTGGAACTCGACCGTGTTGCCCTCGTCGTACCGGCAGACCTTCATGCCGCGGTGTCGACACGAATTGAGGAAGACGCGGATCCGCCCCGTGCGGTCGCGGCACACGATGACCGACTCCTCGCCCATGCACGACGTCAGATAGTCACCCGGCCGCGAGATCTGGCTCTCGTGGCCGACGAAGAGCCAGGCGCGCGCGAAGACCCGCTCGAGCTCCTGCTGGTAGATCTCCTCGTTCACGAAGATCTCCCGGCTGATAATCCCACGCTCGACGTCGACCAGACCCTTGAGGCCACCCGGCTCTGCGCTGGCCATGCATGTCCTCCTCGAAGATTCCGCGGACACCGCCTCGCGATACCCCGGCGCAGCCATGGTAGGGCAAGATCCGCCCGCGCGCGATAGTGATAGACTCCGGCTCCATGACAGAGTCACGCCGACCCCTGGACGGAATCCGGGTGCTCGAGCTCGCTCAGGTGGTCGCCGGCCCGTTCTGCGGCGCGCTCATGGCCGAGTTCGGGGCCGAGGTGATCAAGACCGAGATGCCCGGCCGGGGCGACGACCTCCGGCGCCTCGGCCCGTCGGAGGACGGCTGCACGTACTGGTTCGCCGTCGACAACCGGAACAAGAAGCTCATGACCCTCGACCTGCACACGCCGAAGGGTCAGGACATCGTTCGCCGACTGGTGCCCCGGTGCGACGTCGTTCTCGAGAACTTTCGGCCCGGCGTCCTCGAGCGCTGGGGCCTCGGGTGGCACGCGCTGCACGCGATCAACCCGCGTCTGGTCATGGCGAGCATCACCGCGTTTGGCCAGACGGGCCCTTTGAATCAGGGGCCGGGCTACGCGGCGATCGGATCGGCGTTCGGGGGTACGTGGTACGTCAACGGTCACGCTGATCGGCCGCCCGCGCGCCCGACCCCGGTGTATCCGGACTACATGACCGGGCTCTTCACGGCGTTCGGCGTCATGGCCGCGCTCCGCCACCGCGACGCGACCGGCGAGGGGCAGTGGATCGACGCGGCGCTCTACGAGTCGGCCTTCCGCGTCATGGAGTACACGACGACGCTCTACGGCCGGCAGCGCGTCGTGCGCGAGCGCGGCGGGCTTCAGCACTCGGGCTGGCCAGGTGGTGCTTTTCAAACGCAGGACGGGAGATGGATCGTCTTCACCGCGCCGGCCCAGCACCTCTTCGAGCGGCTCTGCGCGATGATCGGACAGCGCGAGCTCCCGCGCGATCCGCGGTTCGCGAGCGCCGAGGAGCGGCCGAAGCACATTCCAGTGATCCTGGACCTCATGACGCAGTGGTTCGCGGAGCGGCCCTTCGACAAGGTGGTGTCGGAGCTCACGGGCCACGACATCCCGCATTCACCGATCATGAGCATGGCCGACATCTTCGCCGACCCCCACTACCGCGCACGCGAGATGATCGTCGACGTGCCCGCCGAGGGAACCGGCGCGCTGCCCCAGCCGGGCGTCGTGCCCAAGCTCTCGCTGACGCCCGGGCGCATCACTCACGCGGGCGCCTCGCTCGGTCGCCACACCGACGAGATCCTGTCGGGGCTGCTGGGCCTGAGCACCGACGAGATCGCGACCCTGCGCGCCACCGGCGTCGTCTAGCGCGGTGAGCGCCCCCGGGGCTCAATCGGGCGGGGCGCCGCGACGCCTCGTCGGCGTGGTCCAGTCTAGGTCTGCGGAGTCGAGAGCGAGGCGAGCGCGGGCCGGCGGAGCAGGGTCGCGGCCAGCGGCCCGAGCACGAGCAGGGCGCCCAGCGCGTTGAGGACGGTGAAGCCCCACACGCCCAGGATCATGCCGCCCGCGGCGGAGCCGAACGCGCCCATCAAGCCCATGACCAGGTCGGCCAGGCCCTGGATCGAGGCGCGCTCGGCCGGCGACAGCGCGTCGGTCAGGAGCGCGCTGCCGGCCACGAACGCGAAGTTCCAGCCCACGCCGTTGAAAAACAGCCCCAGGATGACCAGCGCGCGGTCGCTGCCCGGCGCCAGCCCCCGCCAGCATCACCGCCCCGATCAGCACGAGCGCGCCGATCCCGATCATCAGGAGCCTCCCGAAGCGGTCGCAGAGCCAGCCGGCCAGCGGCGAGGGCACGTACCTCCCGCCGAGGTGGAGGGACACCGCCAGCCCGATCGTATCCGTGGTCGTGCAGGTAAACGGGCGATGTCGACGTGGTGCTGATCATCACGAACTGGCTGATCGTGAGGGTCGCGAGCGCGATCTGCACCCTGACGTCTCTCAGGATCGCGCCGAGCGAGCGCGCCCGCGCGCGACGGCCAGAGGGTCGGGCCGCAGTCCGTGCTCATCGAGCCGCTAGTGTATGGTTCGGGCATGACGCGGTAAACGGCCATTCCCTCGAAACTGAAGGGGGGATTGGCCGGCGACGGCGCGCGCCTCACTTGACGGGCGGCGGGGAGCGAGGGACGGGACGGTAGCTGGTGCTGAACGGGGTGACGATGGACATCGTGGTCGAGAAGACGGACGGTCGCATCGAGGCGATCCGCGTCGACGTGCCCGGCGCCGGGCTACCGTGAATTTCGTGACGCTGGTCAGCTTCGACATCGATGGGACGCTCGAGGTGGGCGAGCCCCCGGGCATCGTGCCCGTCGCGCTGGTCAGGACGGCGAAGCGCCTCGGCTATCTCGTCGGAAGCTGCTCGGATCGGCCGATCAGCTACCAGCAAGATCTGTGGGAGCGGCTCCACATCGCCGTCGACTTCACGGTGCTGAAGCATCGGCTTGCGGACGTCAAGGGACGCTTTCCGGCGGCGGCGTACTATCACATCGGCGACACGGATACCGACGACTTCTACGCGGCCGGCGCCGGCTTCAGCTTTCTGAAAGCCGACGCCCCCGCGCGCCGGCTCTGGCCCTCCGACCTGTTCGCGGAGCCCCCCCGCCGCGCCCGCTCCTGATGACGCGGACACCACCGCGTCGTTCCGCGGCCGCCGTCGCCCTGGCGGGCCTCGTCGCGCTCGCGGTGGCGATGGGTATCGGCCGCTTCGCCTTCACGCCGATCCTGCCGATGATGCAGGAGGACGCCGGAGTCTCGATCGCGATGGGCGGCTGGCTCGCGTCGTCGAACTACCTCGGCTACTTGCTGGGCGCCCTGTCCGTCATCTGGCGGCGGATCCGCGCGACCACCGCGATCCGCGCGGGACTCGTCACGATCGGCCTCGCGACGCTCGCGATGGGTCTCGAGCATCGCTTCGCCGGCTGGCTCCTCCTGCGCGCGGTCGCCGGCGTGGCGAGCGCGTGGGTGCTCATCTACGTGTCGGCGTGGTGCCTGGAGAGGCTCGCGTCGCTGCGTCGCCCCGCGCTGAACAGCACGGTGTTCGCGGGTGTCGGTGCGGGCATCGTCCTCGCCGGCGCGCTCTGTCTCGCGCTCATGCACGTTCACGCGGGCTCCGCGCGCGCCTGGATCGTGCTCGGCGTTCTCTCGGTCGTTCTGTCGGCCGGGATCTGGCCGGTGTTCGGAGCGGGCGATGACGCGCCGCCGACGAACGCCGGGCGGCCGGCGAGGCGCGCGATCGCGTGGGATCGCGAGGCGCTCCGACTCGTCCTCTGCTACGGCGCGTTCGGCTTCGGGTACATCATTCCGGCGACGTTTCTTCCGGTGATGGCGAAGCAGGTCATCCAGGGCCCCGCCGTTTTCGGCTGGTCCTGGCCGGTGTTCGGGGCGGCGGCGACGGGATCCACGCTGGCGACGGCGATGCTGCGAAGCGTCGTCAGCAACCGCCGGCTGTGGATCGCGAGCCACCTCGTCATGGCGTTCGGCGTCGCGCTGCCGGTCGTCTGGTCCGGTATCGCCGCGATCATGATCGCCGCGCTCTTCGTCGGCGGCACCTTCATGGTGATCACGATGGTCGGTATGCAGGAGGCGCGCGACGTGGCCGGTACGCACGCGACGGGGCTCATGGCCGCGCTGACATCGGCCTTCGCGCTCGGACAGATCGTCGGCCCGGTGATCGTGAGCTACGTCGTTGCCGCCAGCGGCAGCTTCTCCGTGGCCCTGATGATCGCGAGCGCCGTCCTCGTCCTCAGCGCGTACGAGCTGTCCTGACGTCGAGGCGACGCCCCTGGCCTCTCGCGTCGCGCCGAAGCGGATCGCCCGTTGCATGTGTGCCACGAGGGCGGCCTTCTCGGCGCCACGGAACGCGAGGAGCGCGATGGCGACGAACTCCCGCACCTTGGCCGAGACGTGCTGGCCCTCGCCGAGGCCGAGCTCGTAAATCTTGTTGTAGGCCTCGACGAACTCCGGATCTTGCCGCGCCGCGAACTCCCACTCGGGGTAGATGTAGCCGCGGGCTTTCTTCATCCGCGCGATGAGCGCGTCCGCCCGCCGCCCTCGATCGTTGTTCGCCGTCTTCTGCTTCGTCGCGTACCTCCCCGCGAGGGCGGCTCCGGGTACTCCATCACGTGGCCGTAGCGCGCCCCGTTTAGAGCGCCGGCCATCGGCCGGCCCAGGGGCACGCCTGCTCGAGCTGCGCGGCAAGCCGCAAGAGCGTCGCCTCGTCACCGAATCGCCCCGCGAACTGGACACCGACCGGCACGTTGTCCTGATTCCAGAAGAGCGGGACCGACATCGCGGGCTGGCCTGTCGCATTGAAGATCGGGGTGAACGGGACGAACTGCATCGCCCGGAGGAGCCCCTGCAGGGGATTGTCGGGCGTCGGGTCGAAGCTCCCGAGCGGGGGCGGCGGCTCGGCGAGCGTCGGCGAGAGCCAGACGTCGTACTGGACGAAGAACTGCGCGATCTGACGCGCGACGCGCTGGAGGTCCTGGATCGCCAGCAGATAGTCGGCGGCGCGCCGGCCGGTGCCCATTTCGTAGAGGCCCCAGGTGAGTGGCTCGAAGCATTCGGGACTCGGCACCTGTTTCGTACGGCGCGCCCAGTCATCGATGCTCCACGCCGCGCCCGCCGTCCACACCGTGAGGAACGCCTGGCTGATCGTGTCGCCCTCGAGGGCGGGCGTCGCCTCGGTGACGTCGTGACCGAGTTCCGCGCAGAGCGTCGCGGCCTCCTGAACCGCGCGCACGCAATCGGCGTGTACGGGAACGCCGGTCGCGGCGGTGGTCGTGAACGCCACGCGCAGAAATCCCGGGGGCCGGTTGACCTCTTCGCTGTACGGGCGCGCTGGCGCTGGCGCGGCGTAGGGATCGCCGAGATCCGGTCCGGCCGTGGCGTCCAGAAGCGCCGCGCTGTCGCGAACCGAGCGCGTCACCGCGTGCTCGACGGCGAAACCACTGAAGATGTCGCCGTAGTGCGGGCCGAGCGGGTTGCGCCCGCGCGTGGGCTTGAGGCCGAAGAGCCCGCAGCAAGAAGCCGGAATGCGGATCGAGCCTCCGCCGTCGTTCGCGTGAGCCATGGCGACCATGCCTGCGGCCACGGCGGCGGCCGACCCGCCGCTCGAGCCGCCCGGCGTTCGGCCGAGGTTCCAGGGATTGCGCGTCGGACCGAAGAGCCGGGGCTCGGTCGTCGGGAGAATGCCGAACTCGGGCGTGTTGGTTTTGCCGACGATGATGAGTCCTGCCCGCCTGAGCCGTCGCGTCAGCTCACTGTCCGTGTCCGGCGTGTAGCGACCGTCGACGAAGGCCGAGCCCTCGGTGAACCTCACCCCGGCGTATTCAGCCAGGAGGTCCTTCAGCAGGAAGGGCACCCCGGCGAAGGGCCCCTCGGGGACTGCCACCGACGCCTCGGCGCGCGCCCGATCGTACATCGGGGTTACGACCGCGTTGAGCTTCGGGTTCAGGCGCTCGATGCGCTTGATCGCCGCCTCGACCAGCTCGATGGGCCTCACCGACTTCTCTCGCACGAGCTCGGCCTGGGCGGTCGCGTCGAGCCGCCAGAGATCGTTCACGGCTCACCTCCGTGGCGGAAATAGTGCGCCCCCGGTAGTCCGAAGACAAGGTAAGGGGGCGCTCGCGAGGGAACGGGCGCGGGGAGCCGTCGGGGGGGCTTGACAGACAGATCAACACCTGTTTAGTATGGACGCGTAGGGAGGTGTCTCCGATGAACCCGGTAGAGCGTGTGTTGTACCAGGAGCTGACAGGGCTCCTCGATCGCCTTGCGACGTCGTTGCCAGAAGGCGGGTTCGACGGCATTCGCGCGGCCAACCCGACGCTGAAGGCGAGACTGGACGAGACCGATGCGAAGCTGGCGGCCGCGCGCGAGTCCTTGCTCGATGGCTACGGCCGGTGGCGCCGCGCGCTGGAGGATCTCGAAAATCTCTGGGCGCTGGGGGCCTGGCGGTCAATCGCGGCCGAAGAGCCGGCCGAGCAATCCGCAGCGCTCGCCGCCTGAGCTGACGCGCGCGGTGTAGGCGGCGCGGGCCGTCTCGAAGCGCTGCCAGTAGTCCGGCAGCTCCCTGGCCAGCGCGACGTGCACGCCGAGCAGTCGCTGTGTCTCGTCGCCGGGCGCGCGCTCCGCCGGCGCGACCTTCCGTCGCTGCGCCTCGTCCAGGGCCGGCACGATCGCCGCCTGCAGCTCGGCGAGGAAGCCCCGGACGCTCTGCGTGAACTCCTCGCGGTCGCGCGTATTGTCGGCGCTCGGCGGCGGCAAGGCGAGGGCGCGGCGCCGCTGGACGAGCGCGCCGAGGCAGACGAAGTCCACCGCCTCCTCGAGGCGCTCGCGGAGCTGTGCATCGATGCGTGCGCTCAGATCGGCTGGCTGGTTCGGGTCGCGGCGCAGCGAGGTGCCGAAAAACGAGTCGGGCATCACGATCTCACGCTAAGATCCTAGCGTGCTCGTAGCTCGCGTCGTCGGTGTAACGCTGCTCGCCATGCTCGCGCTTCCCACGCTTGCCATTGCCCGGCCGGGTGAAGTTGCCGGGCCGCTCGATTTTTCCGGAATCGACGAGGCCGCGAAGGAGGCCGTCGCCAGCGGCGAGATTCCCGGTGTGGTAGTCCTCATCGGTCGCGGCGACGCCATTCTGCTCCAGCGAGCGTACGGATCCCGCCGTCTCCTCCCGAGCCCGGCCCCGATGACGGTCGACACGATCTTCGACATCGCCTCCCTCACGAAGCCGGTCGGGACGACGCTCGCCGTGATGGCGCTCGTCGAGCGGGGCACGATCAAGCTCGATGCCCCGGTCGGGCAGTATCTCAAGGAATTCAGGGGCAAGCAGTTCGACGAGATCACGATCCGGAGACTCCTGACCCACAGCGCCGGGCTCAGCGCGTACCCCCCGAACGCCACCGTCGCCGGCGGCTTTCCGGCAGCGGTGCGTGAGATCGCCAAGCTGCCGCTCGAGTATCCCCCTGGCTCGGCCTTCCAGTACAGCGATACCGGCTTCATCCTCCTCGGCGAGGTCGTCCGCCGGGTCAGCGGTGCCCCGCTCGACCGGTACATGGAGCATATTCTCTTCCGCCCCCTCGGCCTCCAGGACACGACCTTCCAGCCCAGGACGAGCGTGATGCCACGCGTCGCGCCGACGGAGTTCGCCAACGGCCACCTCCTGCGCGGCGAGGCACACGACGCGCGGGCCCGTCTGCTCGGCGGCGTTGCTGGTCACGCGGGGATGTTCTCGACGGCCGCCGACCTGGCGCGGATCTGCCGGATGTTGCTGAACGGTGGCATGCTCGACGGGCAGCGGATCCTCGACGCCCCCACGGTGCGCACGATGTGGGCGGTGGCGCCCGACGGGCGCGGGACGCGCACGCTCGGCTGGGACGTCACCTCGTCGTACTCGCGGACGCTGGCGCCGTTCTTCCCCGAGGGCTCCGTGGGCCACCTCGGGTTCACCGGCACCGCGCTCTGGATCGACCCGCCGACCCGGAGCTACATGATCATCCTGTCGAACCGCGTCCACCCCTACGGCGGCGGCGCGTCGAAGATCCGAGACCTGAGGACCCGGCTCGCGGCGGCGGCCGGCGCCCAGCTCTTCCAGCCGCCCGTCGTGGCCGACCCCGGTCCCACGAGCGGGCCGGCCGCCGACGGGCCGGCGCAGGAGAATCGACTGCCGGGCGAGGCGACCCTGCCGCCCGAGCGAGTCCTGACCGGGCTCGATGTGCTCGCCGACCAGAAGTTTTCGATGCTCGCGGGACATTCGGTCGGTCTCGTCACAAACCAGACCGGCGTCGACTCCCGTGGCCGGCGCGCGATCGATCTCATCGCCGGAGCGCCGGGGGTGCGTCTGCAGGCCATCTTCTCCCCCGAGCACGGACTGACCGGCCTGGTGGACGCGGACGTTCCCCACGGACTCGACCCTGCGACCGGCCGGCCGATCTGGAGTCTCTACGGCGCCACCCGCCGGCCGACGCCGGCGATGCTCAAGGACGTCACGCTCGTGGTCTTTGACGTCCAGGACGTGGGCGTCCGCTACTACACCTACCTCACGACGCTGGTCTACGTGATGGAGGAGGCCGCGAAGCAGCGGATCCCGGTGCTCGTCCTTGACCGGCCGAATCCGATCACCGGCCGCGTCGTCGAGGGGCCGCTGATGGATCCCGACCTCCAGTCGTTCACCAGCCCTCACCCCATCCCGGTGCGGACGGGGCTCACGATCGGCGAGTTCGCCCGGCTGGCCGCTGCCGAACGCAAGATCCCCGTATCCCTCACGGTGGTGCCGCTGGTCGGCTGGCAGCGCGAGCGCTGGTACGACGAGACCCGCCTGCCCTGGGTCAACCCGTCGCCGAACATCCGCTCGCTCACCCAGGCGCTCCTCTACTCGGGTATCGGGCTCCTCGAGGCGACGAACCTTTCGGTGGGCCGCGGGACGGACACGCCCTTCGAGGTGGTGGGCGCGCCGTGGATCGAGCCCCGCGGGCTGGCGGAGGCGCTCAATCGGCAGGGACTGCGCGGCGTGAGCTTCGAGCCCCTCTGGTTCACGCCGACGGGCGACGTGTACGCGAGCGTGCTCTGCGGGGGCGTCCGCCTGGTGGTCACCGATCGAGAGGCGATTCGCCCGGTGACGGTGGCGCTCGCCCTGGCGCGAGCGCTACGCGACCGTCACCGCGACCCGTTCAGACCCGAGAACATCCAGAACCTCCTGGTCAACCGGTCCACGATGTGGGCTTTCCTCAGAGGAGAAGTTCTCGAACGGGTCGTCGCCTGGGCGGAAATGGATCGCGCCAGCTTTTTGAGCCGCCGCGCGTCGTACCTCATGTATCGCTAAGCATCGCCGTTCGCGCTCGCGGGGCGACGGGCTGCGGCGGGCGGGTCCGGTGGGCGTCGATCGGATCACGCGGCCCGCAGCCCGCGCCACGTGCCGGGGACTGGTCCTTTTCGACCCCTACCGCACCCGCCCGACCCGGCCCGCGCCATGTGCGCTGGAGTCTTGCGTGACTGCGAGGGCGGGCGGGTCGGGTCGGCGTTCGACGACTCGTAGGGCGCGGGGGAGCTCGTCCCGGAGGCGGTCGCGGCGCGCCGTCGGCACCGTCACCGCGTTCGTGTCGCCGTCGCTGACGTACCGCTCGCCCGGGTTCTTGTCGAAGTAGTTGAGC
>Ga0184633_10001060_pt1 | contig 11106 bp, 10 predicted proteins | sample PLM31_170_b1_FD_133156 | JGI IMG/M metagenome (GOLD analysis project Ga0184633, IMG submission 133156) | Groundwater sediment microbial communities from an aquifer in East River, Colorado, USA - PLM3-1_170_b1 | ecosystem: Environmental > Terrestrial > Soil > Riparian zone | place: USA: East...
CCGGATTTTGCCCTCCAAGACCGCTCCGACCCGGGACGGCGGTGGCTCTTGGAGATCGTGGGCTTCTGGACGCCGGACTACGTGGCGCGGAAACTCGCGCTGTACCGGGAGGCCCGCGTCGCCAAACTGATCCTGTGCATCGATGAGGCCCGCAACTGTGCCGAAGCAGATTTTCCACTCGGGGCGCTGGTCGTCAGGTTCCGGCGTCGGGTGGATCCGGCGGCTGTCCTTCGCGCAATCCGCTCTGCGGAGCAGCCCGTAGTGTGAACTGCTCATGATCGATGTTCGCTGGCGTCGGACAGGTTCTGTGGATCTGTAGGGCGGGGGCTTATCCCCCGCCGGCGCCATCTCACATCGGTCGGCGAGCGGCGGGAGACAAGCCCCCGCCCTACACGAACATCGATCGCCTCCCACGACCAATCGACCCGACTCATCTGCGAAAATACGCCGCGTAGAGAGCGATCGGCGCGTGATAGGGTTGGCCCGCGGCCGGCGGCGCGCGATTGGGGGAAGACATGGCCAAACGACCCGCGAAGACATCCAACGGCAAGAACGGGAAGGGGAACGGGAAGACCCACGGTGACATCCTCTATGAGGTGAAGGATCAGGTGGCGTGGGTCACCATCAATCGCCCGCGGGTGTTGAACGCGTTCCGCGAGCAGACCCTCGATGAGCTGATCGACGCGCTCAGATCGACGCGCGAGGACCCGTCGATCGCCTGCGCGGTCGTCACGGGCGCCGGCGACAAGGCGTTCTCCGCGGGCGGCGACTTCTACGCCATGAAGCGCCTCAATTGGATCAACGGCGCCATGTGGAACGACCGCATGCAGGGGCTCGCCATGACGATCCGCGGCTTGCCCATCCCGGTCATCGCCATGGTCAATGGATGGTGCATGGGCGGCGGCCACGAGCTGGCGCTGTGGTGCGACCTCGTCATCGCCTCGGACAATGCGGTGCTCGGGCAAACCGGCGCCAAAGTCGGCGCCTGCCCGACGGTCGGCGCCACCCAATACCTGCCGCGCATCATCGGCGAGCGTCTGGCGCGCGAGATGATCTTCTGCGCGCGCCAGTTCACCGCGAAGGAAGCGGTGGCGATCGGACTCATCAACAAGTGCGTGCCCCAGAAGGATCTGCTGCGGGAGACTCTGGTCTGGTGCGAGACCATCAAGGGCCATAGTCCGCAGACGCTGCGGATGACCAAGAAGAGCCTGAATTTCGAATCCGATCTGCTCTACGCGTCCTGGCAGCAGGGTATGGAGCTGCTCGCCCATGTCTGGGGATCGGAGGAGAGCCTCGAAGGCATGAACGCTTTCCTCACGGGCCGCAAGCCGGACTTCCAGAAATTCCGGATGCGCAGCAAGCGCGAGCTCGAGGAATATCTCGACGGCTGCGCCAAGGATCTCAATGCCCCGCCCTCCATGCGCCGGGCCCACGCCTAGCTCACGGCCATGACAGCGGCGGCCACCGGCGCGCTGGCCGGCATACGCGTGCTCGATCTGACCCGCATCCTCGCGGGGCCGCTGTGCACGATGATGCTCGGCGACATGGGCGCCGAGGTCATCAAGGTCGAGCCGCCTTTCGGCGGCGACGACACGCGGGGCTGGGGCCCGCCCTTCGTCGCCGGCGAATCGGCCTATTTCCTGGGGGTCAACCGCAACAAACGATCCTTGACCCTGAACATGGCCGTGCCGGCCGGACAATCGATCCTCGCCGGCTTGATGAGACACGCGGACGTCTTGGTCGACAATTTCAAGCTCGGCACGCTCGAGAAATGGGGCTTCAGCGAAGGATGGTTCGCCGAGCAGGCGCCCCGCCTCGTGCGCTGTGGCATCACCGGCTACGGGTCGAGCGGGCCCAAGGCGGCCCAGCCCGGCTACGACTTCATCCTTCAGGCGGAATCCGGTCTGATGAGCATCTGCGGCGAGCCGAACGGCGTGCCGACGAAGTACGGCGTGGCGATCGTCGACGTCTGCACGGGGATGCTCGCGTGCAGTTCCATTCTCGCCGCGCTCAACGCACGCCAGCGGACCGGCAAAGGACAGAAGGTCGAGGTCTCGCTCTACGAGACGTCGCTCGCGATGCTCGTCAATGTCGCCTCGAGCTATCTCGTCGCGGGCAAAGACGGCGGCCGCTTCGGCAATGGCCACCCGAGCATCGTGCCCTACACGACCTACCGCACCGCCGACGCGACGATCGCGCTCGCCGTCGGCAACGATGTCCAGTTCGCCAAGACGGCGGCGGTCCTCGGTCATCCCGAGTGGGGGCACGACCCGCGGTTTGCGGCCAATCGGGCGCGCGTCGAACACCGCGCCCTCATCGACGATCTGGTCGGCCAGGTGCTGGCGCGGGATACGGCCGGCGCCTGGCTCACCAAGCTGAAGGCGGCGGGCATTCCCTGCGGGCGGATCAATTCGGTCGCCGGCGCGCTCGATGATCCGCAGACGGCGGCTCGTGGCATGGTCGAGACGGTCGAGCATCCCGGCATCGGCCAATTGCGAATGCTCGGGATCCCCTTCAAGTTCTCGGAGACGCCGTGTTCCGTCCGCCGTCCGCCCCCGACGCTCGGACAGCAAACGGACGAAATCCTGGCTCAGGAGCTCGGTATGGACGCGGACGCCATCGCCGCCCTGCGCCGGGACCACGTGGTGTAGGAGCGCGCCGTGAGGATCAAGGAGATTGAGCCCATCGCGGTGAGCCTCCCGATGAAGAAGCCCGTCATCATGGCGGGCGAGGAGGTTCGACGCGCGGACAACGTGCTGGTCCGGATCGAGAGCGCCGGTGGCGACGTGGGCTGGGGCGAGGCGGCGTCCGCCCCCACCATGACGGGAGAGACGGTCGCGAGCATGGTCTGCGCGATCCACTATCTCGCGCAGGCGCTACGGGACCGGCCCGCGGACGACATCGGCGGCGCGCGCGTCGCGATGGATGGCCGGATGTACGGGAACCACGGCGCCAAGGCGGCGATCGAGATCGCGCTGCATGACCTGGTCGGCCGGGCCATTCACCAGCCCGTGCATGCGCTGCTCGGCGACCAGCAGCGGAGCCGGATGGCCATTCTCGGGGTCATCGGCGGCGGCGACCTGGCCGGCGATCTGAGCGACGCCTGCCGGAAGAAGGCGGAGGGATATACCGCGTTCAAGATCAAGGTCGGCGTCGACGCGCCCGCGATCGATGCCGCGCGCACGCGCCAGATCTGCGACATCTTGGGGCCCGGGTGCTTGATTTCGGCCGATGCCAATCAAGGCTTCAGCACGGAGCAGGCGACCGAATTCGTCAGGGCCGTCGCCGGCGCCGGGCTCGGCTTTTTCGAGCAGCCGGTCTCCGCCGACGATCTTGCCGGAATGGCCGCGGTCGCCGCCGCGACGGGCATTGCTATCGGCGCCGACGAAGGCATCCACGGCCTGGAGGACATCCGCAGACACCACGCGCACCGCGCCGCGCGCGGCGTGAGCCTGAAGGCCATCAAGCTCGGCGGCTTGAGAGCGGTGGTCGCCGCGGCCCGGCTGTGTGACAGTTTGGGCATGCACGTCAACATCTCCTGCAAGACCGGCGAGTCCAGCATTGCCTGCGCGGCCGCCCTGCACGTCGCATCCGTCATCCCCGGCATCGCCTGGGGTCTCACGCTTACCAATGGCGGCCTCGCGGAGGATGTGACAGCCCGGCCCATTCGCAGCGACCAGGGCTATGTGGACGTCCTCGATGGTCCCGGTCTGGGCATCGAGGTCGACGAGGATCGCGTGCGCCGGTATCGCGTGCCGGGGCCGGGAGTCGGCGGATGAGCACACCGGACCTCGGGCTCGCGGTGGTCGGCGCCGGACGAATCGGCACGCTGCGCGCCCGTTTGGCGGCCAAGCACCCGGTGGTGGGGTTTCTGGCGATCTCCGATCGCGATGCCGGCCGCGCGCGGGCTCTCGCCGAGCAGACACACGCCGACCTTTACACGGATGACAATGACGAAATCATCGCGCACCCGCGGGTGACCGCCGTCGTCGTCTCGACCCCGGAAGGAGAGCATGTGGCGCCGGTGTGCGCCGCCCTCAAGCTCGGCAAGCCGGTGCTCGTCGAAAAGCCGATCGCGCTGTCGCTCAAGGACGCCGACCGAATGCTCGCCGTGCTCAAGGAGACCGGAGGCGATCTCCGGGTCGGTTACAGCCGCCGCTACAAGGAGTGCTTTCTGCGCGCCAAGGAGCAAATGCTGCATGGCCGCCTCGGCAAGGTCGTGGGAGGCAGCGCGCGGGTCTACAATTCACGGGCCCAGGCATTCGCCATCCTCGAGCGCGATCCCCACGCGACGCCGGTGCTGGACGTGCTCACCTATTATGTCGATCTCATGTGCTGGTTCCTGGAGGGGAATCAGCCTGTCGAAGTGGTGGGGCGGGGCCAGACCGGCATCTTCAGGGACGCCGGGTATGACGCGCACGACGTGACCTGGGCGATCGTGACCTTCGCCGACGGTGCCGTCATCAATCTCGGGGTGAGCTACGCGCTTCCGGCGGGTTACCCGACGCTCGGGCAGTCGGACCGCGTCGAGTTGCTCGGCACCGAGGGAACGATGATCATCGACGATGATCACATGGATCACCTGCTGTTTTCGGAACGGGGCATCCCGCATGCCTATGTACCGGATCACCAAGTCAACATGGCGTTTCTCGGCAGCAATACCGCGGGAGACTGGGCGGTCGGAGACTTCTGGGGGCCGCTCGCCAACGAGACGCGGGCGTGGCTGGATCATCTCGCGACCGGCGCGCCGACGGTTCACACGAGCCCCGAGCAGGCGCGCCTCAACCTGGAAACCACCATCGCCATCGAGATGGCCGTGGCGTCCGGCCAACCCGTGCGTCTGCCCCTCTCGCCGTAACCGGCTCTAGCCCCAGTCTCCAGGTCGGCCGCGGAGGCGCTTGACGGAGCCGCGGCGCTTCTTCGTCTCGATCCGGCGCTCGCGCGCCGCGGCCGGCGGGCGTGACGGGCGGCGGCGCTTGGGTTCGCGGAGCGCCGCGGCCACGAGGTTGCGAACCTTCTCCCGGGCGTCGTCCAGGTTCCGCGTCTGATCGCGTGTGGCCTGGCTGGTGACCTGGAACCACCCTTGGGCGTCGAGCCGGTGACGTGCGAGCACGCGCAGCCGTTCGCGCGCGGGGTCGGCGAGACCCTCGATGGCGTCCAGGTCCACGCGCAGGTCGACCTTGCTCGCTACCTTGTTGACGTTCTGCCCGCCGGGGCCGGAGGCGCGTGTGGCGCGCATCGTCAGTGCCGCCGGCGGTACGCGGACCGTGTCGGTGACGACGATCGCATCCATGCCCCTATTCTAATCGGGCATAATCCGTTCACATGACGAGCAGCCTGTCGGAGTATCTCGAGGATCGCCACAGCTTCGCTGGGGCGCGACGAGCGTTGGGGGGATTGGGGGGCCATGTCGGGGTCCCCCATGTCGCGGGTTGACGAGCGTAGAGCGCCGGCGACTCACGGCGGTCGCGCGCGGCGAGGCCCCCGCCGACCTCTACCTCCGTGGCGCCACGCTGCTGAACGTCTACACGGGCGAGTTGTATCCCGCGAACGTCGCCGTCAAGGGTGAGCGGATCGCCTACGTCGGCCGGAGCGTGGAGATGATCGGCAAGCAGACTCAGGTGCTCGACCTTCACGGCCGCGTCCTCACCCCCGGCTACATCGATCCGCACGTCCACCCGGCGAATCTCGTCACGCCCTCGGCGCTCGCGCGCCACGTGCTCCCGCTGGGGACGACCACGGTGTTCGCCGACACGCTGCAGTTCTGGGAGCTGGGCGGACTGCGCGCGTTCCGCGCCGTCGCCGACGCGCTGGCGGGCTCGCCGGTCAAGTTCTACTGGATGATTCGTCCCCACGCGCAGTCCCGCTCCACCGACGAGGCGCGCCGGTTTCCGCTCCGCGACTTCGTCCGCGCCCTGGACCATCCCTGGGCGGCCGCCGTGGGCGAGGTCACGCGCTGGCCCGACGCCTATCGAGGCGCGCCCGACCTGCTCCGCCGGCTCGCCGTGGCCCACGCGCGCGGGCGGCGCGTCGAGGGCCACACCGCCGGCGCGACGGGGGAGAAGATCGCGGCGATCGCTGCCGCCGGCTTCACCTCCGATCACGAGCCGATCACGGCGACCGAGGTGCTGGAGCGCGCGCGCCAGGGGATCGCGGTGATGCTGCGCCAGTCCTCCCTCCGCCCGGACCTGCCGGAGCTGCTCGACGCGTTGAAGGAGGCGCCGGCGCTCGCCTCCCGCCTCATGCTGACCGCCGACGGGTCGATGCCCGCCTTCATCGCCGAGCACGGCTTCGTGGATCACCTGATCCGCGTGGCGCTCGAGCGCGGCGTGCCACCCGTCGACGCCTACCGTATGGCCACGCTGAACGCCGCGACGTACTTTCAGCTCGACGCCGACCTCGGCGGCATCGCGCCCGGACGGTACGCCGACGTCTGCGTGTTGGCGGATCTGGCCGAGCCGCGTCCGGAGACGGTGATCGCTCGCGGCCGCGTCGCCGCCGAGGGCGGACGGCTGCTCGCCGCCGTCCCCGAGCCGCGCTGGTCGCGCGTCTTCGCGACCCCGGCGGCGCGACTCGCGGTTCGCTGGCGGGCCGACGCGCGCGACTTCGTCCTGCCGGCGCGCGCGCGTTATCCCGTCTTGCGCCTCGTGAGCACCGTGATCAGCAAGCTCGAGGACCGGTCGCTGGCGCCGGGCGATCTCCACGCGGCGCTCGTCGACCGGGGCGGGCGCTGGGTGGCGCCCGGCGTGGTGGCCGGCTTCGCCGAGCGGCTCGACGGCTTCGCCTCCACGATCTCGACGGACTTCAACATCCTGGCGCTGGGTCGATCGCCGGAGGCGATGGCGCGCGCAGTCAACCGCCTGCTCGAGCTGCGGGGCGGAATCGTCGTGGTCGAGGGCGACGAGGTCGCATACGAGATGCCGCTGCCGCTCGGCGGCATCATGGCGCGCGGCTCGCTGGCGGACGCGTCGGCGTCGGAGCGGAGGCTGCGCGAGGTGCTCGTCGCCCGCGGGTACCCGCATCACGACCCCCTCTTCAGCCTTTTGTTCCTGTCGGCGGACTTCCTGCCCGCGGTCCGGCTCACCCCGCGCGGGGTGTGGGACGTCAAGACCTCGCGCATCCTCCTCCCCGCGCGCCGCCGCCCCAGCCTCAGGTCTGAGTGAGGCCGAAGCGCCGCCTGGCCCTTGCCGTCCTCCTCGCGGCGGCGGCGGTGGCGATCGTCACGTTCCCGTTCCGCGCCACCTGGTGGGGCGGCTGGATCCTCGCCATCGCCGAGGCGGGGATCGTCGGCGGGCTGGCGGACTGGTTCGCGGTGACGGCGCTCTTCCGCCGCCCGCTCGGGCTGCCCATCCCTCACACCGGACTCATCCCCAACAACTGGGAGCTGATGGCCCAGCGCGTGGGAACGATGGTGGGCGACCGGGTCCTCACCAAGAAATACGTGGCCGCGGAGATCGACCGGCTCGACGTTGCCGATCTGCTCGCGCGCGCGGCGGCCCGGCTGACGCGGGACGACGTTGAAGCGGCGACCCGGGCGATTACGCGCTGGATCGGCGACCAGCTTCCCCCGCTCTCCGGCGCGGATGCGGTCGCCCGCCTACGCCCGGCGCTCCGGAGCTGGCGGCTCGCGCCGGTGCTGGCCCAGGCGCTCGACCTCGCGCGCGAGCAGGGATGGGATCAGCGACTGATCACGGGCTTCGCGCGCGCGGTGAGCGACGCCATGGACCGGCCGGCCTTCCGTGCCGCCGTCACGGACGTCGTCGACGATCTGCTCGAGCGCTACCGCGAGCGCATCGGCCTCTACCCGCGGCTCCTCCTGGGCTTCGCGGACCTGGTCGGCGTCATCGACCGCGAGCGGATCGTCAGCGCGCTGCACGCGGGATTGCGCGAGGTCGTGCGCGACTTCGATCACCCGCTCCGCCTCCAGCTCGAGGAGGCCCTCGCCGACCTGCCACGCCGCCTGCGCGAGGACGAGGCACTGGCCGCGCGGGTGGAGGCGCTCAAGGCCGAGGTGCTCGAGGGCGATCTCGTTGAGCGCCTGGCCGAGGAAGCGATCGGCGCTCTCCAGCGTGCCCTCAAGGCCGACCTGGCCGGCCGGAAGTCGCACGTCGCCGCCTGGGTGGCCGATCGCCTCGAGCAGGCGCGGGCGCGGCTGGCTGGCGACGCGGCGCTGCGCGGGGAGCTGGGGCACTGGATCAAGGGGCGGGCGGTGGAAGTGGTGGACCGCCACCACGGCCGGATGGCGGCCTTCATCGAGAACGGCGTCCGCGCGCTCGGCGCGGAGGGCGCGGTGCGCCTCGTCGAGGAGCACGCGGGCGAAGATCTCCAGTACATCCGGGTCAACGGTACCGTCGTCGGCGGGCTCGCCGGCGGCGGACTCTACGGCCTGCACTTGCTGCTGCGGTTGCTGTAACTCAATGCTCCAATTGCATAGCGGTTCAGCCCAGACAGGTCGCGAGCGGCGTCGCCCTCTCGCCGATGGACTCGGCGACACCCGGGTGCACGATCCTGCCGCGCCAGATGTTGACGCCGCGCGCGAGCGCCGGGTCGTCCCGCACGGCGCCCGCCAGCTCAACGACATAGGGCAGGGTCGCGTTCGTCAGCGCGAACGTCGAGGTGCGAGGGACCAGGGCCGGCATGTTGGCCACGCCATAGTGGACCACCCCCGCCACCCGGTAGATGGGCTCGAGCAGGGTCGTCGCGTGGATCGTCTCGATGCAGCCGCCCTGATCGACCGCCACGTCGACGATCACCGCGCAGTCCTTCATGCGCTCCACCAGGATCATCTCCGCGCCCGACCACACCGCGTCCACCGCGCAGAGGCTCGCGCCGACCTTCGCGTACTCCTCGTCGCGGACGGCGCTGCCGCTCCCCGCTTCTTGCTCCACGAGCACCCGGTGACCCGCGTCGACCAGAGCGTGCGCTCCCGCCGGCGTCAGCGCGACCCGCTGCTCGCCCGGCTTGATCTCCCGCGGAACCCCGACGATCATGCCGATCCTCCTCGCTCGCCCCCGGCTGGCCCCTCTGTTTGCATCGTACCGAAAGCCCACCACTCCCGGCGCGTCGCGGAAGCCGCCTGCGGCGACATGCTGGGGCCGTCACGTCGAGTAGAGTCGGCCCGCGCCCACCCACTGTAGCGTGACCGGCGGGGCCGTGTCCGGCCCAGGGCAGACGCGCAGGCGGAACGACCGTCTCCGACTTCGGACATTGACGGCCGCGTCAAGGCGACCGACCCTGGCTCCGTGCATCTCGCCGATCTGCTCGCCGCGCTCGCGATCGTCGGTCTCGTCCTCGCCGCCGCATTGACCGTTTTCGCGCAGGGACAGCGCGCGTACACGCACGGCGCGGGGCGCGTGGAATCGCAGCAGACCGCCCGAGTCGCGCTCGCCCGAATGAGCCGCGAAATCCGCCAGGCAGGACGCGGAGGCGATGCCGTGTCTCCCATCGCGATCGCCGAGCGGTCGCGGATCGCCATCCAGCACGACCTCGACGCCGACGGGAAGGCGGCCGGACGCGGCGAGACGGTGACATGGCTCGTGTCCGTGGGTGTCCTGCGGCGCGACGCCGGTGCCGGCGCCCAGCCCATCATCAACGGCGTCCGCGCACTGGAATTGATCTATCTCGACGCGCAGGGCCGGCCGACCGCGATCCCGGGCGCCGTGCGGGCTATCATCATCACGCTCACCACGGAGCCGGAACACCCGGGTGCGGGCGGCGGAACGCTGACGACGCTGACCACCGAGGTCCGCCTGCGGAATCGTTAGATACGGGATGTTCGGGCCGCCCCGGCGAAGCCGCGCGGCGACCATCGAAACTCCCATGGGCTCGTCACGCCCCACCGGAAGGGTCATACTCCTGAGGGGGGCCCCACGGGTTGTCCACCGGCTCCCTGTAGTCGATTTCCCTAGAAAATTGGTGTTTTTCCCTTGACTTGCCTTTTGGCACAGCTTAATCTCGCGATCCAAGTGGGGCGAAGTGGGATGAAGTGTCGTAACGGCCCCTGGAGGATATGTTTAGAGGGCGCTACCAGCACACGGTCGACCCGAAGGGACGGGTCAGTATTCCGGCCAAGTTCCGGGACGTGCTTGCCCAGTTCGACGGAACGCTGATCGTCGTGCCGAACGGAAGCGCCCTCGAGGTCCATCCGCTCGAATCGTGGCAGCGCATCGAGAGTCGGATCCACGAGAAGTCACGGTTCGACGCCGACGTCCGGAAGTTCGGACGGCTCTACGTCTCGAACGCGAAGGACGTCTCACTCGACGGCGCGGGGCGGATCCTCCTGCCGCCCGACACGCGCGAGAAGGCGGGACTCGAGAAGGACGTCACGGTGGTCGGGCTCGGGCTCGACTTCTTCGAGGTCTGGGACCGCGCCCGCTTCGTCGAGTACGAGCGGACGAACGGCGACGGGCTCGAGTCGGTGTTCGAGAAGCTGGCGGACAAGGGGATCTAGCGGTTCACCTCCCGGTTCTCGTGGACGAGGTCGTGTGGCTGCTGCGGCCGCGTGGCGAGGGCTGGGTGATCGACGGGACGGTGGGCATGGGCGGACACGCCGAGGCGATCCTGGAGCGGAGCGACGCGGAAGTACGCCTGCTCGGCCTCGACGTCGACTCCGAGGCCCTGGATCGGGCGGCGGCTCGGCTCGCCCGCTTCGGCGACCGCGTGCGCCTGCGCCGCGCGAATTTCCGCGACCTCGGCACCGTGGCCGCCGGCGACGGCGTGGTGGCCGCCCGCGCGGTCCTCCTCGACCTCGGCGTGTCCTCGTACCAGCTCGACGAGTCGGGCCGCGGCTTCTCGTTCCTGGTCGAGGAACCGCTGGACATGCGGCTTGATCCCGCGGCGCCGCAGACGGCCGCGGCGCTGCTCAACGAGCTGCCCGAGACCGAGCTGGCCCGCATCATCTTCGAGTACGGCGACGAGCGCCACGCGCGCCGCATCGCGCGCGCGATCGTCCGCCGCCGCCCGCTCGCGACCACCGGCGACCTCGTGGCCGCGGTGCGCGGGGCCGTCCCGCGCGCCGCCTGGTCACGCCGGCGGCACGTCGCGACGCGCACGTTCCAGGCGATTCGGATGGCCGTCAACGACGAGAGGGGAGCGCTCCGTCAGGCG
>Ga0184633_10001061_pt1 | contig 11105 bp, 12 predicted proteins | sample PLM31_170_b1_FD_133156 | JGI IMG/M metagenome (GOLD analysis project Ga0184633, IMG submission 133156) | Groundwater sediment microbial communities from an aquifer in East River, Colorado, USA - PLM3-1_170_b1 | ecosystem: Environmental > Terrestrial > Soil > Riparian zone | place: USA: East...
ACAAGAAAACACACGGGGGGGAGTGCCCCACCGCCCTCCCTCCTGGCTGACTCTCTCGCTTGGGGTCGAGGGAGTGTCTCTCCTTTACCGCGCGTCGGTCATCGTGCCCTGGGGCCGCGCTCGGACTCGCCTGGATCTTCGTGAAGGTGCCGTGCACAGCGGGAGGGCTGCTGTAGACGGAGCTGATGGCACTCAGCACCCCGGACGAGATTGTCGGGAAGCCTCCAGCCGACGGCGGCCCCACCAGAACGGTGGACGTAAAATAGGGTGCCGCCAGGATCGTGCTTTTCGGGCAGGTGAGCCACAGCTTGGTAGCGATCGACGGGCTCGCCTATGGAGCGAAGAAGGTCGCGGCGGTCCGCAGCGGGCTCTACGTGTGCGGGGGACCCGCGAACTCCGCCGTGTCGAGGTCCTCGATGTCTACTGCGCGAGGGCAGCGCGCGCCAGCCCTACCCCAGGCTACCCACCTTACGCCGCACATGAGCGACGTTTGAAGAGGAAAAACACGGGCGGTGGGGAATTCCCCACCGCCCGCCCTCCTGGCTGGCTCTCCAGCTTGGGTTCGAGGGAGTGACTTCTCTACCGCTGGTTCGGCGTCGCCCCCGTGGGGACGTTGGCGTCGATCGCGAGGTAGCTACCAGTGTACAGACGTCCGAAGAAGTCGTTATGCTCACTGGCCCTCGTGGACTTGTACCCGGTGAAGGCAAAGAGCTGGTTAGGAGGACCGCCACCAACGGTAAGCGAACTCGCGAGCGAGTTCGACTCGATCTTCGTGTAGGTGCCATTGATAGCGAGTGCGCTGCCGTAGATACTGTGGAGTTGTGTGATGGGGTCCACCGTCCTGACGCAAGCGCAGGTGGTATGGATGTCCACGAGGGGATTCTCATCGGTGTCGAAAATTATCGCCCGGAGACTCCCGTTAGCTGTGCTGCTGCTAAAAGGGTTAAAGTTCGCGGCGCCGCCCGGGAAGGCGGGCACGATGGGCGGGAAGTTTCCACCCCCGGTGACCGGGTCAAAGGTGGGAGAAAAATAGGGAGGCTGCACGATCGTGGCCTCCGGGCAGATGAGGTACAGCGTGTTCGTGAGTACCGAACCATTCGAAAAGGTAAACCCCTCCTGTGGAGAGAAGAAGGTCGCTGCAGTGCGCAGCGGGCTCCAATCGTGCTCGATACTGGGAGACTCCGCCGCGGCGAGGATGATCGGCTCAATGAACCGCGATCTGCCGGTACCAGGGCTGAACACGAATATCCTCGAATGGATCGGATTCGGCAGAGGAGCGAGAGCGAAGCCATCATTGGAGCTGGCGATCGCTACTAGCCCACCGCTCGTCGACCCCGTCCCCCCCCCGAAAAAGCCGAGACTATCGAGGACGCCTACGCCGGGATTTCCGAAGGGGCCGCTGTTGTCGCCGACGATCTGCAAGAACGCGATGTCGTTCACTGTCAGCGGTAGAAAGTGCGATTCCGCCACGCGGTCGCAGTTGGCGTCGAAGAAGAACATGTGCAGGTTTGGGTTGCCGCCCACGGGAGAGGAGATCTCGAGCACCGCCAAGTCCCCCGGGTCACCGAAGAAGGGTATCAGCACTCCGGACGCAGCAAGCGTCAGCGGATCGGCGAGCCCTCCCGGGTTCTGGGCCGTGGCCGGTCCGGCCATGCCTAGAAGACCTCCAACCAACATTGCCACTGCGATGAGTTTCCTCATTACCCGGCCCCCTCCCTCAATAGTGTGAGTGAACGATGTGCCGCACACGGTGCGTTCTGCCGGTGACCCCACCCTCGCGACAACGGCGTTTCCACTGTTCTGCTGCCTCTGCGATGTATGAACCTCCGGCAGGTCGGCCCGCTGTGACGGCCACCACTCGCCCCCCGACTCGCCGGCTCCGCTCCTGCTGACCCGGTCCCCCATCTTCCACCCTCCTAATGGCGCCTGAATCACGATTCACGTGCGGCACCCGTTAGACGAGACACAGCGTACGCACCGGCTGAGGATAGTTGGGGCATGGTCACCGTGTCAAGGAAAAAAGCCCGGCTTTTCTGGGGCCATCTGGCAAGCCTCCGGCGGGTCTCGCCGCTGCCGGAACCCGCCGAGAAGCCCGGCCCGCTGAGCCCTGAGCGCCACGGGGACGGGTATCCGGCTTGCGGATTCCCCCAAGCCCGAACAGGCCGCCAGCCCGGGGCACAATCACGGCTGACTCCCCTGGGACGGCCCGCTCTTGCCTTCTTCCAGTGTGTGGTACCAGAGGCCGCCGATCCGGACCCAGCCATCAGCCACGACACTGGCCATCGGAGGCACCCCGGGCATCGGGCGGCTCGTAACCGACCGCGGCAGAACGGCGTGGAACAGCACTCGCACCCTCACGGTGGCGAAGAATCCGCTCACCGTCGCGTCCTCGACCTGATAGCCCAGGTACCGGACGGCTCGGCCCGCCCCATACTCCTCGGCCGTGAGCCGGCCCCTCCCGCGGGGCTCCAGCAGCTCCCACTGGGTCCGCAAGTCCCCGGCCAGGCGGGCCGCCCAGTACGCCGCTGCGCGCTCGCGGAGCGCCTGGATATCGGCCGCCGAGCCCAGGGGCGCGGATGAAGCCGGCGTGCTCTGGGCGGGGGCGCTTGCCACGCAGCCCACGACCTCGAGCATCGCCAGCACGACGGCCATCAGGGTGCGCATGGGTCTACTCAATCGTCCGGACCCCCGACCCTCACGCAAGGGTGAGCCCGTGGCGCGCGTGACAGGTATCGCCGACCAGCTGCCTGTAGAGCTCGCGGTCCAGCCCTTTGACCTCCCCGAGGTCGCGCGCCGCGAGATCTCGCAGCATGCCCCTGAGCGTCGCCACGGCGGCCTGCCGCCGCTCCCGCTGAGACGGCGTGAGTCCCACCACGTCATGCAGAGTCGCAAGGGCCAGACACTCCGCCCCGTGACCCAGGAGCTTGAGCTTGGCGTCGAGAGCGTACCAGGCAGCTCCCGCCTTGCCCGCCCGCGCCGCGTAGAAGCGCTCCATGAGATCGAGATCCGCGCTGAGCCTCCAGACCAGCAGATCGACCTGCTGCTGCACCCGCTCCCGGCGGTCCTTGCCCGTGTAACCAGCATGCACGGCGGTCAAGAGCGCGTAGAGCATGTGGGTCCCGCCGCACGTGAACGAGTGAACCGGCGCGTGAGCCGTCTCGGGCCGGCCCGCTCGCATGGCCTCGGCGAGCGGTGCCGAGGCCTGCTCGAGAAGCCGCAACGCGCGCTCCACCACGAGGTCCAGCGCCACCGGCTCTCCCCAGGCGTTGGTCCACTGGTGGCGCAGGGGGGGCGTGGTCCGGGTCAGCGCAATGAGGCTCCAGGGCAAGGCATTGGGCACGGAGCTGACGAGCGTGGGCCGGAACAGCCCACGGGCCCCGTCCACTACGTCGCGCAGTGTGCGCCGACGCCCCTCGTGCGTGAACGCGTGGTCGAGGGGGACTCCCGCCTCCAGCAGCGTCTTGAGAAACATGTTCGGGTGCGCTTCGACCTCGATCGGAAAGCCCAGTGCGCCCTTCCCGTTGGCGGGGAGCGTGACCAGCACGTCCTCGAGGAGGTAGTCGACGGCGCGGCGGCCGCCATTGATCGTGAAGTCGCGGCCAATCCCCCGCAAGCCGTGAGCCACCGCCCACGGATCGTCCGGCGAGACCGCATAGCGCCGGACGATCGCGGCTCCGTCATCGGCCGCCTGCCCTGCGAGGGCCTCGCGGCGGCCGAGCCGGCCGGCGGCGAGCACCGTTCCCGCGCCGACCAGGAACCGCCGCCGGCTGAAGACGGGATGGCAGGTCGCAGGGAAGAACGGGCGCGCGCGCGCCCGACTCATTACGGCGGGCGCGCCTTCCCCGGCGGCCGCCGGTTCGTTCGGTAACGCCCCCATCCGGTCACTTCCCGTTGAACATTATGGAGACCGGGAAATTCCGCCTGGGATCGCCTCGGGGGATGGCAACCACCGTGGCCGGAGCGCCGGGCACCGGCGCCTGCATCGCTGCCGAAACGGGCACGCCCTGCGCCGACGCGGCTCGAGGCTGGGCCCGCGGCGGCTGCAACGCTTGGCTCGCAACCCCGCCGACCAGGGGCGCTCCCGCTCCGGTCTGGAACATGGACGCCGGGAAGTTCCGCCGGGGATCACCTCGGGGAATGACAACCGCGTTGGGGTTACTGAGAGCTGGGTGTGGCGGCATCTCGCCCGCCGGCCGCTGCGCGGTTCCAGCGCTCGACGCCACGCTGACCGCGCCCGGCAATCCGGCCAGCGGGATGGACACCGTTCCGCCGGGTCCCGTCAGCTCGACCTTGTGCGTGAGGATCTTCGTCACGCGGTATGGACCGACGCTGTCGCCGAGACGCACGGTGACGATCTTGTTGTTCGTGAAGTTCGGGTCCTGTACAAAGGCCAGCCCGCGCCCGCCCTCCAACAACACCACCCCGACCAGGACGAATTGCCCGCCCGGCGGGGTCGGGGATTGCGCATGCGCGCTCCCAGCGACAAGGCCGACCACGGCCGCCCACGTCGCGGCGATCAGGATGAGGCGTCTCCTCACGGCGTTCTCCTTGACTTGTTAGTTGTCGGTCTCCCGCGGCAACAATCGGTCCGTGGGGCGCCACCCAAGCACGATGAAGTGTATGGGAAATCGTTGCAATGTCAAGATTCTTGTCCAAGGGGCCAACCGCCCCGTTCTGGCTCAGCAAGTGGGCGGTCCGCGCCGAAGAGCCTCCGCTACCTCTTCTGCAGGAGCATCCACCTGCCGGCCTCGGTATCCCGACCGGCAAGGATCTTCGATCCGGCCGACTCCGGCGATGTCAGAAATGCTCGATGAGTCAGGTTCGCCGATAACTTTTGCCAAAGGGGTTCGCCGACGTAGAAGAGATTGACCCCTTGCTGATCCAAGAAAGGCGGAAGCCGGCGATCGGCGGGAGCCTTGTCGAGAATCCTGTAGTCGAAGTTGACAAGGGGACTGGTGAAGTAATTGTGCCCGACATAGTCGTGTATCTCGATGAGGTACGCCCTCGCCAGGAAGACGCTGTCAGGGCGATTGAAGATGGCCTCAAAGGGCGCGAGCCTCCGGTACAGCGCGAGGAGCGGACGAGCGCTGCCATCGCTGCGGTAGTGCTGGCGGACGACGAGCAGCAAGGTAACCATGACAATCGGTAGCCACTTGGATAGGCGCTGCAGTCTGGGTAACCGATGGCTGATGGCGAACACACACATGCCGGTGAGCGCCATGAGAACGATGCCCTGGCAGAAGAGATAGGCTGGGCGCGGGCGTTGGGTGGGAATGATCAGCCCCGCGACCGCGACAACGGACAGCATGGCCACCCAGCCGAGCGCGCGGTCCTTCAGCCAGTGCTACCACCAGAACCGCCGGTCCCGGCAGAGCAGGAGCAGGCCGTGGACCAGGATGCCGGCAACGAGGATGCTGAGCAGGAGGGCTCGGAGTGACCGGAGCTGCACCGGAAAATAGTCCGGGTTCACAGCACCGGCGCTCGCATTGAAGAGCAGGAGCTGGATGCCGCTCGGGATCAAGCTGATGTTCCACCAGAAGTGGTAGAGCACCGCGACTGGGTTGCGGCGCAGCATCTCGAGCAGCGAGGGCGTCGGCTCGCCGAACGTCGATTCCATGAGCGCGACGCAATCGAGCATCGGGTTCTTGTCCCATTCCTGGTGGCGCTGCTGGTACCCGACGGCGTACACCTGGCTCATGTTCATCGTGTGTTTCGGCTTCAAGCCGCTGTGGGCGGCCCAGGGAGGGGGGAACTGATAGAAGGACAAGACCACAGCTCCCGTCATCAACAGCGGTACACCGTAACCGAGCAGATACGATGAGGGACGTCGTTCTGGCTCGTGGGCCACCTGTCTGGCCAGTCGGGTCTCCCAACCAGAGGCAGACGCCCGCCAGGGTACCCGTGGCGATGAAGCACTCATTGCGTACCAGTATCGTGGTGATAGCCAGGACTGCGATCGCTCCGCCCCGGGCCCACGGGCTCGGCCTGTGCAGGATCAGGAGCCAGGCCGCCACGACCGGGATCGCGGCAAAGAGATGCACGGTGGAGACCGTATCGAAGGCGATCGGGAGGATGGCCCACCACGCGGCTACCAGCCAGGCGATCCACGGAGGCAGCAGGCGCCGCATCAGCTCCAGGATCATGACGTCGAGGGCGAGCACGACGATGAGGCGATGCAGGGTGGTAACGAAGTACGCGTGGCTCGAAATGTGCATCAAGGTGCCGAGGAACGACGTATAGAGCGGGGACCAGACGATGTCCACCGAGGAATCCTTAAACCACAGGACGGCGCGGCTGTAGTAGCCGGACTCGTCGCCGACGGCGAGATCGCGATGCTGAATGCCCCAGAGGACCTTCAGCTGGAGCAGGAGGAGCATGAGGTAGGAGACCCAGGGCGGGCTCGCCAGGCGATCCAGGCTGTCCAGAGGGCGAAACCTGGAGCGGAGGGGCAGGCCTCCGCTGTCGCCGCTATTATCCATGATTCGCCGGGGGCGTGGCCCGGCTGATGGCTTGGTTGGGGGTGCGGGGCCCCGAGGACACGTGGATCGTCCACCGCGTGGTGTCGTTCTGCTCAGCGCGGGTCCGATCATCGCCCCGCCGTTCTGCACCATGCTGCTCGCCGAGCTCTCGCCAGCTTCTCGGCCCGGCGACAATCATGCTAGCCTTACCCGGCCCGCCGAGACGGGAAACCCATCCCGCGCGATGTTGCGCGACGATGGCGGGGATGTCAATATGGCGATCACCCTCAAAACAAGTGTTACCGAAACGGATCCGGGTGCCTCAAAACCGGTGTTGCCAGCCGAACCGGAAAGGAGGCCCCGTGACTGAGCGAGCGCGCCGAGAGTATGCCGAGGTGTTGCAGCGGCGGTATGAGACGGCGGACAAGCGCGAGCGAGGGCGCATCTTGGACGAGGACTGCCGGACGACGAGCTGTCACCGCAAGGCGGCGATCCGCCGCCTGCGCGGCGGGTGCCCCCGCACCGGGCGGCGTCCCGGCCGCCCCCGGCGCTACGGCCGCGAGCTCGTGCCTCTCCTCGAGCGGGTGTGGCGCGCCAGCGATTATCTGTCCGACAAGCTGCTCGTCGCGATCCTGCCCCGCCTCCTGGCCGCCCTGGAGCGGCACCACGGTCTCGTGGTGCCCTCGCCCCTGCGCGTCGCCCTCACCGCCGCGAGCCCGGCGACCCGCGATCGCCTGCTGCGCCCGCTGCGGCAGCGGCGCCCCCGGCAGCCGCGGCGCCTCGCCCCGGCCCTCGGCACCCTCCGCGCCCGGGTGCCGCTGCGCACCTGGAGCGAATGGACCGGCGTGGCGCCCGGCGCCCTGCAAGGCGATCTCGTCTTGCACTGTGGCGAGTCCACAGACGGCTTCTATCTGGCCATCCTCGTGGCCGTCGACGTCGCCACCACGTGAACCGAGCTACACGCCGTCTGGGACCTGCACCACCGGCGCGTCACCAGCGGCGTCCACCTCCTGCGGCAGCGCCTGACCGTCCCCCTGCGCGCGTGGCACAGCGATAACGGCAGCGAGTTCCTCAACACCTGCCTGCTCGCCTGGTGCCGCCGCGAGGGCATTCGCTTTACCCGCGGCCGCCCCTATCGCAAGAATGATCAGGCCTGGGTCGAGCAGCGCAACGGCCTCCTCGTCCGCCGCCTCATCGGCTATGATCGCTACAGCTCCCGCGCCGCCTTCGCCGTCCTGCAGCGGCTGTACGGCCTGCTTCGCTTGCAGCACAACTTCTTCCGTCCCGTCCGCCAAGCTCCTCAGCAAGCGCCGCCTCGGGAGCCGAGTCCTCAAGCGCTACAACGTCCCGCAGACCCCCCATCAGCGCGTGGTGGCCGCCGGCGCCCTCAGCCCCTCCCAACGGCAGACCCTGGACCAGCAGTTCCTTACCCTCGACCCTATCGCGCTCGCACGCGACATTCAGCAGACCCTGGACCTGCTGTGGAAACGGGCCGACACTCGCCCCATCCGTCGGGAGGTCGCCCGTGGGTAACACATTTATGAGGCATCACCCTCGCCATTCGGTAACACCTACTTTTGAGGCACCACGTATGGCGGCCGAGGGAAGGATGCCATGAAGAAGAACAAAGAGACGAGGGACTATAGGCTGTTCTTGGAGCTCTTGCACGACACATACATCCGGACACCCAACCCTTGGCAGCGAGATTGGCTGATCCACAAGGAGCTGAGAGAGGTTGCGTGGGATCTGGAATACTTCCATGGCCTCGCGCCTCGCCTGGTGCCGGGGAAGAGGAGAGTTTCAGCCGATCTGGAGCGCCCGGAACACGCTGAGATCGTCTACGAGGGCGGACAGCTCAGGATCGGCGATCAGACGGTCATGGAGGATTGGCAGACGAAGCTCATGAGACGACTGGCGGAGATCGTGACCCGAGGTCACGGCGACGTCCTCGAGGTGGGATTCGGCCTTGGTCTCTCGGCTACGGCCATCCAGGAATTCGGCGCGAGATCGCATACCATCGTGGAGTGCAACGCCGCGATCGTGGATCGATTCACTAGCTGGAGGAGCGATCACGCGGCCGCGAGGATCCACCTCCTGGAGGGAAGGTGGGAGGACTGCGTCCACAGATTGGGAGAATACGATGGGATCTTGTTTGATATCTATCCCCTCACCAAGGCTGAGATGCTGAAGGCGATTCTCCAGGATGTCACCTTGGCACAGCCATTCTTCGACGTTGCCGCAAGACATCTCGCGCCGGGGGGTGTCTTCACCTATTTCACGGGCGAGCTCGATTCACTCTCGCGCCAGCATCAACGCCTCTTGCTGCAACGATTCAGCTCCGTGACGATATCCGTCATTGACGGCCTGTCGCCCCAGGAGGACTCTCAGATCTGGTGGGCGCCCACCATGGCGATCGTGGAGGCGCGGAAGTAGCTCAGCGGCGCTTGACGCAAACGTCTTCCAGGAACAGGTACTCGATGCCGGTGCCGAGGAACGTCTCGATCGCCTGCTCCGGGGTGTCCACGATGGGCTGCCCCTTCACGTTGAAGCTGGTGTTGAGGACCATTTCCCGGCCGGTAGTCCTGCCGACGGCCCGCAGCAGCGCATGGAACTCGGGATTGTCCTTGGCGGCGACGGTCTGCACACGGGCCGACCCATCGACGTGGGTGATCGCGGGCAGTGCGGGCCAGTGACGCTCCCGGACGTCCACGGTCACGATCATGTAGGGCAGCTCGGTCAGGGGCGGCACCGCGAACCACTTGTGCACTTCCTCCAGCGACACCGCGGGGGCGAAGGGGCGGAAGGCCTCGCGCTTCTTCACCATCGCATTGATTCGGTCGCGCATGCCGGGATCTCCGGGGTCCGCCAGGATGCTCCGGTGGCCGAGCGCGCGCGGGCCGAATTCCATGCGTCCCCGATACCAGGCGAGAACACGACCCTCGGCGATCAACCGGGCGGCGCGGGCGCAGCTGTCGTCAAGCGTCGGGTACCGGACGATCTCGAGCCGATCGCCGAACCGTGCCAGAGCTCCCTCGATCGCCCCGGCCGAGTGGCTCGGACCGTAGAACGGGACGGGGCTGCGCTCGTTGCGGACCTCCCGGTGGAGCGAGGCGCGGTGCAGGGCCGCCCCGAGCGCCGAGCCGTCGTCGCCCGCCGCGGGTTGAACGTAGATTTCGTCGAACAGTCCCGCGTTCATCAGCCGGCCGTTCGCCGTGCAGTTCAGCGCCACCCCGCCGGCGAGGGCCAACCGCCTCTGCCCCGTCTGCCGCCCGAAGTGGCCGCAGACGTGCTGCATGGCGCGGTCGAGGCAGGCCTGCAGCGCCGCCGCGACGTCGCGGTGAACGTTCGTGATCTCCTCGTCCGGGTGCCGCGCCTTGGCGAGCTGCTCCTCTAGGAACCTCCGCGTCGCGGCGTAGGTCTCGCGATCCGCTCGCTCCCGGTTCAGTCTCAGGATCGGGATGCGGATCGTGCCGCCGGCCGAGAGCTTCACATGGTCGTCGAAGAACCCGCGGAACCGCTCGGGGTCCCCGTACGGTGCGAGCCCCATGATCTTGTACTCGTCGGCGTTGAAGTCGAAGCCGAGGTGCAGGGTCACCAGCGAGTACAGGATGCCGATGGAGTCGCTCGCGGACATCCGGTGGAGGACGTCGAGGACCCCGTCGTGAGCGCGATAGACCGACATCCCGTGCGCCTCGCCCATTCCGTCGGCGATGACGACGAGGCATTCGTCCCAGCCCGAGGTGAAGTAGGCGCTGGCGGCGTGGGCGACATGGTGGGTGACCGTATGAACGCGCTCCGACGGAAAGCCGGGGCAGTCGCGACGGACGAAAGCGAGCAACGCCTCGCGGGAGAAGACCTCCCGATACAGCTGCGCGCTGACCGCATCCAGCGAGTACGCGGCGGCGAACGGCCCGTAGTCGAAGCTGTGCGCGATTTCGTCGATGTCGCCCAGCGCGAGGCCGGCCTCGGCCAGGCAATAGCGAATCGCCCTCGCCGGGAAGTCGCCGGTATGTTTCTTCCGGTTGAGGCGCTCCTCCGCCACCGCGGCCAGGCAGGTCCCGTCGATCACCAGCGCGGCCGCCGAGTCGTGCCCCTGCGAGATCCGATACTCGCGCTCGTCCAGATCGCGCCAGCGAGCGCGCTTGAACGTCATCGCGTTCTCGAAGCCGCTGATCCCCAGGATCTTCACCGGCGCGACGTCGCCTTCTCGGAGACGGCCCCGACCGGCGTCGATGCGCCCTCACTCGGTTCCGCCCGAGGTACGGAGGACGGCACGAGCCAGCCGGTGCGCGCCGACGGCGCTCCCTGTTCGACCCCTTGCCCGAGCCGCCGGTGCGATTCCGGCTTCATGGCCACGTGGTTTTCCCGGTCACAGGATGCGGGCGGCATTCTGGCCGCACCCGAGGCTCGGTGATCCGCTCCCGGCCTCCGCGACGGCGGCCGACGGAATCCGCGTCGATCGTGGCCGTGGCCGATCGCCCGATGCCATGGTTCATGCAGCTGCGCCCGATCGCCGATCCCGGGAGGGCGACCGCGTCGGGGAATCGATCACGGGGGTGACGTTCCCGGTCGCGCATGCCCCGCCTCCGCCCGCAGCGTCAGGTAGTCGATCTTGCCCGACGTGGTCCTGGGGAGAACGTCCTTGAC
>Ga0184633_10001064_pt1 | contig 11101 bp, 12 predicted proteins | sample PLM31_170_b1_FD_133156 | JGI IMG/M metagenome (GOLD analysis project Ga0184633, IMG submission 133156) | Groundwater sediment microbial communities from an aquifer in East River, Colorado, USA - PLM3-1_170_b1 | ecosystem: Environmental > Terrestrial > Soil > Riparian zone | place: USA: East...
CGGAGCGTTGAGCGTCAGCGAGAGATCCTTCGCCGACACGGCGATCGCGGTCGCTGCCGCCATCGTGTTCATGACCGTGTGCGGGAAGAGGAGCGCCGAGAGGCCTACCGGCCCGCGGCGCAGATAGCCGTCCACGAACGCGATCGTGGAGACCATGTCGCCGAACTCCGTGCCGATCAGTAGCGCCATCCCACCCTGGGGATCGAGACTGGCGTCGGCCAAGGCCAGGCGGGCCGCGGCCACCGTGAACTGACACACGCGCGAAAGGCGCCGCGCCTCCGACTGGTCCAGGAGCTGGCTCACCACGCCGGAGGTGTGTCCGTCGATGACGCCGACCCCGGTGATGACGACCCGGGGTGCCATCACGCGGCGCGCCTGAAGAGCAGCGTCACGTTCTGGCCACCGAAACCGAACGAGTTCGACACCGCGAGCTCGACGGCCGCTTCGCGCGCCACGCGCGGCACACAGTCGAAGGGAATCTCGGGATCGGGGGTCTCGAGCTGCGCGGTCGGCGGGATGACCTCGTTCACGAGCGCCAGCACGGTCGCCACCGCCTCGAGCGTCCCGGCTGCCGCCATCGTGTGCCCGATCATGGACTTCGTCGAGCTGACGAGGAGACGACCCTCGCCGAAGACGTCACGAATCGCCCGCGCCTCGATCCGGTCGTTCTGCGGCGTGGCCGTGCCGTGCGCGTTCGCGTACCCGACGGATGCGGGCGCTACGCCCGCCTGCCGCAAGGCCGCGCGCATCGCCCGCGCCATCCCCTCACCGTCCGGGTGCGGCGACGTGACGTGAAAGGCATCGCTCGTCATGCCGTAGCCTGCCAGCTCCGCGTAAATCCGCGCCTCGCGCGCTCTCGCGCGGCCAGCGTCCTCGAGCACCACGAACGCGGCGCCCTCGCCGATGGACATGCCACGCCGATCACGATCGAAGGGACGGCACGGCGCCGAGTCGAGGAGCTTCAGCGCATTGAACCCCATGAAGCAGATCCGCGTCAGTGCATCGACTCCGCCGGCGACCGCCAGCGGAGCGACACCGTCCGCCACGAGATCGGCCGCGAGCGCGAGCGACACGGCCCCGGAGCTGCAGGCCGTCACGACCGTTTCGCGCGGCCCACCGAGGCCCAGGACGCTCCCGATCACATCGGCGTGCGCGGATGGAAAGCTCGACGCGAGAGTCCGCGGCATGGGCTCGAGGACACCGCGCGCACGTTGCCAGTACCACGCTTCGGCTTCCAGCATCCCCCCGCCGACCGCACCCACGATCAGCGCGGCCTCCGCACGCTCTCCGCGAACGACCCCGGCGTCGTCCAGCGCTTCGCGCGCGGCGGCGAGGGCCAATCGGTCGGCCCGTGTGCGCCGTGCCGAGCCGCCGATGCCGTCCGGCACCTCGGCCGCGATCCGGCAACGGAAGCCCTCGGTGTCGATCAGGGTGATCGGTCGGATGGCGCAGACGCCGCCACTGATCCCCTCCCAGTAGGCCTTCACGCCGGCCCCGAACGGGCTGACGACCCCGAGCCCCGTGACGGCAACGGGCTTCACGCGCCGGCCGTCCTCGATGCGACGTAGCGCGAAAGCGTGTCGAAGGACATGAAATGGGGGGCCAGGTCTGCAGAATCATCCATCACGATGCCGAAACGCTCTTCGAGCGCGATCGACAGCTCGATGAAGTCGAGCGAGTCCAGACCGATCGAGCCCTCGAGGTCCTTCGGCAAGGTCGTCTCGAGGGTCAAGTCGACGGCGCGGCGCGGGTCGAACTTGAGCCGCGTGACGAGAATCGTTTTGAGCTCGTCGAACACTTCTTTGGGTTCCATACCCCTCCTAGGCTCTGAAGCGTCGCCTCCCGCCGCGGCGCCGTTCGGCTCCTACGACCCCCGCCCTACGACCACTACTGCCAGTGGAGTCCAGCGCGGCGGCCGCGCCATTCGCCCGTGACACTGACCGATCCCGCTGCTCCGCCGTCGCGCGCGAGCGCCAGCGCGATGAGTGGCGCGCACGCGAGCGTCTCGCCGGCGCGGAGGCGCGCCAACGTCTCGAGCGTCGACGGCGTCCGCGGCGCGTCGTACCGCGCGCGGAGAGCGCCGGGCACGAGCAGCGCGCATGCCGCCGCTTCGACCAGCGGACGCCTCACGAGCCAGCGTCCCCGCGCGTAGAGGGCGGCGCACTCCTCGAAGGTCTCGACGGCGAGCACGAGCGCACGCTCGCACCGTCCCCCGGCCAGGAGTCGCGTCGCCTGCCAGAGGGCGTCGATCGTCGCTGCGGCTCCGCCGATCAGGATGCCATACGGGCCGGTCAATCCGAACTCGATCGCGACCTCGCCAGCCATCGCGCTCGGCGCCGTGTACGGGAAATGCAACGTGCCACTCGATACCACGGAGCCGGCTCGCTTCTCCGTCAGGCCACCCTCGGATGAAGCCTGCTTCAAGGACTCCGCTACAATAAACGCCTGGTTCGAGGCGCCATAGGCGGCGCCGGTAACGTAGATCAGCGCGGTCGCGCTTCCCCGTATCATGTCACGGGCGATGTTGCTCTCGCGCAGGAGGGCGTCGACCGCCGCGACGCCCAGCAGACACTCGCGGGTGGCCCGCCTGAACCGCTCGCCCTCGAGTACCGGACGGAAGAGCGGGATCACCGCCCGGCCCGCCGCCGCCCGCGCAGCGTCCGCCGGCAAGGCGCGGATGCCGTGACCCCACCCGGTGAGCACCGCGACGGCCTCGACCGTGGTCCCCGTCGGCGGCGTGGGGTTCGCCGGACCCGCTGCAGCCGACCGGGACTCGAGCGAGACGGTCATGTCTCCGCACCTTCCAGGACGAGCGCGGCGTTACAGCCGCCAAAGCCCAGCGAGGTGCTGAGACTCACCCGGGGACGCGTGGCACGGGGGGACCCGACGACGTGGTCCAGATCGCACGCCGGATCGGGCTCCTCCAGACCGAGTGTGTGAGGCACGACGCCCTCGCGCGAGGCGAGAAGGCACATGATGGCCTCGAGGGCTGCGGCCGCCCCCATCGAGTGGCCGAGCGCCCCCTTGATCGAGTTGACAGGAATCGCCGAGGCGCGGCGGCCCAGCGTCCGCCTGAGCACTTCGGCCTCGATCCGGTCGTTGAGCGGCGTGCCGGTCCCATGGGCGCTCACGAAATCCACGTCGGCCGGCGTCACCGCGGCTTCGTCGAGCGCCGCCCGGACCGCGAACTCCAGGCCACGACCGTTCGGATCCGGGGCGGCGATGTGCGAACCGTCGCTGGCGCTCGCATGACCGAGCAGCCTTCCGAGCTTTGGTCCTCCCTTCCCGTCGTCGCGGGTCATCAGCACCAGGGCCGCCGCCTCTCCCAGCAGGAGGCCGCTGCGCCGGCGGTCGAATGGCCGCACGCGCTCGCGCGTGAGCGAGCGCAGGGCGTCGAAGCCACGCATCACAAATCTACAAAGCCCATCGTAGCCACCGGCGATCACGACATCGGCCGCGTCGGCGCGTAGCAGGTCCGCCCCGATGCCGAGCGCCGTCGCCCCCGCTGCGCACGCCGTGCCCACCGTGAGCACAGGGCCTCGTGCGCCGAGCCGGTGCGCGAGCGCGTGCGCGGGGCTGTCGTAGAGCGCCCCGGCGGCGTGGCGTGGACGGCCCCCCCGCGCCAGGGCGCGCTCGAGCTGTTCGACCCCGCCGAGCGCGGTGCCGAGAACGACCGCCACCCGTTCGGGCGAGGCCGAGATGACGGCACGGGCCAGGAGGTCTTGGGCCGCGGCCAGCAGAAGCTGCGTGGCGCGACATCCCGTGTGGCGTGTGTGGGGCAGTGGCCGGAGCTTCTTGATCTCGCCACCGCGCCCAACCCGCAGGTCGTCCACCGGGAAGCGCTCGATCATCGAGATACCATCGCTTCCCGTGACGAGCCCTGACCAGAACGCGTCGAGGTCGGCGCCGAGCGGGGTCACGGCTCCGGCAGCGATGAGGGCGACGGGCTCAGCGCGCAGGCGCGTTCCTCCCGACCTGACCAGGATGGAGCCAGGGTTCCGGGCACCGCCGCACGGCGTTCTCGAGCACGCTCAGCAAGAGCGTCATCATAACAGTCGCGAGTAATACATCCGAAACGCCCGGATGGGTCCCGGCTCCGTGTCGTAGAGACGCGTCGCCCAGAAGCTCCGAGCGCTCTGGTCGAACGTCATGATACCGGGCTCGGCCGGATTGTTCGGGTCCCACACGACGAACTCGACGCCACCCCCGGACGGGCGCGATTCGAAGGCAACAACTGTGTGATTCAACTCGGGCTTTGGCCAGTTGGTCACGAGAAGCTGGACCAAGCGTCCCGCCCGCAGCTCTTCGAGAATCTCGTGGGCGACCGCCTCCTGGTGGTCGCCAGTGACCGGGAATACCACGCGCCAGTTCGTCCAGTGCACGAGCGTCAAGAACCGGCCTCCAAGCCCTTCCTTGACAGCGGCCTCCTCCTCACGGGAGAACTCGCGGAGATTCGCGTAACCGGGAATCACGATCCGATCGTCGGGGGGCCGGGCCGGCTGCCAGGGCGTCAACGCAGCGACCTGCTTGACGCGCTCGACATACCCAGCTTGATCGAGCTTCGGCAGCGCGGGATCGAACCGGGCGAACTGCACGAACTGGCGCATGCCCCGTGCCAGCACGAAGCAGTAGTTCGCGTAGAGACCGGGTTCGTCGGGATGGCGCGAGCGGATCAGGTTCGGGAACTCGAACGTGTCGGCCGTGAACGAGAACGCGGGCGCGACGAGCCGTTGATCGAGGCCGAGCGGCGGCCCGCCGCTCGACGGCGGCGTGCCAGCGCACGCCGCAGTCACGGCTACGACGCTGAGGAGTGCTGCAAGGCGCGAGTTCACGATGAAATTCAATGCCTTACCCTAAATGGCACCGTCGCAATCGTCAAGAGCGCGTGTTATTCTGCGACCGGTCGTCCCGCATGAGCCGAACGATCGCGGTGCTCTACCGGTTCCTCTATGCCGGTCTCCTCTCCCGCCTCCCCGAATCAGCCGCCATCTCGCTGGGGCAGAGCGTGCTCCGTCGGTTGCCACTCGACCGGCTCGGTTGCTTCAAGCTCCAGGATCCGAGGCTGGCGATCAAGCTCGGCGGCGTACGATTGCCCAACCCGCTCATCCTGGCCGCGATGTACTACGACCCGGCGATCCTCGCGCGCGCGATGGGCCTGGGCTTCGGCGCCATCACGACCAAGTCCATTACAGTTCAGCCGCGGCCCGGCCATCCCCAGCCCAATCTCGTCCGGACGCGCACCGGCGCCGGGCCGGGGCTCGTGAACTGCAACGGCTTTCAGAACCCCGGCCTCGAGGGCTTCCGCGCCGCGGTGGCGTCACTCCCTCACCGGGTGCCGCTGATCGTGAGCGTGGCCGGCGAGGCGGTCGACGACTACGTGAAGCTCGTGCGCGAGCTCGGGACGCTCGGCGACATGGTCGAGTTCAACATCTCCTCACCGAACACGAAGCTGGTCTACGAGTGGAGCGAGAAGCCGGTCGAGCTCGCCACGCTGCTCCGCGAGGTGCGCAGGGCGACGACCAAGCCCCTCATCGTCAAGCTCTCGCCCGATTTCGCGGAGGTCAACGAGCGTGAAATCATCCCGGCGGCACTGGCCGCCGGCGTCCGCATCGTCAATTACGGGAACACCCAAAAGGTGGTGGATCGGCGCCTTTCGCAGAACACGGGGGGGCTCTCCGGCCCCGACCTGTTTCCCGCGACGCTCGAAAACTTGCGCCGGACACGCCGAGTCTTCGGCGCCGACATCGAGATCATCGCGACAGGCGGCGTAGACTCGCCCGAAAAAGCGGGGCAACTCCTCCACGAAGGCGCGAACGCGATCGGATACTTCACCGGATTCATCACCCGGGGGCCGATCCTGGCGCGACAGATCCTCGAGCGTCTCCTCGACGGCCGTTGAGCGCGCTCGGTCGGCACCAAGAATGCCCACACCTTATCCACTTGTCCACAGGTGTCCACAGATGACGAAAACACACCGTCTGACGCGGTCTCGCAAACGCGTCGCCGAAATATGACGGTCCGTTCGTCCACGGAGAGCACACCCACAAAGAATCCCGGATTCTACGCGGGTCCCCCTCGCAGCGGCGCGTCCGGCTCGCATTTTTCGCGGACAAACGAGAACTTGACACTGAAATCACGGCGCTCGTAAGGTTGGCGGGCGATGTTCTCGGTTCATTCCAACGCTGCACCACGGCCGTCAGGACCGGCCCTGTCTGGAGGTACAAAGCACGATGGACGGCAGTAGCAGAAAACCACTTGCGAAGGTGGAAGGCCGGCGACGCCTGCGCTTCAGCGGCGTTACCGTCGCGTGGCGCGGCACTCCCAATCTCGACGACTGGGTGGCCTACATCGTGAACGGGACCCGCTCCAAGAAGTTGATCCTGGCCGATCACTCGTCCGAGCGAAAAGTGAAATCGCTCCTTTCACGCCTGCAGACGCTGCCGCGGAGAGACATCGAGAAGCTCGCGAAGAGTTGAGCGGTCAGACCGGGCCGGGGCGCCCTAGATGATGCCCCGTTCGGCCAGGCTCACGAATCTGCCGTGTCCGATCACGAGGTGGTCGTGGATGCGGAGATCCAGCAGGTGGGCGCATTCGACGAGTTGCCGTGTCAGTCGGATGTCCTCACGGCTTGGCGTGGGATCACCGCTCGGATGATTGTGGAGCAGGATCACCGAGGCGGCCGACTCGAGAATCGCCGGCTTGAACACCTCCCGCGGGTGTACGAGGCTCGCCGACAGCGTCCCCTGGGAGATCACTCGGTCGCGCAAGAGGCCGTTCTGCGCATCGAGGAGCGCGATGCGAAACACCTCGCGCTTGAGATCTTCCATGAGCGGTCCAAATGCCGCGTACGCTTCGGCGGGGCCGGACAGGACGACGCGGACGCCTGGGGTCCGAGCCCTCAGGCGCCGCGTCAGCTCGAACGCGGCGACCAGTCGCGCGGCCTTGGCCGGCCCGATGCCTGAGAGTTTCGCGAGCTCCACGACCTCGCGGCCCGCAACTTCGGCCAACGAGCCATAGGCGGCCAGCATCTCGCGCGCTACGTCGATCGCGCTCTTTCCGCGGGTGCCGGAGCCGAGCTGGATGGCCAGGAGCTCGGCGTCGGCGAGGGCCTCGGGACCATTCCAGTAGAGCCGCTCGCGCGGCCGCTCGGCCTCGGGCCAGCGTTCGATCGCCATACGTCTGTCGTACGCGACTCGCGCCCGCCGGTCAATGCGACGAGTCCGATACGGTACCTGCGCTCACGTGCGGATCGTGATCGCCCGGGGCTGGTCGCCGACGCCATCGATGTGCACGTGGATCGCCTCGGGCGGTAGCAGCGACTCCAGCTTGTCTGCCCACTCGATGACCGTCACTCCCCCGCCGCCCAACAGCTCAAGAAGACCCAGATCCATCAGCTCGGTCAGGCTCTCGGTCCGGTAGGCGTCGACGTGATAGACGGGCACGCGGCCGGGGTATTGGTTGATGAGCACGAAGGTCGGGCTCGTCGCGCGGCCAGTGACGCCGAGGCCGCGAACGAGCCCCTGGATGAAGCAGGTCTTCCCGGCGCCGAGCTCCCCCGTCAGCGCGACGACGGCGCCGGGCCCGAGGGTACGGCCCAGACGCTCGCCGGCGTCTTCCGTCTCCTCGGGTCGCGCACTGGTGATCTCAGCCCGAGGCGCCACCCAGCCTCCTGAACGCCTCGGGGATCGCCGCGACGACATCGCGGGCGATCAGCGCCTCCTCCCCGACACGCTCGGCGGCGATGTCTCCGGCGCTCCCGTGCAGGTACACGCTCGACTGCAAGGCGGCCCCCGGATCCATGCCGCGCGCCAGGAAGGCGCCGAGCATGCCCGTGAGCACATCGCCGGTGCCCCCACTTGCCATCCCGGGATTACCCGTCGGATTCACGAAGACGCGCCCGTCGGGCATGCCGATCACGCTCCGGGCGCCCTTGAGAACGACGTAGGCCCGATAGCGTGCCGCGAACTCCCGGGCGGTCTCGATACGATCACGCTGCACGTCGTCCACTCGGGCTCCGAGCATCCGCGCCATCTCGCCGGGATGAGGCGTGAGGCAGCGCACCGATGGCGCGGCGCCCAGCACCTCGAGATGGCCGGAGAGGGCCGTCAGCGCGTCCGCGTCGACGGCCAGGGGCTTGCGAAGCTCCTGGATCAGACTCCGCACGGCCTGCTGGGTCTCTTCGTCAAGGCCGATGCCGGGGCCGATCGCGACGGCGTCGCGGGACGCCGCGAGCTCGGCGATCACCTCCCGCGCCTTCAGCGCGAGCGTGTGGGTGGGAGTCTCTGGCAACGGCTCGGTCATCGCCTCGAGCACGAGGCTTGCGACGACCGGTTGCTGGCTCACGGGCGTCGCGACCGTGACGAGCCCGCTTCCGCTGCGCATCGCCGCGGCTGCCGCGAGTGCGGCCGCGCCCGTCTTGCCGAGCGAGCCGGCCACCAGGAGCAGATGGCCGTAGGATCCCTTGTGAGCCACGCGGGGGCGTCGCGGAAAGTGACGGGCCACGTCGCTCGGCTCGAGGAGAAACGTCGTCACCTCGCGCGCTACCTCGGCGTCCGGGACACCGATCGGGACCACGCTCACACCTCCGGCGAGCTCATCGCCCGGGGACGTGACCAGGCCACGCTTGAGTCCGGCGAAGGTCAGGGTCATCGTTGCCCGGACCGCGGCTCCCGCTGGCGCTCCACCGTCCGCAGACATCCCCGAGGGAATGTCGAGGGCGACGACGGGCCGGCCGCAGACGTTGATCAGCTCGATCGCGCGCGAGACCCTCCCTTCGGGAGAGCCCCGCGAGCCGGTCCCGAGGAGCGCGTCGACAACGAGGTGGGCCCGCGCCAGCGCGGCGGCGATCGCGCGGTCGTCTTCGAGGCGAAGGGGGCGAACGCCGCTGCGCCGCAGCTCCTCGAGCTTGAGCCGGGCGTCGCCGCCGATCTCGGCGGGCGAGAACGCGAGGAGCACCGACGGTCGCGCGCCGCGGCGCTTGAGCCACCGCGCGACGACGAAACCGTCGCCGCCGTTGCCGCCTTTGCCGCACACGACGACGACACGCGCACCGCGGCGGGGCGCGCCGAGCGCGGGGAGCGCGGCGACGATCGATTCCGCCGCGCCGCGACCGGCGTTCTCCATGAGGGTGGCCCCAGGAATGCGCAGCTCGGCGATCGCGCGCCGGTCGAGCCGCCGCATTTCATCGGCGGTGAAGACGCCCAGCACGGCGGCTACTTCCCGGGAGGGGGCGGGAACGCCTGGACGAGGAAGTCGGCGAGGATCGCGGTGTAGGTTTCCCGCCACTCGGTGCGCGCGGCCTTGGGAAGCTCGATGTGCAGCGCCAGCTGCGGGAGCCTGAGGATACCATCGCGCTTCGCACCGGACGCGGCGTAGCGCACGGTGTCGGCAGGCTCAATGAGGATCTCGAGATGTGGCGCTCCCCGGTTCACCCGCAGGTGCGCGTCTCGGACCAACTCGAAGAGCGTTCGAAGCCTGACGGCTTCGGCACGGTCGACACCCACGGTGGCGATCTCGATTCGGTTCATCGCGTCGTGATGGTTGTTGCCGTGGATCTCGGCATAGAGGGTGAGCGGCCCCTGCGCGACCTCACGCACGCGTCGCTCGTACGCCTCGTAGACCTGCCGAGCGCTCTCGCTAGTGACCTCTTCGGACGCCGGACGCCCTGGCGTGCCCTCGAGCGGCCGGTTGACCTGGTAACGCCGGCCGGCGCGCGCGCGTGTGTCCGGCTCGAGGTTGAAGCCGGTCGCGATGACTACGCCGAACCCGGTGCGGCGGCCGAGCTCGGCGACGATATCGCCGGTGCGCGCGTCGGAGATGCCGTGCGGCGCTGCGATCACGACGCCGCGTCGACCGATCGTGCCGGCGAGCGCGCCGGGCAGACCCTCGATCTCGGGGAGGCTCGCCCGGGTGGCGCAGCCGGAGAGAACGATGGGTCCGATCGCCAAGCTAATCGCCCACCAGAATCGCCTGCGCGAGCGCATATTCCCCTTCATGGGTCAGCGAGAGCAGCATCCGGCTCCCACCCTTGAACAACCCGATCTCCTTCGACTTGCCCGACAAAACGAGCGTCGGCGCCTGGGTACGTTCACGACGGACCTCGAGCTCGCGCCAGTGCACACCGAGCTGCAGCCCGGTGCCCAGCGCCTTGAGCCCCGCCTCCTTGGCGGCAAAGCGTGCCGCGAAGTGCGGCGCCGGATCCCTCCGCGCGCAACAGTACGCGATCTCTTGCTCGGTGAACACGCGGTGCAGGAATCGATCCTGCCAGCGGTCGATCATCGAGCGCATGCGCGGAATGCTGACCAGGTCCACGCCGATGCCGGAGATCGTCATCGGTCGCCGATCTGAACGCGGATGAGACCGGCGAGGTCGTCGGCCATTGCGCGGATGCGGGCCCCGTCCGCGCCTTCGATCATGACGCGGGCCAGCGCCTCGGTGCCCGAGTACCGGATCAGGACGCGCCCGCGGCCGTTCATCTCGTGCTCGAAGGCGGCCATGCGCTCGCCGACCCCGGTGATCGAGTCGATCGGCGGCTTGGACCGGACGGGTACGTTGAGGAGCACCTGGGGAAACTTGCGCAGGCAGGCCGCCAGCGATGCCAGCGGCTCGCCCGTCTCGGTGGCCACGCTGAGCAGCGCGAGCGCCGAGAGGATCCCGTCCCCCGTGGGGGAGTGGTCGAGGAACAGCAGGTGGCCGGATTGCTCGCCGCCGAGATTGGCGCCGAGGCGCTGCATTTCCTCGAGGACGTAGCGGTCCCCGACCTGCGTCTTGACGACGCGGATCCCCGCGGCCTCGAGGGCCTGGTCGAGGCCCAGGTTGGCCATGACCGTGGTGACGACGAGGTTCTGCTTCAACCGCTGGCGCGACGCCAGATGGCGCCCCGCGATCGCGAGCGCGTAGTCCCCATCGCGGATCTCGCCCGTGTGGTCGACCGAGATGAGCCGGTCGCCGTCGCCGTCGAACGCAAAGCCGATCGTCGCGCCGCTGGCACGGACCTTCCGCTGGAGGTTGTCCGGGTGGAGCGCGCCGCATCGGGCGTTGATGTTGGTGCCGTCGGGCCGCACACCGATCGTGATCACCTTGGCGCCGAGACGCCGGAACA
>Ga0184633_10001065_pt1 | contig 11100 bp, 8 predicted proteins | sample PLM31_170_b1_FD_133156 | JGI IMG/M metagenome (GOLD analysis project Ga0184633, IMG submission 133156) | Groundwater sediment microbial communities from an aquifer in East River, Colorado, USA - PLM3-1_170_b1 | ecosystem: Environmental > Terrestrial > Soil > Riparian zone | place: USA: East...
GCGTGGGCCGAGGCGCTGTGGGAGGCGCTCTGCGCCTCCGTGCGGCACCGTCTCGTCAGCGACGTGCCCGTGGGAATCTTTCTGAGCGGCGGCATCGACTCGAGCGCCGTCACCGCGGCCGCCGTCGCCGTCGCGCCCGGACAGCGATTCAAGAGCTTCTCCATCGGCTTCGAAGAGTCGAGCTATAACGAAGAACCGTTCGCCCGCGCGGTGGCCGAGCGGCTGGGCACCGAACACCATCAGTTCACGTTCACCGCCGCCGACGCCGCGGCGTTCCTCCCGCGCCTCGGCGAGACGCTCGACGAACCCCTCGCCGATCCGGCTTTCCTGCCGACGGTACACCTGGCCCGTCACACGCGGGAGTCGGTGACGGTCGCGCTCAGCGGCGACGGCGGCGACGAGCTGCTCTGCGGCTACCCGACGTTCCTGGCCGTGGCGCCGATCTCGTGGATGAACCGCCTGCCCCGCGGCGCCGTCCACGCCGCCGCGCGGTTCGTCGACGCGCTGCCCAGCTCCACCCGGTACGGAAGCCCGAGCTTTCTCCTCAAGCAGTTCTTCCGTGGCGCGGTGCACCCGCCGGACACCGCCACCCAGATCATGATGGGCGGCTTCACGCCGGCGGAGCAGTACCAACTGGTGACACGCCCCGTCCGCGAGGCGTGCGCCGCGTTCGACCCCTACGAGGACATCACGGGGATCATGGTCCAGGCGCCGTCCGACGATCCCGTCAGCCGCTTGATCTACCACCACGCGAAGCTCTACCTCGCGGGGCAGACGCTCGTGAAGATGGATCGCGGAACCATGGCGCACGGCGTGGAGGCGCGGGCACCCTTCCTCGATCCCGCGCTCGTGGAGCTGACCTGCACGATGCCGTCGTCGCTGAAGCTCAGAGGATTGACGACCAAGTACGTCCTGAAGCGCGCGCTTCAGGGACGCCTGCCCGACACGATCCTGAAGCGGCGCAAGCAGGGCTTCGGGCTACCCCTCGCCCAATGGTTCCGCGGCCCCCTCCGCCCGATCCTCGAAGAGACGCTGAGCGCCGACCGGCTCCGCCGCGTCGGTCTCCTGGAGCCTACGGCCGTCGCGCGGCTCGTCACCGAGCACCTCAGGGGCAAGCACGATCACCGCAAGGCACTCTGGAGCCTGCTGACCTTCGAGCTCTGGCGCGCCGCCTACCTCCCCAACGCGCGCTGGAGCTAGGTCGGATTCAGCACCCGTTCCTTCCCGCCGCGGGGCGCGCGGCTCGGCAGTACGCGCCGCCCTGGTTTCGCTCGGGCTGCGGCAATCCCGGCAGGCCCACACGTGCCGCCTCAGACTGGCTGCAGTACTCCGCTAGCAGGACACGGAAGACCCCGCAGGCTGCTAGACTCGGGGAGATCGGAAGGTGTGGAGCCTCAGGATGGCGACGAGGGCCAGCAGCGCGGCCATGGCGACGAGGGCGAGATCCGAGAGCGTCGGAATCGCTGCGGCGTCGGTCACGCTCGTCGTCGCGCTCGCGGTGTTGTTCGCGGTATTCGGGTCGGGCGTACCCGAGCCCGTGGTCGCCGATGCCGAGATCACGACGGCGCCTGGGGGGCGGAGCACGCCCACGCGCGTGGACGAGACGATGGTGAACGCGGCGCTGGCACCCGTCGCGATCGTCGTCGCGTTGCACGCGACGGTACCGCTGGCGCCGATCGCGGGAGTCGTGCACGTCCAACCCGGCGGCGTGGCCACCGAAGAGAAACCAAGCTGCGCATCGAGCAGGACCGACATGGTCGGGTTGATCGCATCGCTCGGTCCGGCGTTGGCGACGACGACCTGATACGTGAGGTTGGCGCCGGCCGCCACCGGATCGGGTGAGTCCGTGATGGTGATCGAGAGATCGGCCTGCGTGCTCGCCGCGCCGCTCGCGGTCGCCGTGTTCGGCTGAGTCGGATCGGGGGTGGCCGACGTCACGGACGCCGTATTGGCGATGATGGTTCCTGCCGGCGTCGACGCCAGCACCGTTCCTTGAATGGTGATCGGGTAGCCGCCGGCCGGGAGCGGAGTCCGCGTGCAGCTGACCGTTCCACTCGAGCCAACGGCCGGCGTGGTGCAGGTCCATCCCGGCGCGGTGATCGACTGGAACTGCACGGCGCTCGGAAGCGGATCGGTCACTACGACGTTCGCGGCGTCGCTAGGCCCCTGCTGGGTGACGGTGATCGTGTAGGTGATCGCCTGGCCGGCGACCAGTGGGGTCGGCGCCGACGACTTCGTGATCAACAGGTCGGCGCTGGCCGTGACCTGCGTCGTCGCGCTGGCCGGGCGGGGCCCGGCGGGATCGGTCGAGGCGCTCACGCTGACGTCATTCGTCACGCTCGTGGGCGCCGTCGACGGCGACGTGTCGACACGCAGGGTGAGATTCGTGACGCCGACGGGAATCTGGGGATTCGTGCAGGTCACCGTCCCGGAAGAGCCCACGGCCGGCGTCACGCACGCCCAGCCGGGAGCGGTCACGCTGACGAAGCGGAGGGGCGCCCCGAAGGTGTCGGTGACGGTGAGATCCGCCGCGTTCGACGGCCCGGGGTTGTTGATCGCGATCGTGTAGGTGATGAGGGCACCCGCGAACGCGTTGGCGGGGCCGGTCTTGGTCACGCCGAGATTCGATTGCCAGACCAGGAGGATCGTGAGCTGGTTCGTGTTGTCGTTGGGGTCGGGGTCGGAGGTCGCCGAGGTGATGGAGCCGGTGATGGTGACCGGCGTTCCCTGTGGCGAACTGGCTAGGGTCGCGACCGTGAGCACGAAGCTCGCGGAGCCCGGTGCGAACGACGCAATCGTGCAGGTGATCGTTCCCGTCCCGCCAGGCCCGGGCGTGATGCAGCTCCACCCACCAGGCGTTACGAGTGACACGAACGTCGAGTTGGTGAGCACGTCGAACGTGACGACCGTGGTGGCCGCGGGGTCGGGGCCTTCGTTGTTCGCGGTGACGGTGAATTCCAGGTTGGTGCCCGCAATCGGGGTGCCCGAGGTAAGCGCGAACTCGATCGAGAGACTGGCCGACTGCGCGTACGCGGTCGCGGGAACGAGGAACACCGCGAGCACGAGAAGCCTGAACAGGCCAATGCGAACTGCGAACATGGGGGTCACCCTCCCACCCAGGATGCGCCGCACCCGTCAACTTACGCTGGATGGGCGGGACAGGAACCGAAATTGCCCACCCCGTCCTAAAGGCTTGACGGCCAGCTCCCCGGCTTCGCCGCGTCGGTCTGCTCGAGCCCGCGGCCGTCGCTCGCCTTGTCACCGGGCACCTCGGCGCTCATCACGATCACTGCTCTAAGGCTCTCTGGAGGCTCCTGATCTTCGCGCTCTGGCGCGCGGCCTCCCTGCCAAACTCTCGCTGGAGTTCGCGCGCCGGACTACCCCCAGCGCATCTGAATCACCGCTTAGACGTGGAGCCACAGAAGCACTCTGAGTCCCAGTCCCCAACAAGGCGAACATGAAGTCACCCTCTATCGATGACGCCTCCCACGGGATCTGCTCGCCGTTGGTCCGCTGGCGCACGGAGGACCGCACGCGCTTGAACACGTCTTCAAGGCGCAGACCGGGCTCCCGCATCGCGCGGAGCAGCTCACCCGTGTAGAGGCCGTTTGGGCCGTCGCCGTCACGCGCCAGTCTGCCAGGCGCAGTAGCGTAGGCGATCAGCGTGCCTGACGGCGCGTCGATCGAAACGAGACCTCGACCCACTGACCGGAAGCCGCGACCGAAGGGATTGTCGCGGCAGGCGTCGAGGACGACGATGTTCAGTCTGTTGCGTGCCGCTTCCATTCGCGCGAGTACACGATTGACGTCGACCGATTCGACGTCCACGTCGCCCTCGCTCCTGATGTCGGCACCGATCGGAATGAGAAAATTCCGCCCGCTCATCTGGACGCCGTGCCCGGCGTAAAAAAAGAAGCCAACGCCGCCGTTGACGAGGCGGTCACCGAACTCATTGATCGCCCGATTCATCTCCTTCTCGGTGGTATTTTCGCGAACGATCACATCGAATCCGAGTTCCCTGACGGTGCGAGCCATCGCTCGCGCGTCGTTGACCGGATTTCTGAGCGGTGAGTTGGCATAAGCGGCGTTGCCAATGACGAGTGCCACCCGACGCTCTGCCCGCATGGCTTCGACGGAGATGTCCCGTCCTTGAGCGCTCAAGCCATGGGCGGAAGACAGGAGAGCCACCACCGTAAGAATGGTGGCCCCCTCGGAAACAGGAGTTCGCATGATCGTCATCCTTCGCCACAGATCACTTGGCGGGACGAACATTCTGCGCCGGATCATAGCCGAGGCCAACTGGGAACGCGAGGTGGCTGCTCGGGCGCGCGATCGTCAGCCGCACCGCACCCCCACACAGATGTGGGCGCACGCGCTGAGCGTAGATGGGATGAAGCGGCTGGCCTCTCGCTTGATGTGGTGGCCTACGCCGGGGGCCTACCGACCCGCCCATCGGCTCTCCGACCCCCAACGCCACGTGCGCGCCCGCCTGCTTGTCCGCGATGCCCTCGTCGGGGCGCGCACCCGCTACATCTCCCTGATCCGCGCCTTGATCCGCCAGCACGGGTATCGAATTCCCTCCGGCAGCGCCGAGGGGAAAGTCCCTCCGAGTTAGCTGGCGCGCTTGACCGCCTCGGTGACGGCGCGCTTGGCGAACACGCGGCAGAGGTGGGACTTGTACTCGACCGAACCCTGCAGGTCGGCCTGGACGTCGACACCATCAGCCGCCTTCTGCGCCGCCGCCTCGATGGTCGCGGCGTCGAGCTTCTTGCCCGTGAGTCCGGCCTCCACGCCCTTGGCGCGCACGGCCTTGGTGCCGGCGCCGGTCACGCCAACGCTCGCCTTCGTGCACGTGCCCTGTTTGTCGAGGGTCACGGCCGCGGCCACGCCGACGACCGCGAAGCGCGAGGCGGGATGGGGGAACTTCAGGTAGGCAGCGCCGCTGCCCGCGGGCAGGAGCGGTACGCGGATCTCGACCAACAGCTCGTCCTCACGCAGCGCCGTGGTCATCAGGCCTTGGAACCAGTCGTCGACCTTCACGGTCCGGCGTCCCTTCGGCCCCTCACAGACCATCTCGGCGCCGAGCGCGATCATGCCGGCTGGCCAGTCCGCCGCCGGATCGGCGTGGGCGATCGAGCCGCCGATGGTCCCGAGGTTCCTGACCGCCGGATCGCCGATGATTCCCCCAACCTCGGACAGCACCAAGCACTTGGACTTCACGAGCGACGAGGACTCGACCTGCCAGTGGGTCGTCATGGCGCCGATCACCAGGGCGCCACCCTCTTCTTTGATGCCCGCGAGGCCGGGGACCTTGCGCAGGTCGATGAGGTGCTTGGGCTGGGCGAGCCGGAGCTTCATCATCGGGATCAGGCTATGGCCACCGGCCAGGATCTTGGCGTCGTCCTTCAGCTTGCCCAGGAGGCCGAGCGCGTCCTTCACGCTCGTCGGGGTGTGGTAGTCAAACGCGGCTGGGTACATGGCGCTGTCTCCTCTCAGAAGTTCGCCTCGGACGGCGGGGCCCCAGCCCCGCGACGTCCTGCGGCTCACACAACTTATCCCTTGGCGCCGCCCTTGGCGGCCTGGATGGTCTTCCACACCCGCTCGGCGGTGAGCGGCATGACCTCGATGTGATCGACGCCGAGCGGCGCCAGCGCGTCGACGACCGCGTTGACGACAGCTGGGGTCGACGCGATCGTCCCCGTCTCCCCCGCGCCCTTGATACCCAGCGGATTCACGGGGGTCGGCGTCACCGTGCGATCGGTCTCGTACATCGGCAGCATGTCGGCCTTGGGCACCGCGTAGTCCATCATGGTTCCCGTCACGAGCTGCCCGGACGTATCGTCATAGACGGCGCCTTCCCACAGCGCTTGGGCCACGCCCTGAGCGATGCCGCCGTGAACCATGCCGTCGACGATCATCGGGTTGATGACGTTGCCGACGTCGTCCACGGCGAGATAGCGCAGGATCTTGACCTTCCCCGTGTCCCGGTCGACCTCCACCACGCACGCGTGGGCCCCGAACGGGAAGCAGAAGTTCGACGGATCGTAAAAGCTCGTCTCGTCCAGACCCGGCTCGAGGCCCTCCGGATAGTTGTGCGGCACATACGCCGTCAGCGCGACCTGGCCGAACGGCACCGCCTTGTCGGGCGAGCCCTTCACCTGAAACTGGCCGTTAACGTACTCGATGTCCTCCGGCGACGCCTCGAGCAGGTGCGCCGCGATCTTCTTACCCTTCTCCTTGACCTTGTTGAGCGACATGAGGATGGCAGTTCCGCCCACCGAGGCCGAACGGCTGCCGTACGTTCCCATGCCGAAGGGCACCGTGCCCGTGTCGCCGTGGATGATTTCCACGTCCTCCATCGGGATGCCGAGCTGGTCGGCCACGAGCTGGCTGAAGGTCGTCTCGTGACCCTGCCCGTGCGAGTGCGAGCCGGTCAACACGGTCACCTTCCCCGTCGGATGCACACGCACCGCGCCGGACTCGTACAAGCCGGCCTGGGCGCCGAGCGCGCCGACGACCTTGGACGGCGCGATCGAGCATGCCTCGATGTACGTCGAGAACCCGAGACCGAGAAGCCGGCCCTGCTTGCGCGCGGCCTCCTGCTCGCTCCGGAACTTCTTGTAGTCGAGCATCCCGAGCAGCTTGTCGAAGGTTGTCCCGTAGTCACCGCTGTCGTACATGAGCGCGACCTTGGTCTGGTAGCCGTCGGCAAACTTCGGGATGAAGTTCTTCTTGCGGAGCTCCGCCACGTCCATCTTGAGGGCCGACGCACCGGCATCGATCATCCGCTCGATCAGGTACGCGGCCTCCGGGCGTCCGGCGCCGCGATAGGCGTCGACGGGCGTGGTGTTGGTGAAGACACCGGTCACCTCGGCGTGGATCGCGCCCATCTCATACACGCCGTTGAGCAGCGTACCGTAGAGATAGGTCGGCACGGCCGGCGCGAACGTCGACAAGTACGCGCCCATGGCGGCGACCGTCTTCACGCGCAGGCCGAGGATCTTGCCGTCTTTAGAGAGCGCCAGCTCGGCCTCGGTGACGTGGTCGCGGCCGTGGGCGTCGGTCTGGAACGCCTCACGCCGGGTGGCCGTCCAACGGATGGGCCGCTTGATCTTCCGGGTCGCCCACGAGCAAACGGTCTCCTCGTTGTAGAGGAAGATCTTCGATCCGAAGCCGCCGCCCACGTCCGGGGCGATGACCCGCACCTTGTGCTCGGGAATGCCCAGCACGAACGCGGTCATGAGCAGCCGGTGCACGTGCGGGTTCTGCGAGGTGACCCAGAGCGTCAGCTCGTCCGTGGCGTCGTCGTAGCGCGCCACGCAGGCCCGCGGTTCCATGGCGTTGGCCACGAGCCGCTGGTTGACGATGTGCTTGCGCACGACCGTCGCCGCCGACTTGAATGCCGCGTCGGTGGCCGCCGCGTCGCCGATCTGCCAGCGGAACGCGACGTTGTTCGGCGCCACCTCGTGGATCTGCGGAGAGCCGGGGCCGGCCGCCTTCCCGGTGCCGGTGACCGAGGGCAGCGGCTCCCAGTCGACCTGCACCGCCTCCGCGGCGTCGAGGGCGGCCTCCTGGCTGTCCGCGATGACGATGGCGACCGGATCGCCCACGTACTGGGCGACATCCGACGCCAGCGGCGGATGCGGCGGAATCTTCAGCTCGGGCAAGAGCCACCCGCACGGCAGCGAGTTCACGCCCGTCATGTCCTTGCCGGTGAAGATCGCCACCACGCCGGGGCGCGCCTTCGCGGGCGCGATGTCGATCTTCCGGACGCGGGCGCGCGCGTGGGGGCTCCGCACGAACGCGGCGTACGTCATCCCGGCGAGCTTCAGGTCGTCGGTGTACCGGCCGCGGCCCGTGATGAACCGCGGGTCCTCGCGCCGCTTGATCGACTTTCCGAACAGCCGCTCCTCAGTCCCGGTGGCCATAGCTCAACCTCGTTTTTCTTTCGCTCGCCTCGGACGCGGAGGCCCCAGCCCCCGGCCGTCCTGCCGCTCGCCAAACTTTCAGATCGCTCGCCTCGGACGCGAGGCCCTCGCCCCCGGCCGTCCCGCGGCTCGCCAAGCTATTTCTTGGCCATCGCGTCGGCGGCCCACTGGATCGCCTTTACGATGTTGTGGTATCCAGTGCAGCGGCAGAGGTTGCCCTCGAGCTGGTGGCGAATCTGCTCCTCGGAGGGCTTCGGGTAGCGCTCCAGCATCTGGTAGGCGGACAGGATCATCCCCGGCGTGCAGAAGCCGCACTGCAGACCGTGCTTCTCCCAGAACCCCTGCTGGATGGGGTGCAGCTCGCCGTTCTTGGCCAGGCCCTCGATGGTCATGATGTCGGCCCCGTCCACCTGCACGGCGAACAGGTTGCACGCCTTCACCGCCTGGCCGTTCATGAGGATGGTGCAGGCGCCGCACTGGCTCGTGTCGCAGCCGACGTGGGTGCCCGTGAGCCCGACGTTCTCGCGGATGTAGTGGACGAGCAGCGTGCGGGGCTCGACTTCATGGCTGACCGTCTGGCCGTTGATGGTCATCTTGACTGGCAGTTTCACGACTCGTCCTCCAGGGTCATGGGGTGGTGCAGGCTGGAAACGAATGCCTCGTGGCGCAGAGGGTAAGGCGCCGCAAGAGTCCTGTCAACGGCTTCCCCATTGGCCACCCAGCTCGCGCCTGGCATCAGCGCGTGCCTGGTCGAGTACCTCGCGCACCGGCAGCGACTTCTCCCGGGCGATACGTGCGACCTCCGCGAACTCCGGCGTGATGGTGACGATCCGGCCCTCGAGCCGCGAAACCTTGCAGGGAATGACACCGTACGCGGTTTGCACGGCGCGCATCTCGCGCTCCAGACGCGCGCGGCGTCGCTCGGCCCAGCGGACGCCGATCGTGCTCGACTCCTCGAAGAGCATGCGCGACACGTCGCCAACCCGGTCGGGCGGGCAGAGTACGGTCAGGACCACGCCGGGGCGGCTGCGCTTCATGATGACGGGTGTGAGGAAGACGTCGAGGGCGCCGCCGGCGAGCAGTCGCTCCATCAGCGGCTCGTAGAGCTGGGGTGACATGTCGTCGATCGTCGTCTCGACCTGGGCGATCGTCTCGTCGCCGGCGTCGCCCGCCGTCTCGCCGACGAAGCAGCGCAGCAGGTTGGGCGTCCCGGGGAGATCGATCGTCCCCGCCCCGTAGCCGACCGAGGTGACCGTCATCGCCGGCATGCGACCGGCGTCGGTGGCGAGCGTCGTGAGGATGGCCGCCCCCGTCGGCGTGACCAATTCGGCCTTGACGCCCGTGTCGACGACGGGGAAGCCACGGAGCAGCTCGGCGGTCCCGGGGCCGGGCACCGGAATCTTGCCATGCGGGCCGTCGACCGTCCCGCCGCCGATGGGCAGCGCGGAGCAGTGGAGTGCCTCGATCCCGAGGAGCGACAGCGCGATGACGCTGCCCGTCACGTCGATGATCGCGTCGACGGCCCCGACGTCGTGGAAGCGCACGGCCTCCCGAGTCGTCCCGTGGGCGCGGGCCTCGGCGTCGGCCAGGCGCGTGAAGATCCGCGCCGCCTTCGCCTTCACGTCGGGCGAGAGGCGACTGGCCTCGAGGATCGACAGGATGTCGCCGAGCGCGCGATGCACATGGTGGGCCGCGTGGTCGATCTCCACGTCGACCTTCGTCGCGCGAAAGGCGCCCTTCCTCACCTCCCGTACGGCCAGTTCCCAGCCCGTGAGCGGGAGCTTCGCTAGCTCTTCCCGCAGCCTGTCGACGGGCGCGCCCGCATCGATCAGCGCCGCCATGATCATGTCGCCCGCCGCCCCGCTCGGACAATCGAAGTACACGACCTTCATGGAGACTAGCGGATCTTGTGGACTAACTGATTGATTTGACTGGCCTGATGCGCAGCGCCGTAGCCGTTGTCGATGTTGACGACCGAGACGCCGGGCGCGCACGAGTTGAGCATGGCCAGGAGTGCGGCGATCCCGCCCAGCGAGGCGCCGTAGCCGACGCTCGTGGGGACCCCGATGACGGGACGATCGACGAGCCCGCCGACCACGCTGGGGAGCGCGCCCTCCATCCCGGCGACCACGACGATCGCGTTGGCCTCGGCGAGAAGGTCGAAGTGAGCGAGCAGCCGGTGCAGGCCCGCGACACCGCAGTCGTAGAGGCGCTCCACCCGGTTGCCCAGCGCCTCGGCGACCAGCGCCGCCTCCTCGGCGACGGGCAAATCGGCGGTGCCCGCGGAGGCGACAACGATCAGGCCGACGCCGTCAACGGGCTCGGGCCGGACGATCAGCAGGCGCGCCATCACATGATACGCGTACGGCAGTCCCGCCGCCGCGACGGCCGCGGCGACCACGGAATCGGCGCGTGTGGCCAGCACGTTCGGCTGCCGGGCGGCGAGACGTTCGACGATGGCCACGACCTGCTCCGGGGTCTTGCCCGGGCAGAACACCGCCTCGGCCGCCCCCGCACGCAGCGATCGATGGTGATCGACCTTCGCAAACCCGAGATCCTCGTAGGGCAGCCCGCGCAGCCCCGCGAGCGCGCCGTCGACGTCCAGCCGTCCGGCCGTCAGGTCCTCCAGCAGGCGTCGGATGGCGTCCCTATCCATGGGGACCACGCTTGAGATTGAGCAGGAGGTTCGCGCTGCCGGACTGGAAGCCGGCGAGGTCGAGGGCGACGTAGAGATAGCCCAGCTCGCGGAAGCGCGCGACGATCGCTTCCCGCCGGCCCTCCTCCCAGAGGCGCCCCATCTCCTCGAACGGGATCTCGAGGCGCGCCAGGCGGTCGTGGTGGCGCACGCGGAACTGCCGAAAGCCGAGCGAGCGCAGGTATTCCTCCGCCGCGTCGACGAGACGAAGCTTCTCGGCCGTGATGCGGTCGCCGTACTGGAAGCGGGACGAGAGACACGCGAACGACGGCTTGTCCCAGGTGGGCAGCCCCCGCGCGCGCGACAGCTCGCGGATCTCGGCCTTGCCGAGCTCGGCCTCGATGAGCGGGGCGCGGACACCACGCTGCCGCGCCGAGTCCATGCCCGGCCGGTGGTCGCCGAGGTCGTCCATGTTGGCGCCGTAGACCACGTGGCGGAAGCCCTCGCGCTCGGCGATCGGCGCCAGCGTCGTGAACA
>Ga0184633_10001066_pt1 | contig 11097 bp, 18 predicted proteins | sample PLM31_170_b1_FD_133156 | JGI IMG/M metagenome (GOLD analysis project Ga0184633, IMG submission 133156) | Groundwater sediment microbial communities from an aquifer in East River, Colorado, USA - PLM3-1_170_b1 | ecosystem: Environmental > Terrestrial > Soil > Riparian zone | place: USA: East...
AAGTGAGAAGCAGAAGAGTTGGTGGTGCAACTTATCAGGTTCCTACTGAGGTTAGACCTGAAAGAAGAATAGCTTTGGCAATGCGATGGCTTAAAACATATTCGCGTGAAAGAAAAGATAAAGCAATGTCACTTAAACTCGCTTCAGAATTAATATCAGCTTCGGCAGGTGAAGGTTCTTCTGTAAAGAAAAAAGAAGATACACACAGAATGGCTGAAGCCAATAAAGCATTTGCACATTTTAAATGGTAATTAATAATTAATAAAAGAAGAGAATGGCAAGATTAAGTTTAGATAAGGTTAGAAATATTGGGATTATGGCTCACATAGATGCCGGAAAAACCACTACAACCGAAAGAATACTTTTTTATACAGGCAGAACACATCGTTTAGGTGAAGTGCACGAAGGCGCTGCTATTATGGATTGGATGGAACAGGAAAAAGAACGTGGTATTACTATAACCAGTGCTGCTACTACCTGTCATTGGGACGATCATCAGATTAATATAATTGATACTCCCGGGCACATAGACTTTACGGCTGAAGTTGAACGTTCATTGAGAGTATTAGATGGAGCTGTGGCATTATTCTGCGCAGTAGGCGGTGTTGAACCCCAATCCGAAACTGTATGGAGACAAGCTGATAAATACCGTGTTCCCAGAATTGCTTTTGTAAATAAAATGGATAGAACAGGTGCTGATTTTTATAATGCTATCCAGATGATGAAAGAAAGGCTTGCTGCAAACGCTGTCCCAATCACTTTACCTATCGGTGAAGGTGATATGTTTTCAGGTATTATTGACCTGATCAAATTTAAAGCAAGAATGTATCATGAAGAAACTTTAGGTGCTACTTTTGATGAAATCGCGATTCCTCATGATTTGATGGAGATTGCAAATAAATATAGAACCGAGATGCTTGAAGCTGTTTCTGATGTTGATGATACTTTACTTGAAAAATATCTTGAAGGTAAAGAAATAAGTGAACAGGAAATTAAAGCCGTATTAAGAAAAGCTACTATTGACTTGAAAATTATTCCTGTTATTTGTGGTTCTTCATTTAAAAATAAAGGAGTACAGAAACTCCTTGATTCAGTTATTGATTTCTTACCTAGTCCGGCTGATTATAAAGAAATTGAAGCTCATCATATTGGTATAAATGATAAGGTAAAAAGGAAAATTGCTGACAACGAGAAGTTCACGGCTCTTGCATTCAAAATTATGAATGATCCTTATGTTGGTAAGCTTACATTCTTCAGAGTTTATTCAGGAACTCTAAAATCAGGTTCATATATCTTTAATGCTGTAAGCAGTAGAAAGGAAAGAATCGGAAGACTGCTTCAGATGCATGCAAATCATAGGGAAGAAATTGATGAAGTTAAAGCTGGTGATATTGCAGCAGCAGTTGGGCTTAAGCATACTAAGACTGGTGATACACTTTGCTCTGAAGATGATCCTGTTTTATTGGAAAAAATTATTTTCCCGGAACCTGTTATTCAAATTGCCATTGAACCTAAAACCAAAGCAGATCAGGATAAACTTTCAGAATCATTAAACAGATTATCTGATGAAGATCCGACATTTAGAATAAATGTTGATGATGAAACCGGACAGACATTGATCAGCGGGATGGGTGAACTTCATCTTGAAATCCTCGTTGATAGAATGAAGAGGGAATTTAAAGTTGAGGCTAATGTGGGTAAACCTCAGGTTGCTTATAGAGAAACAATTACTCAAACAGTTTCATCTGAAGGTAAATTTATTAAACAATCCGGTGGACGTGGAAAATATGGACATGTTTGGATTGAATTAGAACCGAATGAACCAGGTAAAGGTTATGAATTTGAAAATGCAATTGTTGGTGGTGTGGTTCCAAAAGAATATGTCGCTCCGGTTTCAGCCGGAATCCAGGAAGCCATGAGAAATGGTGTAGTAGCCGGGTTTCCTTTAGTTGATATTAAAGCAAAGCTTTTTGATGGTTCTTACCATGATGTTGATTCCGACGAGATATCATTTAAAGTGGCAGGTTCAATAGCATTTAAGCAAGGTGCTAAGAAAGCTAAACCTGTTCTTCTTGAACCGATTATGGAAGTTGAAGTAGTAACACCTGAAGAATATCTTGGCGATGTAATGGGAGACTTAAATTCCCGTCGTGGTAAGATTGAAGGATTTTCAGCACGTAAAGATGCACAGGTAATTAAAGCACGTGTTCCTCTGGCAGAAATGTTTGGCTATGCAACTATCCTTAGATCTATGACCCAGGGACGTGCAATTTATACAATGCAGTTTACAGTTTATCAGGAAGTTCCTAAATCTATTGCTGATGAGATAGCAGAAAAATCGCTCGGTAAAAAAACAGTGTCAGTTTAATAAAGAACAATTATAAAGAAAATAAAATTAAAGGAGATTTAGATGGCAAAAGAAAAATTTGATAGGAGTAAACCTCACGTTAACGTAGGAACTATCGGCCACGTGGATCATGGTAAAACTACTTTAACAGCTGCCATCACAATGGCTCTTAATAAAAAGGGCTTATCAGAAGTAAGAACATTCGATAGCATTGATAATGCCCCTGAAGAAAGAGAAAGAGGTATTACGATTGCAACTGCTCACGTAGAATACTCAACTGAAAAGAGACACTACGCTCACGTTGATTGCCCCGGTCACGCAGATTATATTAAAAACATGATTACAGGTGCTGCACAGATGGACGGAGCAATTCTTGTAGTTGCTGCTACCGATGGCCCAATGCCTCAGACGAGAGAACACATTCTCCTTGCACGCCAGGTAGGGGTTCCCAAGATTGTAGTTTTCATGAATAAAGTTGATATGGTAGATGATGCTGAATTAATTGAATTAGTGGAAGTTGAGTTAAGAGATCTTTTAAATTCGTATGAATTCCCTGGTGATGAAATTCCAATTATCAAAGGATCTGCTCTTAAAGCTCTTGAAGCTTCAACATCAAATGCACCAAAAGATGATCCCCGTTACAATTGTATCTGGGAATTAATGGATGCGGTTGACAGCTATATACCGATTCCGGAAAGAAATGTTGATAAACCTTTTATTATGCCTGTTGAAGACGTATTCTCAATTACCGGTCGCGGTACAGTTGCTACCGGGAGAGTAGAAAGAGGCCAGGTAAAAATTCAGGAAGAGCTTGAACTTATTGGTCTTGGAGTTCATAAAAAAACAGTTGTTACAGGTATTGAAATGTTCAGGAAAGAACTTGATTCTGCAATGGCTGGTGATAACGCAGGTATTCTTTTAAGAGGTGTTGATAAGGATGAAATTGAAAGAGGAATGGTGCTTGCAAAACCAGGTTCTATTACACCTCATAAGAAATTTGATGGAGAAGTTTATATCCTTTCAAAAGAAGAAGGTGGAAGACACACTCCTTTCTTTAATGGATACAGACCCCAGTTTTATTTCAGAACAACTGACGTAACTGGTGTAGCTTCTCTTCCTACAGGAACCGAAATGGTTATGCCGGGAGATAGAGTGATGTTATCTATTGATTTGATTTCTGAAATAGCAATGGAAGAAGGCTTACGTTTCGCTATTCGTGAGGGTGGCAGAACTGTTGGTGCAGGTGTTGTAACTAAGATTATTCAATAGTCATAAAATTAAAAACAGAAAGGGAGATGAACCTCCCTTTTTTGTGTCCTAAATATTAAGGAGTTAAAAATTGCCCGGCCAGAAGATAAGGATAAAATTAAAATCTTACGATCATATACTTATTGATAAATCTGCAGAGAAAATTATTAAGACTGTGAGAAGCACAGGTGCTGTGGTTTCAGGTCCTATTCCTTTACCTACAAGACGCACTGTCTATACGGTTTTAAGATCACCTCATGTGGATAAGAAATCCAGAGAGCAGTTTGAGACAAGGACGCATAAGAGAATAATTGATATTCATAACTCCAACAATAAAACAGTTGATTCATTAAGCAAGCTGGATATTCCGGCTGGTGTTGATATAGAAATTAAGCTTTAAAGGGAAAAAGATGTCCGGTTTAATCGGAAGAAAAATAGGAATGTCAAATATTTTTAATAGTCTGGGAGAGCTTGTTCCTGTTACTGTTATTCAGGCAGGTCCATGCAAAGTAGTTTCGCTCCGTACAAAAGATAAAGATGGATATGAAGCCCTTCAGCTTGGTTTTGGTGAAAAGAAAGAAAAGAAAGTCTCTAAACCTGTTTCAGGGCAATTCAAAAAAAATAATTTATCTCCCAGTCTTGTACTAAAAGAATTTAAATTTCCTTTTGCGGGTGAGTTTAAAATTGGTGATGAAGTTAAAGTTGATCTCTTTAAAGAAGGAGAGAATATTAAAGTAAGAGGAGTAAGTAAAGGTAAAGGTTTCCAGGGAGTTATGAGAAGACATAACTTTGGTGGAGTTGGCGGAACAACTCATGGACAAAGTGACAGGCTAAGAGCTCCCGGATCAATTGGTGGAAGTTCTTATCCTTCAAGAGTATTTAAAGGACAAAGAATGGCAGGAAGAATGGGACATGACAATGTAACTGTTTCCAATTTGAAGGTAGTTAAAATTGTGCCTGAAGAAAATTTAATTTTAGTCAAAGGTGCAATTCCCGGTACAATAAATTCAATTGTTGAATTGATAAAGAAATAATCTATTAAAATGAAATTAGATATTTATAATATAGATGGTAAAGTAAGCGGTAAAAAGATAGAATTACCAAAAGATATTTTTGGAATAGAACCAAACGATCATGCAATATACCTTTCTGTTAAAGCTTTTCTTGCTAACCAGAGGCAGGGAACTCATAAATCCAAAGAGAGAGGCGAAGTAAGAGGAGGCGGTAAAAAGCCATGGAAACAGAAGGGGAGAGGCGGTGCAAGAGCCGGTACAACACGTTCTCCCCTATGGTCTGGTGGAGGAAGAATTTTTGGTCCACGTCCAAGGGATTACAGGCAGGATTTACCAAAAAAAGTTAAAAAGCTTGCAAGAATTTCTGCATTCAGCTATAAGTTAAAAGATGAGCAAATATTAATTGTTGAGGATTTTAATTTTGAACGGCCAAAGACAAAAGAATTTTCTGATATGCTGAAAGCACTCAATATAACCGGTAAGAAAGTTCTTCTTTTAACAAATGGTAAGATTGAAACAGTTTATAAATCAGGAAGAAATATTCCTAAAGTAAAAGTTCTTGAAGCTGATAAAGCATCTGCTTATGATATACTGAATAACCAGGTTTTAATTATGCAGAAAAGTGCTGTTGATGTAATTACAAAAACTTTTGTAAACAATACTGCCGTGGAGAGTTAATATGCATAATATCCTGATAAGACCTTTGATAACTGAGAAGATGACCAATATAACCGCGGCACAGCCAGGCAAGTTCGGTTTTATTGTAGATCTTAAAGCAAATAAAATTGAAATAGCAAAAGCGATTGAAAAAAGATTTAACGTTCACGTTGTTGATGTAAAAACAATTAAGCATCATGGCAAAACAAAGACTCAGTTCAGAAAAAGCGGAAAATTTGAAGGAAGAACACCAAAATATAAAAAAGCTATTGTTACTCTTAAAGAAGGCGAAACAATAGAATTATTTGAGCAAGTATAGAGATTAAGTATGGCAATAAGAAAATTAAAACCGGTAACACCAGGAACAAGATTCAGGTCAAATTCTTCTTTTGATGAGATTACTAAAACCGAACCGGAAAAATCTTTAACCATAGCTTTAAGAAAAAGCGGTGGAAGAAATAACCTGGGCAGGTTAACTGCACGGCATATTGGCGGCGGACATAAAAAAAGATACCGTATAATAGATTTTAAAAGAGATAAACATAGAATTCCTGCAAAAGTTCATTCGATTGAATATGATCCGAACAGAACATCGAGAATTGCACTGCTGCATTATGTTGATGGAGAGAAAAGATATATTCTGGCCCCGGATGGATTAAAGGTTGGCGATCAGGTAATGTCCGGTTCAGGAAGTGAAGTTAGTGTAGGTAATGCTCTTCCTTTAAATGAAATGCCGCTTGGAAGTTTTATCCATAATGTAGAATTAAAACCAGGTAAAGGCGGACAGCTTGGAAGAACTGCTGGTGCTTCTTTACAGTTAATGGCTAAAGAAGGTGTTCATGCACAGCTAAAAATGCCTTCTGGTGAAGTTAGAATGATTAGGTTGGATTGTATTGCAACTTATGGAGTAGTTGGAAATGCTGAACAGGAAAATATAAGTCTTGGAAAAGCAGGAAGAACAAGATGGCTTGGAAAGAGACCTCATGTTCGTGGTGTTGCAATGAACCCCGTTGATCACCCGATGGGTGGTGGTGAAGGTAAAACTTCAGGTGGCGGACATCCGGTTTCACCATGGGGACAAAAAGCTAAAGGACTAAAAACCAGGAAACATAAAAAAGAATCAAATAAGTTTATTATTAAACGTCGTAAAAAGTAAATAGGATTTTATGCCTCGTTCAGTTAAAAAAGGACCATTTGTAGATTATAAGTTAATGCAGAAAATTGCAAAGCTTAATGAAATAAATCAGAAAAAAATAATAAAGACATGGTCTCGTGCTTCTACTATTATTCCTGATTTTGTAGGACATACAATTGCTGTTCATAATGGAAATAAAATGATTCCTGTTTATATAACAGAGAATATGGTTGGACATAAACTGGGTGAATTTGCACCAACAAGAATTTTCCGTACACACCCGGGCACTAAAGCAGAAAAAGCTTCAACGGTAAAAGGAACATAGAATAAATGGAAGCAAAAGCAGCACATAGATTTTTAGGTTCATCACCAAGAAAAATGAGACTAGTGATTGATTTGATAAGAGGAATCTCCGTAGATAAAGCTTTGGAAGTTCTTCACTTTTCTCCAAAGCATGCTTCTAAAGATGCAGAAAAAGTTTTAAGATCTGCTGTATCTAACCTTATGAACAGAGATGAAGCAACAAGAATGGAACCGGGTGATATTTTTGTTAAAGAAGCATTCGTTAACCAGGGACCGACACTGAAAAGAATTTCTCCGGCACCTATGGGACGTGCTTACAGAATTAGAAAAAGATCTTGTCATATAACAATTGTGGTAGCCACAAAAGCTTAGGAGGTTTATTGGGACAGAAAACAAACCCTATCGGTTTAAGAGTTGGAATCATCAGAGGTTGGGAATCTAACTGGTATGAAAATAAAAGTTATGCAGGTAATCTTAAAGAAGACGGAAAGCTAAGATCTTACGTAAGAAACCGATTAAAGAAAGCAGGTATTTCCAGGATTGTTATTGACAGAACTTCAAAGAATATAATTTTAACAATTCATACTTCCAGACCGGGAGTTGTAATTGGAAAGAGTGGTAAAGAAATTACCCAGCTTGAGCAGGAATTAAAAGAAATTACTGATAAAGATGTTAAAGTTCAGATTAATGAAATTAAAAGACCTGAACTTGATGCATATTTAGTTGCAGAAAATATTGCAAACCAGCTTGAAGGAAGAGTTTCTTTCAGAAGAGCTATGAAGATGGCAATTACTGCTGCAATGAGAATGGGTGCTGAAGGAATTAGAATAATGTGTGCAGGCAGATTAGGCGGTGCTGAAATGGCAAGAACAGAACAGTATAAAGAAGGAAGAATTCCTCTTCATACTTTGAGAGCAGATATTGATTATGCTTCAGGAAGAGCGGAAACAATTTATGGTTCAATCGGAATTAAAGTCTGGATTTGCCGCGGAGAAATCCTCGGTAAAAGAGTATCTGAATAAAATTAAAAATTAAAAATTAAAAATTATGAAAGAAAAATTATGAATAACAAATACTTTTTAATTTTTAATTACCATATAGTTAGGAGTTTACTTATATGTTAATGCCCAAAAGAGTAAAGTACAGAAAAGCCCAGCGCGGAAGAAGAACAGGCAAGGCTTACAGGGGCAGTTCTGTTGCTTTTGGAGATTATGGTTTAAAGGCTCTTGAACCAGCCTGGGTTACAAGCAGGCAGATTGAAGCATGCAGAGTTGCATTAACCAGGAAAATGAAAAGAGATGGTAAAGTTTTCATTAGGATTTTTCCTGATAAACCTGTTTCCAAAAAGCCTCTTGAAACAAGAATGGGTAAAGGTAAGGGAGCTCCTGAATTCTGGGTTGTGGTTATTAAGCCAGGAAGAATAATGTTTGAAGTTTCCGGTGTTTCCAAAGAACTTGCACATGATGCACTGGGTACTTGTTCTTATAAACTTCCTATTAAAACAAGAGTTGTTTCCAGACCGGATCTTGCATAAAAGGTATTAAGAAATGAAAATTCATGAAATAAGAGAAACGAAAGATGATGAGTTGATTAAGAGAATTGAGGAAGAAGAAAAAAATCTTGTTGATCTGAGATTCTCACATCAGCTTAAGCAGTTAACAAACACTGCAAAATTAAAAATAGCTAAGAAAGATATTGCTAAAATGAAGACTGTTCTTAAAGAAAGAGAACTAACACAGAAGAAAGCTTCAGTGGAGAGTAAAGGTTAATAATGGAAGCACGTAATCTGCGTAAAACAAGGATTGGAATTGTAACCAGCAACAAAATGGAGAAAACAATTACTGTTGCTATAGAAAGAAGAGTTCCGCATCCGATCTATAAAAAATATTTTAAGAAAACTACTAAGCTGATGGCGCATGATGAAAAGAGAGAATGCAGTATTGGTGATAAAGTTAAGATTATGGAAACACGTCCTCTCAGTGCAAAAAAGAGATGGCGTTTAGTTGAAATAGTAGAGAAAGCCAAGTAGAAAGGTAACAGTAGAATGATCCAGGAAGAAACAAATCTTGTTGTTGCCGATAATTCGGGAGCTAAAAGAGTTCGCTGTATAAGAGTGCTTGGCGGCAGTGATAGAAAATATGCGAGCATTGGAGATACTATCGTTGTATCTGTTAAATCAGCTTTGCCTAATGGTACGGTTAAGAAAGGTGAAGTTTCCAGGGCTGTAATTGTAAGAACAAAGAAAGAAGTAAGAAGAAAAGATGGTTCTTACATAAGATTTGATGAAAACGCTGCTGTATTAATTGACCAGCAGAATGAACCGAGAGGTACACGTATTTTTGGTCCCGTTGCAAGAGAATTGAGAGAAAAACAGTTTATGAAAATTGTTTCATTAGCACCTGAAGTTTTATAAGGTTTTATTATGAAGATAAGAAAAAATGATAATGTGGTTGTTACAACCGGTAACAATAGAGGAAAGACAGGAAAAGTACTGAAAGTTTTTCCGTCTGAATCAAAAGTAATTGTCGAAGGAATTAATTTAAGAAAGAGACATACGAAACCTAATCAAAAACAACCGCAGGGTGGAATAATTGAAAAGGAAGCTCCGATACAGGTTTCCAATGTGATGCTGCTGGATCCAAAAACAAACGAACCAACAAGACTCGGAGCTAAGATCATTCTTGATGAAAAAACCGGCAAGAAGAAAAGCCAGCGTGTAAGCAAAGTAAGCGGAGAAATGGTTTAAACTAAAATTTTATTTGATGAATAATGGCAGATAAAAAAACTAAAAAAGAAGAAACTCAAAAGAAGAAACCGGGAAAGAAAGAAGGCGGAGACTCTTCTGCAAAACAGGAAAAAGAAATTCGTGTACCCGTTCGTCTTCAGAAATTATACAAACAGGATATTGCACCTGATCTGTTAAAAAAGTTCAGCTATAAAAGTATTATGCAGGTACCAAAGATTCACAAGATAGTTGTTAATATGGGTGTTGGTGCTGCAGTAGCAGATCCAAAAATACTTGAAGAAGCAGTAAGAGATTTAGAAGCTGTTACCGGGCAGAAACCGAGTATCAGGAAAGCAAAGAAAGCTATTTCAAATTTTAAGCTTCGTGAAGGTGTTAATATTGGCGCAATTGTAACTTTGAGAAAAGAAAGAATGTATGAATTTCTTGACAGGCTTGTAAACATAGCTTTACCGAGAGTGAGAGACTTCAGAGGTCTTTCCGATAAATCATTTGACGGAAGAGGAAATTATACTTTGGGTATAAAGGAACAAATTATTTTCCCGGAAATAAATGTTGATAAAATTGTAAAAGTGCTTGGAATGGATATTACCATTGTCACAACTGCAAAATCAGATAATGAAGGTTACGAACTTCTCCAGGCATTTGGTGTTCCTTTCAGAAAAAAAGAAATGAAAACAGCTTAAACAGAGGAATCAATGGCAAGAAAAAGTTTAATAGCCAGGGAAGAAAAAAGAAGAAGAACATACGAAAAGTATAAGAAGATTAGAGAAGAGCTCAAAGCAAAAGGAGATTATGAAGCTTTGCAGAAGCTGCCGAGAAATGCTTCTCCGACAAGATTGCACAACAGGTGTATGTTTACAGGAAGAGCACGTGGTTATCACAGGAAGTTTGGTGTATCAAGACTTGTTTTAAGAGAAATGGCTTTAAAAGGTGAATTACCCGGCGTAAAGAAGTCAAGTTGGTAAAAGGAGATTTTTAATTTATGGCAGTAACAGACCCGATAGCAGATTTTTTAACTCAGATTAGGAATGCTTCTAAAGCAAAGAAATTAAGAGTTAATATTCCTGTATCATATATGAAAAAGAACCTCGCTGAGATTCTTAAACAGCAGAAGTTCATTAATGGTTATTCTGTAATTGAAGATAACAAGCAGGATATTATAAGAATAGAATTAAAATATTCTAATGGTGTTCCTGCAATAAACGGTTTAAAAAAAATCAGCAAGCCAGGTTTAAGAGTTTATAAGAAATCTACCGATATACCCAGAGTGCTTAACGGGTTAGGAATTGCTGTTGTATCAACATCTAAAGGTTTACTTACTGACAAAGAAGCAAGAAATCAATCTGTTGGCGGTGAAGTAGTTTGTTATATCTGGTAATAGGAGAGAATAAAAGTGTCGCGTATAGGTAAAAAACCAATTGAAATACCAAAGGGTGTAACAATAACAAAGAACGGAAACATTGTTAAAGTAAAAGGTCCTAAGGGAGAGCTTGAAACCCGTTTCCATTCAAAAATGTCTGTTGATGTAAAAGATGATGAAATACTTGTTGCCCGTCCTGATGATTCTAAAGAGAATAAGGCTTTGCATGGGCTTACCAGAGCATTATTGCAAAATATGGTTGATGGTGTTGTTAATGCTTATACAAAA
>Ga0184633_10001067_pt1 | contig 11093 bp, 4 predicted proteins | sample PLM31_170_b1_FD_133156 | JGI IMG/M metagenome (GOLD analysis project Ga0184633, IMG submission 133156) | Groundwater sediment microbial communities from an aquifer in East River, Colorado, USA - PLM3-1_170_b1 | ecosystem: Environmental > Terrestrial > Soil > Riparian zone | place: USA: East...
CTTCGCGATAGTGCCGGGCATCCAGCAGCATTTGACGCAGCACTGCAAACACTCCCATTAGCGAGTTTGGATAGCCGCCTGTGCGTAGCGGCGTAAAGCCGACGTGCATCGCCACCGGTGAACGCACAATCATCTGCTGCGTGGTATCTCCCGCGAGATTTATCAGGGCCGACTGGCCCATCCAGATTCCCTGCCGTGGCGCAGTCAGCGCAGTGGTAATGCCCAGATTGCGCGCGGCTTCAATCTGATCTCCACCGGGCCTGATGAAGTCTTCGGCAAGAACCTCCGGCTGAAGCCCTGGGGGCTGGCTGGAGTTAAGTGCACTGATAGCGCTTGTCTGTTGGCGAAACTGGCCAACCCCCGCGCCCGCTCCGCCGGGAGACGGCGATGGCGATGGCGATGGCGAAGGCTGTGGAATTCCCAGAGCGGTGCTGGAGTCAATCAGCCCTGGATAAACAGTCAAGCCCGAACCGTCGACTACTCGTGCGTCTGCCGGGACAGTAACGTTTGCGCCAACCGCCGCGATTATTCCATCACGAATAACGATCGTGCCGCGTTCAATCACAGGCCCGGAAACGGTGACGATCCGGGCATTTGTGATCGCGTAAGTGTCGGTGCCGCGGCGTTGGGCTTCCGCGAAAATGATAGTTGAAGTTAAGACCGAAGGCAGGACGATTAATGCGGTGATAAGCCGCAAGTGGACTCTTGTCATAGGCAATGAAGTCCCCATCAAGTGGTTTTGCGAAAGACTTTGTTTGCCGTCCAGGGAAAAGACGGCAGCGTATTTTTTACAAGAAGGCGGAAAGCTTAACGTAGAAAGCCGGAACAGTAAACAATTGTGTGCAAATTTCCCCGTAGGTACGCGAAAGCGCCGAGGTGGGTTTCAACACCGGCAATTGAAATGGAATGATAGGGGCGAAAGGGAAAAGGGGAAAAGGGGGAAGGGAAAAAGGGGAAGGGAAAAGGGGAAGGTGAAAAGAGGGTCAAATGGGAACAAGATAGAGACAAGCGGATCTCGGGTACTGGTTCAGTTTGATAAGTAAGAGCAGCACGCAATGAATCGTCGAAGATTCAAGAAGGGACACAGTCAATCCGCTTATTTCCGAGGTTGACTCTAGCATCCGATCTCCGGCCACGGCTCTGTAATAGCGCAATCCGTCCCGCCAACTCCAAACTGCACCACTACCGGAACTCGTTTCCCTTTCCCCGTTACCCTTTCCCCTTTGTTCCCGAGAGTGGTTACCATTTCACAGTGCCTTCTTTCGTCGTGTCGATCTCGGCCTGTTCCGCCACTGGGAGGGCTTCGCCGAACAGGAACCCTTTGAGGTTGTCGAAGAGAAAGTTTTGCGCGTCGGTACTGGTGAGATCCAGGCCGTAGTGATTGATGATTTGAGTTTGCTTCTGGAGCCATCCGGCCCAGCAGGGCTGGCAAATCTCAGTGGCGATTCTCTGCCCGAGTTCATTTGGAAAGGGCGCAAAACCAATCGCGGGTCGCTTTTCGCCACAGTGTTTGCATTTAATATTTTCGGCCATTGCTGATCTCCTTGCGAGGGATTATAGCGTCGCTCGCATTAAGTTTCGAGTTCCGGGTTCCGGGTTTCGAGTTCCGGGTTCGGAGTTAGAGACTCCGGTTCACAAGTTCAAACACCCGTATCACGCAAGTCCAAGCTGGACCGTCTTAGACTCGAAACGCGAAACGCGAAACGCGAAACTCGAAACTCGGAACTTACTTCTGCGCTTCACGGATGGCGCGGATGACCTCATCATCCTTCGGTCGAAAGAGCCCCAGCGGCCGCACGTCGCGATAGCGAATGGTTCCCGCGGCATCGATCACGAATACTGAGCGCGCCACTTTGCCTGGAATCAGAGAACGCGCGCCGTAAAGACTCGCCATTGCACCTGACTCGTCCGACAGTAAACGCAACGGCAAGTCATGATGTTCGGCAAACTTCTTATGCGATTCGACTGAGTCCGTTGAGATACCAACGACTTCGGCGCCAGTGGTCGCGTAGTCTTCCCAGCGATCTCGAACTGAGCACATCTGACGAGTGCAGATCGGCGTCTCATCGCCAGGATAGAAGAGCAACACAACAACTTTGCCTCGGCTCTCAGACAAGCGCCATTCGTCGCCATTCCCATCATTGAGAGCGAAGTCAGGCGCCGGCGCGCCAACTTGGGGGGCACCTTGTTTAGTCATAGTCTTCCTATCCAAGGTTAATTAGCCACAGATTAACGCAGATAATACGGATATGAACAAACTTCTAAAGTGATTTGTCAGATCTGCATTGATCCGTGTCCATCTGTGGCTTAATTCCCAGCTTCTAAGGCCTTAGCTAAATCTCCCTGTTCGACGCCGGCTCGTCTCAGCGCGCGAACCCACTCGCGCCCCGCTGGACAGATGCCGAGAAAATTGCACATGCGGCAATGCGCCGCCGTACGCACGGGAAATTGCGCGGGCTCTCCGGAAGAGATGATATCCACCATGGCTGCATCTATCGCACGCACGCATGCGTCTGGTGAAAGCAAATCAGCGTCCAGGTGAAACTCAACGTTGGGGTCAAGAAAATGAAGCGTGGAGATAATCGAGGAACCCGGCTGCATCAGCTCCGGCATTAGTTTACTGACAGCCAGGGCATAAGCCTGCATCTGAAGCTGGTAGTCCGAAGCGGCAATGCGAATCCGGTCATCTACAGAAAGCTCGTCAACTGAAAGACCCGGAGCCACCACTGCAGCTGAAGACGCATTAAAATCAAACGCAATTTGTCCCACTTTATCCTGGGACCGCGGGCGTCCCGCCCGCATCTTTGCCCCGGCATCAACAACTGCAGCGCCTTTAGCGCTGTGCGGGCGGTGCTCCCGCATTCCCAGTGAAGTAGTTGACTCTCCTCTGCCAGGTCGCAGCCGATTAGTTTTGAAGTCAATGATCTCGACCGCGAAACCCTTGCCGTCGGCAGCAGGCGTGATTAGCAACTTGTCGATCGCTCCACTCAAGATTCCCAACGGCCGGCGCAAACGAAAACTCAATTCGCTCCACAGACCCGCCTCAACGCGGGGCTTCGCAGAAAACTTTCCCTCAGAATTCGCGCGTGCCCGCTCGACGCGCTCGAACACCGCGCTGGACAAATAGTTTTGCGCCAGCGGCATAAGCTCCGCTATGCTCGCGTCCGCGCTTATTTCCATCAGCCGGTCGGCGAGCTCGGCCTGCCTGAGGCGCACTACATCAGCAAAGCTTCGTCGCAGTAGTTCTTCCGGCTTGTCGTTGGTTGTGTAAGTTTCGCAGAACCTGTGAATCACGGCACCTTTGAGCGTGGCCGTTAAGTTTGCAGGCGGCTCAGGCGCCTCGGCATCGTTCCAGACAGCGAGGGCGTCCGGCGCCGGTGCGTGCAACACCCGATCGAAATAATACTGGCGCGGACAGCGCTGGTAGTTGATCAACTGCGTGACACTAAACCGATGAACCGCGCGGTCGCGTTCCGGATCGATGGCACGGAGCAACGGGAAAGCTTCGGAAATAGAATCCGCGCTTTCAGCAACCTGTACCATCGGAGCGTCCTCGAGTGCTCGTGTTTGTTCCTGGGTCCCGGCAGGTTGCTCGTCAGCAATATTCAGGGTCACTTGAAGCTGAACGTCCCCGGTTGAATCGTCGCGAAGATCCACGACGCCCGTGCGTGTTTGCGCCGGCAATTCCAGCGACTGCCAGATCCAGTTCAGCCACGTATCGCTCTTCAGGCCGATCTTATCGAGGTCTTTGGTTGTGCCGGAGAGTATCAACCGATTCTGCGCGCGCGTCGCCGCGACATAAAGCAAGCGCATGCTTTCAAACTGTTCACGCAGCGCGTGGCGCTGCTCGAAACTATTGAAGGTCAAACCCGCCACCAACCTGCCGCGCCCGTCGGGAACCTTCAAGGTCAAACCGCGCTGACGATCCAATAGAAACCAATTGTCGAGCGGCTTTGATGAGCGCTGCAGATCAGGAATGATTACTATTGGAAACTCAAGACCCTTTGCCTGATGAATAGTCATCAGCTTCACCGCGTTGGTCGCTTCGTCTATCTGGCCTTCACTTTCGCGGCTGCCGATCGCTTCGAATTCCTCCACGTAGCGCACAAAGTCGCGAATCAAATGAGCACCTGAACGTTCAAATCGCTCCGCCAGCGTGAAGAGGCGCTGCACATTCGCGAGCCTTTGCGCGCCGTCGAAAGTGGCAGCGACTACCGTCTCATACTCCGACCGCGCGACCGCAAAGCGCAACAACTTCGAGAGTGCGTAATGATGTTGCCGTGTAACCAATCCCTTAATCATGTCGGCCGCGCGATCGAGTAGCTGGTGTTCGTCGTCGCTAATGTAGGCGATGTCGCGATGTCGCAGCAGGGCGAGGTAGAGCTTGCGCGTTTGCGTAAAATGCCGGAGCGGATCTGCCGTGTCGCTGTCGAGCTCGTCCAGCCAGGGCGCGCAACGCAATGCCAGCAGCGCGTTATCCGAAATGCCACACAGCGGCGAACGCAACACCGCTGCCAGCGCCAGCTCGTCGGTCTTGTTATCGAGAAAACGCAACAACTGGATCAGATCGGTTATCTCTTCGCGTTCATAAAATCCGCGGCCCAACACCGTTTGATAAGGAATATTCGCGCGACGAAAGACTGACTCATATGTCTGCACGTGAGTCATCGCGCGGAATAGCAAGGCTATGTCGCTGTAATTGACGCGTTCCCTGGGACCACTTTTGCTGGGACCGCGGGCGTCTCGCCCGCTTTCGTTGAATGCCACTTTGTCAGAGCTGCCAGATTCAACGGGAACTTGAGTGAACGCGCTGCTCGATGCGGGCGGGACGCCCGCGGTCCCAGTGAAGCGGGTCCCAGTATTGGCGGTCCCGTGATCAACGAGGGAAACGATCCGCCGGGCGAGTTGTTCGGCATCAAGCTCACGCGAAGTCTGCTCCGCTTTGGGATCGTCTTCGTTACCCGAGCTTTCGGTCGTGATCATCAACTCAACGAGTGGACCTCGATCACGCAGTTCACGCTTCGCCTCGCTCGGTTCGTGATCGACATAGCCCAGCTCTTCGCGTTCCTTTGGAGCCACTTCCTCTTTGGGTTGGAACAAGCGCTGGAATAGGTAGTTGAAAAAGTTAATCAGCGGCGGCTGGCTGCGAAAATTGAGGAGTAGCGGTTTCGATTCGCCACCGGCGGCCAGCAAAGTGTCAGTCATCTCGCTAAAGACGGCGACATCTGCGCCGCGAAATCCGTAGATCGATTGCTTGCGGTCGCCGACGATGAACAAATTCGCGCTTTCGCGCCGCGCTTTCTGCAAGGCGAGCCGCTCGAGCAGTTGGCGTTGCAAACCATTTGTATCCTGAAACTCATCAACCAGAAAAAATTTGTATCGTTCAGCAGCCCGCGTCAAGACCTCGGGACGTTCGAGTAGATCAAGCGCACGCAACTCCAGATCGTCGAAGTCAAGTGCCGACAGTTTCTGCTTCTCCTCGTTGAGCCGATCGTCGATCCGCCTGAGCAGGAGAGCAATCTCAAGCGCATATTGGCTGGCGAATAAGTCCAAAGAGACTTGCGGTACGCGGCCCAGGAGGTCCTTTTCCCATACCAGGGCGTCGAGTGCTTGGACATGCTCCTTAAGATCACTACGGGCCGCCGGCCGCACCTTGCGAAAACTCTCAACCGCACGGCAGTAATCAGCCAGCGCGTCAACCTTGGGCATCGTGCTAATCAGAGGTCGCAGGCTTAACCAGCTTGTGCTGACTTCGGCGTGATTGCCTCGCGCGGCCGGCGTGGTTCGGCGCAGCGCCAGGAACTCGTCCATCGTGCGCGACAGTTCAACGACTGCGCATGCATGATCCTCTTCCGTCGCATGGCTCTGGGCAGTTTTCAATGCGAGGTCTGCCGACGAAAGACCCTGACCGCGCACTTCGCGGTAGAGTTGCCCAAGAGCTGCGGCCAACTTACCTCTTCCCACTCCCAGTGTTAACCGCGAGATCTCAACGTGGCCCGCACTGATAAACTCGGTGAGCGCTTCCTCGACTACCGATTCCAACAACATCGCCGCGCGATGCTCATCGAGCAGGAGAAACTGCGGATCAATACGCGCCTCAACCGGAAACTCGCGCAGGAGGCGCGCACAGAAGCCGTGAATGGTGGTGATCACGGCGCCATCCAGCGTGCGCTTGTAATTCAGCCAATGCCGTCTGTCATCCGCCGAGGCGGTTTGCAGGATGAGATTGAGTTGTTCTCTGAGGCGCTCGCGCATCTCGTTGGCCGCGCGATTGGTAAAGGTAATGGCGACGATTTGATCGATGTTGAGGTTGTGTTCGCGGAGGATGTGCAGGTAACGCTCGACGAGGACCGTCGTTTTTCCAGAGCCCGGCCCGGCCGTCACCGAGATGTGCTTCTTGATCTCGTATGCGGCCGCTGCCTGCTCTGGTTCTAATTTGGTTTTCTGTTTGATTACCACTCTCTCCTTGCAACTGACGCGCAGTCCTTAGCGGCTCTGCCGCCCTCCATAGGGGTAGGGAGAACGAGTAGTTCCCCCTCCCTCCGAACCGGACGGGCGGTTCTCCCGCATCCGGCTCTTCAGTTGGTGGTTCACCTCCGCGAGGGTTGACCACACTGCGCGCGGGCGGCAGACAAGGAAAACAGCCCGGACGCAGCAAAGAATGCCTTGGGCCAACGGACATTGTCCTTACCGCGAGCACGGCCTTTCCGCTTCCGGCGCTGTCGCAGGATACTGCGCAAGCGCATTCGTATCCATTTATCCAGCGGCGGAAGTGCGGTTTTATGACTATGCTTGAAGTACTCGAACCAGCCCCTCAGCGTCTGGTTCACCGTCTCGATAGTTGTTCGCAGGCTGTGCCCATGAGTACGTCGCGTTTTGCTCCGAATCGTCGCTTTCAGTTTGGCCACACTCTTTCGTCGCGGCCAGCGGTAGCCACGCTCAAAGTGATAGCCCAGAAAGTCGAAGCCACCTCGTTGCGTGGCGTCTACGATGCGGGTCTTCTCCGGATGCAATCGCAGACCAGCTTGCGCCGTCCACTCTTGCACTTTTGCGAGCGCCGCTCTGGCCTCGGCTTCGCTGCGGCAGAGAATGACGAAGTCGTCTGCATAGCGCACCATCTCATAACCACTGCGAGCCATCTCATGGTCCAGCGGGTCAAGATAGATGTTCGACAGCAGCGGGCTAATCACCGCCCCCTGCGGCGTGCCCGCCACCGGCGTCCAGTGAGCCAGCCCTTCCATCACTTCTTGTTGCAGCATCGCCTCTACCAGTTCCAGCACTCGGCTGTCTGCCACTTTCTCCGCCATTCGCTCCAGCAGCTTTTGCTGCGGGATCGTGTCGAAGTAGCTTTGCAGGTCAGCATCGACTACCCAGGTGTGTCCTGCTTTGAGCAGGCGGTCCACACGACGCAGCGCATCTTTGCAGCCTCGTCCCGGACGAAACCCGTAGCTGTGTGCAGCGAAGTCTCGTTCGAATATCGGCTCCAACACGTTACACAGCGCCGTCTCCACCACTCGGTTACGTACCGTCGGGATGCCCAGCGGCCGCTTTTCTTTGCTGCCCGGCTTGGCTATCCATTTGCGCCGCACCGCTTGCGGACGATAACTGCCGTCCGCCAGTTGTTGCGACACTCGTGTCAGGTTCGTCTCCAAGTGCGCCTCGAACATCTCTATCGTCTGGTGGTCCACTCCCGCGGCTCCCTGGTTGGCTTTCACTTTCGCAAAGGCCGCCCGCAGATTCCCCGGCTTGTAGACTTTGTCTATCAGACTGAACCAGATGCCCCCTTTCACTCCCACTTCGAGGGCGGTCAACATTCGTTCCGTCCAGACCGCTGGTTCGGTCCAAGCCCAGCGGGCTTGCACCTCTCCGACTTGTTTAGCTTTCAGCACTGCCGTCGGTCTTGCTTCCATCGGTCAGGTCCTTACGTATCCACCTTCCTGCGCTCCCTTCGCTCCACTCCCGTTACGGAGCTTCATCGCTACTATGGGCGCTCTGACTCCTGCGCCGCCGGCTCTTCGGCTCTGCCGAGCATGAACACCGTTTTGTCTCCAACGCAGGTCTCCCTGGTTCACCCGCACGTTCTTCCTGACCATTCCGTCTCCAAGCACCTGACGCATCCCCGTTGTCGCTTTATCACGCTACCCCTTAGCGCTACGGGCTTCCCTGTTCCGCTGGGTTCTGGACTTCGCCTTTCGCACGCAGGCTCGTCAGCTGCGCCCGGCCGTATCGAGTTTGTTATCCTACGGACTGGTCGTTCACCTCCTGCGGCTCTCCACCACGCATCGCTGCGTCGCAGTGGCAGTTGGTTACAGGCCGGAGAGCGTTTGCCTGGAGAGGACTTCCACCCCTCTGAACGTGCGCGCTTCCAGGCGCGCGTGCGGTAAGGCTCTGCCTTACCGGCCACTCGCTATTTTGAAGATGAGGCTGTGCCTCCGCCAGGTCGAGGCAAAGCCTCGATGGAATTTGGGGAGTATTCCTCGGTAAGGCAGAGCCTTACCGCACGGAGGGCGGCAAAGCCGCTTCGGCTAACCAACTTCCTGGCTGCGGTTCTTGCCGTCAATCCGATAACGATCGTAGCGGCACACAGCCGCAAAGTCGCAAAACCGGCACGTCTTCTCCTTCTCAGAAGGGTTCACGCCAAACTGACCAGCGCGCATGTGATCGAGAAAGTCCCAAATCTTCGCGATCACGTCGTCACGTATCTGCTGCCACTCGTCATCGCCGATAATGCCGCCGGCCCGGTTACCGATTCCCGAATAGTGCACCGAGCTGGCGCGATGGAGTCCCTTGTTTCTGCGTTCATTCCCGCCGCGTATCACGTAGTAGCCACCACCGGCAATCGGATGACGGGGAAGTATCAAACGCTCCAGAGCTTCGAGATAAATCGGAAGCTGGAGACTGCGACCGGACTTGATGTCGTCTTTAGTTGATCCCGTGGACAGTTTGTAATCATAGGCAATGAGTGTGTTGTCACTGGCGACATCAACCCGATCGATCTGACCGCTGACTTTAATCGTTTCTTCACCAACAAACGTGGAGCGAGTCAGCTCCAGCGGCTGATCTGTCGAGTCAGGGTCGCGCGCCGAAGACTTCATGCCGCCAAATGCAACCTCAAAATAAGCCGGCACAACTCCCGCGGTAGCGGCCTGTTCCTGAATCTCCAGTTCATACAACAACACCTGATCCAGCAGAATCTTGCGAATCTCGCGATCAATTTTCCAGATCTGTTTGTTGAGCGGTGGCACTACCCGCTCGTGTTCGTCGAAAACCCGATCCGCAAGATCTCTCAGCTCCTGCTGAAGCGCTTCGCGATCAAGTTCCGGCAACCACTGACGCCGGTGCCGCTCGAAGAAGCGCCGCAGGATGTCGTGCAGCAGTTTGCCGGCGTCGATCGCTTGCAGATCGAGCGCCGCTTCGCCACGCGGCTCGAGCTTCAGTACGCGTTGCCCGAAGAAACGGTAAGCACAGTTGCCATAGACACTCAGACCGCTGGCGCTGTGAACGAATTCAGCGCCGAACCTGTTGTTCAGCAAGGCGAGCAAATGTGGATCGGTAATCTCGCCGTCGTATGGTCCAAAGCGCGGGCCCGCACGCTCGCGCTCAATCTCAATGCGGCGCAATGCGGAACTACTCACGAAGCCGTCGTTGCGCGCCAACGTCAGCAGTCTCTTAATCCTGGGCTGTGGTAACAGTTCACGTTTTTCCCCGCGATGCGCGTGCCGCTCCTGCTGGCGCACCAGGGCCACATTTAGTTCGCTCGCAGTGGACACATTTCCGAGGCTGTTGCCTTCGTAGTCGCGACGGATAGTTTCAGCTTCAATCTTGAACGGCGAAACCGCTCGCCGCAGCTCGTCAACGTAATAGGACGCAACGGTTTCGGAATCGTCGGACAACTGGAGCGGCCGGCTAAGATAAAGCCGCTCGGTGGCGCGGCAGGCCGCCTGGTAGAAATAATGTTCCTCTTTCAGCAACGTCGCGGGCGAGATGTCTTCCAGTGTCAAACCATATCGCTTCAGACGTTCGCGCTCTTCGTGCGGATAGATCCAGTCGCGCGAGGCACGCAAAGGAAATCCACCTTCGACCAATCCCGCGATGAACACGACCCGAAAACGCAGGCCACGCACATCAGTCGCTTCGAGCACTCGCAACCCGCCGCTATCCGCGCCGCCAAAAACTACAGACTGTGAACTGAGCGAACGCCGCACCTCCTGGAGGAAAGTCGCGAGCGTGGTTGTGGGCGCCGCGTCTGATGGCTTCCTGTCAGAACCACCTGCGTTAGCGGGTGGGCCTGTTTCTAAGGATGATCGCTCATCCGTCCCACCCGCTAACGCAGGTGGTTCTGACAGGAAATCACCAGACCCACGCGCGAACGCTGGTGATGCTGACGAAATGGTGGCCGCGATCTCGATGCTCTTGATGGCGGCGACGAAGGCACGTCGCAGCGCTTCGAGGCTGTTGTAGTTGAGCATCGCCTGCGGCAGCTCTTCATCTTCAACCGCGCTTCTTATCGGCCTGGTGATTTGATCACGAAAACTAAACTGCTCGAGCAGCTTCATCAACGCCTGACGCAAACGGGTGGGTGTGCCTTCGCGATCGACCGCTTCTATCCTTTCGGTAAAGGCCTGAATTACGAGCGACGTCCAGGCCAGTGTGGCGGGATGAATGTCGCGCGAAGGTCGTCGTTTCCGCTCGACGTCTGCTGCCTCGACCTTCGCCGTTTCCGCGTTTTCGATTTGGTCGGCCTCGTCCGGATCGCGCGCTTGTTCGCCGGAATCGATATTCAGGAGTTCCCTGGTTGCTTCGGCGCCGGGCAGTTCTTTGATTAGTTTCCGCGCCCGCGTCAGCCAGTCGCTCACGCGGAGCTCGCTGCCGACATAAGCGAAGGCGTTCTCGAGCGCGTCGGCGTCCCACACGCCGATGCGATATCGCTTCTTGAGCTGCGCTATTCGTTCAGCATCGGGCGGTTGATCGTTTTCCTGTAACAAATCGGCAGACTCCGCGTCGAACCGCGACGATAGCGCGCTCAGATCCTTTTCGTTGAGCCGGAAGTATTCCGATTTGATCAGATCGGCGAGCTCCGAGATTCTTGGGGC
>Ga0184633_10001068_pt1 | contig 11091 bp, 12 predicted proteins | sample PLM31_170_b1_FD_133156 | JGI IMG/M metagenome (GOLD analysis project Ga0184633, IMG submission 133156) | Groundwater sediment microbial communities from an aquifer in East River, Colorado, USA - PLM3-1_170_b1 | ecosystem: Environmental > Terrestrial > Soil > Riparian zone | place: USA: East...
CTCCATCGAGATAGATGGCCACGCGGTCTCCCAGGTCGTCGCGCGCGTGCTCCACCCGAGTGGGGCTCGGTCTCCCGGATCGATTTGCGCTCGGCGCCGCGATGGGAACCTTCGCCTCCCGTAGCAGAGCGAGGGCAACGGGGTGGGCCGGCACCCGAATCGCAATCGAATCGAGCTCCGCGGTGGCGGCCCCAGGCACGACGGGGCTCTTTGGGAGGACCAGGGTAAGTGGGCCCGGCCAGAAGACACCCGCAAGTCGCTCCGCCGAGGGCGTCCACAATCGGACGAGCCGGCGCGCCTGCCGCGCGTCCGGAACGTGGATGATGAGAGGGTTATCAGGAGGCCGACCCTTGGCCTCATAGACCCGGCGCACCGCCCCCGGATTGAGGGCATCCGCACCAAGGCCGTAGACCGTCTCCGTGGGAAAGACAACGAGTCGCCCGGTGCGCAACGCCCGGGCCGCGAGGCGAATCCCGGCCCGGTCCGCCGGGATCGGCGACGGACCTACCCTAGCGCCCGCCAATCGTGGAGGGAGTCCTCTTGACAGCCCATGCACGGTCGGTTCAGACATGTCCCACATAGGTCCAGGGCGTTTCCGCTTATCCAACTAACGGTGGGAACCGCACCTGACGCAATCCAACACCCTTCGGCCTGGCCGAGTTCGGTCGTACTCCGACATAGCGCACGACCTGGCCGTCGACAACGTGGGACGTGCACGCGGCGAGGATCCGCTCCTGGGCGCCCTTCACGTACAGGACCTTCGGTCCCACCCGGGCCAGGCGCTTGCGGGCCTCCTCACTCGAGAGGCCCAGGTGGGAAGCATCGAGCCTCTGGAGGACAGCCTCCGCTGAGAGGGCGTGCCAGTCGTCCGCCATTGCGCGCCCAGCATTCGGGCTTCCGATAAAGCTCTTTCCGGAATACCCGCGCAATCCGCAACCCGGCGCGGACACGCCGCGTTGACAGCAGCTATTTGTAGAGAAAGCCGCGATGCGGCCCTTCGGGATGGGACACTCGATTCTCGAGCCCCAGAAGCGAGCGGCGACGCTCGAACGGGTGCCCGTCCGGGCCCGGCGAATGCGTGATTGAGACGACGTCCATCATGCTCGATGTGGGCGTCATCGCCACGGTCGGCTTCGTCGGCGCCGCGATCGCCTCCCGGATCCGCCTGCCCGTCGTCATCGGCTACATCGTCGCGGGGATCCTGATCGGCCCTCACATCCATCTGAACCTCTTCGGATGGTCGTATGACGGGGTCCTCGAGGACAGCGTCTTCCTCCAGAGCATCTCGCAGCTCGGACTCGTCCTCCTCCTGTTCTTCGTCGGCCTCGAGTTCAGCGTCACGAAACTCAAGAAGACGAAGGAAGCCGCCGCGATCCTTGCGGTGACGAACCTCGCCGTGAACATGTTCGCAGGGTTCGTGATCGGCGCGTGGCTCGGTTGGCCCCTCGTGGACACGATCTTCATGGCGGGCGTCATCAGCATGTCGAGCTCCGCGATGACCGCGAAGTCCCTCATCGACCTGAAGCGGTTAGGCAACAAGGAGACCGAGTTCCTCCTGGGGATGGTGATCCTCGAGTCGTTCCTCGCGATGTTCCTCCTGACGCTCGTGAACGGAATCATCGTTCCCTCCAAGGCTCCCGTGAACGTCGGCGCGCTGTTCGCGGGAATCGGGATGTTCATCGGATTTTTCGCCCTTCTCGCCGCGGTCGTGATCCCGAAGACGGCCGCCCTCTTCGAACGGATCAAGAACGAGGAACTGTTCGTCCTGTTCGCCCTCGGGGCCGTGTTCCTCGCGGCCTCCCTCGCGGAGGCGTTCCGGATCCCCGCGATCGTCGGGGCGTTCTTCATCGGAATGGTCTTTGCCGACACGCGGACGGCGGGGCGGCTGAAGGTGAGGATGGAATCCCTTCGCGACGCGTTCGTCGCGATCTTCTTCCTCAGCTTCGGGATGTCGATCGACCCGGCGGCGCTGCCGTCGATCCTCCCGATGCTCGCGATCGCGGTGCCCCTGATCCTGTTGAATGACCTGTTCCTCACCGCCGCACTCGCGTACTTCATCGGTTTCTCCGGCCGTGCGTCGACCGCGATCGGGACGAGCCTCATCGCAAGGAACGAGGAGGCGATCCTCTACGCGACGGTCGGCAGTCGGGCAATCCAAGCGAACGATTCGTTTTCGAACGAGTACGCCGGGAAGCTCCTCTCGCCGTTCGCGGGCATCCTGTGCATCGTGATGAGTTCCCTCGCGCCGCTGCTGATGACGCGTTCAGATCGCATTGCCGGGTTCTTCGCGAACCGCCTGCCGAAGTCGATCACGTTCGGGGCGGAGCTCGTGAAGCGGACCCTCAAGACGGTGATCATGCCGAACTTCCTCCCGATCTACCGGAGGAAACGCCTATTCCAGGCCTCACTCATCGTGTACTCGGCATGGGTCATCGATCTCATGATCACGACAGGGGCCGCCCATGTCGCGATGTCCCTCCTGACGCCGATCCTCATCTTCGCGGTGTGGGCATCTGCGCGCCATGCGTTCGAGGAGCCCGTGCGGCACACGAACTATGGGGTCGACGGAGGGCCGTTCACCCGCTCGGCCATCGAGGCGTTCGTCCTTCGCATCGTCGTCGGTGCGCTCGCGATCGTGAGCCTTGTCGCGATCCTCTGGCAGTACTCCTGGATCGTGACCCTTCCGATCCTGTACGTCTACTTCCTCGTCGTCGTGTACAGCATGAAGGTCGTCTATCGCCGCCTCGGCCTCGGTGTGGGCCGGAGGGTCGCCCCGATCCGGCTCGTCCGACGACACCCCCACGCGCGGAGCTGGCCGGCCGCAAGCGGCCACCGCTAATCAGATGATCGGGTACACGAGGTCGCTGAGCCACGTTTCGTCGCCGATCGTCGTCTCGGGACCATGACCCGGGTACACCCGCGTGCTGGGCGGGAGTCCCTTCAGACGACGCAGGCTAAACATCATCTTCCCTGGACTGCCACCGAACACATCGGTCCGGCCGCAGGAACCCTTGTACAGGGTGTCGCCCGTGAACAGGGCCTCCTCCGACTCGATGTAGAAGCAGCAGCTTCCCTCGGTGTGGCCGGGAGTATGGAGGGTCCGAACGACGATGTCCCCGACCTTGAGTTCCGAGCCCTCCCTCAGCAGGACGTCAGGCTTCACGGGGGGCGGCGGGGCCGGCAGGAACCAGCGGGTCTCCCGGGCGTTCTTCTGCAGGCGAGGCGCGTCGAGTTCGTAGATCGCGATCTTGGCGCCCGTCGCCTTCCGTACCGAATCGTCGTCCGCGGTCGGGTCCGGATGGCCGTGCGTGTTCAGGACGTACATCACCTTGGCCCCGTGCTTCTCCGCGAGGTCCAAGAGGTCTTCCCCCGCGAGCGCGGGATCAATGATCGCCGACTGCTTGCTCTTTTCGTCGATGACAAGGTACGCGTTGTTGTCGAGAGGAGGGGCCACGATCTTCTCGAGAAGCATGGGTGTCTCTGCAAGCGCGTGACTTTGATAAATCTACCGGGTTCGACCGCAGCCTTAAGACGGTCGGGGCGTTCGAGGGGATCCGATGACGGTCGGCGGGCTGAATTTCAGTTGTCCGAAGTGCAACAATCCCCTCTTCTTCACGTTCAAACTTGCGGACGAAGGGGATGCGACGACCCGGGAGGTCCATTGCCCCGGATGCCGCACGATCTGGGTGATTCGGCTCGACATCCATCCGAAGTGACGAAGGCTTATGGTCTCCCGCGGGTTGGCCGCCTGCGTGCGGCTCCCGCTGTTCCCGCTCCACACGGTCCTGTTCCCGGAGGCCACGCTGGCCCTCCAGATCTTCGAACCCCGATACCGCGAGATGATTGGCCGCTGCCTCGCCCACGACGAACCGTTTGGCGTATGCCTGATCCTCGAGGGAGAGGAAATCGGCGGTCATGCGGTCCCGCGACGATTCGGGACGGAAGCGGCGATCATCGCGTCGGAACGCTCCCAGGACGGGCGGTATGACATCGTCGCGGAGGGCCGGCGACGCTTCGAGATCATCGGGCTTGACAAGTCCCGGGCCTACCTGCGCGCGGACGTGGAGTTCCTCGAGGACCCGCTGGGAACGGAGGCCGAGATCCTCGCGGAGGCGGTCGCTCGCCTCGTGGAGGGTGTGGTCCAATCGCTCGAGGCCCGGGGACACGCCATCGTCGACGAGACATGGAAAGGCCTGGATCCGCGGTCCCTGTCCTACCGCGTCGCGGACGCCCTGCCGGGCGCGGACGAGGTCCGGCAGGAACTCCTCGAGATGCCCAACGTCGCCTCCCGCCTGCGGCGCGAGGCGGAGCTCCTCATGTCGATTCACCGGATCGGCGTGGAAGCGGGAGCCGCCTAAGTGCGAGGCGCGGGAATCGAACCCGCATTAGAAGCTTGGGAAGCTTCTGTCCTGCCACTAGACTAGCCTCGCGCGCCGTTGTGAGAGATCGGCGGGTATTTTTCGATTTGGTTCTGGCCCGAAAAGTCACTTCACGGTCTCGAGCTGAGAGATGACGTTCCAGATCAGCGTGCGCCCGTGGAGAGGGATGTTCGGATCGTTCGCGAGGTCGTCCATGATCATAATTGCGCTCGTCACCCGGAGGTCGAGCGCCTCGTTCTTCTTCGCCAGCCGTGCCTTCGCTTCGGACGCGCCGCGGCGGATGTTCCTAGGGACGGAGGTGTCTTCCGCGATCTGGTCGAGGACATCCATGACTTGCTTCAGCCTCACCTCGCTGTCCATCTGACCATCTCCTGCGGTTGCCCTTCGCCCTCAACTTTGCGCCCTCGGATGTCCGGCTTCTTTGTAGGTGGTGACCACCATCAAGGTTTTCGTGTCCTTGATCCCCGGAATCGGCGCGAGGTTCGAGAGCACGAAGTCCTTCAGCCCTTTATAGTTCTTGAACCGTGCCTTCGCAACGATGTCCGTATCCCCCGTGACGAGGAAGACGTCCTGAATCACCTCGAACTTCGAGATCTCCGTCGCGATGCGGTCGGCTTCCTTCGTATCCACCTTGAGCGTGATGACGGCGGCGACCTGGTCCTCGCCGTACAGGGCGGTGAGGGCTTGTTCCATGTCGCTCCCGGTCGTCATCAGGTGAGGGATGGCGGGCCCTCATAATTAAGGTTGTTTCGCGGACGCAGGTTTTCAGGAAGACACGCGGGCGCCGCACTTCCTACAGAAGGCGTCGTCAGCGAGTAGTTCGGTGCCGCACGACGCGCATGTGGGCGGGGCGAGGGGCGTGCCGCATTTGCGGCAGAACGCATCGTCCGCCGCAAGCCCGGCACCGCAAGAAGCACAGGTCCTTGCCGCCGGGGTCGAGGCAAATGCCACAACGGTCACCGCCTTTGGCGTCGGCGCATGTGCGTCGATCTTCTGCCCATCGGCCGCGCGCTTCGCGAGTCGGGACAACGACAACGCTCCGTCGTAGTCCTTCACGTCGAACCGACCCTTGGCGGCATCGAGAAACTCCGCGGCCTGGGTCACATCACGGCCCGCGACGCGCCCCCGATCCACCGCGCTCCCTGCGAGCTCGATCGAGAACTTCGACTGAAGCAGGTTCGGGGCCACCTCCTTCTGCAGGAGCTCCTTCGTCGTCGAGACTTCATCCCCGCCACCCATGGGGGCAAGCTGCTCCAGCTTGACGATGTCTCCCTTCCGAGCTTGGGCGGATTTCAGAGAGAGGAGGCGCTCGCGCGCCTTCCCGGTCAGTTCGAGGACGACCCGGTAGTTGTGCCGCCCGAACGCCATCTCCGCCTCTTTGATCCAAGCCATCGATTCGGGGCTCCGGAGTCCCTGGCGTCCGAGGCTCTCGACGATCGCCTTCGTCGTGACGATCGCGTTGTGGGCAGAGTCGGGAAGCTCCGAATCCCCTTTCGAAGTCCGGACTCGGCGGTTCTGCATCTTCTTCCGCAGGAAGGTCATCTGGAAGAAGCCGATGACGGCGAAGGCGACGACCGCAAGGACAAGCCCAATCGTCATCGGGTCGATGTCGGCCACAGCGGGCGGCCCATTCCGACCGGAGCCATAAAATCCTTTCCCCGCTTTTTTCTTCCTTGATTTCTGGCCTTTGCTGCGACCTGCGGGTCAGCTCAGGATGTCTCCGAGGCGACCCAGCTTCTGTCCGATTCGAATCTCCCGCGCGACCCGCCGGCCCGTGGACATCCCCGGTTCCGTGAGATCGGAGTACGGCGATCCCGCGATGAACAGGTTCGTCCCGGCGACGATTCGGGTGGAAATCTCGAAGACTTTGAACTCGAGCTGGTCGGTGACGATCGTCTCGAGGCAGAAGGGCCCGATCATCCCGTCGAACAACTCCATGGACCGTTCGACGACGCGCTCGCCCATCTCAAACGCCTTCGGCAATAGGGATTCTCGCAGGACGACGGGCATGTTCCCCGTGACGACGAACGTCGGGAGAAGCCCCATCTTCCGCAGAGCCTCTTGCGCGCCGAGCTTATACATCTCGTCGATGTTCGCTTCGTCGCGTCGATCCACGCCGAGCATCTCGAGCCCGCCCCGGGTGAGCAGATATCCTTGCGTCGCCAGGGGCGAGTAAAAGTAGTGCACGTAGTACCGCGTCCCCACGACGTACTCTTGGATCGCGTACTTCATCCCGGGCCGGATGGACTCCTTGAAGTCCTCGACGTTCTTCGCGATGAACGAGCCGCGTCCTCCCTTCGCGCCATAGTACTTCACGAAGACCGGGCGGTCGATGTCCTGCGGTCGTGCGATCTTCTTCGGCATCGGGACGCCCGCGGACGTGAGCCAGTCCCGCTGCTTCTCGCGGTCCGACTCCCACCGCAGGACTTCGCGATTCCCGAAGGTCGGGATCCGGAGCTTCGCGAAGACTTCGGAGCCCATGTATTCGACAAAGGAGCCGTGCGGGACGGTGACGACTTGCTTCGCAACGAGGTCGTCCGCCTGGTGGAGAATGTCTGCGTACGAGTCGACGATCAGGAACTCATCTGGCTTCGCCAGGGGGAAGGCGTCGTAGAAGCGGGGCCGCTTCCCGATCGCGATCCCCAGGGTCCGGAATCCTTCTTGGCGCGCCCCGTGGAAGATCTGAAGGGAAGAATGGGAGCAGACCGTCGCAATGACGATATCCTCGTAGTCGTCGATCATCGAGGCGATCGCCTTGCGCGTTACCATTACGGTACGAATCGTTTCGCGGGTTAAAGCTTTTCACCGCGAAGGACGGCGTCGGCCACGCGCATGGCCCGGACGGTCTCGCGGACGTCATGGGCCCGCACGACATGCGCCCCTTTTGCCACCGCGAGGGTGGCAGCCGCGAGGCTCCCGGGGAGACGTTCTCCCGGCTCGCCTCCGCCGAGTCTCTCGATGAACGACTTCCTCGAGACCCCGACGACGACCGGATGGCCGAGGCTCGCGAGCCGGTCCAAGTGGTTCAGGAGGGCCAGGTTGTGATCCTGGGTCTTCCCGAACCCGACTCCCGGATCCACCGCGATCGCCTCGGAGGGCACGCCCGCGGCTTCGAGGACCTGAATGCGCTTACGCAGGAAGGAGCGGACCTGCCTCACGACATCCGTGTACTCGGGGTGCGTCTGCATCGTCTTCGGATTGCCAAGCATGTGCACGATCACGGCTCCCGCGCGCGTTCCCGCAACGAGGCGCACCATGGCGGGGTCTCGCAACCCGGACACGTCGTTCACGATCGACGCGCCGACCTCGATCGCCTTCGAGGCCACTTCGCGCTTCATCGTGTCGACGGACAAAGGGACATCGACCTTGCTTGCGAGGCTCCGGATCACGGGACCGATCCGGCGCCACTCCTCCTCCGCGGACACAGGATCCGAACCCGGCCTCGTCGATTCGCCGCCGATGTCGAGAAGGTCGGCCCCGTGCTCCACCATCTCGAGACCATGGCGGAGGGCCGCGTCCGAATCGTAGTAACGACCCCCGTCCGAGAACGAATCCGGCGTGACGTTGAGGATGCCCATGACGCGCGTGCGGTCCAGGACGACCTCCCCCGTCCGGTGACGCCAGATCTCGGCGGATCGAGCCATTCGAGCGAACAACGACGGATTCCTATTTCACGGTGCGCGGCCGCCCGACAGGAGCTTTATACCCTGGAACGATAAGCCGGCCGGCCATGCGGGTCCTATTCCTCCATGTGGACTACCTCGAGTACGAGGTGAAGGAGAAGGCGCTGAGAGGCGTCCCGGACGTCCCGGAATCGAGGCGCCACGGGCGCGTGGAGGAGGCCCTCGTTTGCTTCATCAGCGCGGAGAAGCGGGACGAAGCGAACCCGCCCGCCGGGGCGAAGGCCGCCGCCGCGAACATCGTGGACGTGGCGGGTCAGGTCCATACGAAGCGCGTCGTCCTCTATCCGTACGCCCACCTGAGTTCCTCCCTCGCGGCTCCGGGGCCCGCCCAAGAGCTGTTCGCCTCCCTCGAGAAGGAACTCGTCGCCCGCGGGTTCGAGGTCCATGCCTCGCCGTTCGGATACTACAAGTCCTTCAAGGTCGCGGTGAAGGGCCACCCGCTCAGCGAACTCTCCCGCGAGATCGTCGCGGACGCGGCCGGGGAGGCCAAGGAGGAGGTCTCCGACGCGGTCAAGGCGGAGGCGAAGCTCGTCTCCCACTGGCACATCCTCGAGCCGAGCGGGGCGCTCCACCCCCTCTCGATCAAGGACGGCAAGGTGAGCGGCTTCCCGTTCGCGGGGCATGACCAGCTCCGTACCTTCGCCACGTACGAGATGGCGAAGTCCCGGGAGGCGAAGGAGGAACCCGCGCACGTCCGCCTGATGCGGGAACTCGAGCTCGTGGACTACGAGCCCGGGTCGGATCCCGGGAACCTGCGGTACTATCCCAAGGGGAGGTTGATCAAAGGCCTCCTCGAGGAAATCGTCGGGCAGCGCATGCGGGAATACGGGGCGATGGAGGTCGAGTGCCCCGTCATGTACGACTTCGAGCACCCCGCGCTGAAGTCCTACCTGAACCGCTTCCCCGCCCGCCAGTATGTCGTTCAGACGCCGAACAAGCGCGCGTTCCTCCGGTTCAGCGCGTGCTTCGGCCAGTTCCTGATCATGAAGGACATGGTCATCTCGTACAGGCAGCTCCCCCTCCCGCTGTACGAACTCACCCGCTATTCGTTCCGGGCCGAGCAACGAGGAGAGGTCGCCGGCCTCCGCCGATTGCGGGCCTTCACGATGCCGGACTGCCACGCCCTCGTATCCGACGTCGCGATGGCGAAACGGGAGCTCATGGTGCGGTTCGAGGTCGCGTGGAAGCTCCTTGCGGATTGCGGCCTCTCCATGCCCGACGACTTCGAGGTCGGCATGCGGGTGACGCAGGCGTTCTGGGACGCGAACAAGGACTTCGTCGTCGCGTACGCGAAGCGATGGGGAAAGCCGATCCTCCTCGAGATGTGGTCGGAACAGTTCTTCTATTTCGCGCAGAAGTACGAATGGAACTTCGTCGACGCGAACGACAAGGCCGCCGCGCTGACGACCGACCAGATTGATACGGAGAACGCGGAACGATTCGGCATCACGTTCACGGACGAAAGAGGCGAGAAGCGACACCCGCTGATCCTCCATCTCTCGCCGAGCGGGGCCGTCGAGCGCGTGATCTATGCCTTGCTCGAGAAGGCCGCCGCGGCCGCGAAGGCCGGCAAGCCTCCCATGCTCCCGGTCTGGCTCTCCCCGACTCAGGTGCGCCTCGTGCCGGTCAGCGTGGACCAGCTCGCATACGCGCGATCCCTTCTCGACCGCCTCGAGGGGGTGCGGGCAGACCTGGACGATTCCGGCGACACCCTCGGGAAGAAAATCCGGACCGCGGAAAAGGAATGGGTGCCGTACATCGCCGTGATCGGAAAGAAGGAGATCGAAAGCGGCCAGCTGAACGTCCGCGTGCGGGAGACGAAGGAACAGACGGAGATGACCGTTGAGGCGCTGAGCGCGCGGATCGCAAGCGAGACGAAAGACCGGCCGTTCCGTCCTCTCGCAGAACCGGTCCTCCTCAGTGCGCGTCCGATCTTCCGAGGGTAAATCCCTATTCTCGTTTCTCGGACTTGAGAACCTGCTCTCCCGGCTTTATGGACCCCACCTCCATCGAGCGCCGGAATGGCGTTTCTGAAGCGCGACCACGTGGAGCTGCTGATGGGCATCGGCGTCCTCGCCCTCGGGCTGGGGCTCCTGTTGTTCACATTCTCCCACGCTCTGACGATCGCGACGGCCCCAGGGGCCTTCTTCCGAAACCAATTCCCGCAGGAGCAGGCGCCCCGAGGCCCTTCTGCGTCCTTCGGCTGGGACTCGAACGGCTTCGACGCGACGGTCCAGGAGACGTCCCGCGCCGGGGATGCGACGATCACGTCGTGGGAATGGAACTTCGGAGACGGCACTCGCGTATCGGGCCAGAACCCGGGTCCCCATACGTATGCGAATGCCAGCGTCTACCAGGTCAGCCTGATCGTGCGTGATGGGAACGGGATGGAGAGCCGGGCCGTGGCCCAGGTCGAGGCGGTCCCGTCGCAGGCGCGATCCGGAGAGAGCATGGGGGATCCGACGGCAGGCCTGCAACTCGGCTTCGACGTGAGCGGAATACTCCAACCCGTCGCGATCACGTTCCTCACGTTCGGAATGTACGTCGTCCTGGCGATGGTCGGAGGAGCCGTGACGCGGGCCGGCTGGAACATGATCAAACCGAAACCCGAAACAATTCGCGTCCGGCTGAAGCCGAAGCACCTCACGCAGGCGATCGAGGAAGACTCGGCGACCATGATCTTGGTCCCGCCGCCTCCCACGATGTGACGATCAACGGCGGCGGTTCGTCCGAGGAAATTCGTTTTCGACGGAAAGGGCGAGCGCTCTCCCCTTTCCGACATCCGCAATCGAGACGGATTCGCGGACCCCATCGACGATCGGTGAGTGGACGCCGGTCATGATCGCGAGCACGCGGAGGATGCCCTCGTATTTCCGGTCCACCCGGACTCCGAAGATCACGTTCGCGTCGGGACGCATCGCCGCGGTGAGGCCTTCGACGACTTCGTTCGCCGTCCGCAGCCGCAGGCCGGGTCCTCCGCTGATGTGGATCAAGGCGCCATTCGCACCCCGGTGGTCGACGTCAAGGAG
>Ga0184633_10001070_pt1 | contig 11066 bp, 10 predicted proteins | sample PLM31_170_b1_FD_133156 | JGI IMG/M metagenome (GOLD analysis project Ga0184633, IMG submission 133156) | Groundwater sediment microbial communities from an aquifer in East River, Colorado, USA - PLM3-1_170_b1 | ecosystem: Environmental > Terrestrial > Soil > Riparian zone | place: USA: East...
ACGCAGGTGTCGGTCGAAGAGCTGCGACAGCTCGGCTGAGAGCCATGTCGGCACATGCACGCCGTTCGTGACCGCGAGAAGTTCCCGCGTGGAACCGCGCACGGGCCAGAGCGGTTCGAACATCCTCAGCGTCACCTCGCGATGGATCTTGCTGACGGCGTTCACCGAGCCCGCCGTCCTGAGGGCGAGGGCGGTCATGTTGAACTGCGGTCCGCCGCCATTGTCGTAATGGCCCAACGCGAGAAACCGATCCCGATGCGGGCCGAGCGTGCCCCACGCCCCCGACAGGTGCTTTTCGACTTGAAAGAAGGCGAACGCATCATGACCAGCCGGCACTGACGTGTGCGTCGTGAACACGGTTGTGCGGCGCACTTCCTCGAGCGCATCATCGAATGACTGCCCGAGCTCGATCAGCTCGCGGATGCGCTGGAGCGCGACCAGGGCGGCGTGGCCCTCGTTGAGATGCCAGACCGCCGGGTCGATGCCGAGCGCTCGGAGCGCGCGCACGCCGCCGATGCCGAGGATGATCTCCTGTTGGAGGCGCGTCTCACGATCGCCGCCGTACAGCCGCGCCGAGAGCTCGCGATCCCACGGCGCGTTTTCCTCCAGATCGGTATCGAGCAGGTACAGCGGCACGCGGCCGACAGTGACGCGCCAAATCGCAACGAGCACGGTGCGATCGCCGAGCGGTACGGCCGTCACGCATGGCTTGCCTTCAGGGTTCGTTGCCCACTCGATCGGGGCATCGGTCCAGTTGAGGCGCTCGTACGACTCCTCTTGCCAACCTTCCGATGAAATCTTCTGGTGGAAGTAGCCCTGCGGATACATGAACCCGACGCCGACAAGGGGGACGCCCAGATCGCTGGCCTCCTTGCAATGATCGCCCGCGAGCGCACCCAGGCCACCGGCATAGAGCGGCAGCGATTGGTGCAGCGCAAACTCCGCGGAAAAATACGCGATGGGACGATCGATGAGGTCGGGATATTTCCCGGCGAGCCACGTGCCCCCGCCCGCGTGCGCCTCATCCAGACCGCGTACGGCGGCGTCGTACACCGCGAGAAATGCCAGATCGTTCGCGAGCTGCTCGAGCCGCGCCGGGGGGATCAGCCAGAGCATGCGCACCGGGTTGTGCGCAGTCGAACGCCACAACTCGTAGTCCATGAGGCGGAACACCTGGCGCGCCTCGCTGTTCCAGCTCCACCAGAAGTCGTACGCGAGGTCGCCCAGCCGGGCCAGTCGGTCGGGCAGTGGTGGATGTCGTGGGGTTTCCATAGTCGGTGGATGGCTCAAGGCTTCGATTGAGCCTGGATTAGACAACGGCGCGGCGAACGTTGGCGAGGTATTTCTCAGCTTGCGCAAGGCCCGCGCGCTCGGCTTCCGCTTTCGAACGACCTTCGGTACGCGTCAAGCACGCGCCCGGATCGACATTGTCCGCTTTGCAGTAGTACTTGCCGTCGAGCGCATACGAGGTCAAGCGCAGGGTCCATCCGCCGACCTCCAGAATCCGCTCGGAGTAGTCGGTCGGCTTCATGGCTTTGCGGGTTGCCGTCCCGATCGTCGGCAAACCGGATTTCTCCCACGCCGTGATGCCGCCGAGGAGATCGGCAACATCGGTGAATCCTGCGGCTTCGAGCAGGCTCCCGCCCATCGCCGATCGGTAGCCGCCGGCGCAATGCACGATGATTCGTTTGTCCCGCGGAAGCTCGTCGATGCGCTCTTTCAAATGATTGAGCGGCATGTGGAGGGAGCCTTCGATGTGCGCCTGCTGCCGCTCGCGCGGTGCGCGAACATCCAGGACGACGGGAGCGTCGGGCGACGCCAGCGCCTCGGCCATCGTGGTCGCGGACAGTCGCTCGATTCGCGCAAGTTCCTCCGGGCGTTGCTCGACGGCTTCCATGCCGTGGTCCAGATAACCCGCGACGAAGTCAAACCCGATCCGTCCCAATCGCACTGCCGCTTCCTGTTCGCGGCCGGGAGAGGAGACGATCACGATCGGCCGGTCACGCGTCAGAATCGTGCCCGCCCAGGTCGCGAACTGACCGCCAAGACCGATGTTGATGCTGCCGGGCAGATGTCCGGCGCAGAATTCCGTCGCGTCGCGAACATCAAGAATCTGTGCGCCGCCGCGGCGCATCGCGAGCACGTCGTCCAGTGAAATCGGCTTCAGGACGCGTTCGAGCGTGCTGTCGAGCGTGGGGTGCTCTTTCGTATTGAGAATGGCGTCGTACGTGAAGTACGCAGGCGCATCCGGTTGTTCGGCCGTGACCAGCCGAACGAAGTCGTCCCGTGACATCGGCTGCAGCGCGTAGTTGTACTGCCGCTGCACGCCAATCGTTGAAACCGTTTCAGTGCTCAGCGCTTTGCCGCAGAGTGACCCGGCGCCGTGTGCGGGGTACACGAGCGTGTCGTCGGGGAGCTTCAGCAGCTTCTCGTGCAGCGAGTCGTACAACATTCCGGCGAGCGTCTCCGCCGTCCAGCCGAGCGCCACGCGCAAGTCCGGCCGTCCGACATCGCCGATGAACATCGTGTCACCGGTGAGCACGGCGTAAGGGGCCACATCGCTGCGATCGCGGTCGTAGATCACGAGTGAGATTGATTCGGGCGAGTGTCCCGGCGTCTCGAGAATCTCGAGCCGGACTCGGCCAACCGCCAGGGTGTCGCCGGTGCTCATTGGCGCGAAGTCGTACTCTGCTCGTGCCTGTGATCCGAGATGGATTCGCGCGCCGGTACGATTGCGAAGCTCGAGATGACCGGCGAGAAAGTCCGCGTGAAAATGCGTCAGGAAGACATGACGGATGTCCAGCCCGTGGGTCCTCGCATCGTCGAGATACTGTTCGATGTCGCGCTGCGGATCCACGACCACGGCGGTGCGGGTCTGCTCGTCACCAATGAGGTACGACGCGTGGGCAAGACAGCCCAGATAGTATTGTTTCAGCAACATGGTGTGGTCTCCTATTGTTCACCTTTCAGCCGCAGCGCGGCCGTCAGGTAGCTCCTCGCCTCGTCATTGCTAGCGTCGATGTCGAGAGACCTGCGAAATTCGGCAATGGCTTCATCAAGGTGGCCCGATTTCGCGAACGCGAGGCCAAGGTTCGAATGAGCCCGTGCGCTGCCAGGCCGTAACCGAAGGAATTGCTGATATTCGACAATCGCGTCCTCGAGACGCCCCTGTGACAGAAGAACATCGCCCAGATATCCGTGGGCGTCCGCGAAAGAAGGCGTGCGTTGCAGGAGCAGCTTGAACTGTTCGGCGGCTGCGTCGAACTTTCCCTGCGAGAGGAAAACGCGGCCGATCATCTCTCGAGTTGGAACGACGTTCGGGTGTGAGGGCAGCAGGCGAATGAATGTTTGGAGCTCTTGAACACCCTCATCAAGTTTGCCCGCTGCGATCAGTTCCGTTCCCAAGGCATAGCGAGCCCCCGGGTAATCACGAGCGGATTCTCGAAGATGACCCATCGCCTCGTCGTCGCCGGTTCCCATTGTAAGTATTTCGGTTGCCAGCAGGAAATGGGCGCGCCCATGCGGGCGCCGCTCGACGATCGTTCGCGCGATGGAGAGCCGTGATTCATATTCGCGATTTCGGAGAATCGTTCCCGCGGCCAGCAGCGCGCACACCGCCATCGTCAACCCAAAGCCAACCACCCGCTTCAGGCTTGATGCGTCGAGGCGGGTCGTAAGACCCGCCCCTACGCGTACATGTCGGTTCAAGACCGATCGTCCGATCAAGACACCGAGAACGATCACTGCCATCACCGGTAAGTACATGCGTCGTTCGGCGCCGACTTCGGTCGAAATCGGGACGAAGCTCGAGGTCGGAGCCAGCGTGATGAAAAACCAGCCGCCGAGAAAACCAAGAAACGGCCGACGTACAAGGCCGATCATCGTGAGCGCCAGCAGCGCCACCACCACCAGTATGGAGGGGATCACATCGCCGAGCGACAGCGGTTGCGGCAAGCCGTAATCAAGGACCAGCCCGCGCGGCCACACCGCCAGGCGCAAATACCATGCAATCATCGGCGCCTGGTTCAGGAGATACGTCCAGGCGCTGACACCGTTGGAAAAGCCAACAGACGACGCGCGAGGGCCGCTGAGCATCATCGCCGCCAGCGCCACCCAGGTCCCGGCCAGGCCGAGATAGAGGCGCCAGCGTGTTCGGAAGGATTCCCCGAACGTTTCAAACAAGAAGATGCGGTCATACAACATGACGATGAGTGGGGCGGTCACCATCGATTCCTTGCACGCCATTCCCAGCAGGCACGACCCGATCGATGCTGCCTGCCATCTGCCTGCGCGCTCCGTCGTCGCTGCCCGAACGCCGCAGTACAGCGTCAACAAATAGAACAGCGCCATCATCGATTCGGTGCGTTCGGTGGGGTAGTCCACGGCCTCGCTCTGGAGCGGGTGCAGCGTCCAGATGGCCGCGGAGATCCACGCGAGCGTGGTCGTCTCGCTGCCAAACCGGTCTCGCAGTTTCGGAGACGCGAGCGTGCGCCGGATGATCCCGAAGAGCACGAGCGCACAAAGCAGATGAACCGTGACGTTGACCACGTGATAACCGCGAACCGCCAGCCCGCCTGCGGCGTAGTTGACCGCAAACGACAAATTGACAAACGGCCGGCCGGCCACGGGCGTCTCGCGGGGAGGACGCAGGACATCAGCAATGGGCCACAGCCGACGAATGCTGGGGTTTTCGACGATGGATCGCTGGTCGTCGAACAGGAACGGTCCCGAGAGACTGTTCCAGTACGTCAGCACGCCCGCAAGAACGAGCGCGATGGCTCCAAGCAGCAACCGGTGGGAGCCAGACTTCACCGTTCGAGCCTTGTCTGGGGCTGCGGAGCCGACGCGACGGCGAGTGCGTTTCCTCACAACTTAAGTGTCCGGCGGTAAGAAGGGTTTGACCGTCGCGGTCAACTGGATGGCGGAGCTGAAGAAGTGAGCTCGATTGCCGGACTCAATGTCACCAGGTCGACTTCGACGCACCCATCGCCGCCCGCGACTTCGAGCACGATCGTGTGGCTCCCGGATTTAAGCGTCACCGCCCCCACGGGATCGCTCACGAACGTATTCCAGCCTTCGCTGGCGTCGCCGGTATTGCGATCCTGAAAGGATCTCGCCAGGACTCCATCGATGTGGACGCTGATGGTCTCCAGCTCGCCTTCCTCGCCGTTGGAATACGTCATTGCGATCGAGTACGCCGCCTCTTGAGCGTGAACAGCAAACACCCACTGGCGGCGTTCGCCGGGCCCAAGATGGATCGTTCGCCCACCTGAAGCCCGAGCGCGTTCGAGGACGTGACCATCGCCGCTTCCCGGCTCACCCTCCAGCGAGATCCGTTGAGCCGCAGGCGCTGCCACGGACGGCTGTGTCGGAGAGCTGCCATCAGCGCACGCTGAGAGCAAGAGCAGCAAGACACAGGCGGCCGGGGTCGAGAGAGGTTTCTTCACTGGGCTCGGCTGAGGTGTCATTCTATCCCTTACGCCGCCTCATCCTCCTGCGGGTGTCTCCCCGTTTTCTGAAGACCCAGCCGGTGACGTTTCAAGTAAAGGCCCTTTCGCGAGACGCCCAGAAGCCTGGCGGCATGTTCGACCTTACCTTGTGTCGCGTCCAACGCGAAAGTCACCATCGACCGTTCCAAGAGCTGCACGGCCGACGCGAGCGGCTGGTTCAGCCTGAGTGTGAGCTGGTCGGGCGACAACGGACTGGCGACGGCCGTTTCGGGACGGTGTGACGGCACGATCTCCGCCGAGAAATGTTCGGGCCCGAGCAGGTCGCCGTCCTCGGCCAGCGCCACGGCGCGACGCACCTCATTGGCAAGTTGGCGAACGTTGCCCGGCCACGCATATGAAAGCAGGTATTGCAGCGTCTCCTCCGCCAGCCGCAGATCGACTCTGCCGAACTCTGCCAGCGACTTCGTCAAAAAGTGACGCGCGAGCACTGGAATTTCCTCGTGCCGTTCCCGCAATGGAGGGATCCGATACCGGACGCCGCTGAGTCGATAAAATAGATCCTGCCGGAACGATCCGTCCTGGGTGCGTTGATCGAGATCGGTGTTGGTGGCGGCGATGATCCGCACCTTGACGGTAAGGGGATGCGGCTCGCCGAACGGATAGACCTCGCCAGACTCCAAGAATCGAAGCAATTTGGGCTGCACATCGCGGCCGAGCTCGCCGACCTCGTCGAGAAACAGCGTTCCGCCGTCAGCGGCGCGAATCACGCCGGAGAAATTCTCATAAGCCCCGGTGAACGCGCCGCGGCGGTACCCAAACAACTGGCTATCAATCATGTCTTGCGGAACGGTTGCGCAATTGAAGGCCACGAACGGCTTGGCGGCGTATCGAGACTGTTGATGGATGTACCGCGCCAGGACTTCTTTGCCGGTTCCGCTCTCGCCCGTGATGAGGACGGCAATCCTCGTTGACGCGATCCTGCCGGCCGCCCTGAGGATCTGCTTCATTGGCTCCGCCAGAAATATGCCAACAGAGGTCTCAACCACTCGCGCTGCTGTCGCCCCGTCGTCGAATCGCCCGCGATCCTGGCCTCGTATCGTCAGCGGCGAGAACTCGAGTGCGGCCGATTCTGAAACTAATGACGCTGGCGCAGCCGCGCAGCGGGGAAGGGCTGGTTGATGGGTGTTTGGTTCAGAAAAGGTCGGCGGCATAATAGGGGGCGAACCGGCGAACGACGCGACCGAGCGAACGGCCCACGCCGGAGCAAGAAATATTCCGGTGCGTCCGCAAGCATGGCGCCTCAGTCATATAGCGTGCAAGTGACGTAACTGGGTGTGCAGAACTTGGCACTTCTGTATACAAAGTTGTCAAGTTGTGAAATATTCGGATACTGCGGATACAGGTAAGACCGGACGTCCTGATTCGGTTGACGGGCAAACCCAAGGTCACGGGCAGGAAGCGTTGTCCCACCGTCCGCCGGAATGGCAGTTTCTGCGGCTTATCGTGGTGTAGGGCGCTGAAATCCCAGCGATGCCGTTGTGGCCGGATCACCTCGTGAGGTCATCGCCTGAGACCGAACCCGGTCAGGCCGCAACATCCAAAACCGCTATGGCAGCCTTGAGCCGGCGCGGAGCGGGTTATAGACTGTAGGCCTTCCACATGCCCGACAAGACCTTGACCACGTGTTCGTGCCCGGCGGCCGCCGATCTCGACGTCTGGTCGCAGCACGTGTGGCGCAACGGCGTCCAGATCGAGACGTTGCCGGATCTTGAGACGCTCGCGGTCCGGACGCGGAATAGCCTGTACGAGATCACGGTGCTGTCGGCTCGCACCGCAGAAGTAATGGTGCGCGGAGGCCAGTTCTTTCCGACGCACACACCCGCATGCCTTGCAGGCAGTTCACTGGGCGGAAGTTTCCTGAAGCAGCACGGCATCTACGTGGGATTCAGGATGGAAATACACTACGACAAACAGAGCATTGTCACGACAGAAGTCCAATCGATCGAGCGCGTCCACCACGGCAGCACGCAGCATTAAGGCAGTGTTTCCTTGCAGCGGGAAGACGGGAGGCGTGTATGAGGCGCAGTGAGCCTGGGACTGGCACATTCGTGGTGGGATCGCAGCAGGCAGAGGGGCACATGACGCGAGACGAGATTGAAGCGCTGTTTGCGCGCAGAGAGGCGGCGTGGGACCGCCTCGATGCCGCCGCACTCGCCGCCGACTACAGCGACGACTGTGTGGTGGAAACACCGTTGGCCGGCAGCCCGTTGATCGGACGAACCGCGAACGAGCAGTTCTTGCGCAAATTCTTTGCGGGGTTTCCCGACCTGCAGCGTCGCGCCGAGGGACTCCTGATCGATGGCGATCAGGTCGCCGAGTTCGGCACGTCGAGCGGTACCGATATCGGTGGCTTCCTGGAACTGGAGCCGACGGGCAAGGCCTTTCGCATGCCGATCGTGTTTCTCTACACCCTGAAGGATCGACAAATCGTGCGCGAACGCAGGATCTACGATTATACCGGCCTGCTGGTACAGGTCGGAATCCTGAAGGTCAAACCGACGTAAGAGAACACCTACACAAGGGAGAAAACGTCATGCAGATCCAGGAGAGGACCGTTGGGTCGGTCACGATTCTCGACCTCAAGGGAAAATTGATCCATGGCGACGGGGATCAGCTGTTGAGAGACAAGATCCATAGTCTGCTCCACCGGGGCTGCAAGAACGTCGTCATCAACCTGGGCGAGGTCGAATATATCGACAGCGCGGGACTCGGTGAGCTTGTCAGCAGCTTAACGACCATGCGGCGCGATGGAGGCAGCATCAAGCTGCTGAACCTTATCAAGAAGGTGCAAGATCTTCTGTCGATCACGAGGCTGCTGACGGTATTCGACACCTTCACCTCGGAAAACGACGTGGTGAAGAGCTTCTCATCGACAGGCGCCTGAGAATGCCAGACGTGCGGCTCGATGTCACCGACACGCTTGGACGCCGCGTCGTCCGACTCACCAAGGAAATGTTCACGATCGGACGACGGAGCGAGTGCGATCTCCGTGTGGTTGGCACCGATGTGTCACGCGATCATGCGGAGATCAAGCTCGAAGGCGAGCGTTACCTGCTGCGGGATCGCGCGTCACGCTGCGGCACCTTCGTCAACGGCGACGCGGTCACCGAGCGGCACCTGGCGCATGGCGACCGTATCACCCTTGGCCGTGGCGACACCCAAATCGTCTTCCTGACGGACGAACACGATCGACGCAGTGGAGCCACATCGGGGGTCATCGATCTTCGACAGATCTCGATTCTGCTTGAAGGACTCCGCGCTCTGGGCTCCGGTCACGTGCTGGATGAGGTCCTCGCGCTGGTCATGGACTCGGCCATTGAGCTGACGGGGGCGGAACGCGGCTTCATCATGCTGGCGAACGATCAGGGACGCCTCGAGTTCAGGCTGGCGCGCGGCCGCGGGCGCGTGACCTTGTCTGGTAGCAGGTTCGACACCAGCCACAAGATTCCCGAAGAAGTCTTTGCCATCGGAAAGGTCAAGCGCATCGATTCCCTGCTCGACGGAGATCTGGCGAACGCTCATGAGGCGACCGTCGCGCTGGGCATTCGCCAGGCCGTGTGCGCGCCGCTGCGGCTGATGCGCTACGTGCAAGACATCGGATCTGCGCCGGAGCAGAAGCGAATCGGTGTCCTGTATCTCGATAGCCGAGAGGAAGGAAAGCTCGTCACGCAGACGGCACTGAATGGCATAGAGACGCTCGCGACGGAAGCCGCGATCGCCATCGAGAATGCGCGGCTCTACCGCGAGACCCTGGAAAAGGCGCGCATCGACCAAGAGCTGACGATCGCGGCCGAAATTCAACGAGCGCTGCTTCCAGAGCCACACCATGTCGGCGCGTCGTTTGAAGCCGTCGCGGCGTCCATTCCGTGCCGCGCGGTCGGGGGAGATTTCTACGACTATCTGAGCTTGCCGGGCGGAGCCTTCGGCTTCGCGCTCGGCGACGTTGCCGGAAAGGGACCACCGGCCGCGCTGCTGACCGCCTCGCTGCAGGGCATCTTTGCGGGACAGGCCGCCGCCGCCAGTGGCCCCGCCGACACCTTGTCGCGTGTGAATCGGGCGCTGATCCGCCGCGCCGTGCAGAACCGATTTGCCACCATGGTCTACGGCGTGTTGTCTCCCGATGGAAAGTTGACCCACTCCAACGCCGGTCACAATCCTCCCATGCTCGTCTCGGGCGGCGCGGTGCGACGGTTGGATCAGGGCGGGCTGGTCCTAGGCCTGTTTCCCGACGCGGCGTTCGACGAAGAAGCCATCCAGCTCAATCGCGGAGATTTGCTCGTCGTCTTCAGCGATGGCGTCAGCGAAGCCATGAATCGGCAAGGTGACGAATTCGGCGACTCGCGAATCCTCTCTTCGATTGAAGCCAACATCGATCGCGACCCGCAGACGCTCCTGGATTCACTGCTGGGAGCCGTTCGCGAATTCAGGTCTGGCGCGCCACAACACGACGATGTGACCGCGATGATGCTGCGGTACACGGGCACGCCACGTTAGCCACCACGCGTCTTCCGATACATCAGCGTTCTACTGGTCGGCGCTGGCTGGTCGACCGCGCGACCGCCGTTCCTTTCGCCGCCCAAGCCAGTCGAGCAGGGTGATCGCACCGGCAAAGAGCACCATCCCAGCGAGAATGACATACGCGCCGATCATGACCGTTCACCTCCTCTTGCCACGACGAGTGCGAAAATCATGAACGCAATCCATGCGGCGATGCCTGACAGCGCCAATGTCAACGAGAACGGTCTTTCGTTCAGGAACTGCCCGAGGAAAAGCGCGCCCATCACGAGGTTTGCCGCGTCGGGCAGCTTCTCGATAAGCATCTGACGCTGTTCCGCATTCAATCTTAGCATCGTCATCCCTCTGCAATGGGACGAATGCGAGACCGATGCCGCTGCAGATACGGCGCAAAGCCCTCGGCGCTTCTCGAAGATCGCGGTTTGGACCACGAGGGTCTTGGCGAAATGCTGCGGATTGTGCAATCAATCGTTGCCGTGGACGCCGAGTCAGATTCACTCCGGCTATAATCTCTGTGCTTCTACAGATGCGATGAGCTTGACCCCCGGTATCCGTCTCGGGCCCTACGAGATTCTCTCCCCCCTGGGCGCGGGCGGCATGGGCGAGGTCTACAAGGCGCGCGACACGCGCCTCGATCGCACCGTCGCGATCAAAGTCCTGCCCGCGCATGTCGCCGCTGATCCGGTTCTTCGCGAACGCTTCGAGCGTGAAGCACGCGCCGTCGCAGCCCTGAATCATCCGCACATCTGCACGCTCTACGACGTTGGTGAAGCGCCGAATCCCGAATTCGCTCTTCTTAACGCTCGCGGGGCTCCACCCCCACTCGCTCGTGCTGCGAGACTCGAGGACTCGCGCGTCGCACCGGCCGCAGGCGCTTCCCCGAATCCCGACACGATTCAGTTCTTAGTGATGGAGTACCTGGAAGGGCAGACGCTTGCCGAACGATTGGAAAGAGGCGCGCTGCCGCTCGACCAGGCGCTTCAGTTCGCCATTCAGATCGCCGACGCGCTCGACAAGGCGCATCGTCAGGGCATCACTCAT
>Ga0184633_10001072_pt1 | contig 11057 bp, 9 predicted proteins | sample PLM31_170_b1_FD_133156 | JGI IMG/M metagenome (GOLD analysis project Ga0184633, IMG submission 133156) | Groundwater sediment microbial communities from an aquifer in East River, Colorado, USA - PLM3-1_170_b1 | ecosystem: Environmental > Terrestrial > Soil > Riparian zone | place: USA: East...
GCCCATCATGGTACGAATCGTCGTGGTTTTTCCGGCACCGTTGGGACCGAGAAAACCGAAGATTTGACCTGCGGAGACTTCGAGATTAAGCCCGTCGACGGCGGCAAGCTTGCCGTAGTACTTCGTTAAGTTGATGAGCTGGATCATGGGCGTCGCAGTTTCGCGTTTCGAGTCTCGGGTTTCGAGTTGTGACGAAGAACCGTTTTTTTGTTCATCCAATAGATCGGTGATCACCGCGGGTTATTTGGCTCACAGCACTTCAATTTTAAGATTCCCGATCAGTTGCAAAATGTCGAGCTGCCGGTCGATTTCGCCTTCAAGAAATTTCACGTGGGTTACATCCGCGGGAAATTGATTGAGCACCGAATCGAGCGAGATCCACTCGCCGAGCCAGACCTCGGACCAGGCGTGATAGTAGAAGGCACCGCGCAAATAGACGACGCCGACGACGGTTTTCGCCGGTATGCCCGCGGCGCGGGCCAACGCGTTAAACAACACCGTGTGTTCGTTGCAATCGCCTTTTTTCGTTTGCAGGACCTCGAGCGCGTTGGGAATGCTCACCGTCGGTATTTTGGCTATCTCGCGGTAAACCCAGTCCTTGATTTTCACGGCGGCGCGATAAGCGTCGGTTTCGCCGTTTAGTATCTTCGTTGCCGTTGCGCGAATGGCCGGATGATCGGTTTGCAGAAACGGCGTGGGCTGCACATAAGATGTCAACTGCCTGTCTTTGACTGGAATCGTCGGCGCGCCGGCGGTTTTCAACACTTCGAGGCTGATCTCGAGCTGGTTTTTGTCAAGTTTCTGGCGGCCGCCATTGAGCGGAAAATTCTCAAGGTTGACGCCGCCGAGCTTGAGGCGGATTAACTTTTTCGTGTGCGGATCTGAAATGGCTGTCGCGACGGGTATGGCGGTCTGCGCGACGATGTCCAACGAAACCGTCCTGGGCGATAAGCTTTTCGCTTCCTGCGCGTCTTGGCGCACGAGCGACAAGCCGGCCGGAGATTCTTCCTTGAGCGTTCGGCCTTGTCCATCGACCCAAGAAACGACGGAGATGCCGCGAAAACTCTGCCGCAGTTTGATCGCCGGCTCGATGCGCGCGCCGACGCGAATCTGCTCGCGGCCTTCAATCACCACCGTGGTGATTTGTTGTGACAGCGTCGATGGATCGAAGGTGGAGAAAAAGAATTTTTTACCGGTCTCCAATTGCTGTGTGACGACATAAGGCTTGAGCGCCGCGAGCAGGTAGGGCGCTTGTGTGAGAGTGATTTCACGGGTGGACTTATGGCCCGCCGAATCGATTTCCAGACTGAGTTTGCCTTGGTTCACCGATCCGCGCGCGTTGAAGCGGATATCATTCGACTGAAGTTCGAAGTTAAATTTTTCGAGAATCCACTCCTCGTTGGCTTCCATTTCAAGGCGGGTGGTGGCGGGCTGAACCGTACCGAGCAGGTTCAGATTCAGCACGGAGAGGTCGTGAAGTTTGTACCCTTTCGGTTTGGTTGTAATGGTCTGCCCGGCGTAACCGATCTTTTCGCTGCGGTAATACACACCCCACCACTCCTCGACGTCTTCAGCAAGTCTTTCCGTGCCGCTCAGGGTAATAACCGGCAGAGGCGCGCCGATGTGGCGCTTGATGAGAAAAAAATTCATCACGCACCAAAAAAGCACGATGCCGACGCCGATGGATCGCTTAACAAGCATGCGGTAGACCATATATGGTAAAGGCTTAGATCGTTGGGTTCAAATGGAGATTGGAAATTAATTGGAAGCGAATTGCCCAGAGCTAAAATTTGCCGCCGACCGGATGCTCGGAAGATTAGTGAAATGGCTCCGCGTATTAGGACAGGATGTCATCTACGGTCAGCATTTGACCGGCCACGGACTGATCCGCGCGGCGCGCGCCGAAGGCCGTCTGATCCTGACTCGCGACCGTCGCTTGAAACAGAAGCAGCCGCCGCCGTACTTATTCATCGAGAGCAATCACTACCGCGACCAACTGCGCCAGGTGATACAGGAGTGTGGTCTAAAGCCCGCCCAAGCCATGTTCACGCGCTGTGTCGAATGCAACACGGTACTGCAACCAAGGACTAAAGACAGCGTCGAGAATGCCGTGCCGCCGTACGTTTTTTCGACGCAAGATAAGTTTTCCTGGTGTCCGAAATGCCGGCGGATCTACTGGCCGGCAACGCATCACAGTCGCATGATGGCGGAGTTGGAGCAACTCGGGATGCTTTAGGGATCCGAAAGACGGCTTGGATCGATTGCCGCTGTGTCTTTGGAATTGCGCTCTTAAGGGCACTGGCTCCTAGAAATCGGCCATATCGTGTGCTAAATATCTGGCTCTAATATTTCCCCGGTAGCTCAGTCGGTAGAGCAGTTGGCTGTTAACCAATTGGTCGGGGGTTCGAGTCCCTCCCGGGGAGCCAACTCTCTCAAAGGCTGTAGCAGAATCGCCCTGTGGCCTTCTCTGAGCGGACGTGTTTCGATCGCGCCTGATTCCTGGTCCTGAATTCTCATTCGAGCTCAGCGTGTTATGTGCCATAGGGGGATGCTGTGACGGCGCCCCATCGGTGCTACCTATGGCCATACATGTCGCTTTCCAATTGCTTTGTTAGATTTCCCCCCCTGGGCTATAATTGTCTCGAATCAAACTGCCACGGTGCGATAATATCGGCGTAGCCTGAACGATGCCCCCGTGCAATTTGATCCAGCCACATGGAAGTTTCAGTCGTCATACCTTGCCTCAACGAAGCGGAAACCTTGGCAACCTGCATCGATAAGGCGTTCAGGGCGCTAAACGAGCATCAAATTGATAGTGAAATCATTGTTGCGGATAACGGAAGCACGGATGGCAGCTGTGAAATTGCGAAGGGCTTGGGTGTTCGAGTTCTTCATGTAAAGGAGCGTGGATATGGAAATGCTTTGATGGAGGGAATAGCTGCCGCTCGCGGCGAATTCATCATTATGGGAGATGCAGACGATAGCTATGATTTTCTCGAAATCCCGAAATTCGTCGGCACACTCCGGGAGGGATTCGATATCGTCCAAGGCTGCCGTCTTCCATCTGGCGGAGGCACGATCATGCCGGGAGCAATGCCGCTTCTCCACCGCGTTTGGGGCAATCCGATGTTTTCCTTTCTTGCCAGGCGGTGGTTCAAATCGCCGCTTCATGATGTCTACTGCGGGATGCGAGGTTTCCGAAAAGATTTCTACAATCGTCTCGATCAACGCTGCACCGGAATGGAGTTCGCTACGGAAATGATCATCAAAGCGAGCTTGCATGGTGAGCAAATCGCAGAAATTCCGATTACACTCCATCCCGACGGTCGGAAAAGTCGCGCGCCGCATTTGCGTACTTTTCGCGACGGGTGGCGAACAATTCGCCTTTTTCTGATTTACAGTCCGCGCTGGTTGTTTCTTCTGCCGGGATTACTTTTAATTTTTGTTGGTATGTTGGGATACGGGATTGCGTTGCCGGGAATGACCTTTGGCGGCGTGACGTTTGACGCCCATACATTGCTTTTCGCAAGTCTCGCCCTTCTTTGTGGCTATCAGTCGGTGGTATTTGCGATCTCGATCAAAACGTTTGCTATCAGCGAGGGGCTTTTGCCGGAAGACCCGCGGATGAATCGATTTTTTGAGCTCGTCTATTTAGAACGAGGGCTGATCATTTCCCTAATCGTTCTTCTGATCGGTGTCGGCTTGCTTGCTGCCGCTATCCTAAAATGGCAAGCGACCGGATTCGAACGCCTCGACTATGTCCATACGATGCGGTTGGTAATTCCGGGAGCGACGCTTGCGGCATTGGCGATTCAAACAATTTTTTCGAGCTTTTTTGTCAGCATCTTGGGAATGCGGCGCCGATGAATCTGGTTGAGCGGTTACATGACAGTTGCGTCGTCGGTAGACGCGCGCATATCCTAAGTCAGCATCTTTCCAGAGTCATTCCCGAAGCGACGAGCGTGCTAGATGTGGGATGTGGCGATGGTTTGATTGCCCGTCTTATTCGCCACCGGCGACCGGACCTCGAGCTGCTGGGCATCGACGTTCTCGTTCGCCCAAAATCCTTCATCCCCGTCGCCCAATTTGACGGCAAGGCGCTTCCTTATGATGATGCGAGCTTCGATTGCGTGATGTTCGTGGATGTTCTTCACCATATGGTTGATCCAATGACGCTTCTTCGCGAAGCGGTTCGCGTGGCTCGCAAGTCGATCATTATTAAAGATCACGCACGCGACGGACTCTTGGGAGGGTTAACGCTACGCGTCATGGACAAGATCGGCAACCAGAGGCACGGTGTCTTGCTGCCCTATAATTACTGGACCACCGAACAATGGGTCGGCGCTTGGGATCAGTTGGGTTTGCAGATGAATATACGGATGACGAAATTGGGGCTTTATCCTTGGCCGGCGACTTTGATATTCGACCGAAGTCTTCATTTTGTCGCTCGGTTGGATCGGGCCTAAGATGGTCCTTGCCAAGGTAGACCCAAAAGCCAAACCGTTGACTCGACCAATCATTCGAAACGCTTGGTGAGCTTTTCGCCGCGAAAAACATGCTTTTGCTTTACGACCAATGACGATGATAAATAAACACCGCACCTTCAGAGAGCGAGATTACTTGCCGACCTAAAACAACAAAAATGGCCGCATCTGATGCTCAGCCTCGTCGAGGACTATCCCTACGGGTCCAAGCCTGCCTTCGAACGCCAATGGATTTACAGCGACGCCGACATCGCCGGTACAAAAAAACGCATGGGCGTTCGACATGGGTCTAAAGGAGAATCGCGAATAGATTGCGCCAAGGATCGCTGCGCGTGGCGGTTAGAAATAGGTCGGTACAATGTATTGGTAAAGCTCAATTCCTTCTCAATGCAACGGCGTCGATTCTGACCGCGAGTCGCGCTTCTCATAAAATTAACGGTCATTATAGATTTTGAGTAGGCATACGTCGATTCGAGGCTCCCTCGTGAAAATTCGCATCTCTTCACCTAAGGCTAAAAGGCTGGGTTTCTCGGCGAAAGGACCCGGCATTTTCGATCATCTACAATTGGTGAAAAGGTTCGTTGATGGAACCTACCCACAGAGTTTTTCGGTTGTCCTTATCGGAGTTCTTGCCTTTGTAGGCAGCTTTGCAATGGGATTAGTGCTAGGAATTGCAACCCCCCAGGTCCACGATGAGTTCAGCTACTTGCTGGCGGCGGACACGTTTGCGCACGGTAGAGTGACCAATCCAACTCATTCAATGTGGGTGCACTTCGAAACGATGCATGTGATTCAGCAACCGAGCTACATGTCCAAGTACATGCCCGCCCAAGGGCTGTTTTTAGCGCTTGGACGGGTTCTCGGTGGGCATCCGATCGTTGGCGTATGGCTCTCTATGGCGTTTATGTGCGCTGCGATTTGTTGGATGTTGCACGCTTGGGTGCCGCCGCGCTGGGCCGTCTTAGGAGGAGTCTTCGCAGTAATTCATCCGAATCTCGGCGTCGGCGGCTACTGGGCGCAAAGTTACTGGGGAGGCGCCGTTGCCGCGACTGGGGGTGCGCTGTTGATAGGCGGGGTGCGTTATCTCTCGCGCAAGCCGCGGATACCGTACTCGTTGGCCACAGGCCTAGGATTGGCAATACTCGCCATCAGTAGGCCGTACGAAGGTTTCGTTCTTAGTCTGCCGGTCGGAATAGGACTCTTATGGTGGTTAGGCGGCAAGCATGGTCCCAATATCGGGGTGACTATCCGGCAAGTTTTTCTTCCCTTAGTTGTCGTGGGCGTGATTACTTTGGCGGGCATGGCCTTCTACAATTACCGGATCACCGGCAGTCAATTCCGTTTGCCTTATTTGATACATGAGCAAGTCTACGGGGTGTCTCCTCTTTTCATTTGGGAAAAGCTTCCACCTGTACCGGCATATCGTCATGACGTCATCCGCGACTTTCATCTAAAATTTGCGCTGCCATTGTCACTTGGAAAGCAGTCGCTAAAGGGTTTTATCAAGGTCAATTTCACGGTATTAGCAATGCACGTGCTGGTAGCTGGAAGCGTCTTCATAATTCCGCTCGTGGCCTCACCGAAACAGTTATTATCATGGTCTTTGAGCAGTCATTGGGGACACTTCGCGCTTTCGGTGTACCTTTTTTTTGTGTTCGGAATAATGATCGAGACTTATTCGTTCCCGCACTACTGGGCGCCGATCACCGCATTAAACTACTTTTTTGTGCTGCAGGGCATTCGTTTGTGGCGGGCGCGCGACCGCCGTGTCGGCCAACTCGTGCCGGTCGCTCTTCTTTTCTTGGCGGTCACAGTGCTGGCTGTTAATACCTACCAATCGATTGCGGCGCGTGATGAATTAGCCCCGGCTCTGCAGCGAGCGAAATTGTTAACGCAATTGACTCAGAGCAATGATCGGCACCTAATCTTGGTTAACTATGGTCCAAATCATTCATACGTTTGGGAGTGGGTTTTCAACGAAGCTGATATCGATGGCTCAAAGGTAGTTTGGGCGCGGGACATGGAACTTAAAGAGAATTGCCAGCTGATTGATTACTTCAAGGATCGCCAAGTCTGGTCGTTGGATATAGATCGCGACGATGTTCCGGTAAAGCTCAATCCCTTCCCGGCACAGCGGTGCCGATTCTGATCGCGAGTCGCTGGTGCAATAACTTAATGCGGCCGCGTACATCGAACGTCGATTTTTCGCGTCATTCATTTGTGAAGCTGCGTTGGCACTGAAAGTGCCCATAGGTTTCATTGAAATTAACTGGAGCTTGCGTTAAGTTGGCGACGGCGTTGGCTGGACATCGTTTTTTTTCAATTCATGGCTCGTCAATTTTGAACGTGCGGTAATTTATGTCACGGGTTACGATCGCACTCGCCTCGTGCGAGGAGAAAGTTTATCGCCGTGGAGTCCGGCAATCCAGACTAATAAAATGCGCAGACAGCAGGAGGTTTTCTGATGGCATCGTCGAAACAAATCGTAGGTAATCCAACCCCCCGGGTCGAAGGCGAGCTCAAAGTCAACGGTCAAGCAAAATATGCCGTCGATATAACGCTGCCCGGTATGTCGTGGGGCAAGCTTCTGCGGAGCCCGATCGCGTCCGGGAAGATCAAACGTATCGATACCCGCAAGGCCGAGGCGTTGGCGGGGGTCCACGCGGTCGTCACCGGACAAGACTGCACGGGTTTGAAGATCGGTCGGCGGCTTTACGACATGCCGATACTCGCCGACGGCGAGGTGAGATTTATCGGTGAAAAAGTTGCGGCGGTGGCGGCCGATAATGAATCGATTGCCGAAGAGGCTTTGAACTTGATCGAAGTCGAGTACGAAGAGACTGAGCCGTTGCTTGATCCCGTCGAAGCGCTAAAGCCTGGCGCGAAATTACTCCATCCAGAGGTGATGAACTACAAAGGCTTGCCCAAACCATTAAAAGAGCCCACCAATGATTTTGTCTATGTCACCTGGGGCAAGGGCGATCTCGAAACCGGATTTCGCCAGGCGGACATCATCGTCGAAAATACATTTACCACGCCCGTGGTTCACCAGAGCTACATCGAGCCTCATTCCTGCGTTGTCAGCACAGCGGCGGACGGCTCGGCGGAGTTCTGGTCGTGCAGCAAGGTTCCCTACGGCGTGCGCGAACAAGTCGCCAACGCGCTCAAGCTGCCGCAGGAGAAGCTCAACTTCAATCCCGTTTACATAGGTGGAGACTTTGGCGGCAAGGGCGATTTCATGGATCTCGCCGTCGTATATCTTCTCTCCAAAAAAGCCGGACGGCCGGTAAAGTTAGTGATGGATTACGAGGAAGAATTCACCGCAGGCAACCCTCGACACGCCTCGATCATACAAGTTAAGACCGGTGTGAAGAAGGACGGCACACTGGTTGCTCATCATATGAATTTCATCTTCGACAGCGGCGCGTACGGCGCTTTTAAGCCCAACGCATTTCTCAATGGTCCGCACCTGTCGGCCGGACCTTACAAGATCCCGCACGTGTTTCTCGAAGAACATATGGTTTACACCAACAAAATTCCCTGCGGCCATATGCGCTCGCCCGGTGACCCGCAGGGATTCTTTGCCAATGAGAGCCAGATGGATTTGATCGCGAAACGGTTGGGCATGGATCCGATCAAGCTGCGTCAGAAAAACTTCATGCACGACGGCGATATCGATCCGACGGGCGAGGAGTACAGCTACATCAAAACTGACGAGACACTCAAAAAGGCGCTGGATGATTCAGGCTACCAAAAACCCAAGGGGAAAAATGTCGGGCGCGGTGTTGCCTTGGTGCAATGGACGCCTGCCGGGGGCATTGGAACGGTTGCGATCTCGCTGGATGAAAAAGGCGTGGCGACGATTTCCTCCGCGATGGCGGATCAAGGCGCGGGCACCTACACAATTCTAAGCGAAATTGTTGCGGAAGAGCTCAAGATGCCGTTGAGCCAAATCAAGGTTCACCAGTTGGATACCCAGCAGGGGACAAAAGACACCGGCGTGGGAGGAAGCCGCGCGACACGGGTTTACGGCAACGCGGGCTACGAAGCGGCACTTAAAGCCGTAGCGGAGATCAAACAAGCCGCGGCGGAACAAATGGGAGCTGCGGCTGATGAAATCGTGTTGGCGAAGGGTGCGGCGCTGCACCCGCGCATGGAACGACGGTTGAGCTACGGCGAAATCGTCAAAACCAAGGGCGCACCGATCACTGTCGATGCGACTTTTAACGATAATTCCAAGATTCACGCGGCGTCCATGTGTGTTCAGGTGGCGGAAGTGGAAGTTGACCCGGAAACCGGACAGGTCGAGCTCAAGAAATTCACTTCGACCCATAACACCGGCACAGTGCTCAATCCGCTGATGCATCAGGGGCAGATCGAAGGCGCAAGCATGACGGGCATAGGGTACACGCTGATGGAAGAAGTGATCATCAACGACGGCAAAGTCGCGACGACTCACTTCGGCGAGTACAAGATCCCCACGATCAAGGATGTTCCGGTATTCAAAGGCTCGGTGACCGAAGAGCCACACGGAGCCGGCCCTTACGACAGCATGCCGATCGGTGAAACCGGCAATATTCCGACGGCAGCGGCGATTGCTAACGCGGTGGAAGATGCTTGCGGTGTTCGGATCAAGAGTTTGCCGATTACCGCGGAAAAGATTTACGAAGCCCTCCGCGGCGCGAAGTGACCCATGTCGACGCTTCCGGGAACCATAGATCTCGGAAAGTTTCGGGTCGTTTATGAAGAGGAGCGAGAGCGGCCGTCCGACGGCGCCGACGGTTATCTTCTGCAGCAGCGCGCGATCATCCGCCTAAACGAAGAACTGGTCAAACTCGAGCAGGCCGAAGACTACACGGTTTACTGCGACGACGAAAACTTTAAGAAACACGCCGGCAAACGCCCGTCACCGCTGCAATATTTTATCGCCTCGATCGGCTTCTGCATGTTCAGCCAATTCAAACGGTTTGCCTCGAAGGCCCAGGTCGCCATTGACGATCTCGAGATGGATCTGCGCATGACTTACGACCTGAGCGGCAAATTTCCCTTTAAGAATTTTTCCGATGCAGCCCAGGGACTGGGGTATCGTTTCAAGATCAAAAGCGGCGCGCCGACAGAGAAAGTCATCAAGATCGCGCACTCGGCGGACAAAAGCTGCCATACGGTGAATTCGATGAGGAAACGTATTCCGGTGTCCGGCAAATTGATTTTGAACGAACGGGAATACGAAATTAGGGACTAGGCGAAATTGCTTTAGGGCGCTACGGGCTCGGAAATTTAGAACATGGCAAAACTATCGGTCGGTGATCAGTTTCCCTCAGCAATGCTCAAAGATATTGATGGTGCCACAGTAGAATTTCCGACTGCGTTCGCTGCCGCGCCGTCCACGGTTATATTTTTTTACCGTGGCCGTTGGTGACCCTGGTGCCGGGCCCAGGTGACGGCCTTTGTCTACGAGTGGGAAAGATATCTTGAAGGAAAAGTTCAAATCCTCGGTGTCAGCGTCGAGCCGCCGGAAGTAGGCAAGAAATTTCTTGAGCGGGTGACGCGCGACTGCCAGGAAGATCGCCCGCATATTCCGTTGGACCCATACCCGGTGCGACTTCTCTGCGACCCGGATGCAGAACTCATTCGAGCCGTCGGCACAGAGAACGAAGGTCATTGGGCCGGACTGATCGCCGCCCCAGTTACCTACGTGATCGATGCCGCCGGTAAAGTGAAGTGGGCTTATGTCAGCGATAGCGCGGCTGATCGTCCTAGCCCGGTGGCATTGGCGAAAGCCGCGGTCGCAATCGCTTCAGCCAAAGAGCCGCCGCCAGAATATCCGGGAAAAACGTAATCGGCTCCGCCAACGGTTGATGCGACGGTTGCAACCCGATTCTCTCGTCCGTTACGTCATAGATTCAGCCTAGGCCTTGTCAGGTAAATATTTCTCACATAAGATCGCGCCTGCATTTAGTTCAAGAGAAGTCATGCGATGATTTTCGATGGCAAGATCTGGATATTTCCATGCAAAAGGTTTGCAATAGATTTGGGGCCAGGCCTTCAGATATTAATTAATTGGCGAGAAGAAGGCGACATTCTGAACATTGGATGGAAAAACAGTCGCAACATCGAGGTAGCCTAAGCCAACGCGGCACAGCCCCGGCATCAGGGAAAAATCCCCTGCTGGAGACGCCTACCGCTCAACTACTTGATCCTCCGGATGCATCAGAAGAACCGACCGGTGATGCGGGCGCCGCCAGACAAACCAGTTGCGCACGCTTGTCGGGACGATCTTCAGCCGGCGTAGCCACGGCGAGCCGCCGACCATGATCAGAGCGACGCCATCCTCCAGATACCGTTCCATAGTGCGGTTCAGAGAGCCCCAATAGAGATCCACATCGACCTCCACACCGATTCGGCTAAACACTCGGCGCACGGGTTTGGCGACATCTTCCTCCGCGCGGGTTTTTTGCTCGTCCCATGAAAGCCGTGCCCTCCGTTCTTCCCACGTAACCCCGTTTTCGAAACCCGTTTGGAGCAGTGAGATCTGGGCCAAAAGCCAACTCGGGATGTCGTGCTGGTACGCGA
>Ga0184633_10001073_pt1 | contig 11043 bp, 10 predicted proteins | sample PLM31_170_b1_FD_133156 | JGI IMG/M metagenome (GOLD analysis project Ga0184633, IMG submission 133156) | Groundwater sediment microbial communities from an aquifer in East River, Colorado, USA - PLM3-1_170_b1 | ecosystem: Environmental > Terrestrial > Soil > Riparian zone | place: USA: East...
TCAGGACGCCCTCGAGGATCGTGTGCGGATCGGGGAGATAGCCGCTCGTCAGGTAGCGGGAGAGCCCACGCAGGTCCAGCTCGCGCGCGATCTCGGGATGCGCGAGCAGCGCGCGTAGCTCGGACCCGAAGACGAACCACCCGTTGCGCTCGGCGTAGTACAGGGGCTTCTCGCCCATCCGGTCGCGGGCGGCGAAGAGCGTTTGGCGCTCGGCGTCCCAGAGGACGAAGGCGAACATCCCGTTGAAGTGCGCCAGACACTCCTCCCCGAACTCCTCGTAGGCGTGGACGATCACCTCGGTGTCGGAACTGGTCGCGAAGCGGTGGCCTCGCGCGCGCAGGGTCTCGGCCACGCTGCGGTAGTTGTAGATCTCGCCGTTCAGCATGGCGTGGATCGTGCCCGTCTCGTTGGCGATCGGCTGATGCCCCGTCGCGAGGTCGATGATCTGCAGGCGCCGATGACCGAGGGCCACGGGGCCGTCGACGTAGTAGCCCTCGTCGTCGGGCCCGCGGTGACGGAGCGTGGCCGTCATCCGGCGGAGGACGGCCGGATCGGCTCGTTGGTGATCCAGCGAGAGGAACCCGCTAAGACCGCACACGTCCGTGCCTGCCGCTACCGCCGCGATTTCGGTGCATCACTTCGCCTGGAGTCGCATAGGATGAGAACTCGGACGGATCACGTGACGCAGGATTCTAGCGGAGAAGCGACGATGGGGCAACGCCGGCGGCTTGCGCCGCTGGTGCCGCTCCTCCTCGCCGCGGTGCTGTTTCTGCCCGGCATCGGGCAGCGCATCATCTACATAGGCGACGAGGCGCGCTACGCGCTGCTCGCGCGGACCATGGTTGAGACCGGCGACTGGCTGGTGCCGCGGATCGGCGACGAAGTGCACATGGAGAAGTCGCCGCTCTTCATCTGGGCGATCGCGGCGATGTCCCTGGCCGGCCGGCGCGTCACCGAGCTGACGGCCGTGCTCCCCGCGGCGCTCAGCGGGATCGGCGGCGTGGGCATGACGTACGTCCTCGGACGCCGCATGTTCGGCCCGCGGGCCGGGTTCCTCGCCGCGCTGATCCTCGCCACGACCTGGGGCTACTACTGGCACGCGCGGCTCGCCCTCGCCGACATGATGGTGACCTTCTTCGTCGTCGCCGGCGCCGCCGCGTTTTGGAGCGCCGTCGCGGGGAACCAGGAGCGCCGGGCGCCGATGGCGATCTTCTGGGCCTGTCTCGGGCTCGGCTTTTCGGCGAAGGGCCCGGTCGGCTTCATGCCGCTCCTGCCGTTCGGCGCCTTTCTGATTCGCGAGCACGGCTGGCGGGGTCTCTCGAAGCTCCGGCCGCTCATGGGAATCGCCATCGTCGCCGTGATCGCCGCGCCGTGGGCGCTGGCCTTCGCGCTCCAGCGCGAGGAGAGCTACGTGCAGAGCGTGTTGATCGGGGACTTCCTGGCCCCGCGCCTGCGCGCGTGGGACCGGTTCTCGGAGCTGTTCTTCGCCCTCGGCCCGATCGGTATCGGGTTCCTTCCGTGGACGCCGTTCCTGCCGGCCGCCGTGCGGGGCGGCTGGTGGCGCGCGGACAGCGACGATCTCCGGCGCGCGTTCCGGTTCCTTGGATACTGGGTGCTGGCCTACGTCATCGTGATCACGGTCCTGCCCCACAAGCGTGACCGTTATCTGCTGCCCACGCTCCCGGCGCTCGCCCTTATGGTCGCCTGGCTGTGGAACCGCTGGATGTCGCCGTCGATTCCGCGCGCGCTGCGGGTTCATGGCTTCGTGTGGAGCGCCGTCGCGGTCATCCTGGCGGTCGTCGTGGTGTTTCCGCTCCGCGCGCGCGTGGAGGTCATGGCGCTGCTGCCCCCCACGCTTGCCGGCAAGCTGGTGCTCGTCGGCCTGCTGCTCGCGGCCGCGGTCCTCGCCGTCATCGCGGCGAGCGCCGGACGCGCGCGGGCGACGTTCGCGGCGGTGTGCGTGCCGATGGCGCTCGTGCTCGTGTACGAGAGCCACGTCTTCGTGACCCGGCACAATGAGCTGTTCGACATCCGGAGCTTCGCGCGGCGCCTCGCTCCGCGGGTCGGTGCGCACGATGCGCTGGCGACCTACCGGTACCAGAACCTGGCGCTGGCGTTGTACGCTGGCCGGACGGTCATGCGGGCGCAGAATCCCGTCGAGTTGCAGAGGCTTCTGTCCGATGGCCGCCCCGTCTACGTCATCGTCGACGACCGGGGATGGCGCGAAATGGTGGATGCCAGCGGCCGGTCGTGGACCGTCCTGGACCAGGCGCCCGTCGCCGGCCGGACCCTGCTGTTCGCCACGACGACGGCGCGGCCGTGACGGCGAGTCCCGCGCTCAGCGGTGTCGTGCCAGCGCTCAGCGTGGTCCTGCCCGTGTACAACGAGGCGGAGAGTCTGCTCCTGCTGTGGCGGGAGTTGCAGGAGGTGTTGCCCGGCCTCGCCGACTCCGCGGAGGTGATCTTCGTGGACGACGGGTCTACGGACGGAAGCGGCGAGATCCTTCACCGGCTCGCCAAGGACGACCCCCGCATTCGGCTGCTGCGCTTCGAAGCGAACGCCGGCCTCAGCGCCGCCTTCTACGCCGGGCTCCAGGCGGCCCGCGGGCGCATCATTGCCACCATGGACAGCGATCTTCAAAGCGATCCCCGCGACATCGGCATGCTGATGGGATACCTCGCGGAGGCCGATGCCGTCGTGGGGTGGCGGCACGTGCGGCACGACTCCTGGCTCAAGCGGCTCTCGTCACGCATCGCCAACGGGATCCGCAAGGCGGTGACCGGCGACACCGTGCAGGACAGCGCGTGCAGCCTGCGCGTGATGCGGGGCGAGTGCGTCGTCGCCGTGCCGCCCTATGTCGGGATGCACCGGTTCATGCCGACCTTGCTGAAGGTCGCCGGCTTCCGCGTGGTCCAGGTGCGTGTCAACCATCGCGCGCGCCGGTTCGGCCGGTCGAAGTTCGGCGTCAGCGATCGCGCGTTCTCGGCCTTCGCGGATCTCCTCGTCGTCCGCTGGATGATGGCGCGCCGCCTCCGCTACCGGATCGCCGAGCGCGTCAATTCCGCCGCCGAGGACGACCGCTGATCGCCGGGATCGTTCTCGCCGCCGGCCTTTCCCGGCGGATGGGCCGGCCGAAGCTCCTACTGGACCTCCGCGGTAAGCCGATCGTTCGCTGGAGCGTGGAGGCTCTGCGGTCCCACGTCGACGATCTCGTCGTCGTGACGGGCGGCGACGACCCGTCCGTTCGCGCGGCGCTGGCCGGGCTTTCGGTGCGCTTCGCCAACAATCCGCATCCCGACGCGGGGCAAGGCTCCTCGATCGCCGTCGGCGTGGCGGCGCTCGCGGCGTCAACGCGCGCCGCCCTCATCGCCCTCGGCGATCAGCCGCAGGTGCCTGATGAGGTGGTTCCGGCGCTCCTGGCGGCCTGGCTGCGGACCGGCAAGTCGATCGTTGCGCCCGTCTACCAAGGCGTCCAGGGGACGCCGGTACTCTTCGTGGCCGAGGTCTTCGCCGAGCTGGGGGCGCTCACGGGCGACATGGGCGCGCGGGGAGTGGTCGCGGCGCGGCCCGAGCGCGTGGAGCGTGTGACGTTTGCCCGGGCGATGCCGTCGGACGTCGATACCCCTGAAGACTACGCGCGCCTTCATGTAGAATAGCCCTTCGTGCGTCCCGAGATCGCGAGGATCCGAGAGTTGATGGAGGCGGCGGAGTACGTGACCGACGCCCCCGTCGCGACGTCCGTGCACCTCGCCATGACGCTGCACAAGCCGCTCCTCGTCGAGGGCCACGCCGGCGTGGGCAAGACCGAGATCGCGAAGGTCATGGCCCGGATGCTCGAGACCAACCTCATCCGGCTGCAATGCTACGAGGGCCTCGACGCCTCGACCGCGCTCTACGAGTGGAACTACCAGAAGCAGCTGCTGCACATCAAGCTCGCGGAGACGTCACCCCGTCCGTTGGGCGAGCGCGAGCACGAGATCTTCTCGGAGCCCTTCCTCCTGCGACGCCCGCTCTTGCAGGCGATCACTCAGGACAGGTCGCCCGTGCTCCTCGTGGACGAAATCGATCGTGCCGATGAAGAGCTGGAAGCCTTCATGCTCGAGGTCTTCGCCGAGTGGCAGGTGACGATCCCCGAGATCGGCACCATCAAGGCGACGCACCCCCCGCACGTCGTGCTGACCTCGAACCGGACGCGCGAGCTGTCCGATGCCCTGCGCCGGCGCTGCCTCTACCTCTGGATCGACTACCCGGACTTCGACAAGGAGATCCGGATCGTGGAGCGGAAGGTGCCGGGCATCAACACGCGGCTCGCACGAGAGGTCGCGCGATTCATGGAAGTCCTGCGTCGCGTGCGGCTGACCAAGGTGCCCGGGGTCGCCGAGACACTCGACTGGGCGCAGGCGCTCGTCGCCCTCCACGCCGACCACCTGGACGAGGAGCTGGTGCAGGAGACGCTCGGCTGCGTGCTCAAGGACGCCGACGACATCAAGCGCTTCCGCGCTGAGGTCGCGAAGGCCGGCCTCTCGCCGTTTCTCCCCACCCCCAGCTAGATGCCACGTGAGCTCGCGGAGGCGCCCCGCGACCTCAGTCGCGCGGTGATCCGCTTTTCCGCGCTGCTCCGCCGGCATGGGCTTCCCGTCTCGCTCCTGCAGGTCACCGATGCGGTTCGCGCGCTCGAGCGTCTGGACCTCGGTGACCGCGAGGAGATCCGGCTCGGGCTCCGGACGGTGCTCGTCGGCCGTCCCGAAGATCTCGCCGCCTTCGACCAGTGTTTCGACGCCTTCTGGCGGGCGGACGCCGCGACGGAGGAGGGCATCCCGGGCCCCGTCGACCTCGCTCCGGACTCCGCGATGGAAAGCCCTGGGCTCGACCTCAGCGGCCAGAAGCGCGAGACGCTCGCGCTCGACACCTGGGGCGCGGAGGAGGACGAGGAAAACGGTGAGCCCCTCGGCGTTCCGGGTGTGTCCGACCAGGAATCCCTGGCTGGGCAGGACTTCTCGACCTTCTCGCCGGATCAGCTCGACGAGGTGTTCCGTTTGACGGTCCAGATCGCGAGGCGTTTGGCCCGGCGGCTGTCGCGTCGCCGGCGGCCCATCGCTCGCCGAGGGCGGGTGGACCTGCGGCGCACGCTCCGCGCCAACCTGAACCGGGGCGATCTGATCGACCTGCGCTACCGCCGGCGCAAGCGCCGCAAGGTCCGGCTGCTGCTCCTCTGCGACGTGTCGGGCTCCATGGATCTCTACAGCCGTTTCCTGCTCCAGTTCGTGTTCGCGCTCCAGTCGGTCTTCAGCCGCGTCGAGACGTTCACCTTCGCCACGCGGCTGACGCGGATCACGGAGCATCTGAAAGCGCGTTCATACCGCCAGGCCCTGCGCCGGCTCACCGAGGTGAGGGACTGGTCCGGGGGAACGCGGATCGGCGAGTCGCTCGCGGCGTTCAACCGGGAGTGGCCGCACCTGGTCGACCGGCGGACGATCGTCATCATCCTCTCGGACGGCTGGGATACGGGTGAGCCGGAGGTGCTGGCGGCGGAGCTGATGCGGATCAAGCGGCGGGCGGGACGCGTGCTGTGGCTCAATCCGCTCCTCGGCAACCCGTCGTACGAGCCCCTCACTCGGGGGATGGCCGCGGCCCTGCCGCTCGTCGACGACTTCGCGCCCGCCCACAATCTGGCCGCGCTCCGCGATCTCGCCTTGAAACTGACGATCTAGAGCATGGGGGGCCTAGCCACGGGCCCCCCAAGCCCCCCAACGCTCGTCGCGTCCCGGCGAAGCCGTGACGCTCCTCGATACTCCACTCCGACGGGCTCCGAGTTCCCTCGTTCGACCATCTGACCTGGCCTTTTCGTTTCCCGTGCGTCAAGCGTATGATTGGTCCGCCATGCCCGAACTTTTCGATCACATTGATCAATTGCGCCGGAAGGGCGGACGCGTCGCCATCGCCACCCTGGTCAATACCCAGGGCACGACGCCCCGGAAGGAAGGGGCAAAGATGCTCGTGGGGGAGGGGGGGGCCGTCCTGGGCTCGGTGACCATCGGCGGCTGTGTCGACGCGCGGGTCATCGAGGAGGCGGGCGGGGTGCTCGAACGCATGCGCCCGCAACTCCTCGAGATGAATCTCGGCGATGAAGAAGCCTGGGAGATCGGCCTCACGTGCGGGGGGACGATCGAGGTGTTCGTCGAACCTGTCGCCCTCGACCGGCCCGATGACGTGACCGCACGCCTCTACGAGCGGGTGCGCGCCCACGCGGCGGCCGGCGGGCGCGGCGCCCTCGTCACGCGGCTCGACGGCGAGGGCGTGAACGAAACGGGGGCGAAGCTCCTCCTCCTCGACGACGGGGCGACGGAGGGAACGCTCGGTGAGGCGTTCCTCGACCAGCGCTTTGCCGCCGAAGCCCGCGAGGCGATGGCTCGCGGCACCTCGCGTACGCTCTTTCTCGAAGGCGTCCGCGCCTTCGTCGAGGTGTTCGCCCCTCCTGCTCAGCTCGTCGTCGTCGGCGCCGGGCACGTCGCGATGCCGCTGACCGCCCTGGCGCGCACGCTCGGGTACCGGACGGTCGTGCTCGACGGGCGTCCGCGCTTCGCGACGCGCGAGCGGTTCCCCGAGGTGGACGAACTGCACGTGGGCATCCCCTCGGAGCTGATCCGCGATCTCGCCCTCACGTCCGAGTCGGCGCTCGTCCTCGTCGCCCACGACTATAAGTACGACCTTCCGGTGCTGCACCACGCGCTCGGTACGCGGGTCGGCTACATCGGCATGCTCGGCTCCGGCCGCCGCGGCCGCGCGATCCTTCAACTCCTGAAGGACGACGGCGTCGCCGACGAGGCGCTGGCCCGCGTCCGTGTGCCGATCGGCCTTGACCTCGGCGCGCGCAGCGCCCCCGAGATCGCGCTCGCCATCCTCGCCGAGATCCAGATCGTTCGCGGCGGCGGGAGCGGGCGGCCGATGAGTGAGAAGGCGCGGGGATGAAGGCGATCGCCCAGCGCCACGAGGGGACGACGGTCGAAGCACTGGTCAATACCGTGCTCTGCCACGACGTGCGCGATGCGGCGGGGAAGATCGTCAGCCACAAGGGGGCGCGTCTCGACGCTGCGGCCGCCGCGGTCGTGCTCGGGGCGCCGTGGGAGGAAATTCACCTGTTGGCCGTCGAGCCCGGAGACCTGCACGAGGAGGACGCGGGGGCGCGCCTGGCCGGCGCCGTCGTCGGTGAGGGCGTCGAGGTCAAGGGGTACAGCGGCGGCCAGTGGGCGCTCGCCGCGACGCGACGCGGTCTGCTCGCCGTGAACGTCTCGGCGCTGGCCGAGGTCAACGCGCACGGCGCCATCTCGGTGTTTACGCTCTTCGACGGCCAGCCCGTGGAGCCGGGCGAGGTCGTAGCCCGCGCGAAGGTCACCCCGTTGGTGGTCGCGGAAGCGACGATCCAGGCCGTCGAGACGACGGCGCGGCGGGCGCGCGGAGTCGTCGGCGTGACCGCCTTCCGTCCGCTCACCGTGGGCGTCGTCGCGCGCGAGAAGCTGGACGACAAGCAGCGGACGAGGTTCGAGACCGCCCTGCGGCAGAAGATCGACTGGGTCGGCGGCACGCTTCTGCCCTTGCGTTACGCCAGCGGCGCGCCCCAGGCGGTGGCGGGCGAGCTGGCCGCGCTGGAGCGGTCGGGCGCCCAGCTCCTCGTCGTCGCCGGCGCCAGCGCCCTCGATCCTCTCGATCCCGTCTTCGGCGGCCTGGAGCTCCTCGATGCGCGGATGGAGCGTCACGGGGCGCCGGCTCACCCCGGGAGCCTCCTCTGGCTCGCGCGCTGGGGCGGGCGGCCGGTCCTGGGCATGCCGACGTGCGGGATGTTCTCTCAGGCGACGACCTTCGATCTCGTCCTGCCCCGGATCTTTGCCGGCGAGGACGTCGGCAACACCGAGATCGCCGCGCTGGGCCACGGTGGCCTCCTCTCACGCGACACGGCGTACCGCTTCCCCCAGTACCGCGCGAACGCTGCGCGGGGCGAGCTGGAGTGAGCGCGGGCGGCCCTCCCGTGGTGGCGGCGGGGCCCCGAGCGCTTTATGGCGACGTCATTCGCGAGCGGTGGAGGCGGCCGCGCTTCCGGGGTGCGCTGGAGGCGGCCAACGCCGTCGCCGAGGACGTGAACCCGCTCTGTGGTGACCGGGTCCGCGTCATGCTCCGCGTCGACGACGGTCACGTACGCGCGGCGCGCTTTCTCGGAGACTCCTGTGCGATCTGCACCGCCTCATCCGACGTCCTCGCGGAGATGGTCGAGGGCCGGCGCCGCGAGGAGGCGCTCGCGGTCACGACACCCGACATCCTCGAGGTCCTGAACGCCGACATCCGTCCCACGCGCATGCGCTGCGTGGCCCTCCCGCTCACCGTCCTCGCCGCCGCCCTCCGGGGGACGTCGTGAGACTGGACGAGGTGACGCGAGCCGACTTCCCGATCCTCGAGCGGATCGTGAACGGCCGTCCCCTCGTCTACCTCGACTCGGCGGCTTCCAGCCAGCGGCCCCGCACGGTCATCGAGGCGATGAGCCGCTACTACGAGCGGAACCACGCCAACGTCCACCGCTCGATCCACACGCTTGGCGAAGAGGCGACGGAGCTGTACGAGGGCGCCCGTGACCGGGTCCAGCGCTTCATCGGCGCCGCGAGCCGCGAGGAAGTGATCCTCACGCGGGGGACGACGGACGGGATCAACCTCGTGGCGGACGCGATCGGCCGCACGCTGTCGCCCGATGACGAGATTCTCATCACCGAGATGGAGCACCACTCGAACATCGTTCCGTGGCAGATGGCCGCCCGCCTGCGGGGCGCCCGGGTCCGCGCCATTCCCGTCGTCGGCGACGGGGTGCTCGACATGGCCGCCTTTGACCGGCTCCTCACCGAGCGCACCAAGGTGCTCGCCCTCGCCCACGTCTCCAACGTGCTGGGGACCATCAACCCCGTCTCGCAGATCTGCGCCCGAGCGCGCGAAGCCGGGGTGTTGACGCTCGTCGACGGCGCTCAAGCCGTTCCCCACATGCCGGTTGACATCTCATCGTTAAATTGTGACTTTTACGTCTTCTCCGCCCACAAGATGCTGGGGCCGACGGGGATCGGGGTGCTGTGGGGGAGGCACCAGGTACTCGAGCGCCTGGAGCCGACGCGTGGCGGGGGCGAAATGATCAAAGAGGTCTGGCTCGAGAGCGCCCGGTGGAACGATCTGCCGTGGCGCTTCGAGCCGGGAACACCGCCGATCGCCGAGGCCGTCGGCCTGACCGCGGCGATCGAGTACCTCGAGAAGCTCGGCATGGAGCGCGTGGCCGAGCACGAGCGCGAGCTGACTGCCCAGGCGCTCGACCAGCTCGCCGCGATTCCCGGCGTCACGCTCTACGGTCCGCATCGTGCCACGGCCCGGGGCGCCGTCGTCGCCTTCAGCGTCGACGGCATCCACCCCCACGACGTCGCGGCGTTCCTCGACGCCGAGGGTATCGCGGTGCGCGCGGGGCACCACTGCGCCCAGCCGCTCATGCACCGTCTCGGCGTCGTCGGGACCTCGCGGGCGAGCTTCTCGGTCTACACCTCGCCGGACGACGTCACGCTGCTCGCACGGGCACTCGCCGGGATCGCCGCCGCGCTCTAGCCAAACGACGATGCAGCCACGCGATCCGTTCAAGTCGCCGCGCTTCGGTCAGATCGCGACGTTCATGCTGCTGCCCGCGGCGGAGTCGCTCGAGGGCCTCGACGTGGCGCTCGTCGGCATTCCTTACGATGGCGGCGTCTCCTACCGCCCGGGCGCTCGGTTCGGCCCCCGCGCCGTCCGCGAGCAGTCCTCGCTTATCCGCCCTTGGCACCCTGTCCTCAAGGTCCATCCCTTCGAACGGCTTCGCGTGGCGGACTGCGGCGACATCGACGTCTCCCCCGGCTCCATCGAGCTGACGTACGCCGCGATTGCGAAACGGATCGACGCGGTGACGGCGGCCGGGGCCGCGCCGGTCTGCGTCGGCGGCGATCACTCGATCACGCTCGGAATACTCCGATCCCTTGCCCGCCGGCATGGGCCGCTCGGGATCGTCCACTTCGACGCGCATCCCGACACCTGGGATGAGTACTTCGGGAGCAAGTACTTCCACGGCACGCCCTTCCGGCGCGCCGTCGAGGAGGGGCTCATCGACCCGCGGCGGATGATCCAGGTCGGCATTCGGGGCCCGCTCTACGGGCCCGAGGACTTCGCCTTCCACGACCAGCATGGCATCGAAGTCGTGCGGATCGAGGCGGTGAAGGAGCAGGGGACGGCCTGGGTTGCCGAACGCTTCGCCCGCCTGCGCGGCGGGCCGGTCTACTGCTCGTTCGATATCGACGCCGTGGATCCGGCATTCGCGCCGGCGACGGGGACGCCCGAGGTGGGTGGTCTGACGTCGTATGAGGCGCTCACCCTGGTTCGTGCGCTTGCCGGGCTCGACCTCGTCGGCGCCGACGTTGTTGAGATATCGCCGCCCTACGACGGCCCGGGGCAAGTGACGGCCCTGCTCGGCGCCAACCTCCTCTTCGAGTTCGTCAGCCTCCTCGCCCTCGCGCGATGAGCCGGCGCGGCGCGGCGTCGCAAGGCCTCATCGCCCTGGCGGTCCTCGCAAGTTTCCTGGCGGCGCCCGCGGTGGCCGCCGCAGTCGCGCCCGTCTACCTGATCCGGATCGAGGGCGTCATCAACCCGGTCACGCTGCGTCTGATCGAGAGCGCGCTCGATCGCGCGCGGACGGACGGGGCCCAGGCGCTGATCGTCCAGCTCGACACGCCGGGCGGGTTGGAGCGCTCGATGCGGGCCATTGCCCAGCGGATGCTCAACGCCGAGGTGCCGGTGATCGTCTATGTGGCCCCCACCGGCGCGCGCGCGGCATCGGCCGGCGTCTTCATCACGATGGCGGCGCACGTGGCGGCCATGGCGCCCGCCACCAACATCGGCGCCGCCCATCCCGTGGCGCTGGGCGGCGGTGCCGACAAAGAGAGCATGAAGAAGATCGAGAACGACGCGGCCGCTTTCATCCGCGCCATCGCGCTCGAGCGGGGA
>Ga0184633_10001074_pt1 | contig 11040 bp, 7 predicted proteins | sample PLM31_170_b1_FD_133156 | JGI IMG/M metagenome (GOLD analysis project Ga0184633, IMG submission 133156) | Groundwater sediment microbial communities from an aquifer in East River, Colorado, USA - PLM3-1_170_b1 | ecosystem: Environmental > Terrestrial > Soil > Riparian zone | place: USA: East...
AAGCATGTGAACCTCGGGCGCCTGGCCAACCACCGGGTGCTGGAGATCGGTCTGGGGTATGGCACGCTTGGGCAGAAGATCGCCGAAGCAGGCGCCCACTACTTCGGCTTTGATATCGCCGACGCGCCAGTGCGAATGATGCGTTACCGGCTGCGCTTGCACGGGCTACCTGGATCTTGCGCGCGCGGCAGCGCCTTGAGCCTTCCGCTCGCATCGGGCAGCGTCGACTACGTGATCTCGATTGGATGTCTTCATCATACGGGTAACGTTCAGCAGGCATTGAATGAGATGTACCGCGTTCTTAGAGCCGGCGGGGGCGCCGTGTTGATGGTGTACAACCAGTTGTCGTATCGGCAGTGGATGCGCTGGCCGACGGCAACGTTGCGCGCCCTGCTTCGAGACATGGGATTTCCAGTCAGAAAGGTGACTGTGAGTGAAACGCAACGCCGGGCGTACGACAGCGGCGCTGGCGGGCAGGCCGCTCCGGAAACGGTTTTCTTATCCATCTCGCAGTTGCGAGCGATGTTAAGCCGCTTTTCGCGGGCCGAATTTCATAAGGAGAATAACGACAACTTGTTCAGGCTGCCGCGCAAGCTGCTATTGTCGTATCTAGGCCGTTGGTTGGGATTGGATATTTACATTGAGGCGCAGAAGTAGGCTCACTTTCGGAGATAAATCAATTCAATATGCCCAACGCTATTAATGGCATTTTGCTGCTTTACCATCACTGGCTGGCTCGCAACGCCCCCACCATCATGGAGCATGTAAGTGCCTTCGAACGACACTCTCGTTTCAAGGTCTGGAAGGTCAATACAGAACTCGGATTTCCGGGTGGATTGAGAGACCTGGACTTTCAGATCATTGTGTTGCATTACTCGCTTTTTGGGTGGCTCCCCTTTCTTCTACCTGACCAGTTTCTCGATTATCTAAAGCGATCTCGATCCAGCCGTAAGATTGCTTTCTTTCAGGACGAATGTCGCTATTGGCCTCAGCGCTCTGACTTGATGAATGGCCTCGGGATCGAGTGCGTATTCACGCTCGTCGAACCGGCATACTTCAGGGGAACCTACCTGCAATACACCAGCGTATCCAAGTTGGTTTACACATTGCCTGGCTACGTCAGCGACGAGCTAGTGAAACTGGGGCATGAGTTCACAAAACCAAGTCGGGACCGTGAGATTGATATAGGTTATCGAGGACGCCAACTTCCGCATCTGTACGGCAGAGGGTCCCAGGAAAAACACTTGATCGGAGTACGCTTTCGAGAACTCGCTGATGGCCTGGGTCTGAAGTTGAATATTGAATCGGAAGAAGACAAACGGATTTATGGGAAGAAATACTATGCTTTCCTGGCGAACTGTCGTGCGGTTCTTGGAGTGGAGGCGGGCGTGTCAATCTTCGATATTGACGACGTGGTGCGCCCAGAGTATGAGAAGCTGTTTGCGGAAAACCCGCGTCTCAGTTTTGAAGAAGCCTATGCGAAACTGCTCCATCGATACGAAGATAATATTCCATATCGGACCATCAGCCCGCGGCATTTTGAGGCGGCCGCCTTCCACGTGTGCCAAATCCTGTTTGAGGGGACGTATTCAGGAATCATGCAACCCATGGTGCATTACATCCCGTTAAAAAAGGATTTCTCGAATTTTGACGAGGTGATCCGTCGGTTCAAAGACGAAGGGTTGGTGCGTGAGCTGACGGAGAATGCATATCGCGACCTGATCGCCTCCGGGCGATATAGCTATCGGCGCTTTGTCGAAAGTTTTGATCAGGAAATGTTGCAGACTGGATTCCAGCCAGGAATTTCTACCTCAGATGTTCAACAAGTCACGGAACTCCTCGAGCGAGGCAGCGCCTTCCGGCGCTTGCGGACAAGGATAACTTCATTGCGTTACCGCCCCTTCCCCGGGAGAAAATATGTCAGATTTTTCGCAAGACCTGTACTCCAAAGACTGAGGAACTTGAGACGGGAGCGTCCTTGATGTGTGGCATCGCGGGTATTATCAATTTCTCTTCAAGCCCACTTCCTGACCTGGAACAACGGTTGGCTGCGATGAATCACCTGCAGCGGCATCGCGGGCCCGATGGCGAAGGGATGTGGCAGCATCCTATGGGACACGTCGGTCTTGCCCACCGGCGACTGAGCATTATCGACCTCTCTACCGGCAACCAGCCAATGCGCGACGCGGGTGGCAATTGGGTGACCTTCAACGGGGAGATCTATAACTATATCGAGCTGCGCAACGAACTTGGGCCGGAGAACTTCGTGACCACTTCTGATACGGAGGTGCTCCTGCGCTCCTACCGCAGGTGGGGGCCGGACTGCGTCAACCACTTCCGCGGAATGTTCGCCTTTGCCCTTTGGGACGAACGCAATCAGACGCTGTTCTGCGCTCGGGATCGTTTCGGGATCAAGCCGTTCTACTACGCGGTGGCTAAGAATGCATTCTACTTCGCGTCGGAGGTGAAGGCGCTGCTGCCGTTTGTCGATCGGATCGAAAGCGATCTCGAAGGGCTCAAGGATTACCTGACCTTCCAGTTCTGTCTGAACGGGAAGACGTTGTTCAAGGACGTCCGGGAACTCTCACCGGCCCATGTGCTCCAGGTTGTCAACGGTTCGGTCGCGGTGGAACGCTACTGGGAGGTCTATTTCGAGCCGGATTTTGACCACACTGGCAAGTACTTCGAGGAGTCACTCCGCGCGTTATTGGAGGAATCGGTGAGGCTCCATCTCCGCAGCGACGTACCGATCGGCGCCTATCTTAGCGGCGGGCTGGATTCCAGCACGGTGGCGTCCCTCGCGACGAAGCAGCAGGTCGATGGGGCCATGCTCGGGTTCACAGGGAAGTTTTCCGCCTTCGGGCCGAACTACGACGAAAGCCGCTACGCCCGCGACATGGCCGAGGGGCTGGGATTCGTTCTCTATGAGACGGACATCACCGCTCAGGACTTCATCGAGAACATCCGCAACGTGATCTATCATCTGGATTACCCGGTGGCCGGCCCCGGCTCATTCCCGCAGTACATGGTTTCCCAGTTGGCCGCTCGCCATCGCAAAGTCGTCTTGGGTGGCCAGGGTGGCGATGAGATCTTCGGCGGCTACGCTCGCTACCTGATCGCCTATTTCGAACAATGCATCAAGGGGGCCATTGACGGCACGACGAACAGCGGAAACTTCATCGTGACATATGAGTCGATCATCCCGAACCTGACGGCCCTGCGCAACTACAAGCCGTTGCTGCAAGAGCTCTGGCGGGAAGGATTGTTTGAGGACATGGATCGCCGTTATTTTCGGTTGGTCAACCGCGCCCCCTCGCTTGCGGGAGAGATCAATTGGGAACTGCTAGGTGACTACTCGCCCTTCGACACGTTCAGAACCATCTTCAGCGGACGCAATGTCCGCAAAGAATCCTATTTTGACCTGATGACACATTTCGACTTCAAGACGCTGTTGCCGGCGTTGTTGCAGGTTGAAGACAGGATGAGCATGGCGCATGGGCTTGAATCTCGTGTGCCGCTGCTCGATCATCCGCTGGTCGAGCTGGCAGCCACGATTCCGTCGAACATCAAGTTCAAGGACGGCACCATGAAACACATCTTCAAGGAGGTGGCGCGGCCCTACCTGCCGACGAGCATCCTCGACCGTCAGGACAAGATGGGCTTCCCGACACCGCTGACGGAATGGGTGAAGGGCGAGGCCCGGGACTTCGTCCGCGACATCTTTTCGTCGGCGGCCGCCAAGAGCCGCCCCCTGGTGAACAACTGGAACGTCCTGCAGGCCTTGGACCGGGAGCCGCAGTTTGGCCGAAAGGTGTGGGGCCTGCTGTGCCTGGAATTGTGGCAACAGGCCTTCCACGATCGAGAGCTGGAATACAAACGCGTCGTCCGTGGGGAGAGGGTTGAGGCATGAGCCGGAATGTGCTGATCACAGGCGGAGCGGGATTCATCGGATCGCATCTGGCCGAGCGCCTGCTGGCGGGAGGCGACCTGGTGTTGGTCGTGGACAACTACGCCACGGCGCGGCGGGACAGCCTGCCCTCGCATCCACACCTCCGGGTCGTCGAGGGGTCGATTGCCGACCCCGACCTGGTCGAGCGCGTCTGGGCGGGCTTCCGGCCCGAGGTCGTGGTGCACGCCGCCGCCTCCTACAAGGACCCGCACAACTGGGCGGAGGACTCGCGAACCAATGCCGTGGGAACGGCCTTGGTGATTCAGGCCAGCCAGCGCCACGAGGTCCGGCGGTTTGTGTATTTTCAGACGGCCCTGTGCTACGGACTCCACCCGCTGGAACAGCCGATCACCTTGCAGCATCCCCTGCGGCCCGAGGGTAGCAGCTACGCCATCAGCAAGACGGCCGGCGAGTACTACGTGCGGCAGAGCTCGCTCAACTATGTCTCCTTCCGCCTGGCCAACGTCTACGGCCCGCGAAATCTGAGCGGGCCTCTCCCCACCTTCTTCCAGCGGCTTACCAGCGGCAAGGCCTGCTTCGTCATGGACACCCGCCGGGACTTCCTGTTCATCGAGGACATGCTGCCGGTGGTCGTCCAGGCCGTGGACGGCCGTGGGGAGCGCGGGGTCTACCACATCTCGTCGGGGCGGGATTTCGCCATCAAGGAGCTGTACACGGCGACCGTGAAGGCCCTCGGTGTGACGGGCGCCGACGACGTCGAGGTGCGGCCCCGGGGCGCCGATGATGTCTACTCGATCCTGCTAGACCCCTCCAAGACGAACCGGGACTTCGGCTGGCAGGCTCCGACACCGCTAGAGGCAGGTGTGCAGGCGGCGATCGCCTGGTACCGGCAGTACGGGGTCTCCCAGACCTTCACCCACCTCACTCTTCCCGACGAGAAGGCCTAGTGATGGACAGCCCGTTTGCCGGACTGCGCATCCTCGTTGTGGGCGGCGCGGGGTTCGTGGGCTCGAACCTGGTGCGCGCTCTCGTCGATCACGGCGCAGGCCAGATCCTCGTGGTGGACAACCTGCTCTCGTCCGAGCGCGTCAACGTACCCGACGCAGCGGAGGTGGTGTTTGTCGAGGGATCGATCACTGATGAACACGTTCTGGCAGGACTACAGGACGACCTGGACTACGTCTTTCATCTCGCCACCTTTCACGGTAACCAGAATTCCATCCACGATCCGCTTGCTGATCACGAAAACAATACCCTGACCACGCTCAAACTCTACGAGCGGGCCAAGGACTTCAAGCGGATCAAGAAAGTGGTGTACTCCTCAGCAGGTTGCACCGTTGCCGAAAAGACATTTGGGCCCGCTCGCCCGACTCGAGAAGACGACCCGGTTTCACTCCACCTCGATAGTCCCTACCAGATTTCCAAGATCATCGGCGAGATGTACTCGAACTACTATAACCAGCGCTACGGCCTGCGGGCGGTCAAGGCGCGATTCCAAAATGTCTATGGGCCCGGCGAGATACTGGGTGCGGGCCGGTGGCGTGGCACCTCGGCCACCGTCTGGCGCAACGTCACGCCGACGTTCGTTTACAAGTCGCTCAAAGGTGGGGTCCTGCCCGTGGAGGGAACCGGGGAGGCCACGCGGGATTTCATCTACGTCGATGATATCGTCGAGGGCCTGCTGGCCTGCGCCGCGAGAGGCGCGCCTGGGGCGGTGTACAACCTGGCCAGTGGCGTTGAGACCTCAATTCGGGAATTGGCGCTGATGATCAATGGGCTGACGGGCAACACCACGCCAATCGAGTGGCAACCTCAGCGGAATTGGGATCACTCGGGGAAACGGTTTGGCAGCACGGTCAAAGCCAAGCAGGAGATCGGATTTGAGGCGAAGGTGGGCGTGAAGGGGGGGCTGAGGCGAACGATCGAGTGGACTCGCGAGAACCTTCCCCTTATTGATGCCTGCATCAACAAGCATGCGGTGTATATGCTGGCATGAAGGAGCGCCTCAAGACCCTGGTCATCGACTCCAACGGGGCGGGGTGGAAATACGTGTTGGTGGACACAGTGCTCCGTGGAGTCTTGCGCCTGGAAGTTGACGAGTCCATTCTTCCTCCCCGCCTCCGCGAACACCTCTTGGCGCGTAGACTTCTCGGCGAACGCTATGAACATCTGTCGTATGTGTCTGACTGGCGAGAAGCCCTCTGCGCCGCGCCCGAGCTCGACGTGGAGGTGTGCAGGAATATCAATAACTTGGTGGAGTATCGCGGGTGGCGGGATGCCATCGCCTCATATCCCCTGGTCATCGTCCTGCACTCCGCCGCCGGCGATAGCATGTCCCTTTTGCTCAAGACAGCCCATTGGTTTCAGCGGCGACGCGGCAAACTGGTCGTCTTCATTGGCAACGAATATGACCTGATGGTCGAGAAGCTCGCCTTCCTGCGCGCTACCGGGGCCGATTTCGCCTGCAGCCAGTTGCCCATTGAGACAGCGCGCTGGGTGTATGCGGATTGCCGCCCCGCGCAGATCCTGGAAATGCCCCATGCGTTGAATCCCAGGATTTACTATCCCGATCCACGGGCTTCGCGCTCTTTGGACATCGGTTTCAGCGGCGATATCTATTACTACTTTGTTGGCGATATCGAACGGACGGCGTTGATTCAATTCTTCCAGCAGCATAGTGCCGAACTCGGCTTGGTGAGTGCATTCCGTCTGAACAGGAGAATGCCACGGGTGGAGTGGGCTCGCTTCTTGAATACGTGTAAGGGCATCGTAGGAGCCGAGTCGGGCTCGTATTACTTGGACCGGCAGGGCCAGATCATCCGCCGGGCGAAGGCGTATCTGAAGAAACATCCTCGAGCAACATTTGAGGAGATCTTCGAACGCTTTTTTCGATCCCCTCAGATTGAGTATGTCTCGGGAAAGAGCATTTCTTCCCGGCATTTTGAGCCCATCGGAACCAAGACCTGTCAGGTCTTGCTGGACGGACACTATAATGGCATTCTCCGACCGGATGAGCATTACATTCGCGTCAAGAAGGACCTGTCCAACGCGGACGAGGCCACCCGTCGTTTCAAGGATGAGACGTATCGGACCGCCATGGTCGAACGAACCTACGAATATGTGATGGATGAACATACCTACCAGCACCGTGTCCAATCGCTTCTAAGAACTGTTATGGGAAAATAATGTCGTGGGTCCTTCGGCTCCCGTAGCGCGCCGGAGGCGACTGGAAGACGTGTTCCAGAATATTTCGGGATCGGCGGTTTAGAGCGAACTCTACCATGGGATCGGCTGGGAATCAGTAAGGATACGTGTCGATGTGCGGAATCGCTGGTCGCGTTAACTTCCTCTCGGGGGCCCCGGTCGACCCCGCGCACCTCCGGCGGATGTGCAGGTTGTTGGCCCATCGAGGTCCCGATGGGGAAGGCACTCATGTGGACGGCCCGGTGGGGCTGGGACATCGCCGGCTGGCGATCATCGACCTGAGTGTAGCCGCGCGCCAGCCAATGAGCAATGAGGCCGGCACCGCATGGATTGTGTTCAACGGAGAGATTTACAACTTCCGGGAGCTGCGACGCGGCCTGGAAGCATCAGGGCATCGCTTCCGGTCCCAGTCGGACACCGAGGCGATCCTCCACCTCTATGAGGAGGAGGGCATGAAATGTCTGGACCGGCTACGAGGGATGTTCGCCTTCGCCATCTGGGACGCGCAGGAGCGGACCCTGTTCATCGCCAGGGATCGGCTCGGCAAGAAGCCGCTCTACTACCTGCTCGACGGCGACGGAATCGCCTTCGCCTCGGAACCGAAGGCGTTCCTCGCGGATCCGGAGTTCACGCCGCAACCGAACCTGGAGGCGATCAATCACTATCTGACCTACCAGTACGTGCCGAGCCCGCTCACGGCCTTCCGGGGCGTTCAGAAGCTTGCGCCCGCCCACTACCTGCTGGTCAAGAACGGGAAGGTGTCAACCGAGCGGTACTGGAAGCTTCGGTACGCACACAAACGCCAGCTCACGGACGATGAGGCCTGCGAGGAACTGCTGGGCCGCCTCAGAGAGGCCGTGAAGCTCCGGCTCATCAGCGATGTGCCGCTGGGTGCATTTCTGAGTGGGGGGATCGATTCCGGAACCATCGTGGCGCTCATGGCGGAACACGCCTCCTCGCCGGTGAGGACCTTTTCCATTGGGTTCGAGGACAAGGAGTATGACGAGCTGCCATACGCGCGCCTCGTGGCCCAACGGTATGGGACGGACCACCACGAATTTGTCGTGCGTCCCCAGGCTTCGCAGATTCTCCCAAGGCTGGTCTGGGACTATAATGAGCCGTTCGCCGATTCGTCAGCCATCCCCACATACTACTTGGCACAGCTTACGCGGCAACACGTCACGGTGGCGCTCAATGGGGATGGTGGCGACGAGAACTTTGCCGGATACGACCGGTATGTCGCCAACGTGCTGGCCGGTCAATGCGAGTGGGTCCCGCGCCCTCTTCGTCTTTCAATGGAGGCGCTGGCACGGGCCATGCCGGCGCCCCGGAGATCGAAGAGTCTGCTTTCCCGGGGCAAGCGCTTCTTGGAAGCCTTCGCCGAGTCGAGTGAGCGGCGATATGCGCGTTGGGTGAGCCATTTCTCCCCATCCCTCAAGGCCGAGATCTGCACTGAGGAGTTTCTGCGGGCGGCAGGTGGGAGCGACCCGGTGGAGCTGTTGCTCGATGCGTACCGGGCCTCCGATGCGCCGGATCTGATCGACGCAACGCTCGATGTGGACGTCAACACCTACCTCCCTGAAGACCTCCTGGTTAAGGTGGATATCGCGACTATGGTCCACGGGCTCGAGGGGCGCTCGCCCATGCTGGATCATGGGTTCATGGAGTTCTGCGCGAGCCTTCCCTCCCGCATGAAGTTGCGGAGGAGGGTCAAAAAATATATCTTTAAGCGGGCCGTCCGAGGGCTTTTACCCCGAGAGATCATCGAGCGTCCGAAGATGGGGTTTGGGGTGCCACTGGACCATTGGTTCCGCAATGAACTGAAGGAGATGGCGCACGACACCCTCCTCAATCCGCAGAGCCTTGGACGGGGCTACTTCAGGCCAGAAGCGATCAATAGATTGCTGGACGAGCATGTCAGGGGTGTGGGAAAATGGCACTACCAGCTCTGGACCCTTCTGGTTCTGGAATTGTGGCACAGGACCTTCATCGACCGATAGTCAAGGGGTGGGCGAAGTGGCGCTGTATCTGGTGACCGGCGGCGCGGGATTCGTCGGCTCGCACCTGGTGCATGAACTGGTGCGAAGAGGCGAACGGGTTCGGGTGCTGGACGATTTCTCAACCGGGCGGCGGGAAAATCTCCAGGATGTCCTTGACCAGATTGAACTGGTGGAGGGAAGCCTGCTGAACCGGGACGACGTCGAACGGGCAGTCAATGAGGTGACGTTCATTCTCCACCAGGGAGCCAGGCCCTCGGTCCCGCGATCGATCGAGGACCCGATCGGGACACATGAGGCAAACGTGACCGGAACCCTCAACCTCCTGGTGGCGGCCCGACAGGGTGGGGTCTCGCGCATCGTGTACGCATCCTCCTCCTCAATCTACGGGGGCACCCAGGCCTTGCCCAAAGAGGAGAGAATGCAGCCGGAGCCGAGATCGCCCTATGCGGTTTCGAAGTTGGCAGGTGAACTGTACTGCCGGCTTTACCACAAGGCGTACGGTCTGGAGACCCTCTCACTTCGGTATTTCAATGTCTTCGGTCCCAGGCAAGATCCCACCTCGGAGTATGCGGCCGTCATCCCGAAATTCATCACCTGTATGCTGAAGGGGCGTCCGCCCACTATTTTCGGCGATGGCAAACAATCTCGAGACTTCACCTACGTGCAGGATGTCGTTGAGGCGAATCTCTGTGCCGTCAGATCGCCCCAGGCCCCGGGCGCGTCCATCAATGTCGGTAGCGGCAAACGCCATAACCTCATTCAGCTCATCGATCTGTTAAACGATATCCTTGGAGCGAGTGTCGAGCCGGTCTTCGCGTCCCCGCGCCAAGGGGATGTTCGTCACTCCCTTGCCTCGACGATCCTGGCGCGGGGACTGCTCGGCCACGAGCCTAAGGTGAGCTTCCGTGAGGGGCTCGAACGGACCGTGGAGTGGTTCAGACAGTATGCATGACCCCGTTCGGATCTGCCGGATCATCGGCCGACTCAACATCGGGGGCCCGGCGCGTCATGCCATCCTCCTCACGCAGGGCCTGCGGAGACGTGGATACCAGACCGTGCTGGTGGCCGGACAGGAAGGGTCACATGAGGGCAGTCTTCGCGATCTCGCCACCGAGAAGGGGATCGAGCCGCTCTTCCTCCCCGAGCTGGGACGCGAGGTCCGGCCGGGTCGAGATCTCGTGGCGCTTTTCAAGCTGGTCCGGCTTCTCAGGCGGCAGCGGCCGGCGATCGTCCACACTCACACCGCCAAGGCGGGCGCTCTGGGCCGGATCGCCGCCAAGCTGGCCGGAATTCCCATCACCGTCCACACCTTTCACGGACATGTGTTGGACGGGTATTTTAGTCGCGGCACGACGCGCCTCTTTCTCGCGGTTGAGCGGCGCCTCGCCGCCGTCAGTACGAAGATCTTGGCTGTGAGCGAGGGTCAGCGCCGGGAGCTGCTCCGTCTCGGGGTCGGGAGACCGGAGACCGTCAGTGTCATGCCACTGGGGCTCGAGCTCGACGGTTTCTTGCAATGCGACCTCCGGCGAGGCGAGTTCCGGCGGCGGCTCGGGGTCTCGCCTGAGGCGCCTCTCGTCGGGATCATCGCCCGGCTCGTGCCGATCAAGGACCATGGCACATTCCTGAGGGCGGCAGCCATCCTGCACCGATCCTGGCCGGACGCCCGCTTCCTGATCGTGGGTGACGGGGAGCTCCGATCGGCGCTGGAGCAGCAGGCCCGCACCCTGGGCCTGGGTGAGTGTGTCCATTTCTTGGGTTGGCAGCGGGACCTCGAGCCGATCTATGCCGACCTCGATCTGGTGGTGCTGTCGTCCCTGAATGAGGGAACCCCCGTGTCGCTTATCGAGGCGATGGCGGCAGGGCTTCCGGTCGTCGCCACCAAGGTCGGCGGGGTTCCTGACTTGGTTGCCGAGGAGAAGACGGGGC
>Ga0184633_10001075_pt1 | contig 11039 bp, 10 predicted proteins | sample PLM31_170_b1_FD_133156 | JGI IMG/M metagenome (GOLD analysis project Ga0184633, IMG submission 133156) | Groundwater sediment microbial communities from an aquifer in East River, Colorado, USA - PLM3-1_170_b1 | ecosystem: Environmental > Terrestrial > Soil > Riparian zone | place: USA: East...
ACCGTGCTCGAGCGGGCGAAGATTACCCGACGCGTCCGAGCCCGCCTCCTTCCGGGCCCCTGGGGGGCGGCGAGCGGGGAGTGGGAGGCGTACGAGATCCACATGGGGCTCACCGTCGGAGGAGGCGGTCTGGTTCCGCTCTTCGCCGTCCGCCTTGAAGGGAACGGTTGGGCTGAGGCCACCGAGGGGCTGATCACCCCCGACGGGAGAGTGTGGGGGACGTACCTGCATGGCTGCTTCGATGCCCCCGAGGTCCGGGACTCTCTGCTGAGGTGGCTCCGACGATTGTCTGTCACCCGGGTCGCCGCGCCTTCGCGAGATTACCGGACCGTCAGGGAGGCCGCCTACGACTCTCTCGCGGCCGCCCTCCGCCGGTCGCTGAATCTGCCCGCCATTCGACGCATGATCGGTCTTTAGGCGGCTCCCCCGAGGGAAATTCTTTCACCGCGGGCTCGGCGCGGCGGTATGATGGCTTGAATCGCCGCTCAAACTGCGGCGACTCGTGTCTTCTCGACCCGAACATGGCCTTGAACGTCACCGACCACCTCTCCGATGCCTTGAGCGCGGCCCTCGCCGGCGCGGGGCTCGAAGCGCCTCAAGATCCCCTCTGGGAAGTTCCCCGCGAGGAGACCCATGGTGACTACGCGACAAACGTCGCGTTGATCTTGGCGAAATCGGTCCAGAAGCAGCCCCGCGAGGTTGCGGAGCGGATCCGCGAGCACTTTCCGCCCATTCCCGAGGTCCAGAGGGTCGAGGTGGCAGGTCCCGGGTTTCTCAACGTCTTCCTCTCTCCCGCCTGGTGCGCGACGGCGCTGGGGGAAATCCTTGAGGCGGGGGACACCTATGGCAAAAGCGAGCGGCAAAGGGGCCGCCGGGTGCAGATCGAGTTCGTTTCGGCGAACCCGACGGGTCCTCTCGTGGTGGTCAATGCCCGGTCAGCGGCGGTGGGCGATTCGCTCGGGCGCATCCTGGCCGCTCAGGGATACCGGGTCTTCCGCGAGTACTACGTCAACGACGCCGGCAATCAGGTGCAGACGCTGGCCCGCTCGCTGGAAGTCAGGATCCGGCAGCACCTGGGGCAGGCCGTGGAGCTCCCGGAGGAGGCCTATCCGGGCGAATACCTGGTTGGGCTCGCCAAGGAGTACCTCTCGACAGAAGGTGCCGGGATCCTGGAAGCGCCCGAGACAGAGCGGCTCGACAGGCTCGGCAGCTTCGCGGTGGAACGGATCACCCGGGAGCAGCGCCGGGTGCTCGGCGTCTACGGCGTGGAGTTCGACGGCTGGTTTAGCGAGCGGCAGCTCCGGGACAGCGGAGCGCCCCCCCGGGTATTGGAACGCCTTCGGGAGCGGGGGTACGTGTACGACGCGGAGGGCGCCGTCTGGTTCCGGTCCACGGCCTTCGGGGATGACAAGGACCGGGTGCTCGTGAAGTCCGACCGCGAGCCCACGTACTTCGTCAGCGACATCGCCTACCATGTCAACAAGATCGAGCGCGGGTTCGAGCGCCTGATTGATTTGTGGGGGCCTGACCACCATGGCCACGTTCCGCGGATGCAGGCTGCGCTCAAGGCCCTCGGGTATCCCGAGGGCATCCTCGACGTCCTGATCGTCCAGCTCGTGAGCCTGCTGCGCCAGGGACAGCCGGTGCGGATGTCCAAGCGGATGGGCGAGTTCGTCACGATGGAGGAGCTGATCGGCGAGGTCGGCCGGGACGCGGCTCGTTTCACCTTCCTGACGCGCCGCCACGACAGTCCCCTCGACTTCGACCTCGAGGTGGTGACCCGCCAGACAGCGGAGAACCCGGTCTATTACGTGCAGTACGCGCACGCGCGGATCTCGAGCATCTTCCAGCATCTCAGGGAGAAGAAACTCCCCGTTCCCGACTGGCGGCGGGTGGACCTCGGGCGGCTCAGTCTCCCGGAGGAACAGTCTTTGATCAAGCGGCTGCTCCAGCTTCCCCTCGTGGTGGCGGCCGCCGCCCGCGCGCTGGAACCCCACCGGATCGCCTATTACCTTCAGGAGCTCGCCGGCCTCTTCCATCCTTACTACAACCGGCACCGCGTGATCGGGGACGATCTCGCCCTCACGCACGCCCGCCTCGCCCTGGCCGCGGGCGTGGGGCTGGTCATCCGCAACGGTCTGGATCTCCTCGGGGTTTCGGCACCGGAGAAAATGTGATGCTTGGGCGAGACGGGAGACCTCGACCGAGAGCGCGCTCGGGCCGGCGTCGCTTCTTCTTCCTGGCGGTGATCGCCCTCGTCACCGTCTCTCTCGCCTTCGTTCTCGGCATCCTGGTCGGAGGGCAATGGGCGCGGGATCACCCGGCCAAGGCGCAGACGGAGCAGGCCAAGCGGCCCACGTCCCCCACCCGCCGCGGCCTGAGCGATGTGGAGACCCAGCGGGCACCTCAGATCCAGGAAAAGCTCACCTTCTACCAGACCTTGACGGCGCCGCTCGCCGCAACGCCTCCCCCCGCGAAGCCCGAGGCGAAGTCGCGCGATGATGCCGCCAAAGATCCCGGGAAGGCGCAGCCTGAACCCCCCGGTCCGCCATTTACGGTTCAGGTCGGTGCCTATGGGAGCCGGCCCTCGGCCGACGATATCGAGCGGAGGCTCAAGGTTGAAGGCTATGAGGCCTATGTGCTCACGATCAGCGGCGACGACGGCCGGATGACCTACCGGGTCCGCGTGGGCAGCTTTGCCACTCGGGCCCAGGCCGAGCACGCGGCAGAGCGCCTGAGGGGTGAGCGCGGGCTGTCGCCCTTCGTCACGACCCGCTGAAAGGCCCGAGCCCCCGTGGGTCACCGCCCGGGAAGAGTCCTGATCGCCCAAGAGGAGATCGCCGAGCGGGTTCGCGAGCTCGGCCAGGCACTCTCCCGCGATTACGAGGGCAAGGACCCGCTGCTCGTCGGGGCGCTCAAGGGCGCGGTGGTCTTCATGGCGGATCTCATGCGGGCCGCGGAGATCCCGCTGGCGACCGATTTCATCGCCGTCGGGAGTTACGGAGGCACTACCCGGTCCTCCGGGGTGGTGAAGATCACGGCCGACCTGTCGGTGTCCATCGAGGATCGTCACGTGGTCATCGTGGAGGACATCATCGACACCGGGCGCACCATCAGCTACCTCAAACGCAACCTCCAGACGCGCCGTCCGGCGAGCCTCAGGGTCATGGCGCTGCTGGACAAGATCGAGCGGCGCGAAGTCGAGGTGGAGCTCGAGTATGTGGGCTTCACCATCCCGAACCAGTTCGTTGTCGGCTACGGGCTGGATTACCGGGGACTCTACCGAAACCTCCCCCGCATCGCGGCCCTGGAGGAAGACCCCGGGGCCTGACCTTGTGGGTCTCGGAGCGTGTGTTATAATTAGCTATTGTTTTTTCTCTCTTCCTGATCGGATGCCAGGCGGGAGGACGGAGGCCCCGGGGAGATGCAGCTGAGAGCGCCGCTGAATCAATTCAAGAACCTGGTTCTCTGGATGGTGATCATCCTGACCGGTATCCTCGTCTTCCAGCTCTTTCAGGCCAGCCAGCCGAGGAAGGAAGAGATCGTGTTCTCCGATTTCCTCAAGAAGGTCGAGGGCGGCGAGGTGCGGGAGGTCACGATCCGCGGCAACGCCGTCTCCGGCCGGTTTGCCAACAATGAGCCCTTCAGCACCTACACGGTGGACTACCCGGACTTGGTGAAGCTCCTGCGCGATCGCGGCGTTCGCATCATCGTGAGGCCCCCGGACACCAATCCCTGGTATGCGGTCCTGCTCCAGTGGATCCCGATGCTCCTCTTCATCGGGGTCTGGATCTTCTTCATGCGTCAGATGCAGGGGGGCGGGGCGAAGGCCCTCTCCTTCGGCAAGGCCCGGGCGCGGCTGATTTCGGACAAGCAGAACAAGGTGACCTTTCAGGACGTGGCCGGGGTGGACGAGGCCAAGGAGGAACTGCGGGAGATCATCGACTTCCTCAAGGATCCCCCGAAGTTTCAGAAGCTCGGGGGGAAGATTCCCAAGGGTGTGCTGCTGGTGGGTCCGCCGGGCACGGGGAAGACGCTCCTGGCCAAGGCCATCGCCGGCGAGGCCAACGTGCCGTTCTTCTCCATCTCGGGGTCGGACTTCGTCGAGATGTTCGTCGGGGTGGGCGCCTCGAGGGTCCGCGATCTCTTCGGGGAGGGCAAGAAGCACGCGCCGTGCATCATCTTCATGGACGAGATCGACGCGGTCGGCCGGCACCGGGGGGCGGGTCTCGGCGGCGGCCACGATGAGCGCGAGCAGACGCTGAACCAGCTCCTCGTGGAGATGGACGGTTTCGAGACCAATGAGGGGGTCATCCTGATCGCCGCGACGAACCGGCCCGACGTGCTGGATCCGGCGCTGCTCCGGCCCGGTCGCTTCGACCGGCAGGTGGTGGTGCCGCGTCCGGATGTCAAGGGGCGGGAGGAGATTCTCAAGGTCCATTCGCGACGGATCCCGCTCAGCCCTGACGTGGAGCCCAAGGTGCTGGCCCGGGGCACGCCCGGGTTTTCGGGCGCGGATCTGGCCAATCTCGTCAACGAGGCGGCGTTGGCGGCGGCGCGGCAGGACAAGAAGTCGGTCGAGATGCTGGACTTCGAAAACGCCAAGGACAAGGTCCTGATGGGTGTCGAGCGCCGCTCGATGATCATCAGCGAGGAGGAGAAGAAGACCATCGCCTACCACGAGGGGGGGCATGCGCTCGTCGCCGACTTCCTGCCCGGGACCGATCCCATTCACAAAGTCACGATCATCCCCCGGGGGCGCGCGCTCGGCCTGACTCAGCAGCTGCCCATCGACGACAAGTACAACTACTCCAAGGAATACCTGATGAACCGGATCACCATTCTCCTGGGCGGTCGCGCCGCCGAGGAGGTCATGCTGGGGCAGCAGACCACCGGGGCGGGCGATGATCTGGAGAAGGCCACCGAGATGGCGCGGAAGATGGTGTGCGAGTGGGGGATGTCCGAGAAGCTCGGCCCCCTGACATTCGGAAAGAACGAGGAGCACATCTTCCTGGGACGCGAGTTGACCCGGCATAAGGACTATAGCGAGGACACGGCGATCCTCATCGACGCCGAGATCAAACGGATCGTGACCGACTGCGCCTCCAAGGCCCGGCAGATCATCGAGGAGAACCTGGAACGGCTTCACGCTCTCGCGCGCGCCCTGTTGGAGCGGGAGTCGCTCGACGGGGAGGAGGTTTCCCGCATTCTCCGCGCGTCCACCTTTCAGGGGGCACCCGCCCCGGCATAACGTCGGAGGGGGCCTCGACGGCCCCCTCCGAGGCCTCCCCCATGATCGATTGCGGGGGCAGAGCCCCCGCTCGACAGTCGGGGGGGGCTTTGCCCCTCTTCCGAAGCCTCCCCCTGGAACAAGATTGCGGGGGCAGAGCCCCCGCTCGAAGCCGAAATTCTTCCCGGCCCGATTGGCGGCGGCGGTGGTATTTTTGTCTGCGGAGGTGGTATGCGAAAGCGGGCGGTTCTGGGGGGAGTCGAAGTCGGTGACGGGGTGCCGGTGGCGCTCATCGGCGCCCTCAACGTCAGCCCGGAATCGTTCTACGCAGGCTCGGTCGTGCGCGATAGGGAGCAGCTGCTGACGACGGCGCAGCGCATGGTCGAGGCCGGCGCCATGATCGTGGACGTGGGCGGCATGTCCACCGCCCCCTACCTGGCCGCCCGGATCTCGGAGGCCGAGGAGGCCGACCGGCTGGCCCGGGCCGTCGAGTGGCTGGCGGCGAAGCTCGGCGTGCCCGTCTCGGCGGACACCTGCCGGGCGGGTCCTGCTCGGGCCGCACTCGACGCGGGCGCCACCATCGTCAACGACGTGAGCGGTCTGACCGCGGACGCCGAGATGGCGCCCCTCGTCGCGCGGACGGGCGCGGGGCTGATCGTGATGGCCAATGCCCGAAAACCGGGACGCGCAGGGGGTCAGCCGACCGACCTCATCCTGGACCTCCTCAGAGAGAGCCTCGGGCTTGCGCGCGAGGCCGGGATTGACGAGGAGCGCGTCGTCGTGGATCCCGGCATCGGTTTCTTCCGAACCTCCGATCGGCCCTGGCACGAGTGGGACTGCCGGGTGCTCGGCAACCTCGGGGTCCTTGCCGCCCTTGGCCGACCGATCTGTGTGGGCCTCTCCCGGAAGTCGTTCATCGGCGCTGTCGCCGGCGTGGCCGAACCGGAAGAGCGCCTACCCGGCTCGCTGGCAGCCACGACTGTCGCCGTCTTCAATGGGGCTCACGTGATCCGGTGCCACGACGTGGCCGAGACCCGCCAGGCGGTACGCGTCGCCGAAGCAATCCGCGGTTCATGAAGCGACTCTTCGGCACCGACGGAATCCGGGGCGTGGCAAACCAGGAGCCGTTGACCCCCGAAATGACCTACCGCCTGGGGCGGAACATCGTCGCGACCCTCTTGGAGCGCCAGGGGGTGTCACGAGCCAGGCTGGTGATCGGGCGCGACACGCGTCTGTCGGGTCCCATGCTCGAGTCTGCCCTCGTCGCGGGCGCGCTGTCGGCAGGGGCCGAGTGTTACACGGTGGGGGTGCTCCCGACGCCGGCGGTGGCCTTCCTGTCTCGGCATTTGGAAGCTCATGGCGGGGTCGTGCTTTCGGCCTCCCACAATCCCTTCGAGGACAACGGCATCAAACTGTTTTCTCCCGACGGGACCAAGTTCCCGGACGCGTGGGAGGATGAGATTGAGGCGCGCCTCGAGACCCCGGATGCCGCCCCTCGGCCGACGGGGGTAGAGGTCGGACGGCTCGTCGTGTATGACCGGGCCGAGACGGATTACCTGGCCTTCTGCCGGCGGGGAATGGACCTTCGGCTGGACGGCCTCGCCGTCGCGCTGGACTGCGCTCACGGGGCCACCTATCGTCTGGGCCCCCGGTTGTTCCGGAGTCTCGGCGCGCGGGTCATTGCCCTGGGAATCAGGCCCGATGGGACGAACATCAACCGGCGCTCGGGTGCCCTCTACCCGGAGGCCCTTCAAAAAAAGGTCAGGCTGAGCGGCGCCCGGATCGGGCTGGCGTTCGACGGGGACGGCGACCGGCTGATTTCGATCGACGAGACCGGGGAGATCCGGGATGGCGATTATATCCTCGCCATCTGCGCCCGCCATCTGGCCTCCCGAGGGCAGCTCAAGGGCGGTCTGGTGGTCACCACGGTCATGGCAAACCTGGGTCTCGATCAGGCACTCGCCGAGGCCGGGATTCGGACGCTGAAGACCCAGGTCGGCGACCGCTACGTGCTGGAGGAAATGCGGAAGGTCGGGGCCAACGTGGGCGGGGAGCAATCCGGGCACCTGATCTTTCTGGACCGCGCGACCACGGGAGACGGCCTGATCAGCGCGCTTCAGCTCCTCCTCGTAATGCAGGAGACGGGGCATTCGCTCGGCGAGCTGTCGCGCTGCCTGACGAAGTTTCCTCAGGTCCTCCTCAACGTTAAGGTTCGTGAGAACCCTCCCCTCGACGCTATTCCGGGTCTCGTCGCCCGGATCAAGCAAATCGAGGCCAGCCTCGACGGAAGAGGGCGCGTTCTGGTCAGGTACTCCGGGACCGAGCCGCTGGCGCGAGTCATGATCGAGGGGGAGGACCGTGAGCGGATAGACGCAATGGCCGGGTCGCTGGCGGCGATCATCGAGCGGGCCATCGGGAGGGGGAAAGTCCGGTGATCGTAAAGGGAATCGGGGCGGACCTCGTGCAGATCCCCCGCATGCGGCGGGTTGTGGAGCGCTGGCAGGATCGGTTTCTCCGGCGCGTCTTCACCGACGCGGAGATCGCTTACTGCCAGAAGCGGCGCGACCCGGTTCCTCACCTGGCCGCGCGCTTCGCGGCCAAGGAAGCGGCCTTGAAGGCGCTGGGGATCGGGCTTCGTTTGGGGGTCAGCTGGCGGGAGCTCGAGGTCCGGCGTGAGCCTGGTCAGGCGCCGGTTCTGGTGCTGTCAGGAAGAAGTCGCAGCATCGGGGAAGCACTGGGAGGCTGTCGGCTGCTCCTGAGTCTCACCCACGATGGCGATTACGCCTTTGCTCAGTGCGTGCTGGTCGGCGACGAGTCCGCGGCGGGAGGGGACGCGAACGATGTGGGGGCTCCTTAGGGCCGTGGCGATCCTGGCCCTCCTCGCTCAGGGCTGTGCCGCGCTCCGGGTGGAGCCGGAGTCGCCGCCGGCCCCGGGCCCGCTGGTCTCCCAGAAGGGTCGGCCGGGAGTCGTGATCGGCGCCCCCCATGGGACGTCGGACGCCGAGACCGGCCGGATCAGCCGTGAGCTGGCGCGCCGGACCGGCTTCGGACTGGTTGTGGCCACGTACGGGGACCTCGACTCCGGCCGTCACCGCCTCAACGTCAACCGCCCGACCGAAGGGGTGCAGGGCGGTTCCCCGTCGGAGGAAGTCCCGACCGAGCAGGCCCGGCAAGTTTACGACGCCTACGCCGGCCGGGTGAGCGAGGTGGCGCAAGGACCGCTGAACCTGTACATCGAGGTCCACGGGAACGTCCGGAAGGAGAGCGCGGGGCGCATCGAGATCGCCACGGTGGGAGTGAGCCGGGAGGACGCTTGGATGCTGAAAACTCTCCTGGAGCTGATCCGCGACGCTCACCTCGGGGGAAGACCGGAAATCCCTCGCCTCGACGTCCTCGTGGAACCGCTGGATCAGCTCTACTACATGGCATCGGCGGTCAAGCAGGTCGGCATCTTCACGCTCCCTCAACGCGCGATCCACATCGAGCTCCCCCGGCTGGCCCGCACCCTCGGGCGGGAGGCCTACACTGACGTTCTGGGGGATTTCCTAAGTCAGGCCGCCAACCTCCTCGTCACGAGAGGGCAGTAGAGCCGTGCTCCCGGTCTTCACCGCCGAAGAGATGCGACGTCTCGACCGGCGCGCCATCAAAGAGCTCCGAATCCCCGGCACCGCCCTCATGGAAAGCGCCGGCGCGGGAGCGGCGCTGGAGATTCGGTCGGCCTTCGGAGTCCTCCGGGGAAAGAAGGTCGTGATCCTTTGCGGAAAGGGCAACAACGGCGGGGATGGGTTCGTCGTGGCGCGCCATCTCCGCCGAGGGGGCGCGCGCGTCCACGTGTTTCTCCTCGGACCGGTCCGGGAGGTCAAAGGGGACGCGGCGGTCAAGCTTCGGGAACTTCTGCGCGGGCGGGGTAGGGTGACCGAGGTTCTCACGGAGGATGGGTTCGTCGAGGTCGAGAGGGCCCTCGGGAGCGCCGACCTCGTTGTGGACGCGCTGCTCGGCACGGGGCTCACCGGTCCCGCTGAAGGGCTGGTCGCCCGGGCCATCGGTGCGATCAACTCCGCCGGCCGTCCCGTCGTGGCCCTGGACCTTCCCTCCGGTCTCTCCTCTGACATCGGAGCCCTCCTGGGCCCCACGGTGGCCGCCACTCTCACGACGACGTTCGCCGGTTTAAAGCGGGGGCTCGTCCTCTATCCCGGTGCCGCCAAGGCCGGAACGGTCAGGGTGGTTCCCATCGGGATTCCCCCTGCCGAAGTCTCCCGAGAAATTTCGGTGTCCCTCCTTGAGCCCTCGGATATCCGTCCGTTCGTTCCAGCGCGTCCCCCCGATGCCCACAAGGGGACCTTCGGCCACCTGCTAGTGGTGGCAGGCTCGGTCGGGAAGACCGGGGCGGCGGCCCTGGCGGGGCGGGCGGGGCTTCGGAGCGGCGCCGGCCTGGTGACGATCGCCTGTCCTGCCAGCCAGCAGCCCATCGTGGCTCTGCTCGGGATGGAGACGATGACCGAGCCTCTGCCGGAGACGCCGTCTCAGGCCCTGGCGCTGAAGGCCAAGGACCGGCTGCTCGACCTGGCGGCTCGGGTCGATGCTGTGGTTCTCGGACCGGGCATCTCCCTTGATCCCGAGACCCAGTCTCTTGTCCGGGAACTGGTGACGGAGGTCCGCCGGCCCGTGGTGGTGGACGCCGACGGGCTGACGGCCCTGGCAGGGAACCTTGACCTCCTAAAGCGGGCTCCGGCGGCCCGGTGCCTGACCCCGCATCCGGGAGAGATGGCGCGGATGCTTGGGATAACGGTGGCCGAGGTGCAGGCAAACCGGATCGAGACCGTGAAGGCATTCTGCCGGCGCTACGGGGTGTTCGTGGCGCTAAAGGGGGCGAGGACGGTCATCGGTGAGCCGGGAGGGAAGATTGCTCTGAACCCGACGGGGAATCCGGGGATGGCGAGCGGCGGTGCCGGCGATGTGCTCACGGGAATGGTGGGCGCGTTCCTGGGACGAGGCATGGACCCCTGGCAGGCCCTTCAGGCCGCGGTGTATCTGCACGGTCTGGCGGGCGACCTGGCCCGGGACGAAAAGGGCGAGGAGGGGCTGGTTGCCGGAGACATCCTGGAAGCAATTCCGGGCGCGATCCTCAGGGTCCAGCGCGACGGTGGCTAAGCTCCGATACGAGAGCGGGAGTCCCGAAGAGACCCAGCGGATCGCTGAAGCCCTGGGCAGCCGGCTGAGAGCGGGGGATGTCGTGGCCACCATCGGGGAGCTGGGAGCGGGGAAGACCTGTTTCCTTCAGGGGCTGGTCCGCGGTCTGGGAGTCACGAAGACGGCCACGAGCCCCACCTTCGTCCTGATCAACCACTACCGGGGTCGTCTCCCGGTCCATCATCTGGACGCCTACCGGACTGAGAGCCTGACGGAACTCCTCGATCTCGGCTTGGAGGAGTTTTTCTACGGCGACGGGGTGACATTAGTGGAGTGGGCCGACAAACTCCTGGCGCTGCTTCCACCCCACGCGATCACGGTGAAGATCTCCGGGCTCGGCGACGAGCGGCGCGAGATCCTGATCGAGGGGCTCCCCGAAGACGTATCGCTTTCTTGACATTGACGCCTCCGGACCCCCGTGCTACGAGGCTGGTTGAGCCTATGAGCCCGGCCTCACGAATCAGCGACTGGCCCTCCGGGGAGCGGCCCCGGGAGCGCTTGTATCTCAAGGGAGCCGACTCCCTGGCCGACGCCGAACTCCTGGCCCTCCAGTTGGGAACCGGCACCCGGGGTCAGACGGCCGTGGACCTCGCCCGTGAGCTGCTGGCCCAATACGGCT
>Ga0184633_10001076_pt1 | contig 11033 bp, 6 predicted proteins | sample PLM31_170_b1_FD_133156 | JGI IMG/M metagenome (GOLD analysis project Ga0184633, IMG submission 133156) | Groundwater sediment microbial communities from an aquifer in East River, Colorado, USA - PLM3-1_170_b1 | ecosystem: Environmental > Terrestrial > Soil > Riparian zone | place: USA: East...
GTCTCGTGTGACATCCTCGCGCCAGCGCGTGACGGCAATATCCCGCCAGCGGCTGTACCCTGAGCCTGCCACAGTCAGCATCACCGTGTACCGTCCGTTGGACAGGAGATGCGTCCGCGGGGTCACATCGTGCGGCGTGGTAAACCGACGCAGCACCGGCGGAATGAGGTCGCGGACCTGTGCCGCCGCAGAGACCTCTTCCGCGCGCGGCCGCGCGACGAGCACGTCGCGCGGCGTGCGCTCCTGCAGCAGCAGCTCGGTGGCTTGCACGATGGGCTCGGCGTGAAAGCGGATCTGCATCACGCCATCGTTCAGCACATTGGCGAGCGCCACCAATGACATGCCCTGATGGTGCGCCATGTAGGCGCGCACGACGGCGACGTCTTTGCCTTCGGGCAATCGCGCGCTGGTGTAATCCAGCGCTTCGTAGAAACCGTACGTTCCCCTGCCGCCGGCTTCGGCGAGTCGCGCAAAGTTTTGCGTGGCCGCGGCAGGATCGATCATGGCTGCGAGCGCAGTGGCATGGGGCGCGACGACGACATCTTCACTGAGGCCGCGCTTGAGCCCCAGCCCGGGCACACCAAAGCTGGAGTATTGGTACGTGAGGTCGAGGTCGCGCGCATTGTATGCTGACTCCGAGACTCCCCAGGGCACGCCGCGCTCCGCTCCGTAGGCAATGTGCCGGCGCGCGACCAATTCGCACGTCTGGTTCAGCAGGCTGCCCGCCGGGGAACGCATCACCAGCGCCGGCATGAGATATTCAAACATCGAGCCCGACCAAGAGATGAGCGCGGAGCCGTGGCCCACTGGTGTGAGCGCGCGGCTCAGGCGAAACCAGTGCGACGACGGAACGTCGCCCTTGGCGATGGCGAGAAAGCTCGCGAGGCGTGCCTCCGACGCAAGCAGGTCGTAACAGTTGGGATCCAGACTGCCATCCGTGACGCGGTAGCCGATGGAAAAGAGCTTGCGTGTATTGTCAAACAGAAAGTTGAAATCCATCGCATGAAACATCTGCTCCGCCGTCTGTGTGACCGCCGAAAGGCGGCGAATGAGCGCTGCGGCATCCGCGGCTGACTGCTTCATGGCTTGGGCCAGCGCATCAATCCGCGCCAGCGTGTCCCTGTTTCCCTGAGCATTGGTGAGCAGGCGTGCGCGCAGCGCGGCCAGTTCACGGAGAGCGGCCTCGAAATGTTCCGGAGCGTCCGCCAGCGTAGGAACAGAATGAAAGAACGGCTCAATCGCCACCCACTCGGGCGCTTGCTCTGGAGGACGTTCGGCCATGGTAGCCATCTCTTTCGAGTCCAGGCGTGCCCACGGAATCAAGATCTCCGCGTCTCGGACGTGGCTTTCGACGCAAGCTCTGGCGACATCGGCCCAGGTACGCAACTCGGAATCGGGAGCGTCCCCGCGTTCCTGCGCCAAGGTTTGCGCAATGTCTGCCACAGTGTGGGCGCGTGCCCTCAGCTCGACGAAACGCGCCGCCCAGTCCGCGGCATCGACGGGCAGCGAGTCAAGCGAGGCGGCCAGCGCGTCGACGGCATTGCTGAGCTGCTTCCGTGTGACGGTGTGTGTGCGCCGCGTCTCCGCGATGTCGGCGAGCGCTTCGCGCAACAGCCGGATGGCATCGTCCACTCCGGCGAGCAGATTCGGTCCGACGGACGACTTCTGCATTAACTCGCGGCAACCGTTGCCCAGGGCCAGCAGATGCCCGGCGAGATTGCCGCTGTCCACAGAAGACACATACTTGGGCTCGAGCGGATGAAGTTCGCGCGTGTCGTACCAGTTGTAGAAGTGGCCGTGAAACAGTTCCATGCGGCTCATCTCCGTCAGCGTAGCTTCCAGCCGCTCGACTGCCTCCAGGGTGCCCAGCCACCCAAAGTCACACGCGGCAACCGTGGAGAGAAGATAAAGCCCCATATTGGTCGGCGACGTGCGGTGGGCCACGATGGGTGTGGGCTCTTCCTGAAAATTATCGGGAGGGAGCATGTGGTCTGCGGGAGAAACAAACACCTCGAAGAAGCGCCACGTCCGGCGTGCAATCACACGAAGAGCTCGCGCATCGGCCGACGAGACCGGCTTTGCCACTGGACGCCGTGGAGGCAGGCTGACCCAGCGCGCGACGGCAGGAGCGGCAGCCCAGAGAAGGAGAAACGGAGCCGCAGCGGCCCACGACTGGTCCCGTCCACAAGCCAGCACCACACACGCCGCTGCGGCGAGGCCAATGCCGCCTCCCATGCGTCTATACGTACCGAACAGTTTGAATGCGCACGCATCCTTGGCCTGTGCTGCAGTCACCCACTCCAGCAAATACTTCCGCGTGATCAAGAGGCGGCCGAGGGTACGCAGAATCGCGTCCGACATCAGCCATGTCTGGTAAGCCAGAAACGTCACCGTCAAGGCGATCTGGGAGGTGCCAAGTGCAAGGTCGGTAAGTACACCGCGAAAATGGCTGCGCTTGGAAATGCCCGGCCGGTGCGGGTGCAGTGCAATCATGAAGGAGAGCAGTGCCGGAATCGCAATCGTGGCCAGGATAAAGCTCGTCCACACCCAGGGAGATGTTCCTGGCAACAGCCATCCAACAATCAATGTAAGAAACGCGGCGGGCGCCGACAGAGTGCGGCGCAGATTGTCGAGCATCTTCCAGCGGCCGATCGCGGGAATGACGACAGGACGGTGTTCCTCTGGCGCTGCCGTGCTGCGTCCTAAAATCCAGGGCAGAAGTTGCCAGTCTCCGCGCGCCCAGCGGTGCTGCCGGGCTGTCGCGGCCTCATAGTGCGAGGGAAATGCTTCAAACAGCTCAATGTCTGTGGCCAGCGCGGCGCGGGCGAAGATGCCTTCAAAGAGATCGTGGCTCAGCATCGTGTTGTCCGGCACCTTGCCCGCTAAGGCCGCCTCAAACGCATCGATATCGTAAATGCCCTTGCCGGTGTAGGAACCTTCTCGGAACAAATCCTGGTAGACATCCGAAACCGCCGACGCATAAGGATCAATACCGCTCGGGCCGGAAAATGTTCTTTGGAAGAGCGAGCCCTCACGATCGCTGGGGAGCGAAGGCGTGATGCGGGGTTGCACCACCGCGTAGCCTTCTACGACGCGCCCGGCGCGAGCGTCGAACTTCGGCCTGTTGAGAGGATGCGCTATGGTGCCAACCAAACGGTAAGCAGCGCCCCGCGGCAGGCGCGTGTCGGCATCGAGCGTGATGACGTAGCGAACACCCGGAAGGGCCTCCGGGGGACGACCGCCGACGGGTAGAAACGTGGTGCTCGTCGAGCCGCGCAGAAGCTGGTTCAGCTCATGCAGCTTCCCTCGCTTGCGCTCCCATCCCATCCATGTACGCTCGCGCTCGTTCCAGACACGCCTGCGATGGAAGAGGAAGAACCGTTCGCCGCCGCCGGGCGCGGGGCCATAGCGCGTGTTCAGACGCCCAACGCCATCCACCGCGGCGGCCACCAGTTCGTCATCGCCTGCGAGACGTTCACTCGGTGCGTCCACCCAGTCGGAGAGCAGCGCGAAACGCAGGTCCCCATCAGGATTCGCCAGATAGTGGATCTCCAGCCGCTCCACCTGCTCTTCGATTTCATGCTGCGTGGTGAGCAGCGTCGGTACGACGACGATTGTTCGCAAGGATTCCGGCACGCCATTGACCAGCTCCAGCCGCGGCAGCGTGCGCGGTCCGAGCAGAGCCATCACCACGCGATTGATGAGTGCAATGGCCAGGTCCGAAGCCGGTACTGCGGCGAGAAGACCAAGCAGCACAAGGATCTTCGCGGTGCCGCCCGCTTCACTGGCATGCAGCAACGGCAGTGCCAGAATCACAGCGGTCACGACACCAATTGTGCCCAGGTAGCCGGGCACCGCGCCTCGGACATAGACACGCAACAGCCAGCGCTTCCACGAGACACGACACCCGAGTTCGCGCTCAAAGGCCGGACGTCCTTCCGCGATGAGGTAATAGCCCGGCTCCGTGTGCCGGTCCTGGTCTGGCTGTCCGCAGTCCCGGGGCCTCACGCGCGTCAGCTGGGCGCGCTGCACAACACGGTTCGCCACGTCAAGTTCCGAGTAGCCCGAGCTCCGCGAGAGATCCTCGATCGCATGGCGGTAGCGGTCTCGGGTGGCAAAATCCATCTCGGCGAAGTGGGTGCCGTCGCGGAGAACCTCGTCCACCAGGCTGACGCTCTCAAAGAAGTCCTGCCAGTCGAATGCGGACGTCAAGCGCATGCTGGTGATGATGTTTCGCACGGTGACGGTCATGGCCGCGTGCCGCTGGTGCTCGGCGCGGACCATTTCGTCTACGGTGGTTCCCTGCGCGGCCAGGCGCTGGTCGAGCCACAGCAGGACGGGGCGCACCTTGGGATCCAGGTCACGCAAGCGCTGGACGAGCTGCACGGCAAACGCCGTCGCCAGAGGGGTGTTCTCAAAGCGACGGAGGGCTGCCGCTGGGGGCACCGGAGACTGGCCGTCTGCACCGAGCAGGCTGTCGGCCAGCATGTCGGCTTCCTGGCGCGCGGCGCGGCTGTGAACGATTCGCTCCGTCAGTCTGCGCAGGTTTTCCACCAGCACCACGCGCAGTGTGATGGCCACGGCCCACAGCTCACCGATGGTGAGCGGTTGCACGCGCTGGTAGGCGGTCACAAAGCGGCGTAGCAACTCCGGGTCGAAGCGGCTGTCCGTGTGCGCCACGAATGCCCACGCCACGCCGAACACACGCGGATAGCCTTGCAAGTGACCGGAGGCCAGTTTGGGTAATTGGCGATAAAAGCCGGGGGGCAGGTCGTCGCGGATCTCGCGAAGCTGTTCATCGACGATATGAAAGTTATCGACCAGCCACTCCGCTGCGGGGATAATCGCATGCTCCCGCTGAATCGCCCGGGCAATGAGCCGGTAGGACTCCAGCAGCACGCGGCCGTTCTCCAGGACGCGCGGAGTGAGCAGCCGACCCTGCCTCGAATCGGCGAAGACGGTCTGCGCAGCCGCAAGACTTTCAGCGTGCTGCTCGAGGCGCTCGACGCCGAACAGCTCGGCGCGGATGGGCTCTTCCAGGTCAGGCCAGGTGCTAGTGGGTGGTCGGACCGTATGCATCGTCTCTTCAGAACGGCTGGCGATCTCAATCCAGATGTGATGGCTGATGCATGAGCGCTCCTACTGGCACGCTCACGCCGATCGGGATAACCCGAGCACGGAAACTTCCCACGGGCATTGCTTTTACGAAAGGAACGAACCCGATTAAACATGCTCCAACATCTGCGGTAACCGCGAACCAGGAGGTCCCATTCAAGAGTGTGGGTGTGTTCACCATCGACGGATTGACCGGAGCCTTAACACAGGTAGGTGGCTCGCCCTTTCCTGTCACTGGTATGCCGAGTGCCGTTGCCGTCGACCCCTCAGGAAAATTTGTGCACGTCGCCAGTCAAATTTCTAACACCCTTTCAGTCTACTCTATGAATAGCGCCTCAGGAGCCTTATCCCCTCTCCAGACGTCTCCTTACGGGACAAGCAGTTTTCCCTCTTCAGTAGCTATCGACCCATCCGGGAGGTTTGTTTATGTGGCCAATTCTAGCGCGTCTACTATTACGGCGTTTACGCGCAACGAGGATTCGGGAATATTAGCACAGATTGCTGGCTCCCCATATGCCACAGGGGGGAGCAGCTCCGTGACCGTCGACCCTGCCGGCCAGTTCGCCCTCGTAACCAACGCCAGTTCCAACAGTGTGACAGCGTTTGCTATTGACCCAGTCACTGGAGCACTGACCAAGATCTTGCCCACACTCTCTGAGTCTGGCCATGGGGCAGTGTCGGCGGCGGTAGATCCCTCCGGGCGATTCGTCTATGTGGCCAATGCGTCCTTAAATAGTGTCTCGGCCTATTCGATCGATGGAAGATCAGGTGTACTCACCTCCGTGGCTGGATCGCCCTATCCTGCCGGAACGGTTCCCTTGTCTGTTACCGTGGACCCCATCGGACAATTCGTGTACGTCGCCAACGAAACGTCCAAAGATATCTCGGCCTTCTTACGAGACCCACTTTCCGGAGGATTAATCCCGATTGCTGGGTCACCGTTCGCCGCTGGGCCGAATCCGGATTCGGTCACTGTCGATCTATCTAGCCAGTTCGTGTATGCGGGGAATGGAAATCCCCCACTGACCATCTCAGGGTATGGACTGAACCCTGCGACTGGAGGTCTCACCCCCTTACCTGGCACCCCGTTTTCAGCTCCTGGGCGAACGGAATCGATCACGACCATCGGAGTCATTCAATAAACCTGGCGAGACACTACATAGGGCTTTCCTATAGAGCCTTAAACTGCGACATCCGTTAGTGTAGAGGGGTCTCTTTTCCTTCCGTCTAGAGATTAAACTAGATGACGCCCATGGACTGAACCCCTAGAATGAGACACTCGGACGTGGCACACGCCTGCAGACAGGAGGACAGCGAGTGGGAAAGCGAAGAGTAGGGCGATATCCAAAGGCGTTCCGACAGATGGCCGTTGAGCGGCTGCAGCAGTGCGACAACATCGTGGGACTGGCGAAGGAACTGGGCTTCCATCGGCGGCTGTTGTATGGGTGGCGCGAGAAGCTCGAGCCGTTGGAGAGCCCCGAAGGATCGCCAGCGAATTCGCGGGAGTCGACGCTCCGGAAAGAGGTCAGCCGCCTAAAGCGTGTGTTGGCCGAGAAGGTACTGGAAGTGGATTTTTTCAAAGGGGCCGTGCACACCGTCGAGGCGCGACGCCAGCGGAGCGGCAAGGCTGGCGCGCAGGCATCGACGACCAGATCCGGGACGTGATGTCGATGCAAGGCGGATTGAGGATCGAGCGGATGTGCCAGCTGGCCCAGGTCAGCCGGGCAGGCTTCTACCGGTCGCTGCAGGAGTCCCAGCCCGTGGAAGAAGACATGGCCGCGCGGGCCGCGATTCAGCAGATCGCCCTGGAGCATCGGCGCCGGTACGGCTATCGGCGGATCACGGCGGAACGGCGCCGGCGCGGCCTGCTCGTCAACCACACACGCGTGGCGCGCCTCATGCGGGAAGACACCCTGCTGGCTGTCCAGCCGCGGGCCTTCGTGGTGACGACGGAGGCCCAGCACGACCTGGAGGGGTATCTGAATCTCGCCAGTCGGCTGACGCTGACCGGAATGAATCAGCTCTGGGTGGCGGATATCACCGCTATTCGCCTGCGAGCCGAGTTCGTCTACCTGGCGGTCATTCTGGATGGGTTCTCGCGCACGGTGGTGGGCTGGGCACTGGAGAAAACACTGGCCAGTCGGCTGCCGATCAGGGCGTTGCAAGATGCGATCACCGCCCGTCAGCCGCCGCCGGGCCTGGTGCATCACTCGGATCGTGGGGTGCACTACGCCTCCGGTGACTACGTGCAGGTCCTGCACCAGCATCAGATGGGTCCGAGCATGAGCCGGCCGGCGAACCCCTACGACCACGCCAGCTGTGAGCGTGTTCTGAAAACGCTCAAACGAGAGGAGATCTACGCCAACAAGTATCGGGACCTCGTGCACCTGCGCACGAACATGGAGGTCTTCATCGACCAGTACTATACCCGCGCCCGGCTCCACTCGGCCCTTGGCTACCGCTCACCGGAGGAGTTCGAGCAAGCCGTGGCGTCGGTGTTCCCGTCCGACGCAGCGATGATGCAGTTTTTCCGGCATGCGGAGGGTGCTGGGCCCGATAGAATAAGTCGTGTGAGGTGGAAATCCAGTAAAACCAAGTGTGCTCATTCCAGAGTGTCTCAACAGAGAGGTTCACCCCACAGCACTGTGGCTGAATTGTGGCTGAACTATCGAGAGGGGAGGGGGACTATCGCACATAGCGGTCACTCCTCCAAGTCCAAAATAGCTTGATTTTGTGCCGCTATCTCCCTATCGTCCCCTATAGTCTCTTGGTCTGGAGAGAGCTTAAAATCCCTTCCCCCGAAAGGGGGGTCCCGGTTCGAGCCCGGGCTCCGGCACCACTCATCTCACGTCACTCTCGCATTGGTGGACCTGATCCAGCCGTAAAGACTTGTCAGCGGAATTCTCAAGAGCGGGCAAGCCAACGCTCATGCCTCGAACCTTTTTCGTGCTGGGAGCTCTCTTCGCGTTTCTCGGCGTCGCAGCCGGCGCGTTCGGAGCCCATTCCCTCAAAGCCACCCTCTCCGTGGAGATGCTGGCCGTCTTTGAAACCGCCGTTCGCTATCAGATGTACCATGCGTTCGCGCTGTTCGTCGTCGGATGGGCAGGCACCCAGTCTCAGCGCGCCTCAGTCCGTTTGGCCGGATGGATGTTTGTGCTTGGCATTGTGCTGTTTTCCGGAAGCCTCTATGCGCTGACGTTTTCCGGTGTTCGCTGGCTTGGCGCACTCACGCCTTTAGGCGGGGTGGCGTTCCTCGCCGGATGGGCACTGTTGGCATGGGGGCTCTGGAAGCTAATGAAAAATTAAAAATGCAAAAGGCGAAATGGGGAATACTCCTCGCTTTTGACTTTTACATTTTTCATTTTGCATTACTAGCAGGGCATGGCGCGGCCCGCTTGCCTGTAATAGATCCCCACGCGCCGGCTGAGTTGATGAACGATCCCTCCAAGTGCCGGCCCTCCCTGGTAAACAGCAGGCTGTCCTCCTGGTAGCCTCCCTGGAAGTCCCACCGCAAGTACACCACGTCTCCCAGCACCACGATTTTGGAGGGACGTGTTCCCGATGAGGGGGGCGCTTCGGCAACATCCGGCGGCGGGAAGGCGATGATGGTCTTGTGCTCTTGATGATTCTTGTGATTGTGCACCGTCCACTGCCAGGTCCCACAGAGGCGGGCGAGTCCTTTCTTCTCTTTGAGTGTTTCGTGCCACGCGCGGAGCCGTGTCCATTCGCCGCGAGTGGTCTGCTCCGCCTCCGCTTCTGCCCGGATAGCACAGGCGATGAGTTGCGCGGTGAGGACGGGTCGGACGCGGGTCCGGAAATACCGCGATGCAAAAGCCTCTTTGTCGACGTCACTCCGAGCGGTATTCTCCCAAAATTCCATCAAGCGACGGCGCAGGCCGGAAGAGCCGTCCCGCTCGGCGACCGCCACCCACGAGGTGTCAGTTTCAGTGAGCCCGGAATAGGTCCGATCGAGATACGCGGCGTATTCACCATATTGGGATGATGCGTCGGGTTCTGAGGTCTGTGGTGTCTGAACCGAGGTGAGCACGGCGCTCAATGCTACTGCTTGACGGAGATACGGGCGTCCCTCCCCTTCCAGCAACCAGCTCCGCTGGATGGTGGCTTGTTGCAGGACAGCGTGGATCGCGGCAGCCTCGTCGGCGTCGGCTCCCTGTTTGATCGCAGTGGCAAGCCGCCATGCGGCTAACTCTGCCGTCAGCCTGACTGCTGACGAGGTCAGTTCGGACTTCATGGCGCTGTCAGAGGAAGCGTTGCCGGTCGGCGGCTTGTTCGTGAGTGCGGCGACACTGTCTTGGAGATCCAAGGCCGGTCCCAGGTGTGAAGAGTAGAGAGCCAGCGCCTCCGCATCGCTTGTGACTGAGGACAGGTTGCGTGCGTGTGCCCGGAGGATGCTGGGGAAGTCAGGAGAATCCGTGTGGACAGACTGCGGTCCCGCGGCTGTACCCTGCGGCCACAGAGCGACAGCAGCGACCAGCAGCGTGGCGGCCAAGAAGAAGACTAGGATAGAAAACCGACCAGCTAATCTCTTGCGGCCCATGACTCATCATTCTGCGTCATCCCGTCCGAAATCTCAATGCCTTCAGTAAGGGAGATTCAACTCTACACTCCATCTCCTTCTCAGCAGGTGATGACGACCTTGGGCGGCGACAGGACCCGCTCTTACTTTTCCTTGAAACAGTCGTTGAGAAAGGCAACCGTGGCTTCCCATGCCGCCAGTGCGGCCTCGGGGCGATAGGTGTCCTTGCGGGTTTCGTTGTAGAACGCGTGTGGCGCGTCCTCGTAGGTCCGGATCTCTACCTGTTTCTCGTAATCCTTGGCAGTTTGACGCAGTTGCTCGACTTCCTCCGCGATCACCCACTCGTCGGCCCCAGGCCGGTGATACAGCAGGGGACATTGGAGCTCCTTCAACACGGTGGGCGGCGTGACCATTTTGCCGTAGAAAGCGACCGCTGCTCGTAAGCGTTTCCGCTGGCACGCAAATCGAATAGCCAGTGAGCCGCCCATCCCGAACCCGATGACGCCATGGACGTTTCGCTTGACGTGATCGCGGGTATTCAGGAATTCGCAGCAGGAGTTGATGTCCTGCAGCAACTCGCTCTCTTTGATGCGACTCATGAGCGCCGCGGCCACTTCTGCGTTGGCGGTCACCATTCCCCCTTGCCTCACATACAGATTCGGGAGGAGCACGGCGTAGCCTTCGCAGGCTAGATGAGTCGCCAGGTCCTTGATCTGTGAGTTCAGTCCCCACCACTCGTGCAGCAGAACGAGGCCGGGATAGGTCCCCTTTTCCTGAGGCCAGAACTGCAACCCTTCCACCTGCGCTTCTTTGGGTATTCTCGTCCTGGCGTAGGGGTCGGTGGAGGAGTCGGTGATGGAGGGAATCGGAACCCCGCTTGAGAAGCGGACCGCGTTTACGCCGATTTTATCGAGAGAAAAAGGTGGAGCCCGATGGGGCATCGCTCTCCTGCTTGATCCGGAGTTTGCTTGGTTCAGGACCGCGGTTGAGACCCGGCGAATTGGGATGTGCGCGAGCGGAGGTCTACTATAACGACGCTCTTGCATCATTGTCAATTCTTCGCACAACACGAGGAAGAAAAGTTGACCTGCCCACTACGCAGGGCTACAATGTGCACGGTAACGGACAGACGGGACAGCCGGGGTTCAGCATGGAGCCCTGCGTGATGGATGTGAAGAGGAGGTACCTGTGGGAAACAAGCTTTATGTGGGTGGCTTGCCTTATTCGGTAACGGACCAGCAGCTTCAAGACCTGTTCACGCAACACGGAACGGTGAGTTCAGCCAAGGTGATCTCTGATCGTTATACCGGCCGATCGCGCGGCTTCGGGTTTGTCGAGATGGCGACGTCCGAGGAAGCGCAGAAAGCCATTGCGGCGATGA
>Ga0184633_10001077_pt1 | contig 11028 bp, 13 predicted proteins | sample PLM31_170_b1_FD_133156 | JGI IMG/M metagenome (GOLD analysis project Ga0184633, IMG submission 133156) | Groundwater sediment microbial communities from an aquifer in East River, Colorado, USA - PLM3-1_170_b1 | ecosystem: Environmental > Terrestrial > Soil > Riparian zone | place: USA: East...
AGAAGTTTGCACGATTCCACCCAACTCCTTCGCTCTGGCCCGCACCGTGGAATACTTTCGCATCCCGCGCAGCGTATTAACAATATGTCTCGGAAAATCCACCTATGCAAGATGCGGCATTATTGTGAATGTGACGCCCTTCGAGCCACAGTGGGAGGGCTTCGTTACCCTCGAAATCTCTAATACGACGCCGCTGCCGGCCAAAATTTACGCCAACGAGGGGATTGCCCAGGTGTTGTTCTTCGAGGCTGACGAAGAGTGCGAGGTGTCGTACGCGGACAAGAAAGGCAAGTACCAGGCGCAGCAGGGAGTGGTCCTTCCCCGGCTGTGAGGCCGCAAATCTTATCTGCGACTCATCTATTGCTAACAACCTTATAACATCTTTAGCGTATAAATAGGAGAAATGAGCCGCGAAAGGATCGCGGCGGCAAATGAGTGAAAGGGAATCTCGCATGTACGCATACGAAACCTTCTACCAGCAGCAGCTCGACTTGATCGGTCAACTGCGCGCGGAGGTAGAAGGGCTGCTTCACATCGCCGACATCCGGCCCTCGGGCCGGGGCGACTCGGTGGTGTTCGCCGGCCGGCTCCAGCGCGACGCCGAGTCGGTCTTCAACCGGCTGCGCGAGCCGTTCCGCCGGCTGGGCTATACGCCGATCATGCGCCGCGAGACCGATGGGACGGACATCATCGTGGCCCAGCGCGGGGTGCCGCGCATCTCGCGCTTGCGACCGGGCCTGAACGTCGTGCTGCTCGGTCTCACCCTGCTGACGACCCTGTTCTTCGGCGCGGCGTTTGCCGACGTCAATCCCGTGCGCGCCCTGGCAGCCGCGGTCAATGGAGGGCAATGGGAGGGGCTGCTTGAGGTGCTGCTGGCCGGGACCCCGTTTGCGCTCAGCCTCCTGTTTATCCTTGGCGTGCACGAAATGGGGCACTTCGTGGCTGCAAAGCTCCATCGGGTAGACGTGACACTGCCCTATTTCATCCCGGTCCCGTTTGGCCTCGGAACGCTTGGGGCGTTTATCCAGATGAAGAGTCCGGTGGAGAACCGCAAGGCGCTGTTTGACGTGGGCCTGGCCGGTCCGCTAGCCGGGTTCGTTGTGGCGGTCCCGCTGATGATTTTCGGGTTGATGACTTCCACGGTCGCTCCAGCTGCCGGCGCAGGCGGAGCGCTGGGCAAGAGCCTGCTGGTCGAGTGGCTGGTGAACGTATTCGCCCCGCATCCGGCAGGGACCATGCTCAATCTCAGTCCGGTGGCAATTGCGGCCTGGTTCGGGCTGTTGATCACCGGCCTCAACTTGCTCCCCATGGGCCAGCTCGACGGCGGGCACATCGCATACGCGGTGCTGGGGAACCTGGCCCGGCCGGTTGCCACGGCGAGCTTCATCGGCCTGCTGCTGCTCGGTTGGCAGGTATGGTCCGGATGGTATACTTGGGCCTTCTTTGCCCTGATCACCGGCTTGCGCCACCCCCAGCCGCTTAACGACATCACCCCGCTGGACGGCGGGCGAAGGCTGCTCGGGTTCCTGACCCTGATTTTGTTCTTCCTCCTGGTAACTCCCAGGCCGTTCTAGGAATACCAGGCCTTCCAAAAAAACACAGCACCGAACGGAGTTCGGTGCTGTGTTTTTTTGGAGACCTTATCACTCAGTCACCCCACGACGCTGATCCGCACTCCTTGCTGATCTACCGGCAGCGCATAGGCACGGGCCGCCAGGCCGGCTTCCTCGAAGGCCAGAGCCATGGCCTGAGCGATACGTTCGTGCCCGGAGGGAGCAAAAGCGATCAGCGCAGGCCCGGAGCCGGAAAGCGCCACTGCGGCCGCGCCCGCTCGTCGGGCAGCCGCAACAGCGGCGTCAAACCCCGGAATGAACTGCTTGCGATAAGGTTGATGGAGCCGATCCGCCATGGACCAGCCGAGCAGTTCATGATCTCCGGTCCGAAGAGCCTCTATCGTGAGCGCGGTCCGGCCCAAATTGAAGACGGCGTCACAGAACGGCACTTGCTCGGGCAGGGCCTCGCGCAGTTGTGGGGTGGAGAGCTTGAGATCAGGCAGCGCAATGGCTACCTTGAGATCGGGAACCGGCACTTGACGGGTGATCAACTCGTCGGCGCCGGCGCTGACCAGATTCAATCCCCCAAACAGTGCCGCCGCCGCATTGTCGGCGTGACCCTCCAGTTCGTACGCCAGCCGCAGTAATTCCTCTCGCGACAGGCCACCGTCTACCAGAGCGTTGGCGGCCGCCAATCCCGCGATCACCGCCGCCGCCGACGAACCCAGGCCGGAACTTAGCGGGATGCGATTGACGGCATGGAGTCTCATCCCCGGAGGCTGTTTTCCCGTCTTCTCAAACAGCTTGGAGGCCGCCTTGACGATCAGGTTGCTGGCGTCACCTGGCAGACTGCCTTCCCCTTCTCCCTCGATATCAACCTCCAGGCCCTGAGGCAGGACCTGCATCTCGACCGTGTTGTGCAGGCCGAGCGCCAGCCCGAGGCAGTCAAAACCAGGACCAAGATTGGCAGTGGAAGCCGGGACAGTGACAATTACCCGTTTCATTGAAACTACACTAGGAAGACGTCTAACGGCTGTGAGCTGAGCGGCCCGGGAAATCAAAACACGAATTCAGAGCGTGCTGAGGCCGAGTCTGCTCCAGCGAGTTGGTAGGCAGCTCTCTGGCAGTTGGCTTCGCTCGCGAAAATACGCTGCTCACTCATAGACCCCTGACGTAGAAATGCCTTACATCCTCGACATCGAGTTGCGTTCTGCGCCAGAACCTCCAAAGGCGCCTCGGCAGGAGGTCCTTCCTGATCGCTACGAATAGATCGGCGGCAGCTCTCTCACGATCAGGTACGGTCGCTCCCGACCCGGTCTTTACTGTGTCGAGGAAAACGTAGGCTTTGCGAATCACAGTGTCAGGTGAATACAACCAGCACAGGTTTACTTGGTCAAGGAACTCTTGCCTTTTTTGCAAGTCTTCGGATGCTACGTAGTAGCCCCTTAGGCTCAACAGCAATTCCTTATATCGCTCCTCATTCCGCTTGTACTGCTCCCACGATCTCTTACTGGATTCATTCAGTAACCAGGCTAGGATTGCTGCCAGTAGCGGAATAATGACTTGCCAAATCTCGAGCGACCTCATAGCTTGAACCTTTAGGTCATATTGCGGAAGTTGCCAGTTTTAGAGCTGCCTAACGGCCAGCGTCAGCCGCTGGCGCGGGTCTGGGAAGACTCGGTCGCTAACCCGAACCTACGCGGGCAAGACTCGCCGGAATTGACGGCGCGTAGCGCCAGTCGGGTGCATGCAGTGTTGGGCCGCACAGATTACACGCGCGCTCTTGTAAGTCGAGATAGCTCAGGATGTGTTTTCAGGAATATTGAGAAGGCCTTCGCGAAGTACATAGTTGACGACGCTTCCTGTATACAGGATTATTTGGGTCAACCCCGCCAGTACAGCCAGAAATTGTATTCGTACCAGACCCAAACCCTGACTGGAGAGGTAGCGGCGAAGTTCTGCCGCTTTGTCTGCATCATTGTGAAAGTAATAGCCATTTATCCAGAGGTCAAGGGCGTACTCGCCGATGATGTTCTTGTTGTCGATTACCAAGCGAAATGCGCCAACTTTGTAAAGGAGAGCCTTCCATTCATCTTGGGCCTTCTTTATTTGCTCTTTGAGATCGCTGCTCGTGACAAAGCGAAGGCAGTCATTGAAGACTCTGTTGATGAACACCGGCTCATTATCCGAGACGAAATGTCGAAACAGGAGAAGAAACGAGCGCAAGTCTTCTTCATCAGGCTGATTCAGATTCTGCCTCAATAGCTGAGAGGCCGCATCCCAACTGATTGTGAGACTCGACTGCATTCCTTGTCTAACAAGACGCCTTTCCGCCAACTCGAAAGCTCTTTGAGCGAATTGTTCTAGGCGTTCGCGCGTGGAGGATTGGGGACTCATCTGAGTGATATCGGCGGCGATTTTCTGAACGAGCCCAGGTGTGCGGTCTAACGGCCAGCGTCAGCCGCCCGCGCGGGTCCGGAAAGACGCGGTCACTAACCCGAACCTTTGCGAGCAAGACCGGCCAGTTTTTCGAGCGCGTAGCGCAAGTCGGCTGCACGTGGTGTTAGCCCGCGTCCTGCTTGTTTCATCTCAACTTGTATGCTCTGATGTTTCTGAATTGCGCCATTTCATTACCCGATAGTCTGAACCCGAAAGAACCAACACGGACTGAGATATTGACTACCTGTGTGGTTTTGGCGTCCGGTGTTTGATTTGCCATCGGGCGTAATTCGACGCTTACAGCAGGCTGTGTTCCGAAAAATCGGTTCTGAAATACCAAGTGCTCTTTTCCATCAACCGTAATGTAAACCGTCGCCCAAGAACCGCGAACCAAAGTGCGAACAGAATACCAGATGCCGGTCTTTATCTGCAACCCATGCTTTAGGTTATCTGCTCGTATCCATATGCCATTAGCGCGAATATGCGGCCTGAATAATTCGGGCTTAAGTTGAAACATGGCGCAATCATTCAGGTTGGAAGAGCGGACAATCCACCCCGTGCATTCTTTTATGATTCGTGTATCAAACTGTAGTTCGTAATCTGTCCATGCTCTACAGGGGATGGCTAATCCGCCCAATTCCGAATCGGTCACAGTCAATATCGGTTTTCCCCCTTCATCCAATTCGGTTTTCCAATTACCCTCCCATTCCCACACTCTCGGATTGATACCAGATTTGAAGGCATCCGAGAAAGTATCGCCGGGTTTTTCAGGCCAGATGAAAGGTAATGCAACTATGGCAAGTAGCCAGCACGCTACGACCCAGTTGTACGTGGCTTGTTGGTTGGCTGAAACAAATCGGAAAACTTCTTGGAAATTAGAGCCGAGGTATCCCAGGCTGAGAATGATGAGAGCAAAAAGCCATGCTCGCAGATTCCGCTTTTGTGCTTTGACCCAAGCGAAGACGCGATTTCTTTCTTCTGGAAAGACGTTCTCGATTACTTGCTTGGGGAGTTCGTTCATATTTTGCTGTTGAGTGCCAGAATAAATGCGACAAGCGGGCTAACGGTACGCTTCACCCGCGCCGAGCCGCAGCCGAAGGCGCGTCGGGTGCAAGCGGTTGTTAGCCGCGCTGTTGGCCTGAGAGGCTATCCTTTGCACGGGCTGACCAGCGATTTGATTTCCTGATGTCCACGACGTCCACAACAGTAAATTTACCAACAACTCTGCCAGTCACGAAGTAGTCGTCATTACTACCCTTCAAGGCTACTCTCACAATATCGCCCGCTTCGGGATAATTCGCTTTTTCGCCCACGAACTCTATGAGTGCAACCTTCCCAATATCTATCGAAGCCCAGTTTTTCTGGTAGCCTAACATTTGACTGGCAGCGATAGAATATGCCGTTCGATAGCCGCTGTGGAAGACTTGTACATCTGCAACTGGAGTGGCTGGGATACTGCGTAAATCTATTGGCGTAGAACGAGTAAGTGCTTGTCCTACAACAATCTGCCCTTGACGTCGCGGAGTATGTTTGCTCAATACACGTATAAATTCGGGCATGCCCTTGAGGTCAGCAGGACCACTAACAGTTGATCGATATTCCCAGTGGGGGAAAGGACGATTTTCATTGTGCTCGTGCCGACTGTTATCTGGGAACAGTATCCACTCATACTTATTTGATATGATGACTGGAATGCCAGTTTGACTGGAAAGCCTCTTTGAAGCCTCCTCTGGTGTATCCGCCCTAACCCACGCAGCCTGCTCCAGCTCAGGTTGTTGTAGAACAAACAGTTGGAGTGATAGCAACTTGACCATACTTCACCTCTTTGGAGATGTTTGTGCCGACAAGAGAGCAAGCGGCTAACTCTTGAATATGCCGCACAATTGCATCCTAATCCCCCGATTCGGCATCTTATGCCGCACGCATGCCGTATAACCACCTGGAATTGGAGGATCAGGTCGTACTGATGCCATAATATCACCCATTTGGGAGATTATGCTGCATTCCGGACAGGCGGCTCGCCTTCCCAAAGGAACGATGCAGGAACGTGACGGGTGGCGAAATATGGGTGACGTTTTATGTCAGGCGCTTTACTCCCCTACTCTATCAGTTCCGCCAGCGCCCCAATCTCCGGCTCAATCACCCTCGGCGCGGGAAATCGGTCCATGATAACAGCCGGGTCCTTCAGCCCATGGCCAGTGCAAACGCAGACGACGGTCTTGCCGGAAAGATCCAGGCTGCCCGCGGCAACTTCATTTCTAAGCCCGGCCAGGCCGGCCGCGGAGGCCGGTTCGACCCATAGGCCCTCGCTTGCAAGCTGCTTCTGCGCTGCAAGGATTTCTTCATCGCTTGCCGCCACGATGCGCCCGCCAGACTGCTCGGCGGCTTCCAGCGCCTGTTCCCCTCTTGCCGGCCGGCCGATGCGGATCGCCGTGGCGACGGTTTCAGGATGATCCACCGCGTGGCCCAGGACCAGCGGGGCGGCCTGGCGGGCAAGAAACGCGGCCGCCGACCCGATCCGCAGCCTGCCGAACTGACCCGTCTGCGACAGGAGAACGAGCGTCTGCGGGCCCGGCTCCAACAGGCGGAGGCCATCATCGAGGTGCAAAAAAACTCTCGCAGATGCTCGGCCTGATCTCGACCGGGAGCGACGAGCCGGCATGATCCAGAGCGCCGAGCAACTCGCGCGGGAGGTGAACGTGACCACCGCCTGTCAGGTCCTGAATGTGCCGCCCAGTCAACTGTACCGTGCCTGCCAGCCGAAACCGATCGTGCTGCCCATCGCCGCGAAGTCCCGTGCGGGCTTTGAGCACGACCGAACGCGACACCGTGCTGGCCATTCTGAACAGTGAACGTTTCCAGGACTGTGCCCCGCGTCAGGTCTACGCCACCTTGCTCGATGAGTCGCTCTACCTGTGCTCTATCTCGACGATGTACCGGATTCTGGCCGAAAATCAGGCGCTTCATGAGCGTCGTAACCAGCTCCGCCACCCGGTCTACGCCCGGCCCGAACTGCTGGCGACAGCGCCCAACCAGGTCTGGAGTTGGGACATCACCACGCCCCAGCGCCTCGGGCCAGTGAAGTGGACGTACTACTCCTGTACGTCCTGCTCGACATCTTCAGCCGCTACGTGATCGGCTGGCTGATCGCCGAACGCGAGTCCGGTTGTCTGGCCGAAGAGCTCATCGCCGAATCGTGTCTCCGGCAGCAGATCCAGCCTGACCAGTTGACCCTTCATGCCGACCGGGGTGGCGCCATGACTGCAAAATCCCTGGCCTTGCTGATGGCAGATCTGGGCGTCAGTCGCAGCCACACCTGCCATACCATGCCCGCACCAGGGGCACGGATGCAGGTGCCGTGGTTCGCGGCCCCATCTCGCGAGCGATAACCCGTTCTCGGAAGCGCAGTTCAAGACCCTGAAGTATCGCCCGGACTACCCGGAGCGCTTCGGCAGTCACCTTCGGGATGCGCGCGCTTAGGCCCGGGTCTTCTTTCCGTGGTACAACCACGAACACCATCACAGCGGCATTGGCCTGATGACCCCGGCGAGCGTGCACTACGGGCAGGCCCAACAGTTGTTTCAAGATCGCCAGTCGGTCTTGCAGCAAGCTTATGCGGCTCATCCGGAGCGCTTTGTGAAAGGGCTCCCGGTCCCGCCGTCCCTGCCCACCGCGGTCTGGATCAATCCGCCGACACCTGGCGCAGCCTCCGGGGTGGCTGCGCCGACCGGTGTCGACACGGACGATCTACACTAAATTCCTGACCGAGTTGTCCCAGAAGGGTTGACACATTCCGCGGTGCTTGATGCAACTCGAAGAGGCAAAATTGGTGGGTTAGATTCGGCTATGGCTCGTTACATTTTCCAGTAATCAGATTTATTGACCTTTCACTACACATCGTCGGAGAACGCTGAAGCGCCTCGCAACGGCACGCTCCGACATGAAGACACCTTGCCTTCAGCGAACCGACACGCCCAAAAGCCGCGCGCGTGCCGTTGTTGGGGGCGTGTGTTTCACGCCATCTAACCTCGAATTTCATGCCAAGTACAATCGCATCAACAGCCCCTGTAGCTCGATCTTCCAAAATGTGATGTTCATACTCTCAATCCTGCCAGTTTGTCTTACGACAGGTGGTAGTTCAAAAGCAAAGAAACCATCTCCTTTAACTGTGAACTGGTTATCATTGTAATGCCTGTGTTCTTGCAGAAAACTCTTGACGTTCTGTCTATTGATATTCAGCTTTAGCAGTTTATCCAGATCATGTGAAATGGCGTTCTCTGTGTTCTCAAACTCCACAATCAAAAAACTGTAACCCTTGGGCACTGGCACATCATAGATATTGAACCCCATTGCCTCCCTGGTGTAGCCGCTAGCTTCGATGAGCCGATTATCACGAACTCGCGCTCGTAATTCCAGTTCATCCCAAATCTCAATTCCAGAGATGGGAACCTCCGTGGGAGTTTGGAATTGTACGCCTGCCTTCTTCATGTCTTCATACGACAAAAGTTCCTCAAGTGAGCCGAAGAAATGATAAAGGACTTTGTCAAGACGCGATATTTCTTGACAGAATGCATTTGCGTCAATCTCTGGAACATCAAGGCCAAGCTCCCCCGCTAAGAAAACGACTAACCTTACGACATTATCTGATTTTCTCAGATCATAAGCCTGGAAGAAACTATACGGAGACGTCAAGTCCGAAGGAGTGCAATCTTTGTGACAGAGAGGTATCAATTGAACCCCTTCGGCCATGAATGCACTGCCAGACTCGAAGTTTATCCAAGGCTTATCCAATGACCTCTTACTGAATAACGGAAATACAAAGGCCGAGTTTCTTAACGAAGCCCGAATTTGATCCAGCCAATTCCCAGGTTTCATGTCCAGAGATGACACGAAAAGGGTGAGTTGACCTAAAAAGGCTTTGTTGAACCAGTTCTTGATATACTCCGCGATTTCAGATTCTTCATGGATGTGGCTAATAAACCCTCGCTTTTTCATCTTGTCCTCGTTTGTTCGTCATGCCATAAACTGATCACAGTAGGATAATGGCGTGAAACGCCCAACTCTTGAATATGCCGCACAATTGCGTCCTAATCCCCCGATTCGGCATCTTATGCCGCACGGATGTGTATAACCACCTCGAATTGGAGGATCAGGTCGGACTGATGCCATAATATCACCCATTTGGGAGATTATGCTGCATTCCGGACAATCGGCTCGTATTCCCAATAGACTGGTGAGGGAACGTGAAGGGTGGCGAACGATGGGCGACGTTTTATGTGAGGCATCTTACTCACCTACTCTATCACTTCCAGCAGAACCTCAATCTCTGGCTCAATCACCTTCGGTTGGGGTAAGCGGTCTGTGATAATGGCTGGGTCCTTCAGCCCATGCCCGGTGCAAACGCAGACGACTGTCCTGCCGGAGAGGTCCAGGTTGCCCGAGGCAACTTCATTTCTAAGTCCCGCGAGGCTTGCCGCCGAGGCCGGTTCTACCCACAGGCCCTCGCTCGCAAGCTGCTTCTGCGCCGTGAGGATCTCCTCATCGGAAGCCGCCACGATGCGTCCGCCCGACTGCTCGGCGGCTTCCAGCGCCTGTTCGCCCCGCGCCGGCCTCCCGATGCGGATGGCCGTGGCAATGGTTTCGGGATGATCCACGGCGTGGCCCAAGACCAGCGGGGCGGCTCCTGATGCCTGGACACCGAGTATCGCCGGCAGCCCGCTCCCTTTGACCTGGTCGTATTGCCGGAAGCCCATCCAGTAGGAGGTGATGTTGCCGGCGTTACCTACCGGCAGAGCCAGCCAGTCCGGCGCGTGCCCGAGCGCATCACAAATCTCAAAGGCGGCAGTCTTCTGCCCCTCCAGCCGGAAGGGGTTGAGCGAGTTCACCAGGGCGATAGATGTCCCGTCGGCGACTTCGCGGACCAGACTCAGGGCCTGGTCGAAGGAACCTTTCACCTGGATTACCTTGGCTCCGTAGGCGACCGCACCGGCCAACTTTCCGGCAGCGACTTTTCCTTCGGGGATGAGCACGATGCAGGTGAGGCCTGCTCTGGCCGCGTAGGCTGCTGCGGAGGCTGCGGTGTTGCCGGTGCTGGCGCAGATCACGGCCCTGGCCCCGCGGTGCACGGCCTCACTGACGGCGACGGTCATGCCTCGATCCTTAAAGGAGCCGGTGGGATTGAGGCCTTCGAATTTGGCCAGCAAGCTCTGTGCGCCCAACTCGGCCGCCAGCCGGGGCAGGGGGATAAGAGGGGTGTCACCCTCGAGCAGCGTTACCGGCCTCGCGTCGGGAGGGAGGTCGAGAAGCGAACGGTAATGCTCGATCACTCCGGCCTGGCTGCGCATGTGCGAATTATATCATCCAGGCATGAAATTTCCCCCCGAATCAAGACCATCGTCCCGTTTTGGCAGTACTTCTCGACCCCGCCCCATTGTTGGAACAGAGTTATACTCTTTCCTATGCTGCCTCATCTCCGTTTCTGCTCCACCAAAACTCGAACCCAAACTCTAACTCTTACTCTCACTCTCACTCTCACCTTGTCCGCCTGCCTCCCCGCCCCCTCCATCCCCTCAAACCTGCCCGCGGTCCCGGCTTCCACTCTTCCGCCGACGGTCACACCGCCACAGCGGCCGCCCACGCTCACTCCACTAGGGGTAGGCGCTCGGGCGCCTACTATTACCCCCGCGCCAGTCGAAACGGAGACCCCTGTTCCCGGCGATCTGCAGCCGACTGTCGCCCCGCTGGCAATCAGGGCCTTTTCCGCCAATCCTGTGCGCGTAAAGCCCGGCGAGGCCATCACACTCACCTGGGATGTGGAAGCCGAGGCGATTGTCATTCTGCAAAAAACCGGTGAAGGCGCGCAGGTCGAAACCTACGAAATGACGGCTCCCCCACCACTGACGATTACGACGACGCTGGAATGGGGTGATCATGTGGACTTTGTGCTGGTGGCAAGCTCCGGCGCTTCAACCGCTCAGGCCTCTATTTCCGTGCAGATCGGCTGCGGCGAAGAGGTCTGGTTTTTCTCCATCCCGCC
>Ga0184633_10001079_pt1 | contig 11024 bp, 12 predicted proteins | sample PLM31_170_b1_FD_133156 | JGI IMG/M metagenome (GOLD analysis project Ga0184633, IMG submission 133156) | Groundwater sediment microbial communities from an aquifer in East River, Colorado, USA - PLM3-1_170_b1 | ecosystem: Environmental > Terrestrial > Soil > Riparian zone | place: USA: East...
ACCGTCTGATTGTCTGCCGGGGTTCTTCCGTCGCAGGTGCCCTCGAGGCTGGCGGGTAACATGCCATAGAGCTTGGAAACGTTCAGGTCCGTGTCGCCGATCATGGGATAGTTCGGCGCGTGCCCCTGGGTTTCCTTGATGTCGGCCGACCAGCGCTTGTGGTGGTCGACAGGGTCGACGCTGAGCCCGACAATCTTGGTGTTCCGCTTGTCAAACTCGGGTTTGAGTTTTGCCATGTATCCGAGTTCCGTCGTGCACACCGGAGTGAAGTCTTTCGGATGCGAGAAGAGCACCGCCCAGGAGTTGCCAATCCACTCATGGAAACGAATGCGGCCCTCGGTCGTTTCGGCCTCGAAATCGGGAGCGAGTTCGCCAATCTGTAGAGCCATCGCACACCTCCTCTATTGCTGGTCCGAGTATAGATCAGGATTTGCTACTCGACCGCCCGGTCTGTCATTGCCAGTCCGCGGTCGACGATCGCACATGCCTCACGCAGCTCGTCCTCGGTGATCGACAGGGGCGGGTTCGTGAAGAAATAATTCCAGCGAACGAGCGTGTAGAGACCTTCCTGCCGGAAGAACCTGTGAAGCGCCGCCATCTCGGGTGACGTGCCGTTGAACGGCGCCATCGGCGTACGCGTCTGTCGGTTCCGCACAAGTTCGACCACCCCGAAGAGCCCGAGCGAGCGGACGGCGCCAACTGATGGATGGCGTTTCGCAAGATCGGCGAGCAGCTCGGCCATCACGTGCCCGGTCCGGCGCGCCCGCTCCACGAGCCCGTCTTCTTCCATGACCTGAATCGTCGCGAGTGCCGCCGCGCATGCGAGGGTATGGGCGCTGTAGGTGAGTCCGCCGGGGAACATCGTGTCCTTGAAATGGTCCGCAATCTTTCGCGTGACGCCCACGGCGCCCATCGGCACGTACGCGCTGGTGAGTCCCTTCGCGATCGTCATGATGTCGGGCACAACGTTCCAGTGATTGACGGCGAACCACGCACCCGTGCGGCCGAAGCCGGACATCACCTCATCCGCGATCATCAGGATGCCGTACTTGTCGCACAACGCGCGGACCCCCTGCATGTACCCGTCAGGCGGCACGAGAATGCCGTTGGTGCCGGTGACCGGCTCAAGGATGAAGCCGGCGATGGTGTTCGGCCCCTCGAGTTGAATGACTTCCTCGAGATTGCGAAGGGCTTCCTGTCCCGAGTCCCAGCCCCGCTCGATGCCGTGGTAGGGGTCGAGCACATGAACGAAGCCGGGTATCAGTGCCTGTGGCCAGCTCCGAGGCTCACCCGTCGCGCCCATCGCGGCAGCGGTCGCGCCGTGATAGGAGCGATAGCGCGCCAGAATCTTCTGCCGGCCGGTGTACGAACGCGCGATCTTGAAGGCGTTCTCGTTCGATTCGGCTCCGCCGTTCGTGAAGAAGAACACCTCGATATCGCCAGGAGCGATCTCAGCCAGCTTGGCCCCGAGGCGGGCGCGCGGCTCGGTCGCCAGGGCCGAATTCACATACGTCAGCCGAGCGGCCTGATCCTGAATCGCCTTCACGACGCGAGGGTCGCCATGCCCAATGTTGACGCACATCAACTGGCTGTTGAAATCGATGAAGCGCTTGCCCTCCGGGGTCCAGAAATACACCCCCTTCGCACGTGCCACGGGAATGGGATCGACGGCTCCCTGTGCGGCAAACTCGAAGATGGTGTGCTTCTTCGAGAGTGCCACGATTTCTTCGCCGGTCAGCGTCACAGCCTGTTCCTGGGTCATCGTGCACTCCGCTTCAAGACGAGCCGGCGCCCGGACGGCCGGTCAACTTCCCAGCGTCGATGATAACCCGCCCGCGCGAGATTACCGTGTCCGCGTTTTGGTCCGCGACAACCGCTTGCGTGGAGTGCCCACCCTCTGCACCATGACAGGCTCGGCTTCTGCACGCAAATGCTGCCCGTCATTTGCAAACTCCTCGAATCTGTGTCATTTGGTAAAGATGTGAGTAATCCTTGCGACGCCATTAGAGGCAACATATCGGCGACTTATGAGGTCGAAGCACGTCACATGCGCCCAACGGTCTCGCCTCTAAACATTCCTGCGGCCGAGTGGCAGGTTCTCATCACCTCTCGCCCCAATCTTCTGCTGGTGGGTGAGCGCACGGTGACGGAGGCCACCGTGCATGGCCTGGAGCCGCACTTCGTGAGCCCCATTTGGCGGCATCATCCGCGGACGGCACTGTCACTGCCTCATTATGTTGGGACGCTGCTGCTCTTCGAGGTCGCTCAATTGGCGATCGACGAACAGAGGCAGCTTTTTCAGTGGCTCGATGAGGCGAGCACACGCGTGCAAGTGGTCTCCACGACCGCTCGGCCGCTCTTCGCGTTGGTTGAGCGGGGAGAGTTCCCGTGGGATCTGTATTATCGTTTGAACATCGTGTGTTTGGGTGCCAGCCCGACAGACTAGCGGTCAGACCGGTCAGGTCATCATTCCGCCGAAATTTCCGGGCGAATTCCACACCGAAATGGAATGTTGGCAGGCACGTTCAGCCGAAGTTTTTCGTCGGCCCGGGCCCGGAGGTGCAACAGGTTGGCGCTTGCGAGGACCGAACCACTATAAGTTCGGCATGACAACACTCACCGCTCGGCTAACCATAGGAAAGGTCACGATCTGACAGGAGTGCGCCCGTCTACGTCGAGGCAAGGTAAGCCAGACGTGTTTACATGCGTGGCACAGCCACCAGGATTCATCTCGATGAAACCGGGTGCGCTGAATGCGCACGAACCAGTTCACCCGTCCGGGGGTCCCACATTGCGGGCAGCTTGGTCGACGGGTCACAGCGTGGGAACTCGGTGCAACTGGCATACCGCAAAGGAAGCCTCTGCCGCCCCTATTCGATGGACATATCGACCTATCCAACCCAATCTGTAGTCTGTCCAAGTCCACGAATCCCATTTTGTCCGAGTACCGTGTATGAACTACATGCTCGACGTGTGGATACCCGCACAGCGTAGAAACGGAGATTTCTACCAATAGTCAATCGGATCACCAATCAAATGAACGACCACGTGGCCTATTGTTCTCCAAAAGACAGACTTAAATCTGAGTGACGGATGACTGTTTTCGGACTGGGTAGCGCTTTCACGAAACAATTCTCACGAGCGGACATTTCTGATGTGGCAGTGAGTTTGCTGTTTGGACAAGGCTGATTTCCGCCCTTTCCTCTTTGCGGTGTATCGAAGTGGTCTTGCGGTGACTGGACAGCAGGAGCGATTGGCGGCGATCGCAAACGCGAAGCAAACGGCCGCAGCCGCGCCGACTTCAGCCGCCGCCGGCAAGACCGGACGGCTCCATTGGCCCTCAAAAAACACGAATGGCTCTGTCATGAAGGCCAACGGGCACGATCCGCTATCCGCATTCGCCGGTGAAGAGGACCTCAAAGAACGACCCTTCAGGCGTCCGCCACAATCGGCTGTGCGGGCATGGTTGGTGGGCGTGGTCGTAGCGTTCGCGGTGCTGGAGGCGGCTCTCATTGGCTATTGGACGTACGCGGGCTGGAGGTCAGGTTCCGATGGGTTGTTACGCGTGACGTCACGCCCCACGGGCGTCACTGTGATCATCGATGGAACGAGCCGCGGGACGACCCCGCTAGCGCTATCGTTACCACACGGCGAACACCGAGTTGAAATTCGAACCGCCAGCGCCAGCCGGACGCTGAACGTCCCGATCGTCGCTGGTGCAGAATCTTCGCAGGACTTTGATCTGGCTTCCGCAGACGAGCCTGCGCGCGGGGCACCCACTTCTCTCGGCAGTCTGGAAGTGGCGACCGAGCCACCCGGCGCCTCGATCAGCGTTGACGGCGTTCCCCACGGGGTGACGCCGATGCGGCTGACCGGTCTTTCGGCAGGCTCCCATCAGGTCGTCCTGGCGCTCGCCGATCAGTCGGTCAGTCGGCAGATTACCGTTCAGGCGTCGAGCACGGCAACGCTGTTCGTGCCAATGATCAGATCAACCACAGGGCTGTCAGGGTGGGTGCAGATTTCATCGCTTGTGGTCGCGCAACTCTATGAGAATGGTCGGTTGTTAGGGACTACAGAGACCGATCGAGTCATGCTTCCTGTAGGCAGCCACACGATCGATATCATCAACCAAGCCCTCGACTTCAGGACGACAGCAACCTTAATGGTCGTTGCGGGAAAAGCGACGACCTTCGACGTGAAGCTGCCCAACGGCAGCTTGTACGCCAACGCCCTGCCATGGGCTGACGTGTGGATCGACGGCCAGCGTGTTGGCGAGACGCCGCTTGCAAACCTGTCGCTGCCGATAGGCAATCATGAGGTGGTCTTCAGGCATCCACAGCTCGGCGAGCAGCGACGGACGGTCGTGGTGAAATCATCGGGAACCACCCGGATAGGATTGGAGCTCGGAAAATGAACGCGCACGTTCGATGCGTCTGCTGGGTGCTCGTAGTGTGTCTGACGCTTGCGGCAGGGAATGCGATGGCTCAGGACTCACTGGCGAGCGTCAGAGAGCTCTACGCATCGGCATCGTACGAAGACGTTCTCTCAATGCTCGCTCGTTTAGAGGGAACACCTCCGTCGATCCCGCGAGTCGAATTGGAGCGCTACAGGGTATTCAGCCTGACGGCCCTCGGTCGTGCCATCGAGGCGTCACAAGTGATCGACCGCATAATCGACCAGGATCCGCTGTACCTGCCGGATCAGGCCGACACGCCGCCTCGGGTCGCGGCGGCGTTTCGCGATGGACGTCGGCGAATGCTGCCAGACATCGCGAAGAAACGGTACGCGGATGCCAAGGCGAACTTCGATCGCAAGGAATATGGAATCGCCGCGGTTGAACTAGAGCGAGTCATGCGCATCATCGATGATCCCGATATCCTCGAGTCGGCCGGACTTGGAGACCTGAGAATGCTCGCCACTGGTTTCCTGGATCTCAGCAGGGCGGCGATGACGCCCTCGCCCGCTTCAACCGTGTCGCCGGTGCCCGCTTCAGCCGTGCCGCCGGAGCCCGCAGTTGTAGCCGCCGCCCCCGTCGAGCCAACGCCCGCTGCTGCGCCTTCGTCCTCCGTCGGAGCGGTCACTCCACCGGTGCCCCTGCGTGAGAACCTCCCCGCCTGGCCGTCAAGTGGACGCCAGTTTCCCGGCATTCTTCAGTACACGGGCATTTTGAGAATCAACATCGACCAACGGGGGGACGTCGAGTCCGTCACGCTCTTGAAGCCCCTCCTGCTCCATCCGCAGTACAACGAATTGTTGCTGCGGGCGGCTCGGTCCTGGAAATATCGGCCAGCCGAACAGGACGGAAAGCCGGTCAAGTCCGTCAGGACGTTAGAGGTCGTGTTGCAGCCCTGACTGCACGAGATGCGGACGAAGTGCTCACTTCCGCGCGAGCGTCTTGCGCGTCGTCTCGAGCGTGAACGCGAGCGATTCGCGGGGGATGCTCGTCACGAACGGGCCGACCAGCCATCCGAATCCAATCGGGATACCGCGCGTGAGCGAAATCGATTCGCATTGCACATACGTCCCGCCGTCGCGCTCAAGAAAGCGCCAATAGGTGTAGAGCCGCCAGAGATAGCCGCCGTCGCGGCCGACCGGCATTTCTCGTTCGCGCGGAGTGTCCGGATCTTCGACTTCCGCGATACGAGTGCTGTAGATGCGACTCTGCGCGCGATCCGTCCCGAGACGTGTGAAGCGCGCTTCATTTTCCGTGTTCACGACGACCGTGACGACTTTTTTCATGAAGAACCGCAGGTAGATGCGGAAGACCTCGCCGTCCCGAGCGAGAAGCTTCGATCGCGCGACCGCAGGCCGGTAGATTTCAGCATGCCGGTCATAATCCTGCAGCAGCGCGAGCGCTTGATCGATTCTCGCACCCGGGACAAACACCAAGCCGAGCCAATGATGAACGAGACCGTCGGGCACGTCGATCTTCTCTCCGCCGTCGCGCGTCATCAAACGCTCGATGAGGAGCTCCCCGCGGTGCAGCGCGGCCATGCGTGCGCCCTTTTGAGAGGCTGGCAGCTCGTCAACCCACAGAAACGAACCATCGCTGTTCGTGCGGGCTTCGGTCAGGCGTACGTATCTGTCGAATGCCGCGACGGTGCGAGGCTGCAACTCCGCGGCGTCGAGTGACGCGGCGACAAGACTCGCGGTCACGGCGCCAACGACCACCGTACGCCGATTCACGCCGATCATCGAACCTCCTTTCGGGGGGCACGATCCTAAATGCGAGAAATGAGGCACAACCGGCTCAGTCGGTTCAACCGATGGAGACGATAGATGCCATCATGACGGCCTTGTTCCATTACCAAACCTGCGGCGATCGCGGTCAGGATGTCCCTCTTGCTGAGGGGCGGTCTGCTGTTCCTTGAGGAGGATGTTGCGTGAAGTGGCTCCCGGCGCTTGTCCTAGAATGGATTGCTTGCAGGGTTAGCCGAGGGGATGCGTCTGGCTTCGAGTCGCACCGGACGCGTGGGGCTTCGGCTGACGGATCGCTTCAGCTCGTGCGAACCGGCAGCCCCAAAACAGAAGTTCCAGGGTGCCACGCGCGACGCCGATAGCAAGCATGATACTGCCGACGAAGATGGTGGAAGCGGCCGCTGCTTGCACGTCCGTAATATCGGTGCCCCCCAACGTCGGCAATAGCCCGATCGTGCCGACAATTCTAGCGCCGGTGGCTGGTGTGGGAAGGTCGCGACTAGGCTGGGCTTTGGCCTGTGGCGATCGGCATGCCGGGCAGCCTGCCGGACGCGAGTTCTTGATCGATCAGGAGCAAGCCCAGCCCGGCCGAGCCCGCAAGCTTGAGGCGGCCGAGGAGGGCGCGCGCGCTCGCCTCTTCCTCCATCTGCTCATTCACGAACCATTGCAGCAGCACCTGCGCGGGATGATCGGTCGTGCGCACGGCCAGCTCGTAAAGGGTGTTGATCGACGCGGTGACTTCCTGTTCATTCCGCAGCACGTGCCCGACCAGCGCTTCCGCTGACGGCCAGTCTGAGGGTGGCTGCGCGACGGCCGGCAGCACGGCTTTTTGATCGCGTTCGACCAGGTGGTCGATGATCTTGTTGGCGTGCATCAGCTCATCGCCCGATTGCGTGCGCATCCACGAGGCAAAGCCCGGCAGATCGTGCAGGGCAAGCCAGACCGCCATCGCGAGATACTCGTGCGCAGCGCGGAATTCAAGGGCGAGATGTTGATTGAGACCCTTGAGCAGTTCTGCATTCATAGTCGGCGTCAGACTGGCCCGCACCGTGAGCGTCGCGCAATCGTCGACTCACGGTGCAGGCTGTACTGAACGAGCCATCAGGGGAATTGCAGCCGGCCGGTATCGTCCTCGGCGCCTGGAAGCACTTCGCCTTCCAGCGCGCCTTCAGCCGAACCCGGACGCGTGGGCGTGATCGCCGGCGCGCGCCGCGGCCGAGCCGTCTTTCTTGCGCGCTTGCGCGCGGTCTTCACCGACCGTGCGGACTTGCGCGCAGTCTTTCTGCCCTTTGCTGGTTTCCTCGCTGCCTTGCGTCCCGGCGCTGCCTTCCGCTTCACGGCCCGCCTCGTCTTCTTTTTCCCACGCTTCGCCATACGCGATACCTCCTGGTGAAGGGCGACAGAGTATACCCCGAAGCGGGCGCAGCTCGATGGATTTACGAGGACGCTAGTCCGGAATTCTTGGGACCAGTGGAATGAAAGGGGGCGTCGTGCGGCCCGCTCGGACCCAGCCGTCGAATCGAAGCCGCTCCTCCAGGAGCCGCCGCCGCTGCAGCAGCTCCTCCGCGTCGCCCGAATGCTCGACGTGGGTGCGGCCACCGGTGGTCGTCCAGACGAGCTCGAATCCGTCGCCTTCCCCGCAAGGACGAATCTCGCATTGGAGGCGTTCGCCCGGCCGGTCAAAGAACCAGATCATCCGGCCTCTTCTATCGGATGGACCAATATCTGTCTATAGACCGATATAATGGCCGTCCAGCGCATGAACACCCGGTTACAGATCGATGCGACGCAGATTCGGCACGACTGGAGCCTGGCCGAGATAGCGGCGATCCACGACGCCCCGCTACTCGACCTCCTCTTTCAAGCGCAACTCGTGCACCGCGCGCACCATCAGCCGAATGAAGTGCAAGGGTGCGTCCTTCTGAACGTCAAGACCGGCGGGTGTCCTGAGGACTGCAAGTACTGCTCGCAATCAGCGCACTACGATACCGGTCTGGTCCGTCACGGGGTGCTGGGTTTGGGGGAGGTGTTGACGGCCGCCGGCCAGGCGCGCGCCCAGGGCGCGACGCGCTTCTGCATGGGTGCGGCATGGCGAGAGGTGACGTCCGGGCCAGATTTCGAGCGAGTCTTGATGATGGTGAAAGGCGTCCGCGCACTGGGACTCGAGGCGTGCTGCACGCTGGGCATGCTCACGCAACACCAGGCGGACCGACTCGCCGAGGCAGGGCTGACCGCCTATAACCACAATCTCGATACCTCCCCTGAATTTTACGGACAGATCATCACCACGCGGACGTATCAGGACCGTCTGGACACGCTCGCTCGTGTCAGACGCGCCGGTATCACGGTCTGTTGTGGCGGCATTATCGGGCTGGGCGAGAGTCGACGCGATCGCTGGCGGCTGCTCGAACAACTCGCGACGCTCGACCCGCATCCGGAAAGCGTGCCGATAAACCTTCTCGTCCAGGTTCAAGGCACGCCGCTGGCCGATCGGACGTCAGAACACTCGCTGGAACTGGTGCGCGTGGTCGCCACGAGCCGCCTGCTGATGCCCCATGCGATGGTGCGCTTGAGCGCAGGGAGGCTGTCACTTTCGGACGAGGCGCAGGCGCTGTGCTTTCTCGCCGGCGCGAACTCGGTGTTCCTTGGCGACCGCCTGCTGACGACGCCGAACCCTTCGGCGGACATCGATCGCCGACTGTTCGAGCGGCTCGGGTTGCAGCTACAAGTCACCGAGCCCGCGCAGCTGCCTGCCGGCGGTCCCAATGCCTGAAGAACTTGAAGAACGCGTGCGCGGGCGCCTTCAGCAGCTTCAAGACCGTCAGCTCCTGCGGACGCTGCGCCCTCCGACCGGTATCGATCTGTCTTCAAACGACTATCTCGGCCTCTCCAGTCACCCATTGTTGAAGGCGTGCATGATCGAGGCCGTGGATCGCGAGGGGTGTGGGAGCACGGGTTCTCGATTGTTGAGAGGCGATCGAGAGAGCTTTGCGGCGATCGAGCGCAGGTTCGCCGCATTCAAGGGCACAGGCCGGGCGCTGTATTTCTCGAGTGGCTATCTGGCGAACATCGCCGTATTGTCAACCTTTCCAGAAGAGGGTGACGTCATTCTTTCGGATGAGCGAAACCATGCGAGCCTGATCGACGGCATCAGGCTGTCGGCTGCGAAGCGTGTGATATTCCCGCACAACGATGTCGCTGCGCTCGCGCGGCTGCTCGACGAACAGGACGGTTCAGGACAGACGTTCGTCGTGACCGAATCGCTCTTCAGCATGGATGGGGATGAGGCGCCGCTTGCTGACTATGCACCGCTGTGCCGGTCGCGCGGCGCGGCACTCATCGTTGACGAGGCGCATGCCGTTGGCATCTTCGGCGAACGGGGCACCGGGCTGATCGAGCGCACAGGGATTGGTGGCGACGTATTCCTCTCCGTTGACACGGCGGGCAAGGCGTTAGGCGTCGGGGGTGCCTTCGTGTCAGGCCTGGCCTGGGCGATTGAGTACCTCGTTCAACGCGCGCGCCCGTTCATCTTTTCCACAGCGCCGCCGCCACCAGTCGCGGCAGCATTGGCGGCGAGCCTGACGCTCGTCGCGGACGAGCCTGAACGACGCGCGGCGCTCCTCGATCGCGCGCGTCACCTGCGCGAACGTCTTGCCGAGTCAGGAATCCCCGCTCCCGCCGGCTTATCGCAAATCGTGCCGGTCATCCTGGGGGACAACGATCGAGCGCTGAACGTCGCACAGGCGCTGCAGTCGCAGGGCTTCGACGTCCGCGCCATTCGGCCTCCGACGGTCGCGCCCGGTACCGCCCGGCTCCGGCTTTCAGTGAACGTGAACCTGACCGAGGCGACGCTGGATCGTTTCGTGGCCGCCCTCGCCGCGGTCGTCGGAAGATCGCTGCCGTGCTCCGCGGTCTCTTCGTAACCGGCACCGATACCAACGTCGGCAAGACGGCGGTGGCCGCCGCGCTTCTGCACCGGTACCGTGCTCAGGTCTCGTTGCGCTACTGGAAACCGATTCAAACCGGGATTGAGCACGATGATGACACCGCTGAAGTTCGCCGGTTGACCGGCTGCGGACCGGGGGACGTCCTCTCATCGGGTGTGCGTCTCCCGAACCCCGTGTCTCCGCACCTGGCCGCGAGGCTGAACGGATGCTCGATTGAATTGCAGCGGCTGGTCCAATCGATTCTCGCCGAGCGCGGCCGAGCCCGGTGGATTGTCGAAGGCGCAGGCGGTGCCCTCGTGCCCATCAATGACTCGCAGCTGATGGCCGATCTCATCGTGCAGCTCGGCCTGCCGGTCGTGGTGGCCGCCCGAAGCGTGTTGGGCACGATCAATCACACGCTGCTGACGCTCGAAGCGCTTCGCGGGCGGTCGCTTGACGTCGCCGGCGTCGTGATGGTCGGTCCGCGGGAGCCGGAGAATCGTCTGGCCATCGAGCGATATGGCCGCGTCGCCGTGCTCGGCGAGATGCCGCGTTTCGACCCTCTGACACGTGAGCAGCTCGCCGCCTGGTCAGTCTCGGAACTCGATCCGCAGTCGTTGTTGTTCAAGCTGCTGCAATGAAGCCACACGCGGACCTGATCGAGCGCGACGGCAGATGTGTCTGGCATCCCTATACGCAGATGCTGACGCGGCCGGCGCCGCTGCCGATCGTGAGAGGCGAAGGCGTATACCTCTACACGGAAGATGGCCGGCGGCTGCTCGACGGGATTTCTTCATGGTGGGTCAACATCCACGGGCACGCTCACCCGAAGCTGAATCAGGCACTCGCAGATCAGGCGCGAGCATTGGAGCATGTCGTGTTCGCCAACTGTACGCATCG
>Ga0184633_10001081_pt1 | contig 11006 bp, 7 predicted proteins | sample PLM31_170_b1_FD_133156 | JGI IMG/M metagenome (GOLD analysis project Ga0184633, IMG submission 133156) | Groundwater sediment microbial communities from an aquifer in East River, Colorado, USA - PLM3-1_170_b1 | ecosystem: Environmental > Terrestrial > Soil > Riparian zone | place: USA: East...
CGAAGTCTGCGTTGAATGCAGTACAGACGAGCGGGTGAATCTTGATCGCCTTGCCTTCCACCAGGACCGGCTCAAACGCCTGGATACCCAGACGGTGAAGCGTCGGGGCGCGGTTTAAGAGCACGGGATGCTCGCGAATTACTTCCTCGAGAATGTCCCAGACCACTGGCTCCTGGCGCTCAACCATTTCACGCGCCTGCTTGATGGTGGCCGCATGACCCTGCTTCTCAAGTTGGTTGTAGATGAATGGCTTAAACAACTCGAGCGCCATCTTCTTCGGCAGCCCGCACTGATGCAGTTTCAGCTCAGGACCGACAACGATCACGGAACGGCCCGAATAGTCGACGCGCTTGCCGAGCAGGTTCTGACGAAAACGTCCCTGCTTGCCTTTGAGCGTTCCACTCAACGACTTGAGCGGACGATTATTTACTCCGCGCAACACGCGGCCACGGCGGCCGTTATCAAACAACGCATCGACCGCTTCCTGAAGCATGCGCTTTTCGTTGCGCACGATCACTTCCGGAGCGCGCAGCTCCATCAGCTTTTTCAGGCGATTGTTGCGATTAATGACGCGACGATAGAGATCGTTAAGGTCTGAAGTAGCGAAACGTCCGCCATCAAGTGGCACTAACGGGCGCAGCTCAGGTGGAATCACAGGAATGACGTCGAGAATCATCCACTCGGGCCGATTGCCTGACTTCAGAAAACTTGTCGCTACCTTCAGCCGCTTCGAATACTTGAGTTTCTTCTGCTGTGATGTCTCTTCGCGCATCCGCTTGCGAAGTTCAATCGAGAGCTCCTCGACCTTCACCATCGCCAGTAATTCCTTGATCGCTTCGGCGCCCATCTTGGCAACAAACTGCGCCGGGTAATCGCGCACGAGTTCTCGATAGCGCTCATCTGAAAGCAGCTCGCGCTCTTTTATTCCGGGAACGTCGCCCGGATCAATGACGATGTAGGATTCGAAGTAGAGTACTTTTTCGAGCTCGCGCAGAGGAATGTCCAGCAAGTGGCCGATGCGCGAAGGCAGTCCTTTGAAGAACCAGACGTGCGAACACGGGCTGGCGAGATCGATATGACCTAACCGCTCCCGGCGCACCTTTGCCTGCGTCACTTCCACACCGCACTTATCGCAGATCACGCCGCGATGCTTCATGCGTTTGTACTTCCCGCAGAGGCATTCCCAATCAGCCACCGGACCAAAGATGCGCGCGCAGAAGAGCCCGTCACGCTCCGGCTTAAACGTTCGGTAGTTGATCGTCTCCGGCTTTGTCACCTCGCCATGCGACCATTGCCGGATTTTGTCCGGCGAAGCCAGCGAGATTCGAATTGCTTCAAAGTCAGGAGCTAATTGCGTCTTCTCTTGTTGAAATCGAAACATCTTTTCTCCGAAAGAGTCCAAGGTCCAACGTCCAAGGTCCAACGTCCGCTAAGTCAGGTAGACTTTGGACTTTGGACTATGGACTTTGGACAGTCTTTATCCGTCGACCGCGCTGGTAATCAGCGCTTCACCAACGCCGTCTCCGCTCTCATCGCCGTTGTCGGGTACCTTCTTATTGATCAGCTCAACGTCGAGGCACAGTGACTGAAGCTCGCGCACCAGCACGTTGAACGATTCCGGCAGGCCCGGGTCGAAATCAGCCTCGCCCTTGACGATGGCCTCATAAATCTTGGAACGGCCAGCTACGTCGTCAGACTTCGCGGTCAATAGCTCCTGAAGAATGTGAGCTGCGCCATAAGCTTCCAGCGCCCAAACCTCCATCTCGCCAAATCGCTGTCCGCCGAATTGCGCCTTACCGCCCAGCGGCTGTTGCGTAATCAAGCTGTATGGCCCAATCGAACGGGCGTGAATCTTGTCGTCAACCAGGTGCGAAAGTTTGAGCATGTAGATGTAACCAACAGTCACTTTCTGCTCAAACGGATCGCCGGAAAGTCCGTCATAGAGTATTGCCTTGCCTGACTCATTGATGATCTCCGGAAGACCAAGTTCAGTGGCCCTGGCGCCGGCCAGCTTGAGTTTTTCCTTAATCTCAGCCTCTGTCGCACCATCGAAAACCGGCGTCGCAAAGTGAACACCCAAAACGCGCGCGGCCCAGCCAAGGTGTGTCTCCAGAATCTGGCCTACGTTCATACGCGAGGGCACGCCAAGCGGGTTGAGCACGATTTCAACCGGAGTACCATCCGGTAAGTAAGGCATGTCCTCTTCCGGCAAAATCCGGGCAATGACGCCTTTGTTTCCGTGACGTCCGGCCATCTTGTCGCCGACTGAAAGCTTGCGCTTCATGGCGATGAAGACTTTCACCATCTTGATCACGCCGGGAGCGAGCTCGTCGCCCTGACGCAGCTTGGCAATCTTCTCTTCGTAAATGTCCGAGAGGATCTTGATTTGCCGCTCGGTGCGATCTTCGTATTCCTTTATCTCCGCGCCGACGTCCACACGCGAAGACGCCATCTGCACTTTTCTCAGGACCTTCGCTTCAATGCCCTCAAGCATCTCGCGAGTAATGGGCACGCCCTTGGCAATCACGACCTCGCGATTTACGGTCAGGTCGGCTGAAAGCTTACGCCCTTCAAGGAGTTCGCGAATGCGCTGATCGCGCTGCTCGCGAAGAATACGAGTCTCATCCTCGAGGTCGCGTCGCAGGCGGTCTTCTTCATCCTGCTCGATGGCAAGTGAACGCTGATCTTTCTCCTGGCCTTTGCGCGTAAACACCTGGACATCAACGACCGTGCCATCGATTCCCGGCGGCGAGACAAGCGAAGCGTCTTTTACGTCGCCGGCCTTCTCACCAAAGATCGCGCGCAGAAGTTTCTCTTCAGCGGTGAGTTGGGTTTCGCCCTTCGGCGTAACTTTGCCAACCAGGATCGAACCAGGCTTTACCTGAGCGCCGATGCGAATGATGCCGCTCTCATCCAGATCCCGAAGCATGTTTTCGCCGACGTTCGGGATGTCGCGCGTGATCTCTTCCGGTCCCAGCTTAGTATCGCGGGCTTCGATCTCGAGCTCTTCTATGTGAATCGAGGTGTAGTAGTCCTCTTTCACAAGTCGCTCGGAAACCAGAATGGCGTCCTCAAAGTTGTAACCGCGCCAGGGCATGAAGGCCACCAGCACGTTGCGCCCGAGGGCCAGCTCGCCGCGATCTGTGCAGGGACCGTCTGCGATCACTTGTCCTTTGGAGACACGCTCGCCAACGTGCACGATCGGACGCTGGTTGATGCAGGTGTTCTGGTTCGAACGCTTGAATTTGATCAGCGTGTAGATATCCGCCGTCACTTCGCGCGAAATCGTTCCGTCAACGTTATGATCGGCCTTGATGATGGCGCGTTCCGAGTCGACGTAGTCCACCACGCCGTCGCGTTTTGCGACCACGACCGCGCCGGAATCGCGTGCGGTAGTTTGCTCCATGCCGGTCCCGATATAAGGAGCTTCGGCACGTAGCAGCGGCACTGATTGACGCTGCATGTTTGAACCCATCAGCGCGCGATTCGCGTCGTCGTTTTCGAGAAACGGAATCAGCGAAGCGGCGACCGAAACGAGTTGCTTCGGCGACACGTCGACGTATTCGATGTCTTTGCGTAACGCCAGAATAAACTCACCAGCTTTGCGCGCCGCATTGCGCTCATTGACGATGTAACCCGACTTGTCCAATTCGATGTTAGCCTGTCCAACAACGTGCTTATCTTCTACCCAGGCAGTCAGGTAGAAAGGCCACGGCTCAGACTCAGCCTTGCGGCCGCTAGCGCTGACTTTCTTGTTTACCTTCTCCACTTCTTCCAGAGGAAGATGCTCACCGTGCTTGAGCTTCGTATCGCCGCCATTAAGAATGCGAACGTGTTCAACAACCTTTCCGTCGGTCACCTTCCGGTAAGGAGCTTCGATGAAGCCAAACTCATTGATGCGCGCAAAACAAGAGAGACTCGAAATCAATCCGATGTTCGGACCTTCAGGCGTCTCGATAGGACAAATACGGCCGTAGTGAGTCGGGTGAACGTCGCGAACTTCAAACCCCGCGCGCTCACGCGACAGTCCGCCTGGTCCTAATGCTGACAGACGGCGCTTGTGCGTGATTTCAGAGAGCGGGTTTGTCTGATCCATGAACTGCGAGAGTTGGCTGGAACCAAAAAACTCGCGCACCGCCGCGGTCACGGGCTTGGCGTTAATAAGATCCCGCGGCATCGTGGTCTGCATTTCCTGATGGATCGACATCTTCTCCTTGATCGCACGTTCCATGCGCTCGAGGCCGATGCGGAACTGGTTCTCCAGGAGCTCGCCCACCGCGCGCACGCGCCGGTTGCCGAGGTGGTCGATGTCATCCGCTTGATACTCGGATGGGTTCTTGCGCATCTTCAGCACGTAAGCGACCACTTCGTAAAAATCTTTAGCCGAGAGCAGCGGATTGTTTATGCGATCTCGCTCCGGTTTACCCATCTTGATGTTGAACTTCAGCCGGCCCACGCGCGAGAAGTCAAACTTGCGCGGATCGAAGAACATCGCTTCGAGCAGTTTGTAAGCGGTCTGAACGGTCGGTGGATCGCCGGGACGCATCTTCCGGTAAATTTCCAGAAGCGCATCGACGGGCTTCGTGATTACATCCTTTTTCAGAGTCTGCGAGAGAATCGAACCAATATCGTCGCGCTCAGGGAAAAAGACAGAGAAACTATCGATGCCGCCTTCGACAATCTCCTGCAGCTTGGCCGGCGCGATTTCGTTGTTGGCTTCGAGGATTACCTCGCCGCTCTCTTTGTTGACGACGTCGGAAAGCGCATACGCGCCCTCAAACTGCGAAGTCTCCATCTCGACCTCGCCAATGTTCGCCTTGCGCAAAGCTTCGAGCGCCGTCGTCGTAATCTTCTTGCCTGCACGAACGATGAGGTCGGGCCCTCGTCCCTTAATATCAAAATCCACCTTCATGCCCACCAGGCTGGTTGGACCCTCGTCGGGTAACTGGGCCATCAGCCGCCCATCTTCGACGTGAATTTCGTCGGTTACATAAAGAGCCCGCAACATGTCTTCGTCCGCAAACGAAGCATTCTTCACCCTCTCTTCGAGGGCGGCATCACTCTTAACGAGCTTGCCGTCTATTTCCTTGCCAAACCAGAGACCGAGCGCGCGCAGGAAGATCGACGCCAAAAACTTGCGCTTGCCGACACGAACGTAAAGCAGGTTCTTCTGATCGTATTCAAACTCAACCCACGAACCGCGGTAGGGGATGATCTTTGCAATATAGATTGCGCCGCGTTTGAAGAAGACACCCGGAGAGCGGTGAAGCTGGGAAACGATGACGCGCTCAGTGCCATTGATAATGAACGTGCCGTTATCAGTCATCAGTGGGATTTCACCGAAGAAAACTTCTTCTTCCTTGATGTCGCGAATCGAGAGAGCTTCGGTTTCCGGATCTTTGTCGTAAACCGTAAGGCGAATTTTCACCTTGAGCGGCACGCTATAGCTCATGCCGCGTTCCTGACACTCCTGTTGATCGTGCTTGTGCTTCAGCCCCACAGGCTCGCCGCAGTTCTCGCAGAGCTGAGGACGAACTGAGTTGAACGTGCCACACTTGTGGCAGAGCGTTTCACCTGCCGCTAATGGATTGACCTTGATCGTCGAGCGGCAGTGTTTGCAGTTGGCCCTGAGGTAGTTGAGACCTTCCAGCCGGCCGCACTTACACTGCCAGTTACCGATCTGATATTCGACAAAATCGAGCGTTGCCGTGCCGCGAAAATCGGAGATCGGAAATACTGACAAGAAGACAGCTTGTAGTCCTGTGTTCTCGCGTTCCTCCGGCAGGAAGTCCATCTGCAGAAAACGGTTGTACGACTCGCGCTGAATCTCGATTAAGTTCGGGATGCGCACAGCTGTCGATATTTTGGAAAAGTCTATGCGCTCAGGCGCCTGGCTCGTCCGTCTTCCCAATCCTGTGCTTACGGTTTGAAGCAGATTTCCTTGCATGAGAGGTTCCTTCAATGAATAGGCGATTTTCGACTTGCGCTATTTGCTCAAAGCAGCCCGCCCTGCTTCGATCGCAATCAAAATCAAAAATACTGTTAAAGACGCCAAGACGCGGTCAGAGCGCAGAATGCCCCGACCGCTTAATTACAAAAAAGCGGCTGATTTCTCGTCGAATTTTTTCGGAATAACGCCAGCGCCTCAATACTCTCTTAACTTAACGACCAAGCCCACGAGTGTCAAGCCACCACAAGAGTCCAACGTCTCCAGTCCAAAGTCCGAAATCACCTCTTGATCAGTGACGCTGGACTTTAGACGTTGGACTTTGGACTAACTATTTGACTTCGACGGTTGCGCCTGCATCGGCAAGCTTCTGCCGGACGGTCTCGGCCTCTTCTTTCGAGACGCCTTCCTTCACGGGCTTCGGAGCCGCTTCGACGAGGTCCTTGGCTTCTTTCAAGCCAAGCGCCGTCACTTCGCGCACAACCTTAATGACGTTGATCTTGTTGCCACCAACGGCCTGTAAGATCACATCAAATTCGGTCTTCTCCTCAGCCGGCGCTGCGGCTTCCCCAGCGCCACCACCAGCGGTCGGAGCCGCCACCGCAGCCGCGGCCGCGGAAACGCCGAAAGTCTCTTCCAGCTCTTTCACAAGCTGTGAAGCTTCAAGAAGCGTCATGCTCTTCAAAAACTCAATAACATCCTCACGTGTTGCTGCCATGATTGCCTTTCTATCCTCCTCAAACTAGGGTCCTGAATGCTGTTTAAGTGTTCAGCAATCAGCTATCAGACGTCAGCTCCTCAAAACTGAATACTGACTACCAGGCACTGATTGCCCTGTATTTGCAGCAGGAGAACCCACGGTACGCTTCTGCGGATTGTTTGCATCTCAATCCAGCGAAACGTCGGAGCCGTAAGACGACCTGACTATCGCCAAGCTCGTTATCCGCGTCCGGCCCTGTGCTTACTTTTCAAATTTCAAATCCAATTCTTCTTCTGAGATCTCAAATCTCAAATCTCAAATCCTTTTACTGCAAAGACCTGAACTTCCTTCAAAGCGGCCATCCAGTCTCGCTGAGATCTGAAATCTCAGATTCAATTGGCATCCCAATCTCAACTTTCAGACTTCTTGATCTCAAATTTCAAATCTGAGATCTCAAATAGGCCAAGATTAGGCCGCCTCTGCGCCCTTCTGATCACCAATCTGCTTAACTACAATCGCCAGGTTACGCGGCACCGCCGACAGCACGGTAACAAGTCGCTGGGCCTGGGCATTAATTAAGAACAAAACCTTCGAAATCAATTCTTCCTTCGAAGGCAAGCTGGCGATAGCTTCAACGTCGCGCAGTGCAACGACCTTGCCCTCGACGATGCCTACCTTAAACTGGAAAATATCCGGATTCGCCTTCGTAAACTTGGCGATCGCTTTTGAGAGATTCACGGGATCTTCATTACTAAGCGCGACAGCCGTTACCCCCTTAAACTGATCTGCGGCCTGTTCCAACGCTGTGCCCTCGGCGGCTTTGCGAGCAAGAGTGTTTTTCACTACCCCATAGCTGACGCCCGCTTCACGCAACTGATTGCGGAGCTCCTGATCCTTGGGAACAGTCATTCCCTGGAATCCGACCAGCATCGCCGCCTTCGCGTTCTTAAATTGCTCTGTGAGAGCTTCCAAATCCTTTTGTTTCTGTGCTTTGGTTTTCATCCGTCTAGCTCCTCACTCTATTTGACGTAAGCCGCTTCATCAAGCAAAACGCCAGGACTCATCGTGGCCGCCAAATTAACCTTCTTTACGTATTTACCCTTTGCGGTCGACGGTTTCGCTTTCACCACGGCCTCGAGCAGCATCCGAGCGTTGTCGCGAAGCTTGTCAGTCTCAAAAGAAACTTTTCCAACCGGCACGTGGATCACGCCCGTTTTATCGACGCGATACTCAACCTTGCCGGCCTTTGTTTCCTTGACTGCTGTTTTTACGTCGAAGGTCACAGTGCCCGTTTTGGGGTTAGGCATCAAGCCGCGCGGGCCGAGCACCTTTCCCAGGCCGCCGACGAGCCGCATCATGTCGGGAGTGGCAACGACGGCATCGAAATCCAGCCAGCCACCCTTGATCTTCTCGACCATGTCTTCGCCGCCGACAAAATCTGCGCCGGCCTCTTCGGCTTCCTTGATTTTCTCGCCTTGAGCGATGACCAGGACCGTCTTGGATTTGCCCAGACCGTGCGGAAGAACAATCGTACCGCGCACAAGCTGATCAGCCTTGCGCGGATCAACACCAAGCCAGACTGTCAACTCAACCGTTTCGTCAAACTTGGCGAAAGCAATCTCTTTAACCTTGGACACCGCCTCCTCAAGGTTGTACTTGCGTCCGGCTTCAATTTTCTCAGCCGCTGCATTGTATTTCTTTCCGTGTTTCTTCATTTCTCACCTCTGAGGTGCATGCGAGGAATTGCGGATTTCGAATTGCGGATTTCGAATTTAATCGAGATCACAACCCTCCTCTACAAAAGGCCTCTCCCTCTTTTGTCAAAAGCGAAAACGGCGCCGGACAAATCCGAAATCCGATATTCGCAATTCGCAATTTACTCGATCGTCAGGCCCATCTGCAGAGCTGTTCCCGAAATCGTCTTTATCGCCGCTTCTAAACTCGTGGTGTTTAGATCCTGTATCTTGGTCCTGGCAATTTCTTCGATCTTGGCTTTCGAGATTGTTCCTACCTTTTCGCGGTTAGGTTTGCCTGAACCCTTCGAAATCCCGGCTGCCTTTTTTAGCAGGTCAGCCGCGGGCGGGGTCTTCGTCTCGAAAGTAAACGAGCGATCTGCAAAGACCGTAATGACCACCGGGATCTTCAGATCCGGATCCATCTGCGCGGTCTTCGCATTAAACGCCTTGCAGAATTCCATAATATTGACGCCGTGTTGGCCGAGTGCCGGACCAATAGGCGGCGCCGGGTTGGCTTTACCCGCTGGAACCTGCAGTTTGATGTAGCCTGTTATTTTCTTTGCCATTTCTTAATGGGTGACTAGTGATGAACCCTCGGTGATAAGCGTTGCTTTTTCTCATCACTCATTACTCATCACTCATCACTTTACTCCTCTTCCGCAAACGTCACTTTCTCGACGTCCAGGAAATTCAACTCCACGGGAGTCGATCTCCCGAAGATCGTAACGGTGACCTTTAGCGTCGACTTATCTTCGTTTACTTCTTCAACCTTGCCGGTAAAACTCTGAAATGGTCCTGACTTGATTCGAACCGTTTCGCCCGACGAATATGAGAACTTCGGCTTTGGCTTCTCGGCCGCCTCAGTCACGTTATGAACGATCTGATCCACTTCCTGCGGGGTCAGCGGCGTTGGGTTGTGCCCGCCAACAAAGCCGGTCACTTTCGGCGTGGACTTGATCATGTGAAAAACGTTATCGGGAATATGGCCGCGTTCATCACATTCGATCTGTACCAGCACGTAACCGGGATAAAACATGCGCGATGATTCGATTCGCTTGTTTCCACGCATCTCGACGACGGTTTCCGTCGGCACCAGCACTTCGGTGATCTCGTTTTGCAGATCAGTGTCGCGCACGCGCGCCTTCAAACTGTCGCGAACTTTTTTCTCGTGCCCTGAATAGGTATGAAGTATGAACCACTGCTGCATTAAAAGCGCTTCCTTGCCGATCAGGTTCCGGCTCCGGTCATCCAATTGAGTAGATGGTTGAGTTGAACCAATAGAAATGCCCATAGACGATCCACCAGAAACAAGTAAACTGCGAAAAAGATAACGGCGATGAGCGTAATGATTGTCGTGTTCTTGACTTCTTTAACCGACGGCCACGACACGCGCTTCATTTCCGCACGCACGTCGCGCAAAAACTGCAACATGCGGCCGATGGGGCCCACTCTGGGTCCGCTCAGCCCGCGCTCACGGCGCGCCCCTTTACCCTCCACACCTTCGCCAAAGCGACCGGCGCGCGGTTGCGGAAGAGACGCGTCTGGGTTTTCTATGTCATCCATGATAATGCCGACTTTGATGCTAACCCTTTTCTCAATAATTCGCTGGCAGGGGTACCAGGATTCGAACCCGGACTTTCGGTTTTGGAGACCGACGTGCTAACCGTTGACACTATACCCCTCCGTCTACAGACGCGGGGACTCTGAGACACTGGGATACGGGGAGAACCTCACCGCGTCTCCGCGTCGCCCCGTCTCCGCGTCGGCTGCTCACTTCGTCTCTTTATGGTCAGTGTGTTTGCGGCAACGGCGACAGAACTTGCTAAACTCAAGCCGATCAGGCGTGGTCTTTTTATTCTTGGTCGTTACGTAGTTGCGGCTCTTGCATGTACTACACTGAAGAACAATATTATCGCGTGGCATCTTCTTGTTTCCGATTTCCGATTGCCAATTCCAATTCGCATCTACCTTATTTTTCCAAGCGGCAATCGGCAATTGGAAATCGGCAATGCTTCTCACTCCAGACTTGAGATCATTCAACTCTTACTCAACAACTTCCGAGACGGTGCCGGCGCCGACGGTGCGGCCGCCTTCGCGGATCGCGAAGCGCAAACCCTTCTCCATCGCAATGGGCGCGATCAACTCGATCTCCATCGCCACATTGTCGCCAGGCATCACCATCTCCACTCCCGCCGGCAGGTGCGCCACTCCCGTCACGTCCGTCGTCCGAAAGTAAAACTGCGGCCGGTAGCCGGTGAAGAATGGCGTGTGCCGTCCACCCTCTTCCTTCGTCAAAACATATGCTTCTGCCTTGAACTTCGTGTGCGGCGTTATGCTCCCGGGCTTCGCTATTACCTGCCCGCGCTCAATGTCCTTGCGCTCCACTCCTCTTAACAGCAAGCCAACGTTGTCGCCGGCCGTCCCTTCGTCCAATAGCTTCTTGAACATCTCTACCCCCGTCACCACCGTCGTGCGCGTCGGCTTGATGCCTACTACCTCCACACTCTCGTTCACCTTTACCTTGCCGCGCTCAACCCGGCCCGTCGGCACTGTGCCCCGGCCCTGGATCGTGAAGATGTCTTCCACCGGCATCAAAAACGGCTTCTCCACGTCCCGCGCCGGC
>Ga0184633_10001082_pt1 | contig 11006 bp, 7 predicted proteins | sample PLM31_170_b1_FD_133156 | JGI IMG/M metagenome (GOLD analysis project Ga0184633, IMG submission 133156) | Groundwater sediment microbial communities from an aquifer in East River, Colorado, USA - PLM3-1_170_b1 | ecosystem: Environmental > Terrestrial > Soil > Riparian zone | place: USA: East...
AGCATCCAGGATGCCGTGTCGGCGATGAAAGAAGGCGCCTTCGACTTTCTGGCCAAGCCGATCGATCCCGATCATCTGCTGCTGCTGGTCGACCGCGCGCTGGCGCAGCGGCGCCTCGTGACGAACTACACCATCCTGAAAGAGGAGCTGGCCTCTCGGAGAGGCGCGCCGGTGATCATTGGAGAGGACCCGGCGCTTCACCAGGTATCGGTCGCGCTGCAACGCGCGGCTGGCACCGACGCGACGGTGCTCCTGCAAGGCGAAAGCGGCACCGGCAAGGAGCTCTTCGCGCGCGCGCTGCACGCGCTGAGCGCCCGGTGTGACGGGCCCTTCGTGGCAATCAACTGCGCGGCCATTCCCGACGCCCTGCTCGAAAGCGAACTGTTCGGGCACGAAAAAGGCGCGTTCACCGGCGCTGTGGCGCGCAAGCTGGGCCGGTTCGAGATGGCCCATCACGGCACCCTGTTTCTGGATGAAATCGGGGATCTGCCGCTGGGTCTTCAAGCCAAGATTCTGCGTGCGCTCGAAGAGCGACGGTTCGAGCGGGTCGGCGGGACGACCTCGCTGCACATTGACGTGCGGATCGTCGCCGCGACAAACAAGCACCTCAAAGCGGCGATCGCCGCGCGGCAATTCCGCGAGGACCTGTTCTTCCGATTGTCCGTGTTTCCGATCACGATTCCGCCCTTGCGGGAACGCCCCGACGACATAGCCATTCTCGCGCGCCACTTTGTCGAGCGTTTCTGCAAAGAGCTGAAGAAAAAAACGGCGACGCTCTCGTCGCACGCGCTGCAGGAGCTGCAGGCGTATCCGTGGCCGGGCAATGTGCGCGAGTTGCAGAATTGCATCGAGCGCGCCGTGATCTTGGTGGACGGGGACGTGATTCAACCTCGCAATTTGAATCTCACGTTTCCGGCGAAAATCGAGGAGGTGTCGGTCGCACCCGACCCCTGGGATCAGATCGATTTATCGGGAACCCTCTCGGAGGCATCGCGTCGGGTGCTGGCGAACGTCGAACGTCGAAAAATCGAGCAGACGCTGCGAGAGGCCTCGGGCAATAAAGTCCGCGCCTCAGAAATTCTTCAGGTCAGCTATAAGACGTTTCTGATGAAGCTCAAGGAGTATGGGATTGAGTAGGAGTAGACGACTTTCTTTCACGCCGCGAACCCGACCTTCCTCAACGCCTTCGACAGTTCCTTTTCCGTCACGTCATTGACGATGGTCCACGCTCCCACGTCGGTCGCCAGCACGTAATGGAGCGTGCCATTCACGATCTTCTTGTCGAGGCGCATCGCTTCCAGCATGTGTTTCGTCGATAAGTCCGCAATCGGAGGCCGGGGTCCGAGCTCGACAATCACTCGCATCAACGCTTGACGGACTGTCTCGGCTAGCACGCCTCGCGCCACTGCAACTTCGGCGGCGACCAGCATGCCGTACGCGATGGCTTCGCCGTGCCGAAATCGTCGATAATTGGTGATTGCCTCCAGCGCGTGTCCGGCCGTGTGACCGAAATTGAGAACCCGCCGTGGCCCGGTTTCGCGCTCGTCCTCCGACACGACCTTGGCTTTGATTGCGCACGATTCGGCAATCATCGTCACGAGAACATCCGGGTCGCGGTTGAAGATCGCCTTCATGCTGTGACTCAGCCGCTCGAAAAGGGGACCGCTGGTCGTCATTCCGTACTTGAGCACCTCATACAACCCGGCTCGAAATTCACGACGCGGGAGGGTGGACAGTACCGTCGGGTCCACCGCGACGAGCCCTGGCTGATAAAACGCGCCGATGAGGTTCTTTCCGAGTGGGTGATTCACCCCGACTTTCCCTCCGATCGCGCTATCGACCTGGGCGAGCAAGGTTGTCGGCACGTGGACGAGCCCGATGCCACGCAGATAGGAGGCGGCTGCGAATCCAGCCATATCTCCAATAACCCCGCCTCCTACCGCAACGATCACCGAGCCGCGATCCGCCTGAGCGTGAACGAGCGCGTCGTAGATACGCACCACGGTTGGCAACTGCTTGTTGCGTTCGCCATCCGGCACGAGAATCGGTTCCGGAGTTGGGAGCGCACGACCAATCTCCCGGCCGTGAAGCTTCCACACCAGCGGACTCGACACAATGAATGCGCGCGCGCCAACCTGAGCGGCCCGCACGAGCTCGCCGAGCCGCGCGATGAGCCCGTGTTGAATGTAGATCGGATATCGTCGCGATCCGGTGCAGACCTCGACGAGGACGGGATCCATTGAAATGGTAGGATAACATTCTGCGGCGGCGAGTGATGTGAAGCATTGGGCTGCTGCGTGGCGCCTGGGGCCCCACGATCCAAGAATGGATGTACACGACGATTTCCTAGTCATCGGCAGCGGCATCGCCGGATTGCGCGCAGCCGTCGAGCTCATGGAAGCCGGCACCCTCAGCGTCCTCACCAAGGCAGAACCCGCGGAAAGCAATACCGGGTACGCGCAGGGCGGCATCGCGGCCGCCGTTGGCGTCGACGACTCCTCCGAGCGGCACGCCGCAGACACGATCGCTGCCGGTGATGGGTTGTGCGACGAGGCCGCCGTGCGGGTGTTGGTTGACGAGGGACGCCGGTACGTCAGGGAGCTTCTCGATTGGGGCGCTGCCTTCGATCGCGGTGCGCACGGACATCCGGCGCTGGGGCGAGAAGGCGCGCACAGCGTTCGCCGCGTGTTGCATGCGAAAGACACCACAGGTCGCGAGATTGCGCGGGTGCTGTGGCAGCGTGTGTCGAGTCAATCGAACGTGCGCGTGCTCAAGGACGCGCTCGCTGTCGAGGTCATTACCGAGGGTGGACGATGCGCCGGCGTTCGCTTTATCGATCAGAACGGTCGTGAGGGTGAAGCGCGGGCGCGCGCAACGCTGCTGGCGACAGGCGGGGCCGGTCAGGTCTTCAGCGAGACGACCAATCCGCGCATCGCGACCGGCGATGGTGTTGCCCTCGCGTACCGTGTCGGCGCTCGGGTCGCCGACCTTGAATTCGTCCAATTCCATCCGACCGTGCTGAGCCTCGCAGGGGCGCCGAGATTTCTGATTTCGGAAGCGCTCAGGGGCGAAGGCGCGCGCCTGATCAACGAGCAGGGAGAACGTTTCATGCGGCGCGACGACCCTGCGGGCGATCTCGCCTCACGCGACGTCGTGGCACGTGGAATCGTGCGGGAGTCGAGGCGGACCGGCGCACCGGTGTACTTATCGCTGGCGCACATGAATCCTGTGTTCGTGCATGAACGGTTTCCGAGCATCGCCGCGATGTGCGAGGAGATGGGGCTGGATCTCGCTCGCGATCGAATCCCCGTGGGACCAGCTGCCCATTACATGATGGGCGGTGTGGAGACCGATCTCCACGGACGCACATCGGTGCCAGGCTTGTTCGCCGCCGGCGAGGTGGCGTGCACGCGTGTACACGGAGCGAATCGGCTCGCGAGCAACTCGCTACTCGAAGGCCTCGTGTTTGGTGCGCGCGCCGGGCAAGCGATGCAGCGCGCGCTCACATCCGCAGCACTGCCATCGCCTGAATTCCGCCCGATCGGCGTGGATGAGCCGCCGCCGCTGCCTCCCGAGGCTCCACTTTCCGAGGTGGCGATTCGGGATCTGATGTGGCGCTCGGTCGGGTTGTTTCGCGATCGGGATGGCCTGCGACACGCGGTGCAGTTGCTCGATCTGGCGCATCGCGATCTCGAGGAAACGCTGGCATCCACTGCCAGATGCGACAACGAGGGCTGGCGCCGTGCGAATCTGCTCAGTGTGGCCCGGCTGATTGCACGCGGAGCCCTTCGTCGACAGGAGAGTCGGGGGGCTCATTTCAGGGCGGATTTTCCGGCCAGGAACGATCTACACTGGAAAATCCATGTGACGGACGTCGACGAGACTTAGGCCCCGCGAGCACGAACGAAGACGCGCCTGCGGCCGCTGCGACGAGCGAAGCCGGCGCCGGCGGCCAGCGTGGGGGTGGGGCCCCACGCGAATTGAACGAGGAGCAGCCGCGAGCGGGGGTGGGGCCCCGCGAGCACGAACGACGAAGCGCCTGCGGCCGCTGCGACGAGCGAAGCCGAGGAGCAGCCGCGAGCGGGGGTGGGGCCCCGCGAGCACTAAACAATGTCTGACAAATCTCCGAACTCCAAAGCGCTGGTGACCGAGATCACTCCACGATCGCAAGATTTTTCACGCTGGTACACAGATGTCATCCGGCGCGCCGAACTCGCCGACTATTCACCCGTCAAGGGCTGCATGGTGATCCGGCCATACGGCTATGCGATCTGGGAGCTCATCCAGCAGGCGCTGGACCGCCGCTTCAAAGCGACCGGGCACGTGAATGCGTACTTCCCACTGTTTATCCCTGAGAGTCTGCTATTGAAGGAAGCCGACCACGTCAAGGGCTTCGCGCCCCAGGTCGCCTGGGTCACGCGCGGCGGCGACGAGGATCTCGAAGAGAAGCTGATCGTGCGCCCGACATCGGAAGTGATTGTTGGAACGATGTACGCCAAGTGGGTGCAGTCGTGGCGGGACTTACCCATCCTGATCAATCAGTGGGCGAATGTGGTGCGCTGGGAGAAGGTCACGCGCCTGTTCCTGCGCACCACCGAATTTCTTTGGCAAGAAGGACACACCGCGCACGAAACCGAGGAAGAAGCGGAGATCGAAACGCGTCGCATGCTTGGAGTCTACAAAGAGGTGGCTGAAACCGAGTTGGCGATGCCGGTGATCGACGGCCAGAAGACTGAAAGCGAGAAATTCGCGGGCGCGTTGCGCACATACTCAATCGAAGGGCTGATGGGAGACGGCAGGGCGCTGCAGCTGGGTACGTCGCACAACCTTGGCCAGAATTTCGCCAAGGCGTTCGACATCACGTTTCAGGCGCGCGACAAATCACTCCAGCATGTGTGGGGCACGTCGTGGGGTGTTTCCACCCGCCTGGTCGGCGGCCTGATCATGGCGCACGGTGACGACAGTGGGCTTGTGCTGCCGCCGCGCGTCGCGCCCTATCAGGTCGTGATCGTTCCCATTCCTCGCGGCAATTGGCAGGAGACCGTGCTGCCCCGGGCCCGCGCCATTCAGCAGCAGCTCGCCAGCCATGGCATCCGGGTCAAGCTCGATGACCGCGACATGTACACCCCAGGCTGGAAATTTGCCGAGTGGGAAATGCGAGGCGTGCCATTGCGCCTGGAGATCGGCCCGAAGGACATCGAACAGGCACAGGTGCTGCTCGTCCGCCGCGACACGCGCGAGAAGCTCCCAACACCTGCGGATGGATTGCCCGGCCGCGTGAGCGATCTGCTGGAACAGATTCAACGGAGCCTGTTCGACCGCGCGAAGCAATTTCTGGAAGAACATACCACCGCGACCGATTCATACGAGGACTTCCAGAGAATCCTGGAAGGACGGCCGGGGTTCGTGATATCAGGATGGTGCGGTGATGCCGCGTGTGAAGCAGCGATTAAAGCCGACACGCAGGCCACGATCCGCAATCTGCCGTTCGACGCGCCCAAACCGACGGGTGCCTGCGTGAAGTGCGGCCGGCCTGCGGTGGCGACCGCGTACTTCGCAAAAGCCTACTGAAGAATTGGAAGTGATGAGTCACGAGTGATGAGTCACGAGTAGCTTTTCTTGCTACTCATCCCTCATCACCCATGACTCATCGCTGGCTGGTTACTGCAGTCGCACGACCATCGCGGCGCGGCGATTGAGGCGGCGCGTCTCCTCGCGGTCGTTGGAGTATTTGGGCATCTCCTCGCCGAAGCTGACCGTGTTCAGCCGGTCGGCGCCGATCCCGCGGCTGGTCAGATACTCGCGGACCGCATCGGCCCGACGCCCGCCGAGCGCCATGTTGTACTCCGCCGTCCCGATGTTGCAGGTGTGGCCTTCGACTGTCAGCCGCAGCGTCGCGTCTTGCCGCATCGCCGCGATGGCCTCATCGAGAATCCGCGTCGCATCCGGCCGCAGCGAGTAGCGGTCGAAGTCGAAGTGCACATCCTCGAACGTGTAGGTGCGGACCGCCGGCCGGACCACCTGGATGGTGACCGTGTCGGAGGCGGTCTTGTTGTCGGTCGGACAGGTGACGGTAACGGTCGCTGGGACGTTGCCTTCTTGCGTGGGCGCCGTCCAGATCGTCTGCGCCTGAGCCGGATTGGCGAAGGTGCCGGTCGGGGCCGTCCAGCGGTAGGTCAGCGTGCAGCCAATCGAATCCATCGCCGTGGCGGTGACCGTCGAGGTGCGGCCGACTTCCACCGTGCTCGGGTTGGCCTGCGCCCTGACGCTCAGCGTGTGTTCTGGCGCCGGCGGTGGCGGTGGGGGCGGCGATGGCGGGGGCGCCGGCGGGGGGGGCGGTGGCGGCGGCACATAGACGCGCACGCCAGGGTGATACCCGAGGCGCGCCTGGAAGCCGACGTTGTCTAAGGTCACGTTGCCGTAGGGGACGCCGAAGTGATCGCGCCCGCGGATGTTGACGACCCAGCCGAGCCCCGCCCCTGCGAAGAAACCGCTCGAGTGCTGCCAGGTCAGCCCAGCGTTTGCGTCGACGATGTTCTTGTTGTTGCTGACCGCGGGCCCCAGGCCGGTCGGCCGCCCGGCCAGCGTGTCATCAAACTGCATCTCCCCGCGCAGCTCGGTCGTGACCCGCAAGGGCCACCGGCTCGGGAAGCCCGCGCCCAGCCCGAAGCGGAAGCTGTTGGACAGATTCACCGCGTCCGGGTCGCCGCGGAAGACGAAGCCGCCCGACCCGGCCAGCTCGACCAGCTGCGCGAGCTCTTTGCTCAGAATCGCGTCAATGAACACGTCGGCCTTGCCGGTGCTCGCGCCCGCGTCGTCGTCGCCCGTCGGCACCTTGATCATCCCGCGGATGGCCAGGGCCACCGGCTGCTGCCGACGCTCCGACAAAAGATTGATCTTGGCGCCCAGATAGAGGTCCCCCACTTTGTTGCCGATCCACCCCTCGTGGACGAACGGCACATCCTGCGCGAAGCCACCCACGGCCGGGTCGCTGGTAAAGATCGGCCGGATGTCGCGATCCACTCGCGTAATCGCGCGGAAGGATCCGAACAGCTCCGTGCGGTCGCCGGCGCCAAACGCAAACGTCCCCAGAAAATGCGAGATGTCGGTGAAACCCTGCTCGCGCCCGTAGTTCGTGCGATACGCACTCGCCGAGAATCTGCGACTGGGCAGGATTTCGCCGGTGGGCAGCCACCACAACCCAGTGTCACCGTAGATCGTGGTGGTGGCTGGTCGCGTGTCACCGCCTGCAGACGTCGCCTGCGCGGAAGCCGTGATTGGAACCGCTACCGCGAGCGCGACACCCAGGGCAAGCCGGAACGAACGCATAGTGTACCCTCCTAAGGACATTCCCCAGGTTGGGGTCCTTAACTGCGATCTAGAGTACGACGAGGTACCTGCGGAAGTCAACGAACTGGTGCACAAGAAGTGGTGCACACGAACTGGTGACTAAGGATAATTCCGGCCAGGACACATCGAAGTGCACCCAAGCAGTTCACAGGGCGGCTCAGGATATCGCAGGCGTGCGAGGTTTGCCGCAGAGCCATGCGATGACGATGCTGATCAGATACAGGCCGCACATGGGAGCGGCGACCATCGCTTGACTGAACGGGTCCGGGCTCGGCGTGATAACGGCCGCGATAATGAAATTGAGGAGCACGGCGTACTTCAAGTTCCGCAGCAGCCACCGCGCGGTGACAACTCCCATTCTTGCGAGCGCAAAGACTACCGTCGGCATTTCGAAGACGATGCCCAGCGCGATCATCATCCTGACATACAGGGAAAACACTGCGTCGATCTTCGGTGTGAACAGCATGTAGTCGGTCTGGAAGCTCGCGAAGTACCTCCACATCAGCGGGAACACGATGTAATGAGAAAAGGCGGCCCCGAGGACAAACCCGATGGTCGTCAACAAGATGAAGGGCACGGCGAACTTCTTTTCGGTCGCGTACAGCCCCGGTGCGACGAAGAGCCACACTTGCAGCATGATGGCCGGTGAGGCGATGACGATTCCTGCCAGCAGAGCAATCTTCAGATAAAGCATGAATGGTTCGGTAGGCTCTGTGGCGATGAGATGGCCGCCCGGCGGCAGCATGCGCTGCAGCGGCACCATGATGAATTCAAAAATGCGGCTGATGAAGAAGAAGGAAATGCCCATGCCGACGCCGACGGCGATGAGCGAGTTGATCAGCCGCCTCCGGAACTCGTCGAGGTGCTCCAGAAACGACATCTTCCCACCGGCGTCGCGCCCTTCTGGCTCGTTCCAGTGGTTGCGATCGCGTTGATTTTGCGGGTCAGGAAAAGGAAGGACCGGCATGCCCTTCAAGGTCCGGGGTTCGTGTCGACCTCCGCCACGTCCGTGCGCGCCTGTGTCGCGTCAGGCGGTTGCGGCGGAGCGACGCGCGCGGCCTGCTCACGCTGCTCGTCGATCCGGACTTCCTCCTCCAGCGTGTTGCGCAGCTCGTTCGATGAGCGCTTGAACTCCGCAAGGCTGCGGCCGAGGGACTTACCGAGCTCCGGCAGTTTGCGAGGGCCGAAGATCAGCAGCGCGATCACCAGGATCACGAGCATCTCCGGCATTCCAATTGGACCAAACATGCGCTGCTCCGAAACAATAACCAGGTGGGCGATCATGACCACTGCACTTCCTGCAAGTGGCTGATCTCATTATAGTAACGCCGATCGCAATGGGTCAAGTGGGAGCCGACAGGGCTTTTCCGAACCGATTGCGGGCCGTGGTGTTCTCTGGTACTATTCAGGGATGCGTAAGCACAGCAGGATTTTGGTGGCCGCGCTGGCTGTGGTCGGCTCGGCGGTCGTAGGCGGCCTCTTTGGCGGACAGGTCCTGGCCACCCAAGATGACGTCCCGCAGTATTACAACGTTTTTGCATCGGCGGTCAGCGCCGTCGAGGCAAACTACGTTGAAAAGATCGACACCGATCGCCTGATCTATGGGGCGATCCACGGCATGCTGGCGACACTCGATCCCCATTCGAGTTTTATGGATCCCAAGGCCTACGCGCAGATGCGCGAACGGCAGGAGGGGCACTATTACGGCCTGGGCATCCAGATCGTCGTCACTGATGGCGACATTACCGTGTCGTCGATCTTCGAGGGTTCTCCCGCTTATCAGAAAGGACTCCGAACCGGCGACATCATTGCGCGCATCGAAGGCGAAGACGCGAAGGGGTGGACCAGCGATCAAGCCGTCGCCAAGCTGCGCGGCGCGCGCGGAACCCCTGTCAAGATCTCGATCAAGCGCTACGGGTACGACCAGCTGATTGAGATGGAAGTTGTGCGGGATGAGATCCACATTCCCAGTATCCCAGCGACATTCATGCTCGACGCGACGTCAGGCTATATTCGGCTGCAGGATTTTTCCGAGACGACCGATCGCGAGCTTGGCGCAGCGTTGAAAGATCTCACCAATAAGGGGATGAAACGCCTCCTCCTCGACATCCGCCGTAATCCTGGTGGGCCCTTGGATCAGGCCATTCGTGTGGCCAATCGGTTCCTCCCGAAAGGTGTGATGATTGTCTCCACGCATGGGCGTATCCCCAATTCGGATCAGAACTATCGCGCCACGGAGGATACCGAGTACACGGAGCTGCCGCTGGTCGTGCTAACCAGTCGCGACAGCGCCAGCGCTTCGGAGATTGTCTCTGGCGCGCTGCAGGATCACGATCGCGCAATCATCGTCGGCGAGACGACGTTTGGAAAGGCATTGGTACAGTCGGTCTATCGCATCAGCGAAGGCGCTGGTCTGGCGTTGACGACCGCTCACTATTTCACTCCAAGCGGCCGCATGATTCAGCGGCCGTGGGACGCAACCTTTGACGAGTACCTCAATTACACGTTCCGCGAGCAAAAAGAACGTGAACACTCAGCAGCGGATCTGAAGTACACCGATTCCGGCCGGAAAGTATTCAGTGGCGGCGGCGTCGATCCGGACCACCGGCTCGATGGCCCGGTAGAAGGGTTCAATCCGGGCAGGATTGGCCGAGCGTTATACAGCCGCGGCGTGTTCATCGGGTATGCGCAGCGGTTTACGGCCGAAGGGGACAAACGAATTTCGAGTGAGGCGAAGAACCGCAGACTCGTGGGCTCCAACTTCGTCGTGGACGCCGCGTTGATTGACGACTTCAAGCAGTACGCCCGGACGCTGATTCCGAAGTTCGACGACGCCGGCTTCCAGGCCGATCTCGACTTCATCCGGGCGATGATCCGATTCGAGGTCGATAGAGCGCTGTTCGGGATGTCCGAGGCGCGGCGTCACCTGCTGGCAGCGGACCCGCAAGCCAAGCTTGCGACGAGCCTCTTTAGTGAGGCCGACACGCTCAATCGCAGCGCGCGAAGCAGAAAGACGCTCGTGGCGGCGCGGTAGTCCGCCGAGGCCGAATCCAACGTCTTAGAGTTTCTGTTTGGGCTTGCCCCTATGACTGGGGCTTGGTACACTGGCATCCGTTGCGCCGGTCCCGGGGACGCGCTCTTCATAGGAAGGGCGTGAAGGACTGGTCAATCCGGGTCAGTTTGCGCGTAAGCCCAATCCGGCTGCAATCAGGTTCGAGCGCTCCTAGCCGCTCGATGGCGTCGCTCAGGTGACACCATCGCGCGGCATTTTTTTTAGCCGACAAGCCGGCAGCAGGCCCCCGGCAGTCAGAAGAGAAGCTGCCAGCTGCAGGCTGCCTGCCGCTGGTTGATTCGGGTGTAGACAGGAAAAATATGCGGCTGCACCAATTAGACATTTCCGGCTTCAAGTCTTTCTCGGACCGCGCGCAGCTGGCGTTCGACCGAGGCGTCACGGCGATCGTGGGCCCCAACGGATGCGGGAAGAGCAACCTCGCGGACGCGATCACGTGGGTCCTGGGTGAACAGAGCGCGAAGAGTCTTCGCGGGGACCGTATGGAGGACGTCATCTTCAGCGGCAGCGACGCACGCAAGCCGACTGCGGCTGCTGAAGTGCGCGCGATGTTCGCCGAGGTGGCGGTGCGCCCCTCCTACGACAA
>Ga0184633_10001083_pt1 | contig 11005 bp, 14 predicted proteins | sample PLM31_170_b1_FD_133156 | JGI IMG/M metagenome (GOLD analysis project Ga0184633, IMG submission 133156) | Groundwater sediment microbial communities from an aquifer in East River, Colorado, USA - PLM3-1_170_b1 | ecosystem: Environmental > Terrestrial > Soil > Riparian zone | place: USA: East...
ACGCCCGAGTTCGGGGCGGGCGGCAACACCTTCAACGCGGTGTTCGGGGCGACGCGCAATCCCTGGAATCCCGCCCTCACCTGCGGCGGTTCGAGCGGCGGGGCCGCCGTCGCGGTGGCGACGAGGATGGGACCGCTCGCACAGGGCTCAGACCTCGGCGGCTCGTTGCGGATCCCGGCGGCCTTCTGCGGCGTCTAGGTCAACGAGATCGTGCTGGCCACTCGCGGCCTCGCCATGGTGGCGCTCCACGCGGACAAGCTCGCCCGGTGGAAGGACCAGATGCAGCCGGGATTGGTCTGGAACATCGAACAGGGGCTGAGGCTCACCCCGGAAGCGATCGGCTGGGGCGAAAAGCTCCGCACGGTTCTGTGGCCGTGCCACCCTTCCCCGTGGAACAACCCTACCCGACGGAGATCAACGGCAAGCCGCTTGAGAATTACACCCAGTGGTTCTTCCTCACGTACGGCATCACACTGACCGGCCTGCCGGCGATCTCGGTGCCGTGCGGCTTCACGCGGAGCGGATTCCCGGTCGGGCTCCAGATCGTGGGACGGCGACGCCAGGAAGCGGCGGTGCTTCGGGCCGCGGCCGCCTTCGAGGCTGCGGCGCCCTGGGCTAGAGAGATCCCGCCCGCGATCGCCGCGCGCGGCTAGCGAGGCGACTCACGGTCCTCCGATTGCGTCCGGGACGCGCAACGACAACCAGCGCAGGCAACCCCCGATCTGCCGAGCCGGAAAGGCCTTGACTTCCCGCCGCCGATAGACGATGAAAGACCGCATAGGCTGGATGGTTCTCTACCTCAACTGCGCCACTGCCGACCTCTACGAGGTCATGCGGGAGGAAGCCCCGCCGGGACTTCAACTGCTCTTCCTCGACTCCGGACGCTCTGAAGAGGTCCGGGAGAAGCTCCCCCGGGCTGACGCGATCCTGATCGCTGATGCGGCCCTCACGGCGGAGATGATCCAGCAGGCGGCGAAACTGAAGATGGTACAGCACCAGGGGGTCGGCTATGAGCGGATCGACGTGAAGGCACTCGCCAAAGCCGGAGTCCCCCTGGCCCTCTGCCCCGCAGGGACGGATGAAGCCGTCGGGGAGCACACGGTGCTCCTGATGCTGGCCGCGCTCAAGCGGCTCGTTGCCGCTCACGACGCGATGGTAGTCGGAAAATGGCTCAGGTGGGAGCTCAGGATGTCAACCCGGGACCTCTACGGCAAGACCGTGGGCCTCATCGGCTTTGGCCGGACCGGGCGCGCCGTGGCAAAACGGCTCAGGGGGTTTGGCGTCAGGCTGATCGCCAATGACCCCTACATCACGCTCTCCGACCGGGAGAGGGCAGAGTTCGGGGTCACGTTGGTGAGCAAAGAGATCGTCCTGCGCGAGGCCGACATCGTCTCTCTCCACGTGCCGCTCACAGAGGAAACCCGACACCTGATCGGCCGGCCGGAGCTGGCGCAGATGAAACCGAGCGCCGTGCTGATCAACGTGTCGCGCGGTGGGGTGATCGACCAGCCCGCCGTCTATGAAGCCCTCAAGGGCCGCCGCATCATGGCCGCGGGGCTCGACGTCTTTTCCCCCGAGCCGCTGCCGGCCGGGGACCCTCTGACGACCCTGGATAACGTCGTCCTCACCCCTCACATCGCCGCCGGCACCCTTGACGCGTTCAGGACGAAGCTGCGTTTCGCGCTGGGGAACATCGCCCGGGTCATGGGCGGCGAGGAGCCGCTCGAGCGGGTCCTCGACACCTGAAAGGAGAATCAAGCATGGACGTCCGCCCCGGAGCCACCGCAGAGGTAGAGATCACCGTCACCGCCGACCGCACCGCCGACAGAATCGGCAATCCAGGCGTCATGGTATTCTCCACCCCTCATCTCATCGGCCTCCTGGAAGAAGTGTCCAACGCGGTCATCCAGCCGCACCTGCCCGGTGGCGCCTCCACCGTGGGTACCGTCGTCGAGATGCGTCACCTCGCCGCCACGCCCGTGGGGATGAAGGTCAGGGCGAAGGCGACGCTCCTCGAGACGGACGGGCGCCGCTTCCTCTTCCAGGTGGAGGCCCACGACGAGATCGAAAAGATCGCGGAAGGGAAGCACGAGCGCTTTGTGGTCCAGAACCTGGAGAAATTCCTGGCCCGCGCGATGGGGAAGGGGAAACGCTAGCGGGAGAGAAAGTCGCGCAGGGCCTCCCGAGTCGAGGGAAACGCCAGCTCGTCCCAGGGGATCTGCCCGGGGGTGAGCCAGGCGAGCTCCTGGATCTCGTCGCTCAGTCCAAGCGTGCCGCCGGCCACGCGCGCTCGATACACCACGATCACGATGGGAGCGTCAGGATACGAATAGACGCCGACCAGCCCATCCAGGTCCACGCGAAGGCCGGTCTCCTCCTGCGTCTCCCGCAGCGCGGCACCCGTGACGGTTTCTCCCCAGTCCACGAACCCGCCTGGGAACGTCCATTTCCCCTTCGAGGGGTTAATGTTCCGGCGGACGAGGAGAATCCGCCCGTCCTCGAACGGAATCGTTCCCGCCACCAGCTTCGGATTGAGGTAGAAGACAAACCCGCACGCCGAGCAAACCGCCTCCTCCTTCTGGTCCGGCGGGACCGGGATCCTGACGAGGTCGCCCCGGCAGAGCGGACAGAACCGGATGGTCGAGGGGGCCAGATGACGGGAAGAGTGCTCGTCCGGGCTCATCCCGTCGCATTGTACCACGCGCGCGGGAAAGCCCGCCGTCAGTGCCGCTTCTTCTCCTGTCCAAAGCCGTCGGACGACCGGTAGCGGTCCTCGGCCCCGGGGACGTAGCGCTTCTCGAGCTCCTTGAAATGCTCGACGCGCGCCATCACGTGATGGCTCTCCGTTGGATGTCCGGCCTTGACCTTCTCCAGCGTCCACTGGGCCTGCTCCTGGTTCTTGACCAGGTCCTCCATGGCGTTCCAGACGGCGTACATGGCGGCGTGGGCAGAATACAGCGTGATGAAGATGAACTTGTAGCCGAGGTCGCCGAGTTCGCGGAACAAAAAGGGGTTTGGATCCGAGCTCCACTTGAAGGAGGACGAGTAGTTGAACGCCAGCGGGAGCTTTGGATGCGTCTCACGCATGGCCTTGGCAAAGGCGATCGCGGGCTCCCGGGAGGCATCGGAAAGCTCACACCAGACCAGGTCCACCCCGGCGTCCGCATAGGCCCGGCCCCGCCAGATCGCCTCTTCGAGGCTCCCCCCCACGGCGCCGTAGGCGTCCGTTCGAGCGACCAGGACGAAGTCCGGATCAAGACGGTTACGCACGTCCACCGCGGCGCGGTACTTTCCCAGCGCCTCCTCCCGGCTGACGATCGTCTTGCCGGCGATGTGACCGCACCGCTTGGGGAACCGCTGATCCTCGAGGTGGAGACCGGCGACGCCGGTCTTGATGAACTCCTGCACCGTGCGCATAGTGCTCAGCGCATTGCCGTAGCCGTCATCCGCGTCCGCAATGATCGGGATGTTCACCGCGCTCGCGATCATCGAGGCGGTGCGCGCGACCTCCGTCATGGTGAGCAAACCCATGTCCGGCCACCCGTTCGCCATGGCGACCGAGTACCCGCTCATGTAGATGGATTTCATTCCTACCCGCTCGGCGATCTGCGCGTCGAGCGGCGTATAGACGCCGCCCGTGAACAGGTAGTCCTCATCCTTCAAGAGTTGCCGAAACTTTCTCCCCATGTTTTCCAAGGTTTCGTCTCCTTTATAACTCGCAGGGGGGCTAACGCCCCCTTCCTCGCGTGAACCTCAATCTACGGGCAGGGCAAGATGGGGTCAACCTTATTGTTCTTATAGGAGTGATAAAGAATTGTGATCAGACCGTGATACAATGCGGACCGTGGAAATCGGCCAGGTCGAGGCCTTCCTGGCGGTGGGCACGTTCGGCGGCTTCCGCCGAGCGGCCGAAGCGTTGCGGGTGACTCAGCCCGCCGTGAGCGCCCGGATCAAGGTGCTGGAGGATTCCCTCGGCGTGTCCCTCTTCGAGCGGGGGCGGGGAAACCTGGCCCTCTCCGCCGCCGGCCGGGCCCTCAGACCCCACGCGGAGCAGCTCCTCCGGGCCGTCGCGCTGGCCCGGCAGGCGGTTCACAACCTCCGCCCCGCCAGCGGCGGGGCGCTCCAGATTGCCGCCGCCCTGTCCATCTGTACGTACCTCCTGCCGGACGTGCTCAAGCGGTTCCAGGCCGCGCACCCCAAGGTGATGATCACCGTTCGCTCGGGCCACTCAAAGGAGGTCCTGGAGATGGTCCTGCGCGGCGAGGCCGAGATCGGGCTGGCTCGGTCGCTCCAGCACCCCGCGGTTGAGACGGTGAGCCTGCGAGATGACCCCCTCATTCTGGTCGGCCGGGGAGCCACCTGGCCGAAGGGGGCGCGCCGGGTACGGTTGGAGCAAGTAGCGGACCAGCCGCTGATCTTTTTCGATCGGGGGTCCAGTGATTGGACGCTGAGCCACGGGCTGTTCCGCCGCGCCGGCCTCGTCCCCAACGTCGTGCTCGAGGTGGAGACCATCGAGACCGCGAAGCGGATGGTGGAGCGCGGGATGGGGCTCGCCTTCCTCCCTCACCTGGCCGTCAGCCGCGAGATCCGCCGCCGGACGCTCGTGGCGATCGATATCCTGGATGCCGAGCCGTTGAGCCGCAGCCTCGACGTCATCCATCCGCGCCAGCGTCCGCTGAGCGCGGAGGCGCGGGCCCTGCTCCAGGCGCTCAGGGCCGCGGTCAGTCGCGTCGTCGCGCCACCGACCCGCCGGCGACGGCGATAGGGGCGGGCGCCCCGAAGGGAGAATCCCGGGAGGCGACGCGCGGGTCAGCCCGGGAGGCGCAGGCGGGCGACGACCGGCAGGTGGTCCGAGGCGACGCGGGCGAGACGGCTTCGATGGACGTGGAGCGGTTCTCCCACCAGTCCCGCGTCCCAGAAAATCTGATCCAGGGGGAAAAGCGGAAACGGCGCGGGATGGGTGCGCCGGGCGCGACGACGCCCGACGCAGAACTCGCGCCGGAGCTGGCGCACCACCGGCCCGGGCAGCCACTCGTTGAAGTCCCCCACCAGGATTCGAGGTCCTGGGAGTCCGGGAGCGCGGAGGATCTCCCGGCAGAGCAGGAGCTCCACCTGCTCCCGTCGCTCCCCGAATGCGAGGCCAAAGTGGACGTTGAAGAGATGGAGCACGGTCCGGCCAGCCTCGAGGTCAACCCGGAGCCCGCCCCGCGGCTCGCGTCCCAGGCTCGAGAGATCGAAGCGGTGATGACTTCTGACCGCGAGCCGGGTGAGCACCGCGTTCCCGAAGTGACCCGACGGCCCCGAGCGCGTCGGGCCCATCACGACCTCCATCCCGAGCTCGCGGCCGACGCGCCCCGCCTGGGAACCGAACACCTCCTGGAGCCCCACCACGTCCGGTTCGGTTTCCCTCAGCACCTCAACGATCCGGTCCAGATTCACCCTGCGGTCCAGCCCGCGGCCCCGGTGGATGTTGTACGAGACGACGGTCAGCGGCCTCACCGGCGCTCCTCCCGGTACGCCATGAAATGGGAGTAAAGCTGGAAGGGACGAGTCAGCCGCGACGACGGAAGCGAGACGGTCGGCGGATGAAGAACGAAGGTGTGAAGCTCCTCGGGGGACGGCCCGGCGGGGGCCCCCATCTCGGCCAGATACGAGACGTGTCCCGCAGCCGCGCCGATGCCGTAGCTCACCAGGTCTCCCGCGCTCGGCATCCGCATGAGATCCGTCAGTCCCCCCTCTACAACGGCGCGATCCTCACGATCAGCGAAGGGACCGTTTGAGCAGGCCTCGCCGAGGGTAAGGCTCCGGCCTCGATAGAAGCATATCGGGCCACCCGCGGACCGTGCAAGAATAAATCCCACCCCGGGGTGCCCGGAGAGCTCCAGCGCGGCCCCGGGGAAGCCCCGGTCCGCTCCACGCTGGAGCCAGAGGATCAGGTCATCGAGTGACATGAGGGTCTCCGAGCACCCATTTTACCTTGCGCAGTTCCCACCGCTTTGCTAGGCTGGCCTCGCCGAAGCGCTGATGGACCAACATCAAGTCGTCGCTTCCATCCGCCGGTTCGTCGAGAAGGAAGTCAAGCCGGTGGCCGCCGCTCTCGAGCACGACGACCTCTACCCTCACGACCTCGTCGCGCGGATGAGACAGCTCGGGCTGTTCGGCGCGCTCATCCCCGGGGTGTACGGCGGGCTTGGCCTCGACACGACCACGTACGCCAGGGTCGTCGAGGAGCTCGGCCGGGGCTGGATGTCCCTGACGGGGGTGATCAACAGCCACACGATGGCGGCGCTGATCGTCTTGAATCACGGCACGGAGGAGCAGCGCCGGCGGTTCCTCCCGCCCTTTGCCCGGGGCGATGCGCGGGGCGGGCTCTGCTTGACTGAGCCGCACGCGGGCTCGGACGTCCAGGCGATCAGGACCGTTGCGCGACGCCACGGCGACACCTACCTCATCACGGGAACCAAGATGTTCGTCACCAACGGCCGCGAGGGCAACACCTTCGCCCTCCTGGCCCGCACCGACCCAACCGCGGACCCGCCCCACAGGGGGATGTCGTGCTTCATCATCGAAAAGGGACACCCGGGCCTCCAGGTCGTCAAGTCGATCTCCAAGCTCGGCTACAAAGGCGTGGATACGGCCGAGCTGGTGTTCGAGGACTTCCCCGTCCCCGTCCAGAACCTCGTGGGCGGCGTGGAGGGGCGGGGGTTCAAGCACGTGATGTCCGGCCTGGAGATGGGCCGCATCAACATCGCGGCGCGCGCCGTCGGCGTGGCCCAGGCCGCCTTCGAGAACGCAATGGGACAGGTCCGCGCCCGGCGGCAAGGCCGCCGCGCACCGCCGCCCGCCATCGCCGAGATGGCCACGCGACTCACAGCCGCGCGGCTCCTCACCTACTGGGCCGCCGCCATGAAGGACCGTGGCGCGCGTTGCGATCTCGAGGCCGGCATGGCCAAGCTCTATGCGTCGGAGACGGCGCAGGAGATCGCCGTGGATGCGATGCGCATCCACGGCGAGGCCGGGACCCTCAAGACCCTCACCGTCGAGCGCCACTACCGCGATACGCCGCTCATGATCATCGGCGAGGGGACCAACGAGATTCAGCGCCTACTCATCGCTCGACAGCTCCTCGAGCGTTACGGCAAGCAGCCCGGTGCCCTCACCTTCTCCGAGGGCCAGCCCGAGGAGCGCAAGCAGATGGTGCTCGCCGTGCGCCAGTTCGTCGAGAAGCACGTCATTCCCGTCGTCCAGGACCAGGAGAACTCGAGCCGGTATCCCCAGGAGATCGTCGAGCGGCTGGGCGAGCTGGGGATCCTCGGGGCGATTGTCCCGGCGGAGTACGGGGGCCTGGGCCTCGATCTCAGGACCTGCTCCATGATCCTCGAAGAGCTGGCGCGCGGTTGGACGACCATAGCGGGAATCGTGACTTCGCACTTGGCCCTTGCGCGCGCCATCGCCCGATTCGGCACGGCGAGGCAGCGCAAACGGCTGCTTCCCCTAATGGCGCGAGGCGACCGCATGGGCTGTGTGGCCTTGAGCAACGCCGTCACCGCCCGTCGCGCGCTGGGCGCTTGGATCCTCACAGGAACGATTCGGGTGGTGGAGAACGCTTCACACGGCGCGCTGTTCATCGTACTCGGCCGCATCGACAGGCGGCGCTCCGGATGCTTCCTGGTCGAGCGCGGCGCCAAAGGTCTCACGCTCGGCCCACCGCTCGAGACGCTCGGCGCGCGGGGACTCGGTATCCGCGACCTCCGTCTCAATGGCGTCCGGGTTTCGGCGGCGTCACTCATCGGGGGCGACAGGGGGCGCGGCGCCGAGCAGGCCCTGCTCGCCACCGCCCGCCAGGGCATCGCCGCCGCCGCCGTGGGCCTGGCCCAGGCAGCCTTTGAAGCGGCGCTCCGCTACTCCCAGCAACGCTCGGCCTTCGGCAAACCGATCTGCCAGCACCAGGCCATTCAACTCAAGCTCGCCGACATGGCGACGAGGATCATGGCCGCGAGGTTGCTCACACACCGAGCCGTCGAGGGCGCTCATACCGACCGCCGCGATGTGATCCCAATCGGCATGGCGAAGCTCCATGCCACCGAGGCGGCCTACGAGGTCGCGCTCGAGGCCATGCGCATCCATGGCGGTTACGGCTATACGACGGAGTTCCCCGTCGAGCGGTACTACCGCGACGCGCCCCGCCTCATGCTGGCACTCGACGGAAACGAGCGCGAGCGACTCGACCTCGCCCGCCACCTGATCGCGCGCGGCGCGGGCTCATGATCTGAGGGAGGAAGCGATGCCGTACGGACGTTACTTCGAGGAGTTTACCGTCGGTGAAGTCATCAAGCACTGGCCCGGACGCACGATCACCGAGGCCGACAACACCTGGTTCTCGCTCCTCACGATGAACCAGCAGCCGCTCCACATCGATGCGCACTATACCGCGAAGTACACGCAGCACGGCCAGCGTCTGGTCAACGGGACCTTCGTGTTTGCCGTGGGCGCGGGGATGACGGTAGCGGACATTTCCGGCCGCGCGATCGCCAACCTGGACTACGAGAAGATCACCCACGACGCGCCGACATTCCACGGCGACACCCTGTACTCCGAGAGCACGATCCTTGGGAAGAAGGAGTCGTCCAAGGGGGACCGCGGCGTCGTGTACGTGGAGACCCGGGTAACCAACCAGCGCGGAGAACTGGTCATGACCTTCCGCCGTCACGTCCTGATTCCCATGAAGCACCACGCCACGCTGGGAGAGGGAAAGCTCCCCTACTAACTCATGGAAGAACTCAGAGAGCCGCTCTGCACCGACTGCGTGTACTACCCCGAGCCCAAGCCCGACGTGGAGACCTCGGCTCCCGATCGCCTCGCCGCGGGGGTGCTCGTCCAGGAGTTCTACTGTCCACGGATCCGGCGCCGCGTGATGCCAACGTACGCCCCCCACTGCCCGGAGTTCGAGGAGGCCGCCGAGGAGCTGGAAGAGCACGCGTGAATACGTCGCGGCTCCCCGGCACCACACCCGACCTCGAGGAACTCGACCGAACCGATTCCGCCGTCGCCCCGCCCTGGATGACGGTGCTCCACAACTGCGACTGCCACACCTTCGAGCAGGTCGTGCGCCAGCTCATGAAGGCCATCGCTTGCTCCGAGGCGGAAGGGTGGGAGATCGCCTGGCAGGTCCACAATACCGGCAAAGCGGTAGTAAAGGTCGGAGCCGAAGCCGAGTGCGTGAGGGTGGGGAACATCCTGGCTGAGATCGGCCTCATCGTCACGGTCGCCCCGTCCTGAAGCCCCGGCGCCCTCCAATGTCCCGCTGACACGCGGGCGGTGGTCGGGCACGACAATCCGGCACCACCGCCTGCCTCGCTCTCCCCTGTTGAACCGGGGCGCCCTTGCAACTTCGTAAAAGGACGTAGATTTTCCAGTCTCTCCACCATGGCACCGCAGTTGCTACCTACGGTACCAGAGGAACAACTCTTGGGGGGGAAGCGAGCAATGAGAAAGTTCATCGGCGTGCTGAGTGGGGCGTGGCGGGAGGATCTGTTCGGGCGTGAAAACTGGCTGAAGAGCGGCAACGCCTGGCTTCTGGCAGCCGCGATCTTCCTTCCGTTTGGCTGGGTCTTCCTGCTCCTCCGACTGGAGCCGGTCCAGGCGTTCGTGCGATCGCTCCGCCAGTACTAGATCACACCTTCTTCAAAGAAACGAAAGACGGGGTGGCGGCCATAGTCGTCACCCCGTTTAGGTTTCTCGAACCGGAGTAACTACGCCGAGGGTTTCGGCGGCTCTGTCAGCAAGATCCAGTCGTCGCTCCCATCCGTGACGGGACGCGCGGCGGTGCGGGTGGTGAGGGTGCGGTTCCGGTTGGGCGAAAACCACACATAGTCCACGGGCACGTCGGCCTGCTGGGCGGCGTCCGGGAGCGCCTCGATCTCCGGCCCCGAAGTCCCGCTTTCCTTCCGCTCGAGCCTGCGCTGACGCTTGGCCTCCTGCTTGGCCTTCCGCGCCTCCTCTTTGCGCCGCCGATCTCCCCGGTACATCCCCGGCCGTGGGGCCATCAGAAACCTCCTCCAGAGGGTAACTGCGCTACATCACCGGGCCGATGATCCATGGGGCGAACTCTTCCTCGCCTACGCCGCTGAGCTCGCTCTTGGCGCGCTTGCCCGAAGCCACCGCGATGACTTCCTCGAAGATCTGCCGGCCGACGGCCTCGAGTGGCGTCCCCTCCAGGATCACCCCGCAGTTGATGTCCATGTCCTCCTCCATGTGCCGATAGACGATCGAGTTCGTCGCCAGCTTGATGGAGGGGACGGGCTTGCAGCCGAAGACGGAGCCGCGGCCGGTCGTGAAGCAGATGATGTTGGCCCCGCCCGCGACGAGGCCCGTGATGGAGACAGGATCGTGGCCCGGCGTGTCCATGAAGACGAAGCCCCGCGTCGTGATCGGCTCGCCATAGAGGAACACGTCCATCAGCGGCGTCGTGCCGCCCTTGGTGACCCCGCCGAGGGACTTCTCGAAGACCGTCGTGATCCCGCCAGCCTTGTTGCCGGGGGCGGGATTATTGTCCATGGCCTCGATGCCGCGGCAGTACCACTCCCACCACTTGTAGCGGTCGATGAGCTTCTTCGCCACGCCCTCGTTGATGGCTCGCTTCACCAGGAGGTGCTCGGCCCCGTAGATCTCGGGGGTCTCCGCCAGGACCCCGGTGCCGCCGTAGCGCACCAGCTCGTCCACGGCCCAGCCGAGCGCCGGGTTGGCGGTGATCCCCGAGTTGCCGTCGGAGCCTCCGCAGTTGGTGGCGAGGACGAGCTCCGAGATGGGCTCCCGCGTGCGGCGAGCCTCGTTCGCCTTCGGCAGGAGGGCGAGGACCGCTTCGATCCCCTTCTCCACGGTCTTCCGGACGCCCCCGGTCTCCTGGATGGTGAGAATCGTGGGCTGCCGCTCCGGGTGACCCGGCGCGGCCAGCCTCTGACGCTCCACCATGACGACGGCCTGGTTCACCTCGCAGCCGAGACCG
>Ga0184633_10001084_pt1 | contig 11003 bp, 5 predicted proteins | sample PLM31_170_b1_FD_133156 | JGI IMG/M metagenome (GOLD analysis project Ga0184633, IMG submission 133156) | Groundwater sediment microbial communities from an aquifer in East River, Colorado, USA - PLM3-1_170_b1 | ecosystem: Environmental > Terrestrial > Soil > Riparian zone | place: USA: East...
CGCGCAGCAGGGCATTACGAGGACAGCCTCCTAGCCAACCGGCCGTCAGCGCAAGGAGGAGCCCGGCCAGCGGGAGGAACACGTTTTACCGGGGTTCGCGCAGCTCAAGGAGCGTGTTGGGCGAAATTCCCTCTTCTCGTGTAGAGCGCGCGCCCGAGGGCCAGCGCACCTCGACTCGCTCTACGGTCTTGGCGCTCCCCAGGCCGAAGTAGAGGGGCATCGCGCTCTGCGAGAGATAGCCCGACTTCCCGTCGTGGAGCCTCGTGTAGGTCTTTCCCTCCGCGACGACCCGCACGGTCGCGCCGAGCCCGTCGCGGTTGGAACGTCTCCCGACGAGCTTCACCTTCAGGAATGAGATCGGCAGACGCTCGGAAAGGTCGCTGACGAGGACCTGAGGGACGGAGTTGAACTCGCCGGTCACGATGTCCAAGTCGCCGTCCCCGTCGATGTCGAAAATCGCGGAAGACCTCGATCCGACGGTCCCCAGCACTTTGAGACGCCCCGTCTCGTTCACGCAGACGGGGCGGTCCTTTCCCTCCGTGGCGCAATCGACCTCGAACCAGGCCATCGCGACGCGGTTGTCCTTGCGCGGCTCGACGCCGAGCAGGAATTCGGCGTCTAAGAACTTCTCCCCCGCGTTGTTCAAGAGGAGGGAGTTGATTCCGTAGCGGAACGGAAAGCACATGCTGGAGGCGATGAAGATGTCCTCATAGCCATCGGCGTTCACATCTCCGACGCTCGGCCCCCAGGGCCAATAGTTCTCGACACCCAGCGGGTCCGAGACCTCCTCGAACTTTCCTCCCCCGAGGTTTCGATAGAAGGCGTTCCCGAAGATATTGTTGGCCCCCCCCTGAAGGAAGGCGTCGTTCCACTGCATCCGGGACTTGAGCTTCTCCCGTTCCGGGCCGATCTCCTCGCTCATGTCCGAGTGCATGTCCGTCAAAAAGAGGTCCATCCTTCCATCGTTGTCGTAGTCGAAGACCTTGATCCCCATCGCCCCCCACGGGGTCCGCGGGAAATACGCACCGGTCTTCTCCACGAATCGTTTCCCTTGGATATTCTCGTAGTAACGGTCGTCCCCCTGCATGTCCAGGACATACAGGTCGGGAAGCCCGTCCTCGTTGAAGTCGGCGATGCTGGCGTCTCCGCTCCAACCGGAGTGGAGGAGGCCGGTCCGGCGCGAGACCTCCTCGAATCGGTTCTTCCCGCGGTTTCGGAAGAGGAGGCTCGGTTCCGAGCGCTCCGGCTTGAGGTGCCCGGCGAAGGCGTCCGCGTACCCGATGAAATACCCTCCCCGCCCTTTCTCCTCGCCGGTGTAGCGCCCCACGTTGACCAAGAAGAGGTCGAGAAGGCCGTCTCGGTCGTAGTCGAAGAAGACGGCTCCCGAGGAATGCCCGACGTACCCGAGCCCGGAGGAGCGCGAGACATCGCGGAAGCGACCGGCCCCGTCGTTCTGGAAGAACACGTTTCCGCCGCGGACCGTCGTGACGTAGAGGTCGGGGTCCCCGTCATTGTCGGTGTCGGCGAAGGACGCCGTTACCGACACGCGTCCTGCGACGGCGACGCCCGCTTCTTGAGTCCCGTTTCGGAACTTGCCGGCCCCTTCGTTGATCCAGAGCTCGTTGCCCGCGAGCTGATTGACGAAGTAAATGTCGAGCCGGCCGTCCCCGTTCACATCCGCGACGGGGAGCCCGTTGCCGTGATCGTAGTGGTTCGCCTTGTAGTTCTTCCCGGAATCGTCGGTGATCCTGTGCAGGAATCGAATCCCGCTCTCGGCCTGGCGGTCGGCGAAGCGAAAGTCGTACGGCACGCGGAAGGCGGCGGCGCTCTGGCGCTGCGCCTCCCACCGCGCCGCGAGGGAACCGTGCCCCAAGTCCTCGGGGAAGTGCACCGTCTTGATCGGCTCGGAAGCCGCGAGAAGAAGGAGGGCGGCCGAGAGGACCGGGACGCGAGCGCGCCGGCCAGCCGACCGCGTGCAAATTCTCTTTCCCACCACCGGCGCGAATTCTACTGCGGAGCGGCTCGGGGCGTCTCGCGCGGCGCCGCCCCCCCGGGTTCGACGATCTCGTGATACCGGCCCGGCTTGGGTTCTGAGACTTCCTGAACGATCCCGGAGGGCCACCGGATCGTGAGCTTGCGGACGGGCGAGCTTCCGGTCCCGAAGTGCGCGCGCGGGTCGCTCGAGGAGAGAAAGCTGCCTCCGGCGGCGACTTCCCGGATCTGCCGCCCCGCCGCGGTCTCGAGGATCACGCGCGCCCCGATCCCTTGGAGGTTCGACCTCTTGCCGACCAGCTTCACCCCGACCCATTCTTCGGGGCGCCCGTCGTTTCTGAGCAACAGCAGCGAGCCTCCGTTGTTGGAAACGGCGACGTCCACGTCGCCGTCGTTGTCGTAGTCGGCGGCGGCCGAGCCGCGCCCAACGTACTCCTTGCGGAAGGGCTCCCCGCACCCGCGCTCGACGAACTTTCCCTTCCCGTCGTTCCACATCAGAAAGGGACGCTCCGCGTAGGTGACCCCCTGCATTGTCGGTTTTTCGAGGACGTGGCCGTTGGCGATGAAGGCGTCTAAGTCCCCGTCGTTCTCGATGTCGAGTAGGTTTAGGCCAAACCCGGAGAAGGCGTACCCCGGAGGGCCGAACCCGCTCGAGGCGGAGACGTCTTCGAAGACTCCCCCACCTAAGCCGCGGTAGAAACTGTTCAGCTCCGCCTCGTAGTTCGTCACGGCCAGGTCGAGGCGTCCGTCCCCGTCCAGGTCTCCGGAGGCGACCCCCATTCCCGAGAGGACCACGCCGTTGACGGCGAGGGCCGCCCCGGACGGAAGGGAGAAATCCTCGAAGCGCATCCCTCCGAGGTTGCGAAAGAGGTGGTTGAAGGTCGTGTCGTTGGCGACATAGATGTCCAGCCTTCCATCCTCGTCCACGTCGGTCAGGACGACCCCGAGCCCCTTGCCCGTCAGGCCCGCGATGCCCGAAGAGACGCTGACATCGCGGAAGGTCCCGTCCCCGTTGTTTCGATAGAGGAGGGCTCGCGTGGGGGGGAAGAACGCGGGGTGGCAGTAGTCGCGCCTCCCCGTGGGCACGTCGCCGCAGAAGAGGTTCTTCTCCGGGGCGTAGTCGAGATAGCGGGTCACGAAGAGATCGAGGAAGCCGTCTCCGTCGAGGTCGCCGAAGGCCACGCTCGTGGACCAGCCCGAGCCGGCCACGCCGGCCTCTGCGGTCACATCCTCGAATGTCCCGTCGCCGCGGTTCCTGTAGAGGATGTTGCGTCCGAAGTTGGTCACGAAGAGGTCTGTATTCCCGTCGTTGTCGTAGTCGGCCGCGACCGCGCCCATTCCGTACGCCTTGTCGGCGATCTTCGCCCTTTCCGTCACGTCCTGGAATGTCCCGTCGCCGCGGTTGCGGTAGAGTCGATCGTTGCCCGGCGCGCCGCGGGGCGGAAACGGTCCGGACTGCACGACGTAAAGGTCCATCCACCCGTCGCCGTCGTAGTCGAGCCAGGCGAGTCCCGAGCCGACGGTCTCCGGGAAATGATACTCGCCGCGGTTTCCCCGTTGGTGAACGAAGCGAATTCCCGAAGATGCCGCCACGTCCGTGAAAGTGACGGGACAACCGGAGCGGTCCGTCTGCGTTGGCTGGGGCGGGCCGGGCAGAAAGAGCAGGAGCGCCGCGAAAAACGGCGTGCTCCACGGCACGCGCTTCACTTCTGCCTCGCGCGGGCGTACTCCAGGTCGAGCTCGTAGCGTAGCGTGTGGTCGTCGGGCGCCAGGGCGGCCGCCCGCTCGAGCGCACGGATAGCCTCCTCGCGTCGTCCTAGGCGGGAAAGGGCCGTGGCGGCCCCGCGTAGCGCCTCGGCGTTGCCGGGGTAGCCCTCGAAGTACGCGAGCGCCCGCTCGGGACGGCCCGCCTTCAGCTCGACCCAGCCGAGGTTGAATTTGCCCCGGCGCGAGCCCATCCCGAGCATTTGCTCCTGGTCTCGCTCGTACTGGCCGCGGTAGAACGCCAGGTGCTCTCGGGCCTGCTCCAGCTCCCCCCGGCGGACGAGGAGCGTCCCCAGGTTGTAGTGCGCCGCCGCGAGCTCGGGCTCGATCTCGATCGCGTGGCGGTAGGCCGCCAGGGCCTGCTCCGGGCGCCCCGCGGCTTCCAGGGCCCGCCCGAGCTCGAGCCGCACCAAAGCCGAGCCGGGCTCCGACGTCTGTGCCTTCGTAAGCTCGGCGGCGGCTTCCTGCGCTCTGCCGGAGAGCAGCAGGAGCTGCCCGAGGGCGACGCGCGCAGCAATCCGGTCCGGCGCGGCCGTGACCGCCGCTCGGTAACGCGTCGCCGCCTCGTCGAATCGGCCGAGAGCCTTGAGTGCGCTCCCGAGAAAGACAAGGGTCTCGTAGTCGGCGGGTCCCGCCGCGAGCGCCCGCTCGAGCTCTTCGACCGCCTTGACGAAGCGCCTCTGATCCACGAGAGAGACGCCGTAGAGGGTCCGTAGCTTCGCCTCGCCCGGCCTTTCCCCGAGCGCACGCTCCATCTCCCGGTTCCCCCGCTCCAGGAGAGCCTCGTTTCGGCCGTCCGCCATTCCGGCCTGCCACAGGTACCTCGCGTAGTCCACGCGGGGCGCCGGGTTGCGCGGCGCGAGACGGAGGAGCCGTTGAAACGTCTCCTCCGCCCGAGGATCCAGGAGTTCGCCATAAGCTTTCGCCAGGCCGTGCAGAGCGGCGAGATCATCGGGGCGCCGGGTGAGGGCCTTCTGGAAGGCTTCCGCGGCCCGCGCGTTCTGCCGTGAGGCCGCCAGGACGATGCCCAGACGCAGATTCCCATCGGGATTCTCCGGATCGAGCTCCACCGCTTTGGAAGCCTGGATCAACGCCTCCTCCCGGCGGCCGACCGACAGCAGCGCGAGAGCGAGCGCGCGCCGCGGCTCCGCCCTTTCGGGCAGATCCCGCACCAGACGCGTGAGAAGCCCGACCGCGGCTTCGAACTGTCGCTCCTCGATCAAGATCTCCGAGAGCCCCAGGGCGGCCCGGCCGTGGCGGGGGTTCGCCGAGAGAGCCTTCTCGTAGAAGCGGCGCGCGGCGGTCGAGTCCCCTTGCCGCCGCGCCTTCTCCGCGGCGGCGACGAGAGCCGCCGCGTCGGGCTCCTTCGGGATCGCCCAGAGCGGCGCGGCAAGGAGAAGGAGTGCGAGCGCCCTTCTCATGGCGAGGGGTTTCTCCGCGAAGTCTTTTCCTGCGGATCTTTCGGCCCCGAGGCCGTTCCGGCGGCCGGTTCGGCGATGGCATGGTAGCGGCCGTTCTTCAAGCTCGTGAGCCGCTGCACGGTCCCCGACGGCCATCGAATCTCGAGCGATTTGACGGAGGCGTTGCCGAGCCCGAAGTGGACCCGCGGATCGCTGGAAGAGAGATAGCTATCTCCCGCCTTCGTTTCCCGGACCTGCGTTCCGGCCGAGGTCGTTAGAGTCAGCCGGGCGCCGACGGCCTGGCGGTTCGATTTGCTTCCCTCGAGGCGGAACCCGATCCAGTCTCCGCGCTTCCCGTCGTTGCGCAGAAGCAGGAGCCGCCCGCCCGAGTTGGACACCGCGATATCCATGTCCCCGTCGCTATCGTAGTCCGCCGCGGCCGACCCGCGCCCCACGTACTCCTTGCGGAAGGGCTCCCCGCACCCCCTCTCGACGAACTTTCCCTTGCCGTCGTTCCACATCAGGAAAGGGCGCTCCGCGTACGTCACGCTCTGCATGATGGGGGCCTCGGAGACGTGTCCGTTGGCGATGAAGGCGTCCAGGTCGCCGTCGTTCTCGACATCGATCAGGTTCAGACCGAAACCGGAGAAGTTGAAAGAAGGCCCCCCGAAGCCGCTGGGCCCGGAGAGGTCCTCGAAGACGCTTTCCCCCAGGTTGTGATGAAAGCTGTTCAGCTCGGCCTCGAAGTTCGTGACGACGAGGTCGGGGAGCAGGTCGCCGTCCAGGTCCCCGGCATTGACCCCCATCCCTCCGAGCGGCCGCCCTGCCGAGTTCAGCCCCGCGCCGGATAGGAGCGAAATATCCTCGAAACGGCCTCCCCCGAGATTGCGGAAGAGAAAGTTCATCGTGGTGTCGTTGGCGACGTAGATGTCGGGGCTGCGGTCGCCGTCCAAGTCGCTCACGACGACGCCCAGCCCCTTTCCGCGGGCCCTTCCGATGCCGGAGGAGTCGGTGATCTCCGTGAACGTGCCGTCGCCGTTGTTGCGAAAGATCAGGTTGTTGTCCGGAGGATAGAGGGAGGGATGGCAGTACTGCCTTCGCCCCCTCTGCGGGTCGCCGCAGAAAAAGTTCTTCTCGACGGAGTAGGTGACGTAGCGCACGAGGAAGAGGTCGAGGAACCGGTCGCCATCGAAGTCGGCGAAGGCGGCGCTCGTGGGCCAGCCCGAGCCCGCGACTCCGGCCCTCGCCGTGACGTCCTGGAAAGTTCCGTCCCCCTTGTTCCGGTAGAGGATGTTCTTTCCGAAGTTGGTCACGAGCAGGTCCGTCCTGCCGTCGTTGTCGTAGTCGGCTGCGATCGCGCCCATGCCGTAGGCGCGGCTGCCAAGCTTCGCCTTCGCGGTGACGTCCACGAAGCTCCCGTCTCCCTTGTTGCGGTAGAGGCGGTCGGCCGCGGCGGGGACGTCCCTCGGCGGAAAGAAGCCGGACTGGACGACGTAGAGGTCCAGCCATCCGTCGTTGTCGTAGTCGAGCCAGGCGAGGCCCGAGCCCATCGTCTCGGGGAGCTGGTGCTCCGGCGTGGCGCCGCGCTCGTGCTTGAAGGAGATTCCCGATGCGGCCGCCACGTCCTCGAACACCACGGCGCAGCCGGCGTCTTTCCCTGTCTGCGCCGGCGCCGCGGCGCGGACGCAGAGCAGGAGCGCCGCCGCCCAGGCTGCCGCGCGCGGGGTTCCCCTTCTCATCTCTTCCGGCGCTGTCGCAGGAGGGTCTGCTCCTTTTCGAGCTCGTACATCAGCCGCGGGTCCTCGGGGGCGAGAGACAGAGCGCGCTCGTAGGTCCTGGCGGCCTCCGCGTGCCGGGAAAGCGCGGAGAGCGCGCGGCCCGCTCCGTGAAGCGCCTCGACGTCATCCGTGCGCCGCTGGAAGTGCGCGAGCGCCTCGGCGGGCCTCTTCTGGCGCAGCAGCGCCCAGCCCAGGTTCATCTCGACCTGCCGGGAGACCGCGTTGTGTTGCTCCTCCTGGTCCTTTGCGAAGGCGGTTTGGTAGAGGGCGATGTGCCGCTGCGCCTCCTCCCGCCTGCCTCTGCGGGCGAGGAGCGTCCCCAGCGTGTAATGGGCTCGGCTCAACTCGGAATCGAGCTCCAAAGCCCTCCGGTAAGCCTCTTCCGCCTTCTCGAAATTCCCCGCCGCTTCGTATGCCCGTCCGAGGTCGAGCTGCAGGGGAGCCGAACTCGGTTCGACACCCGCTGCGCGCGCCAGTTCCTCCGAAGCTTCGCCCGGCCTGTCCCGCAGCAGGAGCAGCCGTCCCAGGCTGTGCCGGGCCGCCACCTTCTCCGGCTCGAGAGCGATTGCCTCTCGGTACCTCTCGATGGCTTCGTCGAAGCGGCCGCTCTCTAAGAGGGCCGTTCCCAGGAAGTAGAGCACTTCGTACTCGACAGCTCCCGCCTTCCAGGCGCGCCCCAGCTCTTGGGCCGCCTGCACGAACTTCCGCTGCTCGACGAGCCGGATCCCATAGTGCGCGCGCAGTTTCGCGTCTCCCGGAGCGTCCTTCAGAATCTGCTCCATCTCCTGATTCCCGCGCTCCTCCTGTCGGGCCTCCCAGAGGTACTCGACAAAATCGAGGCGGACCGCAACGTTGCCCGGCGCCGAGGCGATCGCTCGGCCGTAGACCTCCTCGGCCGCGGGATCTTCGAGCTCCCTGTATGCCCGCGCCAGGCCATGGAGGGCTGCGATGTCCGTGGGTCGGCTGGCCAGGACACGGCGGAAGGCCGGGATCGCCGAGGCGGGCTGCCCGACCGCGTTCGAGGCGGTTCCGAGCGCGAAGAAGCTGTCGGGGCTCTTCGCGTCGAGCGCGAGGGCGGCACGCGCCTCCTCGAGCGCCTCGGCGGCTTTGCCCGTCCTCACGAGCGTCAGAGCCAGGGCGCGGCGAGGCTCCGGCCTCCTGGGAAGGGCCGCGACCAGCTGCCGCAGGAGCTCTTCGGCCTTGGCCAGCTCTTGAAGCTCGACGAGCGTCTCGGCAAGCGCCAGGGCGATCTGGCCATCGCGCGGGTTCGCCGCGAGGGCATCCTCCAGGAGTCGCCGCGCTGCCGCGGCGTTCCCCGCGGCGCGCAGACTCCGCGCGCGCGCGACGGTGTCGGCCGAACCCGTCGCCGGCGCCGCCTGTTTTTCCAGCGCGGCGCCGGGGGCGCCCGCGAGGAGGAGGACGAAGAAAGCGAGGGAGAGAGAAGGGAGAAGTCTCCTGGGAGAGAGGCCCGGCATGCCCGCGCCCATCCTAACATCGGCGCCGAGAAGACTACTGACCGGCCGGTCAGATTCAACGACTTGGATTTTGATACTTATTTATGAACTTGGAGCGCGTGAGATCCGGCGCTCACGAGCCGTGTCAAGAATATAACTCATTGAAAATGAAAGATTTGGATATAGGATTGGGAGAGCTCATGAGCCTGGGTGAGGTGGAACAGCTTTCGCAACGGCGTCCTCAGAAATGCGCCTTTCGTCCGTATTTTCACTGGCTTGATCTAAGAGTACTTTTCAGGAAGGAGGAAGGGATCTTCACGGGACAAAACGACTCGAGGCCCGACACAGAAATCCGTCCTCGTTGGCAGAGGACACATCAAAGCGAGGCGAAATGATGGAAGTCTTTACGAATCTCTGGCGGAGGGGCGCGTCCGTGCTCGTCGTCGCGGCGCTCGCGTTCCTCGCCGTCGGCGGCGCGCTCTCGGCGCAGCAGCTGACGGGAAACATTTTTGGCTTCGTCCAGGACGAGCAGCAGGGGAGACTCCCCGGCGTCACGGTGACGACTTCGGGGCCGACTCCCGCTCCCGATCAGACGACGGATGCCCGCGGCGAGTACCGGTTCCTCAACTTGGCCCCCGGCAACTATACGCTGACCTACACAATAGCCGGCTTCTCTATCGTGTCGAAGCCGGACGTGCAGGTCGCCGTCGCGCAGAACACCAACACGAGCGCCACGCTGAGGCTCTCGGCCGTCGAGGCGGCGGTGACGGTACGCGGGGAAGCCGCGTTGCTCGATACAAGGAAAGTCTCGACCGGAGCCAACGTCAGCCAGGTCGAGCTGAAATCCATTCCGACCGCGCGAGACCCCTGGGTCATCCTGCAGTCGATCCCCGGCGTGCTGACCGACCGGGTCAACGTCGGCGGCAACGAGAGCGGCCAGCAGTCGCTCTACGTCAGCAAGGGGACCACGTCCGACCAGGGCGTGTGGAACCTGGATGGCATCACGATCACCGACATGGCGGCGGTGGGCTCGACCGGCACCTACTACGACTTCGACTCTTTCGAGGAGATCAACGCCACCACCGGCGGCAGCGACATCACGGCCTCGACCCCGGGCGTGCAGCTGAACCTGGTGACCAAGCGCGGCACCAACGAGGTGCACGGCTCGGCCCGAGTGCTGCTGACGGAGGCGGACTGGCAGTCCGAGACCAACCTTGCCGGTCTTTCGAACAGCGACCGGGCGAGGGTCCTGGGCGTCAACCGCATTGACGAGGTCCAGGACTACGGCGTGGAGATCGGCGGTCCGATCATCAAGGACCGGCTCTGGCTGTGGGGCGCTTACGGGCGCAACCAGATAGACCTCATCACGGTCATCGGCGCCCCCGACAGGACCACGCTCGAGGACAAGAACGCGAAGCTGAACATTCAGGTTTTAGACTCCACGTCGCTGACCGGCTCCTACACGGCGGGCGACAAGATCAAGTTCGGGCGCAACGTCGGCGCCAGCCGGCAGCCGGAGACGGGCTGGAACCAGAGCGGCATCGACGGCGATCCGTCGGCGCTCTACAAGGGAGAGATCTCGCACGTCTTTTCCTCCAAGCTCTTCGCCACCGTCTCCCACGCCTACTTCGACGGCGGCTTCCAGCTCCAGCCGGTCTCGGGCTTGAGCGTCAACACCACCCGCTTCGATGTGAACGCCGGCACTTGGCGCGGCGGCTACCTGGACTACAGGAGCATTCGCCCCTCGCATTTCACCGGCACCACCGGATCCTTCTTCTTCAACACGGGCTCGATGTCGCACGAGCTGAAGTTCGGAGGCCCCTACCGCCACGCCCCGGTCACTTCCTTCTCAACCTGGCCCGGCAACGGGAACTGGGGAGTCATTGACGGTGGCGGCCCTGGCGTTGACCTCACCTGGCTGACCCGCCAGGGCGTCTTCGCCAGCGACCAGGAGTACTGGAATGCCTACCTGGGCGACACGATGACCATTGGCAACCTGACGGTCAACGCGGGAGTGCGCTACGACCTGCAGTTCGGGCACAACCTGGGCGCCTCAGTCGAGGCCAACCCGATCGTGCCGGATCTCCTACCGGCGCTCCAGGGCGAGGATGCGCCGCAGGATTTCGAGTGGGAGGACATCTCCCCGCGCATCGGGTTGACCTATGCGCTCGGGGCGGAACGCAAGATCCTTCTGAAGGCCTCCTACGCACGCTTCGCCGACCAGATGGGGAGCGGATCGGTCACCCCCACCAACCCCAACGGCGTCGCGGGCCTGTATTACTACTGGAACGACCTGAATAACGACAACATCACCACGCGGAACGAGATAGACTTCGGCTCCGGTCTTCAGGCCTCCTACGGCTTCGATCCCGACAACCCGACGCTCGTCGTTTCCCCCAACCGGATCGACCCTGATCTGCAGGCGGGCCAAACCGACGAGATCATCCTCGGCGCCGACGTCGAGGTCCTGCCGGAGTTCGTCGTGGGCTTGAGCTACACGCACCGCAATTATAAGGACGACACCTGGAGTCACCGCCCCGGCTTTTCTCGGAGCAATTTCGTCCTCTGCACACGGGCCCTTCGGGCGGCCTGCCCGGTGGACGGGTTCGTCAGCG
>Ga0184633_10001086_pt1 | contig 10995 bp, 6 predicted proteins | sample PLM31_170_b1_FD_133156 | JGI IMG/M metagenome (GOLD analysis project Ga0184633, IMG submission 133156) | Groundwater sediment microbial communities from an aquifer in East River, Colorado, USA - PLM3-1_170_b1 | ecosystem: Environmental > Terrestrial > Soil > Riparian zone | place: USA: East...
ACGGCGCCGCCCGCGCATCGACTGGATTCACACGGCGCTCGTCCAGGGCAACCAGGTGCGCGATTACACCAAGTGGGATGATCAACCCTATTCTTTGGCCGACGTGCCGGATTCGTTCATCCGTGGTTATCGTATCGCGACGACGGATCCTACTGCGCCGGTGTATATCAATTACGACGCCGACATTCAGGAAGATGCGCTGACCAGCGCGTTCGAGATTCCCGATGTGAACCGCTACTCGGCGCCGGCTCCCATGCAGGCAAACCCGCAGGCGCTGCGGCGAGCGGCCGAGCTGTTGGTCAACGCGCAGACGCCTTTGATCATCGCCGACTCGCTCGGGCGCAATCCCAAAACCGTGCCCGCGCTGATCGAATTGGCAGAATTGTTGGCGGTCCCCGTGGTCGATAAGGGCGGTCGCTTTAATTTTCCTTCGATTCATCCCCTGGATGTGACCGACGGCGCGCGCGAGATACTGCAAAAGACCGACTTCATCTTGGCTCTCGACGTGGCCGATCTGTTCGGCTCGTTGACCACGGTGAGCAAGCAGACGCGCAATTGCGAATACATCACTTCGCCGTCGGTAAAAATTGCGACCATTTCGATGAATGATATGCTGGTCCATTCCTGGGCCAATGACTACCAAGCGCTGCAACCCATCGACGTGCCGATGAGCGCAGACACGTCGGTGGCCGTGCCGGAATTGACCCGACTGTGCCGTGAGCTGCTCGGCAACGACGCCAAGAAAAAAGCAGCCATCGAAGCGCGGCAAAAAGAGCTGGCGGAAAAGCACAAAAACCGCCGCGCCAAATGGCGCGCCGACGCTGAAGCCAAAGGGTCACAAAAAGAAATTTCCACGGCTTGGTTGGGGTTGGAAGTGGGTGAAGCCGTCAAGCGCGAAGATTGGGTACAGGTCAACGGCACTTCCAACGGCTGGACGCGCCGGTTGTGGGATTTTACCAAACCGAATCAGTCTCTCGGCGGCAGCGGCGGCGCCGGTTTGGGTTACGGTCCGGGCGCGTCGATCGGCGCGGCCTTGGCGCTCAAGGGAAGCGACAAGCTGGCGGTGGCGATTCAGTCCGACGGCGACATGCTGATGACCTCGAGTGCGCTTTGGACGGCGGCCAAACACCGCATCCCGCTGCTCATGGTGATGCACAATAACCAGTCGTATTACAATTCAGAGGAACACGGCATCGAAGTCGCCAAGTTCCGCAGTCGCCCGGTGGAGAACGCCGGCATCGGCACCCACGTGGATGATCCGGCCATCGACTTTGCGACCATGGCGCGGTCATTCGGCGTCAGCGGCGAAGGCGCGATTCGCAATCCGGCGGACTTGCGGCCGGCCATCGAACGGGGCGTCAAATACGTCACGGAAAAACAGCTGCCCTATCTCGTCGATGTGATCGCCGAGCCTCGCTAGCGCATTGGAAGCATTGATTACTGATCCCTATCGCGATTTTCGTCAGGCCGTCGACCGACCGGAAGAGAACATCGACCTCGGTCGCGCGGCCTTGACGATCGCGCAGACAGAGTATCCCGATCTCGACATCGCTAATTTTCTCTCACGCATCGACGGGCTGGCTGTCGAGGTTGCCCGGCGCTGCCCCGTCGATGCCGACGTCTACCGCACGATTGCCGCCCTCAACTATGTGTTGTTCAGCCAACATGGTTATCGCGGCAACGACAAGGATTATTACGATCCGAAAAATAGCTTTTTGAATCAAGTCATCGAACGGAAAACCGGAATACCGATCGCTCTTTCGGTTCTTTATATGGAAGTTGCCCAGCGCGCAGGGCTTGGGCTCGATGGTGTCGGCTTCCCAGGCCATTTCTTGGTCAAACATATCCGCAACGGCGATGAAATTATCATCGACCCGTTCAACCGCGGCGAGATCAAGTCGCGCGAAGATCTCGGCAAGATGCTTTATGACTTGTATGACGGTAAAGTCGCCCTTAGCGCGGAGCTTCTGCAAGCCGCGAGCAAGAAACAAATCCTCAAGCGGCTCCTGACCAATCTCAAGGTGATCTACATCAAGCACAACGAGTTGGTTAAAGGTTTGTCGGTGCTCGACCGGCTCGTCATCCTTGAGCCGGCTTCGGCGGCAGATATCCGCGATCGCGGCGCGATATATTTACGGCTTGAGTGTTTCGCCCAGGCCCGCGAAGATTTCGAGCGCTATCTTCGACTTGCGCCCAATGCTACAGACGCCGTCGAAGTGCGCGAGCAGGTCGTCAGTCTCGCCAAAGAGGTGAGCCGCGTTCACTAGCACCGCTGCGCGCCTTTGGTCTGTCTATTGTTTCGAAAATTCCCGGAAATTGGCCGCAAAAGAAGTCGTAAGCGAAAAATCTTTCAACATCGCTTTGGTGAGTTTCCACGGTTGAATCTGCCATAACTTCATCTGGCGCATATTGTCCAACGTTTGCGACCAGATTCTCTGCAGCTCTTGACGTGAGTAGAAGACACGATTGTTGATGGCGTCGAACTTGATCAGACCCGCGCTCCAGCGCGCCCTGGAAGGCAGAAGGTCACGCAAGCGCGAGTAGGTTTCCTGCCACTCCTGGATGCGATTGCCGAGCCGGATGCCGGCTTGAATGTTGTGTATCTCATCGAGCCAACTCCGCGTGGAGTCGCCCTGACCGGCACGCAATTCCTGAATTTTCTCACGTAAATTATCCCACTGTTTGAGAAAGCGATTGAGATCATTACGATTAAAAAGAACCCTCGATGAAAGATCTTCGAGGGGTTCGAGCAGAGCTGTAACCCGATCGGGTATGGTTTCTTTGGCGTGGTTGTAAATTTGTTGAATCTCGCCGATGCGCAGGGCCTGCCAGATATCGGCTTGAGCTTTTTGCAGCTGGTCCAACCAGCGCTCTTCAGTTTCACTCTTCTTGCGGGTTTGCAGCCAGACTTCTTCCATTTCTTTGAGGAACTTTGCCCAAGTGACAAGAAGAACGGTATTTTCTTTCGCCCGCTTCCACAGATGCACCGGTAAGGAGTCGATCTTGTAACCAGGCCGGCGGGTCTTGCGGTCCTTGAGGCGGAAGAAACCGGCGATCATCGGGTGTTGCTTCTCGATGAGGGCGGCGTTCTTGTACCAAAAGAAGATCGACATCAAATTCCAATAATTCCGCGGTTGATGGGTCCAGCGCGACAAGCTTTTGATCATGTATTCTTTGCTGTAGAAAGTCTTCCAGGCGTTTTCGTAGGCCTCGGTCCATTGCGCCGCGCTCATGAGCGGGTGATTTATCGTCGCGTGGAATGAATCGCGCTTGTTGAAATCCGGATCCATCCACTCGCCGCGCTTCTTCATCTCGCGATGGTCGTGCGAACCGGGCAGCGGCGTAAGCATAAAAAATGACGCTTGATCCGGGCCGACTTCATCTTTCAAGAAACGCATGTCCTCGGCGACTTGCTCTTGCGAGTCCCATGGCAAGCCGATGATGTAACCCGCGTGCACCAAAACTCCGGCGTCGTGCCATTCTTTGATGATGCTGCGATATTCTTCGACTTTGTTCTGTTTCTTTCCTTCGGCCTCGAGGTTTTGCGGATTGACGCTTTCCATGCCGATGAAAACCTGCGTGCAGCCGGCCTTGGCCGCCAGAGGGACAAAATCCTTCGGTTTCTTTGCCAGGTCCACCTGCATCATGAAGGAAACGTCGAGTCCTTCTTCGCGCAGCTTGATGATTTCTTCGAAAGTCTCGCGCCACAGTTTTTTGCGGGCAAAGTTGTCGTCGGTGAAAAAATAAAAAGACAGCCCGTGATTGAGATAATTTTTGCGCATCATCGCGGCGATGCTCTCAGGGCTGCGCTCGCGCATTTTTCGTCCCTGTACGTTGATGATTGTGCAGAAAGTGCACGCGAAGGGGCAGCCGCGCGATGTATCGGCGGTGGCAAAGCTCGAATAGGCGAAGTGCCGCATGGTTTTCGCGCTTGTCTGCGGTAGCGGCGCGTTCTCGATATCGACGAGATTTTGCAGGTCTTGGGCAAAACTGTAGAGCGGCTTCAATTGCCCGTGCAGGAAATCGCCGAGAATTCCCTCCCATTTGCCCTCGACTTCGCCGGAGACGACGCACATATCTTCGCGCAACAATTGTTGAATGTCCGGCTCCTGCTCTCCCAGCATGTTGATCGTGCCGCTGGTGTGAAAGCCGCCGATGATCACCGGGATGCCTTCCGCCTTGAATATTCTTGCCATGTCGACGGCGCGCGGAAATTGGTTGGTCTGGACGCCGACCATGCATACAAGCAGCTTGGTGCCGGGCACTTTGCCCCAACCGATGATCTTATTTAGCGGGACGAATTCTGCGGTTTCGTCGAAAGTCGTGACCTCGATCGGCAAGTCCCCAAAGGCGCGCCGTGCTTTTACGTCTTCGGTCAAGCCGTGTAGAACGTTGAGTGTATTGCTCGGCAAGACACCCTTCCAAAAACGGATCACGTATCCGTCGTCGTCGTATTTGGACGGTTTGATCAAAACGATATGCAGCTTGTTGATTTGCTCCGCCATCGGTCCGTCATCTCCCGAGTGCTTGTAAGTCAGCAGGGTATCTTTTATAGATAGATGAGTAAATTCAGGGTTTTGGCAACTTTAACAACTGCCCTAGTGCATGTCAAGGTGATTATCTTACCCAAGACCGAGACTTTTCGCCGCGGATTTTTGCAGTATTCATGATCCAGCTGTTTCATGTTTCGAAAACCTTTCCGCCAGACTATCGGGCGCTCACGGACATTGATTTAGAGATCAATAAGGGAGAGTTCGTTTTTCTCGCCGGGCCGAGCGGTGCCGGCAAGTCGACGTTACTCAAGCTCTTATTTCGTCAAGAGGAGCCGAGCGAAGGGCAAATCCTGATCGACGGCAAAAATGTTACACGTCTGGCGAGCCGCGGAGTGGCGCGGCTCAGACAGAAAATCGGCTTGGTTTTTCAAGAATGCAAGCTTTTACCGAATTTGACCGTGCTCGAAAACGTAGCGCTCGGCGCCGAGGTGGTCGGCATGTCGAAAAAAGAGAGCCGGACCAAAGCGTACCAGCTACTGCGCGAGCTCGGACTGAAGGAACGTTACGACAGCAAACCCTTGAGCCTGTCGGGGGGCGAACAGCAGCGGGTTGCGATCGCCCGAGCTTTAGTCAATGACCCGATGCTCGTATTAGCCGATGAGCCCACCGGCAACCTGGATGCCGATATCGCCGATGAGACCATGCGGTTACTTTTCAAGATTTGCGACAAAGGCGCGACGATTGTCGTTGCCACCCACGATCTCAACATGATCAATCGCTACGGCACGAGAGTGGTTTTGTTGCAACGCGGCGCGCTGGCGGACGACTTGAGGTTGGCGTCACGACAGGAGAGCGGCAAGTGAAACTTGCGCTGCTCGGTTTTGTCTTTCGCCGGGTGCGCAATAATCTATGGCAACTGCTTTGGACGCACATACTTACCGCCGGCACGGTGGCGATGACGCTTTATATATTTGGCGGCTTTGTTTTTCTCGAAATCAATTTGCGACAATTGCTCAAAGTCTGGGGTGACCAGATCCAGATCACCGCGTACCTGGACAAAAGCGTCGGCGAAAAAGAGGTCCACAGTCTGGTAAAGCGCGTCGAAGCCTTTCCCGAAGTAGAGCGCGTCCGGCATATCAGCCAGGAGCAAGCCTGGCGCGATTTTCAGACCGCGTTGGGTAGCCAGTCCGGCCTGCTGGATGGACTACCTCGCGAAGTCTTGCCGGCGTCGCTGGAAATCTCGATCAAATCGGCCCATCGAGACGGTCCCGTGGTAGAGCAGTTCGCCCAACGTCTAAAGCAGGAAAAAGAAATTGCCATCATCGAGTATCCGCAGGATTGGATCGAACGATTGGGACTCATCGTGCTCGGCATCGAATGGGCCAAATGGATTTTCGGCGGCGGCTTGTTCATGGCGACTTATTTCATCGTCGCCAGCACGGTCAAGCTTGGCATGCTGGCGCGCCAGGACGAAATCGAGATCTTGCAGCTCGTCGGCGCGTCCGAAGATTTCATTCAAGCGCCGTTCGTGCTCGAAGGAATGATCCAGGGCGTGGTGGGCGCAACAATTTCCGTGGCTTTGCTTTGGGTCACTTATCAGTTTTTGCGAAATGAGCTGCCGTCGTTGGGCGGCTTTTTGACGCCGCTTGGGCAAGTTCAATTTTTGGACCTAAAAAGTATGGCGCTGCTGCTTGCAATCGGTTGGTTACTGGGAGCCGCGGGTAGTCTTTTTTCTTTGCGGAGGTTTATTAGGACATGGAAGGCTTCCCGCGGCCAGCTCTAGTCTTACCCTTGGCCATTTTTGCCGCGTCGTTTCTAATGGGCGCTGCGTCGGTCGATCGAGACCTCGAAGGAATCAAAAAAAAGATCGCCAATGAGAGAAAAGGCCTGTCGCAGCTGCAACTCAAAGAAGGCTCGGTGCTCGAATCGTTGGGCAAGATTCAGAGCGAACTCGACAAGCGGGCCAAGGAGCTGAAGCTTGCTCAAGTCAGGTTGTCGAACGTCACGAGCGAATTGACAATGAAGGAATCGGAAAACCAACGGCTGAGCAACTCCATCGCGTCGCGGCGGGAAGTATTACAAAAACGCGCGGCCGCGCTGTATCGATGGCAAAAGGGCGGCAGTCCGCTGATTGTTTTCAATGGCGATGTATCCTTGAGCGACTTTCTGCAGCGCCGAAGGTATCTACAGATCGCCATTTCGTTTGACCGGGAGCTTCTGGCGAAGCTCGAGGAGGAAAGTCAACACCAGGATATCTTGCGCCAAGAGCTGTCGCAAAAAAAAGCAGAATTGAACGAGCAAAAGCGCGCCCTTGGTGTTGCCAAGGAAGCAGTGCGGCATGAGTCGGAAAAAAAGAAGTTGCTGTTGGCGAGTTTGCGCCGGGAAAAAACTACACGACTGCGTGGCTTGAAGGAGATGGAGGCGGCGGCCCAGCGGCTGGCGAAAATGATCGAGGAGATTTCGAGACGTGCCGTGGCCAGAGCCATGGAATCGCCCTTACCGGCGCCGCTCGGAGTCGGCATCGAGGCCATGCGCGGCCGTTTGGAGTGGCCGGTAAAAGGAGAGGTAAGCGCGCCGTTTGGAAAATTCAAGCATCCGGAATTTGCCGCGGAAGTTGTTCGCAATGGCATTGACATCGACGCGTCGATAGGCGAAGAAATTAAAGTTGTCGAAAGAGGCCGAGTCGTTTACGCCGACCGGTTTTCCGGCTATGGTAAAATGGTCGTTGTCGACCATGGCGAGCGTTACTTTACAATTTATGGTCATCTTTCCGAAATATCAAAGAAATACGGTGATGAGGTGAGAAAAGCAGACGTCCTCGGCAGGGTCGGCGATAGCGATTCGCTGGCGGGCTCGAAGTTATACTTTGAAATGCGCAAGGATGGCCGATCCGTAGACCCTGTGCCATGGCTTAGGAAGCAATAGCAATTTTAATTCTCATGGGATAAGCTACGATTATTAGATCGACGAAAATACCGCTAAGGAGATCCGCGATGCGAATGGTCGGTAAACATGGGACACCTTTACTGCTTCTGGTCATCGGCATGTTTTTGGGATTTATTCTTTCGACACATTGGGTACCCAATGTCTCCGCCGTCGGCCGGCAAGACTACGAAAGTCTCGAGGCGTTCAGCAATATTCTTTCCATCGTTAGGAAAAATTACGTTGAAGACGTCGAAACCAAGAACTTGGTCAACGGCGCGATCAACGGCATGCTCAGTTCCTTGGATCCGCACAGCGCATATCTCACTCCTGATCTCTATAAAGAATTGCAAAGCGACACGCAGGGGCGTTTCGGCGGCCTAGGAATCGAAATCACGGTGAAAGGCGGGATTTTGACAGTGGTCTCGCCGATCGAAGATACGCCCGCGGCCAAGGCCGGAATCAAGCCGGGCGATCAGATTTTCAAGATCGAAGACGAGTTCACCAAAGATATGTCGCTCGTGGATGCCGTCAAAAAAATGCGCGGCCTAAAAGGCACGAAGATCAATCTTACGATCAAACGCGAAGGCAATACCGATCTTATGGAATTCACTTTGATGCGAGAGGTCATTCGGGTGCAGAGTGTGCGCAGCCGGAATCTGGAGCCAGGTTACGGCTACATCCGATTAGCCCAGTTTCAAGAGCGCAGCGATCGCGATTTGCAAAGAGCGCTGGAAAAAATGGCCGCGGAGAAGGGCGGGATCAATGGACTCGTGCTCGACCTGCGCAACAACCCCGGCGGACTGTTGACCCAAGCGGTGCGCGTCTCGGATATCTTTTTGGACTCGGGGATGATCGTCTATACCGAAGGCCGGATCGACTCGCAAAAGCAAAAGTATTTCGCGCAAAAGGATGGGACTTGGTTGGATTTTCCCATGGTGGTCCTAGTGAACGGTGGCAGCGCGAGCGCGTCGGAGATCGTTGCTGGCGCTTTGCAGGATCATAAACGGGCGGTGGTTTTAGGAACAAAGACATTCGGCAAGGGCTCGGTGCAAACGATTCTGCCCCTCGATGACAATTCGGCCTTGCGTTTGACTACGGCGCGCTACTTTACGCCAAAAGGGCGCTCAATTCAGGCGACAGGTATTGTGCCCGATATCGTGGTCGATAACGCGCCTGCCCAGGACGGCAAAGTCGAAGAGCGCCGCCGGCCAGGGCTGCGCGAGGAAAATCTCCCGGGTCATTTAATGAATCCGCAGCAAACTCCTAACTCATCGCAAGAGCAGTCGGACAAAGATAAAGAGAAGCAGATACCTTCGTCCGCGCCGACGGGCGACGAGACGATTGATAACGATGTGCAGCTCAAGCGCGCGCTCGATCTACTCAAGAGCTGGGATGTCTTCAAGCAAATCGTTCAGAAGAAAGCGGCCTGAGGTTTTCTCATTCCGATTTTCGTACAACTGTTTCTGGTTCAATTAGCCCTCCCCTCGGAGGGCTAATTTTTTTGTGCTAAGTCTAATCGATCCATGGTGAGAGCCGTTAACCAAGAGTCCGACCTGCCGCTATTCACCGCCGCGAGCCGCAAGTTTCTTACCATCAGCGAGCTCAACGAACTTGTTAAAGGTACGTTGGAATCGCACCTGGACGGCTTGTGGGTTCAGGGAGAGATCTCCAACTTTCGCGTGCCGCCGTCCGGTCACTGCTATTTCACTCTCAAAGACGATAAGAGCCAGATTTCCGCGGTGATGTTTCGCCGCCAGGGGACGAGACTCCGCTTCACGCCTGAAAACGGCATGGCGGTTTTGTGCTTCGGTCGCGTCAGCCTCTATTCGGTGCGCGGTGATTTGCAGCTCTACGTGGATGACATGGAGCCGCAAGGACAGGGCGCGCTCTATCTAGCCTTCGAGCAACTCAAGAACAAATTGGCTGGCGAAGGATTGTTCGCGCCCGAGCGCAAAAAATCCCTGCCTTTTTTACCGGCCACAATCGGCATCATCACCTCCGATCGGGGCGCTGGCTTGCACGATATGTTGCGGATCATCGGCGACCGTTTCCGAGATCGAAGAATCGTCATACGACCGGTCAAAGTGCAAGGCGAAGGCGCCGCCCGGGAAATCGCCGAGGGCATCGCGGATCTTAACCGGCTCGGCAGTGTAGATGTCTTGATCGTCGGACGGGGCGGCGGATCATTGGAAGATCTATGGGCCTTCAATGAAGAAATCGTCGCTCGCGCGATCTATGGGTCGCGCATCCCGGTGGTTTCAGCAGTCGGTCATGAAATCGACTTCACAATTGCCGACTTTGTCGCCGATCAGCGCGCCCCTACACCCACCGCGGCAGCCGAAATGGTCGTGCCGTGCAAAGCCGACTTGCTGGAACAGATAAGCGTGCTTGACGCCCGGTTGCTGCGAAGCATGGATCTCAAACTGGAGACGTCAAGAGAAGCGTATCGTGGTTTGACCAAACGGCTCGCCGATCCGCGCCGCAAGCTCCGCGAGAATCAGCAGCGTTTGGATGAATTGTCCGTGGACCTGCTGCGCCGGTTTCAGGAGAGATTGCGCCAATTCAGAGACCGTTTGGCCAAGGCTACCGGACGGCTCAGTGCGCTTAGTCCGTTGGCCGTGCTCGATCGCGGTTACAGCATCACTCACAAGCTTCCCGAGGAGCAAATCGTCAAAGACGCGGCCTCTTTGAACATCGGCGATCGCGTGCGCATCACCTTCGCCGCGGGAAAATCGCTGTGCCGGGTGGAAGGCAAGGAGTGAAATGAAATCGTTTGGGGCATTGGCGATGCTCGTGACATTGCTTGCGGGCGCGACGTTGGCTCATGGAGCTGATGCGGCGAAAGTAAGTTGGTCCAAGTCAACGGAAGTGCTCCAGGGTGAGGTGGTCGAGATCAAGGTGTCGGGTAAAGACCTTGCCGCGGTGGAAGGACGCATGGGGAAGGAGAAAATCTACTTCTATCCGAAGGGAGCGCATGTTTTCACCTCACTGGTCGGCGCCGATGTCGAGGCAAAACCGGGTTTGGCAAAACTGTTTTTGACTCTGACGAGCCAGGCGGGTGCTGAACAACGCCGCGAGGTCGCGCTAAAGATCAAAGCTAAAGCGTTCCACACAGAGTCATTTAGCGTGCCGCCGGGTTTCGATCAGATGAGTCCGGAAACGCTTGAAGAGATACGCCGCGAACAGGCGGCGTTCGCGCGAGTTTTTGCAGCGACCACGCAAGAACGGTTGTGGGACGGTCCGTTCGTTCGACCGGTGCCGCACGAGGCTTCCGCTTCTTCTTTTGGGCTGCGCCGAATCATCAATGGCGTAGCGCGGTCGCCCCATTCCGGAACCGACCTCGCCGCGCCGATGGGAACGGAAGTCATGGCGAGCAATCACGGGCGCGTCGTGCTCGTGGGAAATTTTTTCTTTGCCGGCGGCAGCGTCGTGTTGGATCATGGTGGCGGGCTGTTCACCATGTATTTCCACCTCTCGGAGCTGCTGGTAGAGGATGGAGCCATGGTGAAAAGAGGTGATATCATCGCTTTGTCCGGGGCGACGGGGCGGGTTACCGGACCGCATCTTCACTGGGGCG
>Ga0184633_10001087_pt1 | contig 10991 bp, 9 predicted proteins | sample PLM31_170_b1_FD_133156 | JGI IMG/M metagenome (GOLD analysis project Ga0184633, IMG submission 133156) | Groundwater sediment microbial communities from an aquifer in East River, Colorado, USA - PLM3-1_170_b1 | ecosystem: Environmental > Terrestrial > Soil > Riparian zone | place: USA: East...
ATGTCCTCGGTGCCGCCGCTGAAATAGTGGAACACCTTCTTCCGCTTGGCGACCTCGGAAACGGCCAGAGCAACCCCGGAGGACCAGGGGCCGATGACGAACTTGGCGCCCTCGCCGTCCACGGCCTCCTCGACGCGCCGGGTGGCGGAGCCCGCCTTGGTTTCCGAGTCGCGCGTGACGTACTTGATCGGCTTGCCCAGGATCTTCATGCCGCGCTCCTCGAGGGCCATCTTCATGCCGCGATCGAGGATGGGCCCCACGTCGGCGAAGGCGCCAGTGAAGGGCCAGATGCCCAGCATGACGACCTCTTTGGCCTGGCCGCGGACCACGGCCGGAAACCCGAGGCCCCCCGCGGCCCCGATGGCCCCGGCAGCACCCAGTTTCAAAACGTCTCTGCGGGTCAGATCACTCATGCTTTGGCCCTCCTCGCCTTTCGAAAATCCGCCCTTGGTCGAACACCCTGGCTAGAGAAGAAACGGCGTCGGCAAGTCGGTAGCCTACTATGTGTCCTCGAAAAGCGCAATGGGGCGAGGGGGCTCGGGACGGGCACCTCGAGAGCGCTCGAGGTTTGGCGGTCAGCTCAGGGGTCGTTGATGGCGGGGATGGGAGCGGCGGTCGATCAGCGGATCAGGCACCCGGCGACAAGGAGGTCTCCCGGGCCAGGCGCCAGTCGAAGGCCTGCATCTCGAGGAACCCCAACGTGGCTTCGAGACGATTGAGGGAGACCGGCTTTCGCAGAATGTCGAGGGCGCCGAGCTGCAAGCATTGACCGGCCTCTTCATCCGAGGCCACTCCCGAGACCACGACGGACGGCAGCGGCGGCTGCCGATCTTTGAGACGCTGGAGGAGCTGCACGCCGCTCATGCCCGGCAGGTAGAGATCGAGAATCATGGCATCGGGATAGAAGCGATCGACGAGCTCGAGCCCGGCCTCGGCGCTCTCGGCGACGATCGGCTCGTGGCCTTGACTCCGGATGAAGTCGGAAAAGGTTTCTGCCACTCGCCGTTCGTCTTCGACGATCAGCACCTTGAGGGGTTGTCGGGGCAGCAAGGAGTTCACGACCCGCTTGATGCGGTCCACGGCGGACTGCTCCAGCTCCACAAATGCGAAAGCGAGGCCGGTGGGGTCCTTGCGGACCGCCAGCGAGGTTGCGGTGATCCCCGGAGGGCCGTCCGGGAGCTTGAAATTGAGCCGCACCCGCCGCCCTGGTTGGAGGTTTGCGTCGGTCTTCACCTTCAGGCCCCCGACACTCAAATTAATGGATTCCCCGTGCCACGTCCTGCCGACGGAATCCTCAAGCCTCACCGGAAAGGTGATGTCAATCCTTGCATACCTTCGCCGACCCAATGCCATGCGCCTCACCTCGAACGTCGATTTCCTTCCAAAACCGCCTGCCCCCTGAGGAGCAATCACCGTACCAAGGCAACCCTGATCCCTGCCCTGGTGCCAACCACTTAATTTCAAGGTTATTTCCACCGCTCTCGCCTGAATTCAGGGCGGGAAGCCGGAAGACTTCTCTGTACCCGTTCAGAGTCATCACGTCATGGGAGTGCCACGGTGTCTCTATGCTAAGCATTCTTATGCACCCGGAGGGCTTGACAAGGGCTATCGGGCACGTTAGATTGGGACATATCTTGATCGAGAAAGGTAAAGACTCTCGTGCCTAACCTGCAAGCCCCGATCGGCATTCTCGACGAGCACCCCGAGTGGTCCAAGCGCCTCATCGCCGAACTCGAGGGCCGCCGCCTCCCCTTCGAGAAGATCGACCACGCGAACCACGCCTTCGATCCGCGCGACCGGACGCCGCGCTATTCGGTCATCGTTAACCGGACGAGTCCTTCCTCCCACACGCGCGGCCATCGCAATGTCCTCTTCTACGCCGAAGCGGTCCTGAACCACTACGAATCCCTTGGGGTGCCGATCATCAACCCGATGGCCGCCTATCGCTTCGAGAAATCCAAGGCGCTGCAGCTCGACCTGTTCGAACGCCTTGGCGTTCCCTACCCCCGGGCCGTCGTGGTGAACCACCCTGACCAGGTCTTCAAGGCGCTGGACCGCCTTCGCTTCCCTCTGCTGATCAAGCCCAACGTCGGCGGTTCGGGAGCCGGTATCAGGCGGTTCGATGCCCTCGCGGAACTCGAAGCGGCCACAGAGGCGCTCGACTTCGGTCCCGACCACACGGCCCTCGTGCAGGAGCACATCGAGCCTGAAGACGGAGCCATTACCCGTGTGGAGGTGATGGGAGGGGAGTATCTCTACGCGATTCGCATCGTGCGCCAGGCCGAGGCGAACTTTAATCTCTGCCCCGCCGACCTCTGCCGCGTCCCCGGCGCACCGGCCGCCTCGCCGCAACCCGAGTTGTCGAGCTGCCCGGCGGACACGGCCGACCGGCCCGGGATCAGCGTCGCGCGCGTCGAGGTCCCCCCGGACGTGATCGACGCGGTGCTCCGGCTGACCCGCGCTGCGTCCATCGACATCGGCGGCGTGGAGTATCTGGTCGGCAGAGCCGACGGGCGGATGTATTTCTACGACATCAATGCGACGTCGAACTTCGTCGCCAATGCACCCAGCGTCCTCGGGTTCGACCCGACTGCGCGCTTCGCCGACTACATTGTCCGCGTCGCCACCGACCCCGCCAGGAAAGTCTCCTCATGAAGTAATCATCGGCCGGCCTGGTCACCCCGAACGGCTTCCCGCTGACGCGTCTCCTGTTCCTCCCGATCGAGCATCTTCGCAAGCACCAGCAGGATCGGAATCAGATACATATGCCCCATCGTCCACATGATGCCACCCGCCATGGCCTGGTCGTCAAGCGCGCTCAGGCCGAACGATGGCGACGAGGCCCCGTAATAGGGATAAAGAACCCGCTCAGGCAAGGCGATCAACGCGCTCAGTAGCGTGTTCTGCCCGGTGGCGGCGATGAGGTAGAGGATCGCGAAGCCACGGGGGATCCGCTCATGCAGCCGTGGCGCCGGCTCAATGATCGGCCACCAGAAGAGGAGCGCTGTTCCGAAGAAGGCGAGGTGCTCCACATCGTGGATCAGGTGATCCCGCAACGCTGCCTGATAGGCGGCGGGAAGATGCCAGAGCCAGAGGTTCACGACGAAAAGGAGCCAGGCGACCGGCATCAGCGTGGCCGCCCACAGCACCCGGCGAAGCGGCGCGTTTCGGGTGAGGAGACGTCCGACCGCTCGACGAGCTCGCCTGGGCAGTCCCCAGAGGCTGATCGGCAGTGGGTTCCCCAGCAGGAGCAGCGGCGCGCCGAACATCATCAGCAGCAAGTGCTGGATCATGTGCGCGCTCAGGAGCACGTGCGCGAGCTCGGCGATCGGTGACAGGAGGGCCACTCCCACCACGGCGAGGCCGGACAGATACAGGATCAGCCCCCACGTGCGCGCGAGCCGCCCATAGCCGGCCTCGCGAAGGCGCCACCACCCGGACGCGTACACGCTCGCCAGCGTCACCAGAACCAACACCACATCCGGGCGCCAGTCCCAGGACGCGAGCAACGCCTTGAGGGTCAGTTCGTTCAGCCGGATGCCCCTCTGGCCATGGTAAGAGACCCCGCCGTCAGAATCAACATGCGAGAAGCTGGTGCAATTTGGCCCTCTTATGACATCTTGGCCTCGCGGCGCCCCTCGACTCTTATCCCGTTACTGGGCCAAATTCCCGTCGCTGTTAGGATTTTCAGCGGGCACTCCACTGGCATTTTCCTTGCTGCTCAAGTTTGATCGGTTTAAGGCTGTTCCACGTGAGGAGAAAGGGGTCACCATGGGACCAGATCGGCGACGATACCCGAGAGCCGGCGTGACGTTGGATGTAACCCTCGAAGCGGCGGGCAGGCACTGGCAAGGAAAAACGGTGGACCTTAGCCCGTACGGGGTGAAAGTAACGTCACCGGCAATGCTCGTAAAGCCCCCTCCGAAGAGCAGCGTTCAGCTCCAACTGGCCTTGCCCGATTCGGAGCCCCCTTTGTCTCTCACGGCAACCGTCGTCCGAACGGATCGGGACAGCATAGTCTTGAATTTCACCAATCTCGGAACTGGGCACTTCGAGCGCCTCAAGAACGTCGTGGATTTGCTCCTGCAAAACCTTTCGACTGGCCCCACGCAACTCGGAGTGAGCGTCAAAGTTGTAAAGGAACGTCGGAACACCCCTCGCGTCGATGCGGCGCTGGACATCAGCTTCGACGCCGAGAAGCCGTACGACTGGCGAGGCAAAACGGTCAACCTCAGCCCCTACGGCGTGAAAGTCGGCCTGCCGGCTTCAGCGATTCGGCCGACGGAGGGGACGAGCGTTCAGCTGCGGCTTGTCGGGCCCGACCCGCCTCCCATTGCGGTCAAAGGCATGGTCTGGCGAAGGGAGCCCAAAAGTACGACCTTGCTCTTCGTGGACCTCGGTCGAGCAGAACTCGAGCGCCTCAAGGGGCTCGTCGAATCGCTCCGGGCCCAACCGGCCTGACCCCTCGATCGCGGCCCGACAACTGACACAACTCCCCGGCGCCACGCCCCGCGACTAATCCCGGCACACGCGCGGACCCCGCGCCGGCCAAGCCGGCGCTCGAACACGCAACAGTCCGATTTAGAGCTTGAGCCGAGGATCCAGCGCGTCCCGCAGGCCGTCTCCCAGCAGGTTGAACCCGAGCACCGACAGCATGATCGCCACGCCCGGGAAAAAGAACACCCACCAGGCGCCGCTCGTGAAGTACTTGTACGAGTCGGCCAGCATGGCTCCCCACTCCGGGGTCGGGGGCTGGGCGCCGAGACCGAGGAACCCGAGCGCGGCAGCCTCCAGAATGGCGAAGGCGATGGCGAGCGTCGTCTGGACGACCAGCGGCGGCAAGGCATTCGGGAAGATGTGCCGCAGGAGCAGCCGCCGGTCGCTCACGCCGAGCGCCCGGGCGGCGGTCACGAACTCCTGCTCCCGGAGCGCCAGCACGGCACCCCGGCTCAGCCGCGCATAAACGGGGATCGAGACGAGGCTGATCGCGAACAGCGAGTTCCGGAGGCCAGGACCGACCATCGCCACGATCGCGATCGCCAGCAGTGTCGCCGGGAAGGCCAGCAGAATATCCATGCAGAACATCAGCACGAGGTCAACCCGCCGTCCGGCGTAGCCGGCCAGAAGGCCCAGCATAGAGCCGACGAGCGCCGCGAGCGCGACCGAACTGACCCCGAGGCCCAGTGATACGCGGGTGCCGTGAAGTACGCGGGTGAGGACGTCCCGCCCCAGCGTGTCGGTCCCGAACGGATGCGCCCCGGTAGGCGGCTTGAGCCGGAGCGCGAGGTTGGAATCAGTCTTCGCATCGTAGTGATGAACCGACGGCGTGATGACCGCGACCAGGACGAACGCGCACACGATCCCGAGCCCCGCCCGGGCGACCGGGCTGGCCAGGAGCCGGCGCCACGCGGCTCGAGCGAGACTCTGCCCGCGGATGGGCGACGACCGAGAACGCCGGGATGCGACGCTTATCGGCACGGCACTAGTGGACCCCCAATGAATGTGGCGGGCCAAATGACAAGCGGGGTACCCATCGAAGATGGGTCCAGGCCCGAGGGAGGAGCCGGCCGGAGGCGTAGCGACCCAGCCCGCCTGCGGCGGGACTGGGTGCCCGTAAAGGAATGGCGACGACCGAGAACGCCGTATGGCGAAGTTAGTTGGACCGCCATCAGTTGTATTTGATGCGGGGGTCCGCCGCCGCATACAGCAGATCCGTCACCGCATTGACCACCACGAAGATCACGGCGATGAACAGGCTCGCCCCCTGCACGATCGCGTAGTCGCGCGACTCGATGGACTCGTACACCCACAGCCCGATCCCGGGCCACGAGAAGATCGTCTCGGTCAGGATCGCGCCGGCCAGCAGGTGCCCGACCTGGAGCCCGACCACCGTCAGCACCGGCAGGAGCGCGTTCCGGAGAGCGTGGCGTAGGATGACGGCCGACTGGGACAGCCCCTTCGCTTCGGCCGTTCGGATGTACTCCTGGGAAAGCACCTCCAGCATGCTCGCCCTCGTCATCCGGGCGATCACGGCCAACGGGATGGTGGCCAGCGCAACAGCCGGCAGAATCACGTGACGGAGCGCATCCCGCAAGACCGCCCAGTTTCCCTGAAGGGCGGCATCGAGGATCACGAAGTTCGTCCAGGGCTCGAACGAGGTGCCGGTGTCCAGCCGGAAGCCCGTGGGCAGCCAACGCAGCTCGACGCCGAAAAACCAGGCCAGCATCAAGCCCAACCAGAAGATCGGCATCGACACCCCGGTGAGGGCCCAGATCCGGGAGACGCTGTCCACAAAAGAGTTCCGCCAGACGGCGGAGATGATCCCGATGGGGATGCCGGCGAGCAGGGCGAGGACAATCGCGGAGGTCGCCAGCTCAACCGTGGCGGGGAAACGTCGGAGCAAATCCGTGAGGACCGGGTCTCCGCGAACGATGGAAGTGCCGAGATCGCCCCGCAGGAGCTTGCCGAGGTAGATCAGATACTGCTCATGGATCGGACGATCGAGCCCGAGCTGCTGGCGGACCTCGGCCACCTTCTCGGGCGTCGCTCGCTCCCCGAGCATGGTCAGAGCAGGGTCACCCGGGATCAGGTGGATGAAACTGAAGACGAGAATCGAGACCCCGAGGAGAACGGGAATGACGGTCAGACCGCGCCGGATGGCGTACCGTCCCACCCGCCCCTCTCCTCTTCGGGGCTCCGGACTCTACTGGAGCTCGACCGTGTTGAAGTACTCGGCGCCGGTCGGGTTCGGGACGTACCCCTTCACCTTCTTCGAGAAGGCCAGCGGCGGTTGGTTGTTGGCGATGAAGAGCCGTCCGACATCGTCGTGCAGCATCTGCTCGGCCTGGCGGTAAAGCCTGGCCCGCTCCGATTGTTTGGTGAGGGACTGGGCCCGAAGCAAGAGGTCGGCGAGCGGCTGGTTCGCGTAGAAGCCCTCGCGCGGCGCGCCGGGTGCGCAGAAGAAATAGCAGATGAAGTTGTCGGGGTCGCCGTTGTCGCCGGTCCATCCGAGCATGTAGAGGGGCAACTGGCCGTTCTTCCGTTTATCGAGGTACACGGCCCACTCCGCCGTCTGGAGCTGGACTTTGATCCCGGCCTTCGCCAGGTCGGCGGCAATCGCCTCGCCGATCTCCTTCGGGTTGGGGAAGTATGGCCGCGAGCGCGACATGTACCAGAAAACGAGCGGCTCCTTCCGGCCGTCCTCCCAGGTGATCTCGGACAGCCCCTGTGGGAACCCGGCCTGGTTCAGGAGCTCCCGCGTCCTCGCCGGGCTATATTCGAAGTCCTTGAGCTCCTTGTTGTAGCCCCAGAGAGAGGGCGGCTGGAACTGGCTCGCCACGAGCCCGGTCCCGCCGTAGAGCGCGTCCACGATCGCCCGCTTGTTGATCGCGTGGGCGAAGGCCTGGCGGACGCGCTTGTCCTGGAACTCCTTCACCTTGGAGTTGAAGGCCACGTACCCGGTCGTGTTCGTCGGCCTGAGGAGGAGCTGGAGGTTCGCGTCGCTCTTGACCACCTTGACGTCGTCGGGGTTGAGCCCCTCCATGGCGTGGATCTCGCCCGCCTTCAGCGCCGCCAGCCGCTGGGAGTTGTCTTTGATGTTCCGCACGACCACCCGCTTCACCTTGGGCTTCGCGCCCCAGTAGTCGGGGTTCGCCTCGAGGATCACTTCCTGGTTCGGCTTCCACTCGACGAACTTGAAGGCCCCGGTCCCCACCGGGTGCTTGCCGAATTCGGTGCCCCACTTCTCCACCGCCTTGGGACTGGCGATGTCGAAGACGAACATGGCGAGGTTGGCCAGAAACGGCGCCTGCGGGGTCTTGAGCGTGATCCGCACCGTGTGGGTGCCCACCGCCTCGACCTTGGTGACGATGGACTTGTCGTCGAAGCCGCCGAACTGGGCCTCCCAGTACTCGAAGGTCTGGCCGGCCTTGATCTGGTTTTCGTGCTGGGGACGAGTGGACTTCCACCACCGCTCGAAGTTCCAGACGACTGCCACCGCGTCCAGGGGGTTGCCGTCGTGGAATTTGACGTTCCTCCGCAGATGGAACGTCCAGACCTTGCCGTCGGCCGACACCTCCCACTTCTCGGCCAGCGCGGGCTCGACCTCCGTCGTGGTGCCCTTGTATTTCACGAGGCCGTCGAAGACCTGTCGGGTGATACGGTTGGAAATCCCGTCGGTGATCACGGCAGGGTCGAGTTGCACCGGTTCCCCCTGCCCGCCGAAGATAAAGGTCTGGGCCAGCGCCGGCCCTGCGGGGCCGAGCAGCATCGCGGCGGCAAAAAGTACGGCGAATTTTCCCATGCGCATCGGCGTGTGCCTCCTCGGGCAGCGCGCTGCCCACGAATGTGGAGCGTAGCCTACTATGGGTCCCGGAAAAACGCAATTGGATGCACTCGATTCGGGCTGTTGAGTGAATTTTCCTGCTTGCGTCACTCGGACCCGGTCATTATAGTTGGCGACACGAATGGTGTGCCCACTCGTCTCCGGGTTTATCCTGACCGTCCAGGCCTTCCTCTTCGCGCTGCTCCTCTGGTCAGGGCCGGCCTGGCCCGAGCCCACCTTTCCGTGGACCTCCTTCCGAGCGATCGCCCGGGACCACTCGGCCGGCGAGGTGGAACGCTGCAACCCCACGGACGACCGCACCAGGATCACGGCGTTCTTCATCCAGCGCCCCCGAGGATTCTATCGCCTTTGGGCGATGCTCAATGGGCGAGACTGGGTCGCGGTTCACTACGATGGCGAAGCGCGTCCCGATTGGGTCTGGCGAGGCGTCTGGACCGGGGATGACCTCGTCGTCAGGTCGGTGGCTTCCTTCGACCCGGTCGCTCACGCCTCCGCCTGCGACCTCCTCTTCGGAGCGCTCCCGTGAACGCGGCGGCTCATGCGCCTCATTCCTGACCTGGTATTCACCGAAGGGGGATTCCGCTCCGCCCTGGCTGTGACTCTCGTTGATGGCGCGATTGCGGCGGTCGAGCCCGCCGGCGCGCCACGTCCAGGCGACCTGTCTCTGCCGAAGCGGGCCCTGCTTCCCGGCACGGTCAACAGCCATTGCCACACGTTTCAGTCCCTCCTGCGCGGCCTCGGCGACGACCTGGACTTCAGCGGGTGGCGGGATCGCGTGCTCTACCCGTTTTCCGAGCGGCTCAAGCGCGAGGGGATCGCGCTGGGCGCCCAATTCGCCTTCGCGGAGATGCTGCTCCACGGTGTGACGACGTGCGTGGACTTCTTCTACCTCCAGGACGACGGCAACGAGAACGCCGAGGCCGTGATCGAGGCGGCCCGGTCGGTCGGGATCCGCCTCGTCCTCGCCCGGGCCATGTACGACTGGGCCGGAGCGCCGAAGCGCTACCGGGAGACGCCGGCCGCCGCCGCCCGCCGCGTCCGGGAGCTCCACGCGCGTCACCGGGATGACCCGACGGTGCGGGTCCAGCCGGCGCCGCACAGCCCCCACGGGGCGTCGCCCGAGATGATCCGGGCGGGCTGGGAGGTGGCGGAGGAGACCGACACGCCCTTCCACATCCACGTCGCCGAGGCCCGCTACGAGGGCGAGCGCACGGTCCGGGAGCACGGCGCCACCCCGATCCGCTACCTCGACCGCCTGGGGGTGCTCGGGCCGCGCATGATCGGCGTGCACTGCGTGTGGCTCGACGACGCCGAGATCGCCCTGATGGGCGCGCGGGGCGCCGCGCTCGCCTACTGCCCGAGCTCCAACATGTTCCTCGGCGACGGGATCACGCGGATCCCCGAGATGCTGCGCGCGGGAGTTCGGATCGGCCTCGGCACGGACGGGGGCTGCACGAACAACCGCCTCTCCATTTTCGACGAGATGCGGATGACCTCGCTCCTCCAGCGGGTCCGGCTCCTCGACGGAGCAGCGTTACCGGCCGAATCCGCCTTCGCGATGGGGACCACGGGGGGCGCGCGGATCCTCGGCCTCAACGCCGGCGCGATCTCGGCCGGTCACCTGGCGGATCTGGTCGCGCTGGATCTCGACCACGCCTCCCTCCATCCGCCGACCGCGCTCCTGAAGAGCGTCGTCCACGCGATGTCTCCCCAGGCTATCTCCGACGTCTGGGTACATGGACGGCGCGTGGTGGAGGCGGGGCGGCTCCTCACGACCGATCTCCCCGAGCTCCTAGGCCGCGTCCGCGCCCTCACAAAAGGCTGGCGGGTCTGACGGGGCCGAAGCGCCCTACTCGTCTCTGAGCGTGGGATCGAGCAGATCGCGGAGCCAGTCGCCGGTGCGGCTCACGACAAAGGACGTGGCCATCAGGATGATCCCCGGCGCGGTGGAGATCCACCACGCCGTGTCCAGGTACTCGCGCCCTTCGTGAATCATCCCGCCCCAGGAGGGCGTCGGCGGCTGGATGCCGAGACCGAGGAACGACAGGGTCGCCTCCAGCACGATGGCGCGCGCCAGCTCGAGCGTGGCGATGACGATGAAGGACGAGACCACGTTGGGCAGGATGTGGCGGAGCAGGATCCGCGTCACCGAGCCGCCCAGCCCCCGGATGGCCTCGACGAACTCCCGCGAGCGCAGCACGAGCACCTGCGAGCGCAGGACCCGCGCGTACGCCACCCACCCCGACAGCCCGACCACGATGATCAGGGTCGGGAAGCTCGGGCCCAGCACGGCGATGATGCCGATCGCCAGCAGGATGAAGGGAAAGGCGAGCTGCGCGTCCGCGATGGTCATGATGACGTTGTCCACCCACCCCCCTCGGAAGCCGGCCAGGAGGCCGAGCGTTGCGCCGACCGCCCCACCCACCACCACCGCGGCGAAGCCCACCACCAGCGAGACCCGCGAGCCGTAGATCATGCGCGACAGCACATCGCGCCCCAGATGGTCGGTGCCCAGCAGATGAGCCTTCCCGTCGGGCCCGGCCAGCGTGGGCGCAGCGAGCCGCGTCCGAAGCGACTGGCGGATCGGGTCGTACGGCGCCAGCAACGGGGCCGCCGCGGCAACGACCCCGAGCAGGAGCACGAAGGC